>Ga0335397_10005729_pt1 | contig 16164 bp, 16 predicted proteins | sample MAT04_FD_205740 | JGI IMG/M metagenome (GOLD analysis project Ga0335397, IMG submission 205740) | Freshwater microbial communities from Lake Fryxell liftoff mats and glacier meltwater in Antarctica - MAT-04 (spades assembly) (version 2) ... | reverse complement strand
CACTGCGGTGACACTGATCGCCGAGATCGGCGTCCTGCAACAGGACGTCATCGCCGACGGCTGTGCGGCCATCGCTCGCGGCGAGTTCGACGCCGTCATCGTGGTGGGCGGAGAGGCGCGGCGTCGAAGCCAACGGGCTCTCTCCGCGGCGATCGACGATGCCGAGCCGTCGCCGATCCGGACCGAAGGACCCGATCGGCGAGTTCAGCCCGCGCCCGGATGGATCCATGACATCGAGTTGACCCGCAACCTGGTCACTCCAGCGGTTGCCTACGCTGTGATCGATTCGGCGCGTCGAAGCGCGGCGCACATGTCCAGCGAACAACGAACGATCGAGTTGGGTGAGCGCTACCGCGACTTGTCCCGGATTGCGGCCGGCCTGGATTCGGCGTGGGACCGCCATCCTTATCGGGCCGAGGAGATCACCGAGGCGAGCGACGACAATCGCATCATTGCGACGCCCTACATGAAGCGCATGTGTTCACAGTGGAACGTCGATCAGGCGGCCGCCCTGCTGCTGTGCTCGAACGAACTCGTCGATGAATGGTCGATCCCGAAGCACCGATGCGTCCACTCGCTCGGGTCGGTGGTGTCGAACCACGCGGTGCCGGTCGTGCAGCGACGGCAACTCGGGTCGAGTCCCGGTGCCGAGATCATTGCCCGGCGTCTGCTCGACATCGCAGGGATCGGGCCTGGGGAGCTGGGCCCCATCGATCTCTACAGCTGCTTTCCGGTGGCCATCGATGTGTTGGCCGACGCCTTCGGGGTCGGGGAGCGCCGCGATCGGTCGGTGGTCGGGGGAATGGCAGCCGGAGGCGGCCCGCTCAACAACTTCGTGCTGCAGGCACTGGCCGAGCTGGTTCGTCTGCTCCGCCAAGCGCCTGGAACCATCGGGCTGAGTACCAGCGTCAGCGGATTTCTCACCAAGGTCGGCGCGGGGTTGTGGTCGACCACGCCGTCGGCGGAGTTCGTTCATCTCGATGTCAGCGCCGAGGTGGCGCACGTTGACATTCCGGTCGCCGTGGATGGCTCATGGGCTGGCCCTGCGACCATTGCCGGCTGGACGGTCGAGGCGCTCCGCGGTGTTCCGCACCGAGCGGTCATCGTGGCGGACACTCCAGCTGGGGACCGAACTCTTGGCTCCACGGGGGACGCAAGCACCTGCGCCCGGCTCGGGACAGGAGCGTGGCTCGGGTCGATCGTGACGATCCGGGAGGACGGGTCGTTCGTGCTGGACTGAACGTCACGCCCGGCACAGTCATTCGGGGTGGAGCCACTCCCGAACCCGTGTCCGCAGGACGTCGATGTTCACGCCCTTGGCGGCGCTGACCCACAGCACGTCGGCGACCTCCAAGCCGGCCTTCGCTGCCAGATCGCGTTTGCGTTTGTCTCGCTGCGACGACTTCACCTTGTCGTGCTTGGTGGCCACGATCGTGAACGGGACATCCTCCGAGCGCAACCATTCCATCGTGTTCAAATCGAGTGGCGTGGGACCGATCTCGGCATCGACGAGCACCACCACCATCTCGAGGTGCTCGCGGCCCAAGAGATATCCCTCGATCATCGGGCCCCACTGAGCGCGAATTCTGCCCGGCACCTTGGCGTAGCCGTATCCCGGCAGGTCCATCAGGGTGGTGCCATCGGGGAATCTGAACAGATTGAGGAGCTGCGTACGGCCGGGGGTCTTCGACACCTTCGCGAGGTGGGTCCGATTGGCCATGGCGTTGATCAGCGATGACTTGCCGACGTTGGACCGGCCGACGACGGCGATTTCCGCTGTCGCCTCGGGCAGTTGGTCGATCGCCGAAGCGGACATCACGAACTCGAGTTGCAGGGGGGGGACGCCAGCCACGAACGCAGCGTAGGTGACAGCGGTGGATCACTTCGGTGCGTCAGACTGAACGCCATGACCGACGATCCCGACATCACCTCGAACTCACTGCCGCAGAGTGAGGACGAATGGAAGTCCAAGCTCACCCCCGAGCAGTACCAGGTTTTGCGCCAGGCCGGCACCGAGCCGGCGTTCACGGGAGAGTACGTGAACACCCACGATGACGGTATGTACCACTGCGCGGCGTGTGACGCTCCGTTGTTCCGCAGCGAAACCAAGTTCGAATCCGGGAGTGGATGGCCCAGCTTCTACGAAGCGGCTGAGCCGGACTCGGTCGAGCTCATCGAGGACGCCTCTCACGGAATGCGTCGGGTCGAGGTCCGGTGCGCCCGATGCCATTCGCACCTGGGCCATGTGTTCAATGACGGCCCGCGACCGACCGGCGACCGGTTCTGCATGAACAGCGTGTCGCTCGCGCTGCACCCGGACGCGGTTGGCTGACCAGGGCCCGCCGGGGGTTCCGCTTGGTGGTGGCGGTGTGTGTCATGTCGGTCGTCGCCTCGACGGCGGCGTGTCAGCCGAAACGACTGGCTGCGCTCACGGGGCACACCAACACTGACCGAACCTGACCTCTCCAGGTTCGTGGCATTCGTGACCGCCATCGAGGACGAGGTCGCCCGTCGGACGCGTTTCGTCGGCACGATCTCGACGGTCGACGAGGCCCGACTCGGGCTGTCGTGGTGGCCCGGTTGCCCCGTCGGTCCGCCAGATCTCCGGCTCCTGGCCTTGAGCTACTGGGAAATGGGCGGCGCCGAACACCACGGAGAGCTCGTCATTCGTCGAGACGTCGCGCCGCGGGTCGTCTCCGCGTTTCGACGATGTGGAACGAGAAGTTCCCGATCAACCGAATGGAGACGGTCGAGCAGTTCGCTCGACCGTCTGATTTCGAACCGGGGGGCGAGTACATCGAGAAGCCGCCGCACCCAGACACCGTCAACGACACCTATGGCTTCTTCTGCCGACGGTCCACCGGGGGCACGTCGTTCTCTCAACACGCCTACGGGCGCGCCCTCGACATCAACCCGGTTCAGAATCCGTACGTCACGGCGACCAAGGTGATCCCCCTGAACGGTTCAACCAACCGGTCGAATCCCGAGACGGGCAAGATCGTCGCCGGATCGGTCCCGGTGGTGGCGCTTCGACGGGCGGGTTTCGTATGGGGCGGGACATGGCGGAGCCCCAAGGACTACATGCACTTCTCGACGTCAGGTCGATGAACGTCGTTGGTCAACTGGCGTAGACGCTGACTCCCATCAACACCGCGTAGATCACTCCGAAGATCTGCATTTGGCGATCGCCGATGAGGACGTCCTCGGGGGCGGAACCCAAGCCCTGGTCCACCAAGAGGGCGTAGCGGAGGATGGCGATGACGAACGGAAGAATCGACAGCATCACCCATACGGCTGCTGGTGGGTGCTCGTTGGCTCGTTGGACGGCAAAGAGGCAGTACGCGATGAGTACGAGACCGCTGGTGACCGCCTTCATGTACTCGAGGTACCCCTCGGAGTACGTGGCGAGCGCCGCCCGGGTGTCGGTCGAGTCGCCCATCTCCTTTTTCTCCGCCTCTCGTTTGCAGGTGGCGATGAACATCGCTCCGAAGGCACTGATGATCAGGAACCAATCGGTGATGGCGACATCGGTTGCGTAACCGCCGCCGAGGAGCCTCAGCACGAATCCGCTGGAGAGTCCCACGATGTCCAGCACGGGTTGGTGCTTCAGATAACTCGAGTACAGCGTGGTCAGCACCAGGTACAGGCCGATGATCAGGCCGAACTTCGGGGTCCGCCAGATCGCGAGACCGACGGCCCCCAGGCCGAAGACGATCGACAGGACGAGCGCCAGCGGGATCGGCACGATGCCTGCGGCGATCGGACGCTTGGATTTCCTGGGGTGACGACGATCCGCCTCGACATCGAGGACGTCATTGAGCAGGTAGCACGAGCCGGCCGCCATGCTGAAGACCAGGAACGCCAGGCACGCCTGCAGCAGCGAGGTCGGCTTGAGCAGCACCCCGGCTGCGCCCGGCGCGACGAAGACGAGAACGTTCTTGGCCCACTGCTTCGGCCGCACCGATCGCACGATGCCGCGAACGAGCGCGCCAGTGCCTGGCGATGCGAGGTCCGCCGTCATTGGTTCGCTCCCACCCACGAATCCACCTTGGCCCATTCGTCGAACATCCAACGAATCCGTCCGGCCTCGTCGAGGGGGACATCGGCGCGTGGCACCCGCCACATCGTCACTCGAACCGGCGCGCGGAATGGAACCGACCGCCAGAGGTCTTTGACGCCAGCGAGCCCTTCCAGTCCGGTGTGGGCGATGAACATCACGTCGGAGTCGGGAGCGGACTCGAGAATCGCCAGTGGTCCACCTGTGCGAGGCGGCATGGTGTGGGTCAGTTCGTTCTTGGTCCGTTCAGCGAGATCTGGTCGGGTGGCCTCGAGCCGTTCGATGGCGCGCTCGCGCTTCGCCACGGTGAATCGGGAACCCTCCGGAAAGATGGTGAAGCACTCGCGATCGTCCATGCCGGCAGCGAGCGCACCGATGGCTCGCAGTTCTGCGGGGGTGTCGTTTCCGGACCGGTCAACGAAATGGTTGGGAATCCGATTTCCCACGATGTCGAGGGCAGGATCCCACAGGAGTTCTTGTTTGAGTACGTAACGGAGGTCGAGCTTGCCGTAGGTCGAGAGAATGTGAGCCGGCAACAAGGTGTCGATGATCGACGCGTGACGCGAGAACACCAGCAGGTTCCCGCGAGTGATCGCGTCGGTATTGTCGATCTGGAGATCCATTCGCAGCAGCACAGCCATGGCGCCGAGCAGGCTGTTGGCCCATGACACCTGGATCCAGCGATGCGCCTGGATGAAGGGCCGAGTCGACAGCAGCGCACCGAACCCGGAGGCGATGAACAACACGCCAGCGGATGTCACGGCGAATATCTCCCACAGCAGATACCAGGCGCCGAAGAGCGTCACTCGGCCGGTCGGACAACGTGGTTTGCCGCGCACCACGTCGAAGAGAATGCTGAGGGGGAGGATCACGATCAGCGCCGGAAGCGCTATCAACGCACCCAAGAATATGCCGGGAACGGTCTTGAGCCGACGACTGAGACGATCCTGACGGGGGTCATGAGCTGCCAGGGTGGCCGGTTCGCTCGGCGGAGTCTCCGACGGGTCATCATCGCTCGACGGGGTGGGCTGGCTCGGCGGCGGATCGGTCACGGGCGACAGTTTGCCAGCTCCGATGTGCGCAGGGGTTGACCGCGAGAGTTTTGCGACTCGCCCTCGGGGGCGAACTTTCGTACACTTTCGTCCGGCGTGCGGCGGCACGGCATCGAAGGCGGCAGGGGAGCATGTTCAAACCCGGGCGAATAGCCCTGATCGTGGCGTTGTGCGTCGCCGCGGGCGGGGGTTGGATGTCGCGGGGTGCTGCCGCGCCTGATCCCACGAGTGTGCTCGGTCTGGTCGAGTCGCGACATGGGTCGATCGAATTGAATCCCAGCGGCTCGGCCGGGGTGACCACGACCAACGTTGCGGTGCAGTTCAGCGGCGAACTCGCGTCGGGTTCGCCGGACGACACCCTGGCAGATGAGGGCGACGTTGCCGGGAGCGTGGAGCAGCCGACAGCGGTGCCCGGCCCGGAGACCACTCTGATCGGCGACCCCACGATCCTGTTGCGTGATCGCTCCACCAGCACCGCCGTTCCAACGAGCGTCGCTCCCGCACCAGATCGAGCAGTGGACTACGGCGCGCAACTCGACGATGTCGCCATGTCGAGAATCTCCTTCGACTGGAGCCGGCGACTGCCTGGGTGGCAGATCCAGTTCGTCGGACCACGACAGGGCTATCGAGGGAGCACCTTTCCCGATCGGCGGCTGATCCAGATCTATGTCCGACCCACGGCGACGATCGATGACGTGGCTCATGTCGTGGCCCACGAGATCGGACACGCCATCGATGTGACCTACTTCGACGACGTCGATCGTGGTCGATTCAACTTGGCACGCGGACGTTCGGTGTCGGCTGCGTGGTGGGTCGCTCCGGGTGCCACCGATTTCTCGAGCGGTGCCGGTGATTGGGCAGAGGCCTTCGCTTGGGCGCAGGTGGGGCCAGACGGGGGCTGGTACTCCCAGCTCTCTCCGCCCCCGACTGCCGAGCAATTGGGTGTGATCGCCGATCTGATTGCAGGATGACTGTTCATCGGTAGGATCCGAACTCCACGAGCTCATCGGGGATGGCAGCACAGAGCTGCGCCGCAAGCGTCGTCCCGATCTCGATGTCGGCCAACCACAGGGCGTCACCGAGGCTCATCGTGTGTCGCAGGATGAACCGACCCAGCGATGGCCCATCCAGCCACAGCAGATCGTCATGGCTGAAACCTCCGAGGCCGTTTCCCATGCTCAGCGCGCCATGTCGAGCGGATTCCCACGACGAGAGTCCGGCGTCTGCGCGGGTTGCCGCCGCCAACTCCTCCGGAGAGCCGTCCGACACGATGCCGGCCAGAGGGTGGAGCGCTGCCAAGTCTGTCCAGGTGACGGTACCGGCGGGCGAATCTGCTGCGGCGTCAACGGCGTCGAGTACCCAGCTCGTGATGGCAATGCTGGCGGGGGAGCTCGGCTCGGGATCTGTCGGCAGCCCGAGAGCTCGTCGGCAGACGTCGGGGATGTGGCCAGCGAACTCGGTGTCAGGGCACGTCAGCCGTCTGCCATCAAGGTCTTGCAGCGCCACTGAAATACGGTCCGAGCGGTCGATGGCAAAGCCGAACAGAATGGGGATCGAGGCTGGCGGGACGACCGAATAGTCGGTATGAACCGCAGGAAATGCCACGGCCATTCCGGCCCAGTGGGCGGGAGCGTCGATCCCGATGAGATCCTCTGGGCAGCTCAGCCTTGGTCCAGGATCGAGTTCGAATCGGTCGCCACAGTCGACCAGGCCCCACAGCCGACCCAATTGATGTTCGACGGCGACGGAGCAGGCGTCGGCGAGATCGACGGCGAGCATCCTGGGGCGGGCTGACGGCGTCACGGTGGAACCGTGACTGGTGGAGGCTCGAGCGTGGAGCCGCGACGATCGAGGACGGAATGGTTCGGACATGTCATCTCCAAAACGGTGACGTCGAACGAGCCGTACTCGTCCGACTGAGGTAGTGGAGCGTCCATGTGAACCGGGAGGATGCGACCCGTCGATGGTGATGGGAACAGTTTGCTGTCAGCGTGTGACAGTCGCCTTCGGTCCGAGGACGCGATCCACGGCTCGCAGGGCAGTCGGAGCCCGGCGCTCGACCAGTTGGCGCGCCATTCGCGCGTCGGATGCCACGTATTCGGCCAGTTCCTGCTCAGAGAGGAGGTGGATGTTCGACCGGTCGACCTCGATCGGAACAAGACCGACCAGGCGGGCAAGGTTCTTCAAGCCACAGCTCAAGCCCAACGCCCGACCGGCGTCGGAACGAAACAACCGATAACCGTCGAGGTGTCCGTGGTCGTACCACGTGGCCAGATAGCTGCGCTGGTGGTCGACCTCCTCCTCGGCACGGTGACGAAGGGACCGGCCCGGTGCTTCCGTGAGGTCGAGTCCGAGACCGATGCCGTGGTGTGCGGCGCGATGGGCGATGAACGGAAGATCGAACCGCCCGCCATTCCAGGTCACGACCACGCCCGGCTGCAGCTGAGCAACGAGGGCATCGAGCTCGACGATGAGTTGGGCTTCGGGGCCATCGAGAACGATCTCGAGGTCTGAACCCGACACGGCGACCGCAACGATGGCGGAACACGTGGGATCGAGACCGCCGGTAGACGTGTCGGTCTCGATGTCCAGCCCATAGAAGGGCACAGCACTACTCACATCGCTGATGGTAGGTCGCGGGTGTGACATCCACAGCGGCTTCAGCCGCGGATCACCATCTCCAGGCCACGGGCATCGCGTTCGCCATCCCCCAGACACCAGACCGAACCTCGATGCCAGTCGGCCGCGGTCCGAGCCAGGATCATGGCGTCGCCGACATCGTCGGGTGCAGCGCCGCGTGGCGTCGGGAGCCGGGGACCGATGACGACCTCTCGTTCCGATCGGCCCGACACCGTGGCCTTGTGGTGAGCGGCCGGGGCTCCGTTGAGCCGGGCAAAAGCGACCTCGGGGTGCGCCTCGGTGATCCGATCCTGCAACTCCGGGGTGATCAACGCGTCGACCTGGCGGATCTTGCCGAGGATGTTCCACGTCTGGATCGACATGCCTCGTCCCGACACGGCGCGCGAGATCGCGTTGGCCGATTCATGCGAATCGGCTTCGAGCGTCGGCCGGACCGGCGCGGGGAACACCGAGGATCGGCGCGATCCCAGCACCACTCGAGCCTCGACGTCGCATGCGCGGGTCGCGGCCTCGGCGAGCCCGATGCACATGTCGATCGCCAACCGTTCCAGCTCGCCTCCTTCGATCTGCTCGAGGAGCCCTCCGAGATCCGGCTCGGTGTTGATCGAGACGACCTCGAACGGATCAGCGATCGCAATGGCGATGACCCAACCTCCGCGGCAGCCGTCGATGCCCGCCACCATGGCCCTGGCACCGTCATCGCGGAGGTATCGCCGGGTCACCCGAACATGGTGGCGCACGCCGATCACTAGCGTGCAGTCATGGCCCGCCATCTCGTGACCAGCGCTCTTCCCTACATCAACGGGGTCAAACACCTCGGCAACCTCGTCGGGTCGATGTTGCCGGCCGACGTCTACGGCCGCTATCTCCGCGCCCGCGGCCATGAGGTGCTGCTGATCTGTGCCACTGATGAGCACGGGACGCCGGCCGAACTCGCGGCGCACGACGCCGGTCAGGATGTCGCCGTCTACTGCGCCGAACAACACGATGTGCAACGCCTGCTCGGGGATCGGTGGGGTTTGAGTTGGGACCACTTCGGGCGCACGTCACGACCCCAGAACCACGAACTCACCCGGGACATGGCGCGCGCTCTGCATGTCAACGGTTTCACCGAGATCCGGTCGACGGCCCAGGTCTACTCCATCGACGACGACCGCTTTCTTCCCGACAGATATGTCACCGGAACATGTCCGAACTGCGGCTACGACCGAGCCCGTGGCGATCAGTGCGAGAACTGCACGAAACAACTCGAACCGACCCAGCTGATCGATCCGCGTTCCGCCATCTCGGGGTCGTCGAACCTCGAGGTGCGGGAGTCCCGGCACCTGTTCCTGCTGCAGTCGCGCCAGGCCGACGCGCTTCGCCAATGGATCGACACTCGCGACGGCTGGCCGACGATCGTCACGTCAATTGCGCGGAAATGGCTCGACGAAGGTCTCGACGATCGTGGGATCACCCGTGATCTGGCCTGGGGGATCCCAGTCCCCGAGGACGTCTTCCCCGAACTCGCGGGCAAGGTGTTCTACGTCTGGTTCGATGCGCCGATCGGCTACATCGGCGCCACCAAGGAGTGGGCTGATCTCGCCCCGACCGAGCGGAGATGGCAGAGCTGGTGGCGGTTGGGCGAGGGCGCTGACGATGTGACCTACACCCAGTTCATGGGCAAGGACAACGTCCCGTTCCACACGCTGTCGTTCCCGGCCACGCTGATGGGATCCGGCCAGGACTGGTTGACGGTCGATCGCATCAAAGGGTTCAACTGGCTCAACTACTACGGCGGCAAGTTCTCCACGTCGCAGGGGCGCGGGGTGTTCATGGACCAGGCGCTCGATGTGGCCCCGGCGGACTGCTGGCGTTGGTATCTCATGGCCAATGCCCCTGAGAGCGATGACACGAGTTTCACCTGGCCACTCTTCGGCGAGGCCGTCAACAAGGATCTCGTCGCGACGTTCGGCAACTTCGTCAACCGCACCTCGACACAGGTCCAGCGGTTGAGTGAGGGCCATGTTCCCTCCGGCGGCGAACCCTCCGACGTCGAGCTGGAGATGGTGGAGCGCGTCAGATCGGGGATCGTGGAGTACATCGAATGTCTCGACCGGTTGGAGTTCCGCAAGGCAACCGCCGCATTGCGATCGCTGTGGACCATCGGCAATGGCTACCTCGAGGAACGCGAGCCGTGGCGCGCAGTGAAGACTGATCGGGACCTGGCCGCCATGACGTTGCGAACGGCGCTGGGGTTGGCCCGTGTCTATGCGGCCGTGAGTTCACCAATCATGCCAACGACGGCTGCGGCGGTGCACTCAGCGTTTCCGGAACTCGACCCGTTGGAACAGATCGACGCCTCGCTCGCCGATGAGATCCTCGCCATCACACCCGGAACCGCGTTCCGGGCTCCCGGGTTGCTGTTCGACAAGTTGGCGCCAGAACTCCTTGACGAACTCGAGCAGCGGTTCGCGGGCGAGTGAGCCATCGCTGCCGGAGTGATCCGGCCGAGATGAGGGTTCCCACTACGGTGAAGGTCCATGGCTGACGGAAGTGACGCTCAACGACGTCGACGCGTCGCGGGTCGGACAGCCATGCGGGTAGTGACCCTGCTGACAATCGTGGCGATCGGAGGCCTGCTCCTAGGATTCGGGATCGGCTATCCGTTGTCCAAGGTCGACTTCAACGTCGACGTCGCCAAACAGCTCGATCACAACGCCCTGATCGGGACGTTCGACCCCGAGTTGGCGCTGGTTCAGCCCGGTGACCTTCCGACGACGTTCGCTCAGACCGATGTGGACCTCTCGGTGTTCTCGATCGTCGGGGCGTCGTTCTGTGGTGAACAGCCGACGCTCGATGGTCAACTCGGCGACAAACTCATTCGCTCGTTCGCCAACACCGACAAGGAGTTCGTGATTTCCGAGGTGGTGCGCGTGAAGGCCGCCAAGCAGGCCAGCGACTACATCCAACAGGTGCAGCGGGCGTTCGACGGTTGCCTTCCCAAGGCGTACTTCCGGGCGGACAAGGTGCGGGTCAAGATCAAGTCCGGCCAGCCCGACCCGCCGGTGACCGACTACGTCAGCTACACGCTCGAGCCCGAGACGCCTGGCCCAACGCAGGTGATCGTGTTCTTCCAGGTCGGAGATGTCGTGGTGGCGATTCAGTATCTCGGCCCGTCGAAGCCATCGCAGACACTGCTCAAGGACGCTCAGGACGCCATTCTGCGACGGACCGCGCCCAAGGAGTTCGGGAGCCTCGTGACGGTGGACGGCGTTCAACCCATTCCGACCGAAGCTCCGACCACGACCACCACAACGATCGCCCCTGTGACCACCACGGCGGCAGCCACCACCACGACAACGGTCAAGAAGCGGAAGTCCACGACCACGACGAAAGCCCCCACAACGAAAGCTCCGACAACGAAAGCTCCAACGACCCAGGCGCCGCCGGCCACGCCGCCGACCAGCGGGGCCTGAGATGGGCGCCCCGATCGAGCCACTGCTCCTGGACCTTGCTGCCGAACACGCTGACCTGCAGTCGCTTGTTGATGGCCGCACCGATGACGAACTGGTGATGGCGACACCCGCCGCTGGCTGGACGGTCGTGGATCAGCTGTCGCATCTTGGCGGGTTCGACGAGGCAGCCACGCTGGCGCTGCGTGACCCCGATGCTTTTCGAGCTGAACTCGCTCGCATGATCGATGCCGGCGAGGACCCGATTGTCGGCTACACGACACGGGGGCGTTCGATGTCGCCGTCCGACGTGGCTCGATGGTGGGCCACCGCCCGAGCCGATCTGCTGTCGGCCAGTCGAGCGGCTGACCCCTCGGTGCGAGTTCCCTGGTTCGGACCTGACATGTCGACCATGTCGTTTGTCACCGCTCGGCTGATGGAGACCTGGGCCCATGGCGTTGACATCGCTGACACGTGGTCAGCGCCGCCCGGGTCATCGGCGCGGCTCCGTCACGTCTGCCATATCGGTGTCGGGGCTCGTCGCTACAGCTACGCCGTCAACGGACTCGACCTGCCCGACGGCGACATTCGTGTGGCTCTCATCGGTCCCGACGATGCCGAGTGGGTGTGGGGCACCAGCCAGATCGATGTGGTCTCGGGTGATGCGCTCGACTTCGCGCTCGTCGTCACCCAACGCCGCCATCTCGACGACACGTCGTTGGCGATCAGCGGCGAACGAGCACGGGAGTGGATGGGCATCGCGCAGGCATTTGCCGGCGGCGCCGGCGGCGGTCGAGCGCCGCGATCAGCTCGTTGATCGTCACAAGTCGTTCATCAGGTGGAACGACTCGCCGAGCGGAGCGCCCACGAGTTGTCCGGCGGCGATGAGTGTGGCTCGCTCTCGGGCCAGGAAGCCTTCCATTGGATCGGGCGACCCCACCCCGTAGAAATGGGTCGTCTCCCATTGGGATCGATGGGCAGCGAGTGCCTCGCACCGGCGCCGCAGATCATCGTCGCTCACGATCTCGATGTGATCGATCACGTCGGCCTCGAACAGCAGCACTGCGGATGGTCGATGCGGAGCCAAGCCCTCATCGGTGATCTGACTCCGGAAGAAGTGGGGGTCACGGGCTGCTACCACCCCCTCGATACACAGGCGTCCGGCGTGACGATGATCTGGATGGAGGCGATATCGCTTCCAGGGATCGTGGCCAAGAACGACGTCGGGTCGTGCGATGCGAATGGCGCGCGCCACCTCTGCGCGGGCGCCGAGATCAGCGTCCAACTCGCCATCGACCCGGCCGAGAAAGATGACATCGCCGGTACCTCCGAGCGCCACCGACGCCGCGAGCTGTTCGATCTGCCGCGTGGCGACCAGCGCAGCGATGTCAGCATCGGCGTCCCAGGTTCCCTTCGATCCATCGGTGCAGATCACGTGGGTGATGTGGCAGCCGTCGGCGGCCCACTTCGACAATGTCGCGCCGCATCCGAATTCGATGTCATCGGGATGTGCAGCGATCGCCAACGCTCGTTCGGGGGTGACGAGATCAGTGGACATGTCAGTCATCGGTACCTCGCGGACCATTGGGGGACGTGTCCTCGAAAAGATGGAGCTCGAGGTCTTCGGGCTCGTCGACGTCGAGTCCCAAGTCGACATCGTTGATCACGGCGAGAGTCACCCCGACCCGTTCCGCTTCGGCGACGTGGCGTTGGAGCGACCCGGGCCCGTAGCTGAACGCGAACGACGAGTCGGTTGGTATCGCCAAGACGTTGGTTCCGTCATGGCGTCGATCGGGAACGACGAACGACCCGGACCGCTCCAGTACCGCGCCGATACCCTCGGGGCGTGAGAGGTCGCCGTGACAGATCACGGTCCGTCCGAACCCGTGCGCTCGAGCGTGCTGGCGGCCGGCATCGGCCGCCTGATCGAGCCCGGGCGGCGCCAGAATGGTGTCCAATCCTTGGTTCAGCGCCCAACTCGCGACTGCGTCGTCGTAGAGAGTGTGGACGACGAGGATCGGTCGTCCGTTCAGTGCATCGACCACCCCGGTCGCGAGCGCAAGCGCCAGCGCCACACGTTCGCTGGGAGATCGAATGCCGGCGAGCCTGGTCTTCGCCATGGCGGTCGCCTTGAGCGGCAGGATCACCAAGGTGGTGCTCGGGTCGATCACGTCCGGCACTCTACGGTCGCCCCGTCCTACAGTGCGCCCATGCACATTCGGGTCGGAGTCATTGGCGGAGGATCCTGGGGAACGACGGTGGCGCACCTGGCAGCGCACAATGCGCCCACCGTGCTCTGGGCGCGGGACGAGGGGACCTGCGAAGCAATCAACACCGATCACATCAACCGCCGCTACCTCGACGGTTACACCCTGCACTCGGATCTGCGTGCCGACGCTGATCTGGCTTCGGTGGTCGCACAGTCCGATGTCGTGGTGATGGGTGTTCCGTCGCATTCGTATCGCGAGACCCTCGCCAAAGTCGCCGAACACATTCGTGCATGGGTTCCGGTGGTGAGTCTGACCAAGGGTCTCGAGCAGGGGAGCCGGCTCCGTATGAGCCAGGTCGCCAACGAGGTGCTCCCCGGACACCCGTTCGCGGTGCTCACCGGCCCGAACCTGGCGAAGGAGATCTTGGCGGGCGACGCGGCAGCCTCGGTCGTGGCCACCCACGATCCCGTCGTGGCCGCTCATCTCCAAGGGATCTTCACGACCAACCTGTTCCGGGTGTACACGAACCCCGACGTCATCGGCTGCGAGTTGGGCGGGGCGCTCAAGAACGTCATCGCCATCGCCGCGGGAATGGCCGATGGTCTCGGCGCTGGCGACAACACGAAGTCGGCGGTGATCACCCGCGGTCTGAACGAGCTGTCCCGCCTGGGTGAGGCCATGGGTGGGGAAGCGGTCACGTTCGCGGGTCTGGCCGGAATGGGTGATCTGATCGCCACGTGTATGTCGCCGCAGAGTCGGAACCGCCACGTCGGCGAACAGCTCGGCAAGGGCAATACGATCGACGAGGTCATCGGTGCCATGAACATGGTGGCGGAGGGCGTGAAGACTGCGAAGGTCGTGATGGAACTCGGTGCCGAGTACGGAGTCGAGCTCCCGATCGGCGCTGAGGTGCACGCGGTCTGCCACGAAGGCGCCTCGGCCGCCGATGCTTATCGCGGGCTGCTTCGCCACGAGGCCGGTGTCGAACATCACCACTACAGCTTCTAGTCTGCAGCCGGTGACGACTGAGCAGGCAGCGCTGGGCACCATCGGCGCGGGCGTCGTCGGCACCGTCGATTCCCAAGGTGTTGTCACGGTCGGCTCCACGTCGTTGCGGATATGGATCGGCGGAGTGGATCGTTGGCGGCGATCCGACGTGGATGCCGGCGTGCGGCAGCGATCGATCGACGACACCCCGGTCATGACTCATTCACTCCACGGGCCGGGTGGCGACACCACGTGGTCGGCCTACGGCTTCGTCCCAATGGGATCGACCGCGGCGGCGATAGCGGTGCACCTCTCCAACGAAAGTACCGAGCCGGTGGTGTTGGCATCGGTCGTCGGGCCCGGGCGTAGGTTCGAACTCCGAGGCGATCTGCTCGTCGTCGACGGGATGGCAGTACTCCGGTGTGCCCGTCGACCTCGCTCATGGGTGGCACATACCGACCTTGACGAGTTGGCACGTGTCGTGGAGAGCGCCGTGGCGCCCGACGAACCACTCACCTTGGACATGCCCGGCTTCGTTGCGCTCACGCAGCCGCTCCCGCACACGCTCTCCACCCAACTGGTAATGCTTGGTGATGACCGCCGCGTCGAGGTCGAAGCGTCGGCGAGTTCCAGCTTTCCGGTGCCACCGACCCCCGAGCAGGTGGTCTCCGGATGGCGGATGCAGCTGGAGCGGGGAACTCGTCTACTACCGGCTGATCCGGCTGACGCGGCCCACTGGGATGCGGATCGATGTCAGGTGGCCCTCGCCGAATCGGTCAGCAGCCCCATCGAGCTGGCGGCGATAACTGCAGCCGCAGCCATCCTGGGGTGGTCCACTGAGGCGATACAGCGGAGCACCCAGCTGATTCAATTCATCGACCGGCGGGGATCAATCGACGGTTCGGTCGACGCAACGATCGACGCGCTACGGGCATGGGGACTCCTCGCGACATCTGGCGCTTCGGTTGCGCTGATCGATGAAATGGTCCCACACGTTGCCTCGACGGCCGGATGGCTCATCGGTGGACGCAAGCGCCCTCAGTTGACGGACGATCAAGCTCGTCGGGGCGTTGCGGCTTTGATCGCCGCGTCCGCGATGATGCGGGCTGCGGGCCAAGACGACGCGGCCCGGCAGATTGCAGCGGGAGCACCACGTCTCGCCGCGGCGACGTCGGTCGGTCGGGCGGCACCAGCGGAGACCGATGCCGTATCGCCCGTTGTCCGTGCGGCGCATCGGATCGCGGACCTCATGGATCGCCATGTGACCTGCACCGTTGACGGCATCGAGATCGCCCAGGGATTCGACGTGTCCTGGGCTGGTCGGTCGGTCGAGTGCCACGACGTTCCGACTCCCCACGGCCACATCGGCTGGGCGATGCGCTGGCATGGGCGTCGACCGGCGCTGCTGTGGGACGTCGAGCCGAGCAGTATCTCGGTTCGGCTGGCCGCGAACTCCGTTGACCCGTCGTGGTCGACCATTGAGATCACGGGCGAGACACTGCTGGAGGTCCCCCCGGGTGTCGCTGAGGCGGAACTGCTCATCGAAGCCACCCTCGATGTCCTGCGCACCGGCGAGTCGATCGTCCCGGCTGGACCAGCCGAGGGTGAGTCGTTCGGTTAGCAGCGCTGGCGGCGGACCGAGCCCGTAGGTCCTGGGCCCTCTCGGTTGCGACAGGTGAGCGTGCTGGCGTCAGCGGGCGACGTTGCGCGCCAAACGAAGATCGGTGGCCGGAAAGCTCACCGGCAGAACAGCGCCATCGGATTCTCGCCGGAGTCGGAACAAG
>Ga0335397_10005727_pt1 | contig 16171 bp, 14 predicted proteins | sample MAT04_FD_205740 | JGI IMG/M metagenome (GOLD analysis project Ga0335397, IMG submission 205740) | Freshwater microbial communities from Lake Fryxell liftoff mats and glacier meltwater in Antarctica - MAT-04 (spades assembly) (version 2) ... | reverse complement strand
ACAGGGCCCAGCCCTTGGGGTGCCAGAAGACCATGCCCCGGCCCTCCTCCTGGATATGGAAGAGGTCCATGGCGCGGCCGATCTTGCGGTGGTCGCGGCGTTCGGCCTCCTCGACGCGCTGCAGATAGGCGTCGAGGTCCTCCTGAGTGGCCCAGGCGGTGCCGTAGATGCGCTGGAGCTGCGCGTTGCTCGAGTCGCCGCGCCAATAGGCGCCGGCCAGCTTGGTCAGCTTGAAGGCCTTGCCGACATGCTTGGTCGACGGCAGGTGCGGCCCCAGACAGAGGTCCTTCCACTGGCCCTGATAATAGACCGATATCTCATCGCCTTCGGGCAGGTCGCGAACGATCTCGGCCTTGTAGGTCTCGCCTATGCCTTCGAAATGGCTGATCGCCTCGGCGCGTGACCAGACTTCCCGCCGGATCGGCTCGTCGCGGTCGACAAGCTGGCGCATGCGCTCTTCGATCTTCGGCAGGTCGTCGAGGCTGAAGGGCTCGTCGCGGGCGAAGTCGTAATAGAAACCGTCCTCGATCGAGGGCCCGATGGTCACCTGGGTGCCCGGGAACAGCTCCTGCACGGCCTCGGCCAGAAGATGCGAGGCGTCGTGGCGAAGGATCTCCAGGGCCTCGGGGGCGTCGCGGGTCAGCAGTTCGAACCGCCCCCCCCGCACCAGAGGACGCTCGATGTCGAGCAGGGCGCCGTCCAGCTTGACCAGCACCGATCGCTTGGCCAGCGACGGCGCGATCGAAGCCGCGACCGCGCGCCCCGTAACCCCTTCTTCGAACTGACGGACCGAGCCGTCAGGAAACACCAGATCGATCATCAACGACACGTCCAACGTCCAGAGCCCGGGCGCGTCCGCGGCCCCGGCGGCGGCGGATCGTATCCCCAGGCGGCGAGCGGCCGGCACCGGCACACTCGTTTGAAGGCCAACCACGAACCCTTGGCGGGTCCATGGTCGACCAAGGCTTGCGCCGCATATTCCGAGCAGCTCGGCATGAAACGGCACTGGCGCCCGATCAGCGGCGACAAGGTCCATTTGTAGGCCTTGAGCGCCATCCAAACGAACCGTTCATAGAGGTCGGCGGCAGGAGCCATCGGGATTCGCCATCTGCCGAAACGGGCCGGCCCGACTACCATGGCATAGTCTATCACGCCACCTGCCGACGTTTCTCGCAGGGGATGAAGACGATCTCGCCTAGGAAACGATCGATTTGGCCGCCGCCTCTGCCGCCGCCGAGGCGGCGGCTTCGAACGCCAGCAGGGTCGAGGCGTGCCGGGACGGATAGTCCTTCACCACTTCCAAGGCCGCCAGCTCAGCGAAACGGCCCTGCGGCGGCGCCCCCCCCGACTTGAGCATGGCTTTGAGCGCATCGCGCGCCGCCAGGATTTCCGCGGGGCTGGCCCCAAGCACATGGGCGCCCAGGACCCCGGCGGCAGCTTGGCCAAGCGCGCAGGCCTGAACGTCCTGGGCGAAATCGCTGACGAGGCCATCCTTCAGGCAAAGATCGACTACGATCCGGCTGCCGCACAGCCGCGACACCCGTTCGGCCGAGCCTTGCGGGTCGGGCAGCCGGCCGGCGTGGGGCATCTCCGCCGCCAGCCGCAGAATCCGCCGCGAATAGAGGTCGTCGATCATGCCGCCGCCAGGACGCGGGCCTTCAGCCCCTCGTTGAAGGCGGCGAACGCCGCCTGTATGGCGCGGCGGCGCTGGCGGCTGACGTAGCGCGTGGCGAAACCAGTATAGATCTCGCCGTTGGATACGACACAGCCGGTGTCCGTCAGGGCCTCGATCTCGAAATAGCGCGTGCGTTTGATAAAGCCGCGCGAACTGGACGCCTTCCATAGGATTTGGGAGTCGGGGACCCAATCGAGAATCGTCGGGCGCAAGGTCGCAGGGTCCGCGCCGGGAAACTGTTCGACGACGCTGATGGTCCCGCCGATGCGCAGAACTCCGGAGACGGCGGGATAGAGGCCGCACCACTGCGGCCACTGCTCGATCTCCTTGAGCACGTCCCAGACGGCGTGAGCGGGGGCCGGGACTCCCAGGCGGTGTTCGATCCGAAACGACATGACGGCTATGTGGGCTCCGACTCCTTCAGGCGCCACGTGGCGCCTTGGGGCCCGTCCATGACGACCACGTTCAGAGCGCTCAAGGCGTCTCGAATGCGGTCGGCCTCCTCCCAGTTCTTCTGCACCCGCGCAGCCGCCCGGGCCGCCAAAAGCGTCTCGACCTGCGCCTTGAGCCCGGCGTCGGCGTCGCCCTCAAACCACGCGTCAGGATCGGCTTCCAGGAACCCGAGTAGATTGGCCGCAGCCAGCAGGGCCGCTCGGCGCTCGCAGGCGTCCCGCGGGTCCTTGCCCTGCTCGACCCCGCGCAAGGCTTCGCGCAGGTCCTTGTTCAGGCGGTAGAGTTCGGCGAAGGCGGCGGGGGTGTTGAGATCGTCATGCAGCGCGGCCAGGAACGGCTCGCCCGCCTCGAGGGCGTCGATCCCGCCGGCGCCCGTCACGCCGAGCCGCTTGGCGTCGGCCAGGGTCCTGTAGAAAGTGTCCAGAGCCGTGCGCGACCGGGCTAGCAGCTCCCCGGTCCAATCCAGCGGCTGCCGGTAATGGCCCGATAACAGCGCCCACCTCAGGACCTCGCCCGGGGTCGTCTGGAGCAACTCGTGAGGCGTGATCACATTGCCCAGGCTCTTGGACATCTTCTCGCCGGCCATGTCCAAGAAGCCGTTGTGCATCCAGTAACGGGCGTATTCGCCGCCGTGGGCGCAGATCCCCTGGGCGCGCTCGTTCTCGTGGTGCGGAAAAGCCAGGTCGATGCCGCCGCCGTGGATGTCGATCGGCAGGCCGAGATTGGCCTCGATCATCGCCGAGCATTCGATGTGCCACCCCGGCCGGCCCTCGCCGAACGGGCTGTCCCACGCCGGCTCCCCCGCTTTGGACGGCTTCCAGAGCACGAAATCAGCGGGGTGACGCTTATAGGGGGCGACCTCGACGCGGGCGCCGGCGATCATGTCGTCGAGGCTGCGCCCGGACAGTTGGCCGTAACCCGGATAGGCCTGGGTGTCGAAAAGCACATGACCTTCCGCGACGTAGGCAGCGCCCTTGGCCACCAAGGCGTCGATCATCGCCAGCATCGCCTGGATGTGGTCGGTCGCCCGCGGCTCCATGGTCGGCGCCAGCGCGCCTAAGGCTTCCATGTCGTCCCGATAGATGGCGGCGTAGCGGTCAGTGATAACCCGAATGGGTTCACCCTCCGCTGCGGCCTTGGCGTTTATCTTGTCGTCGACGTCAGTGATGTTGCGCGCATAGACCACTGCGTCCGCGCCATAGAGACTACGCAGGAGACGGAACAGAACGTCGAACACCACCACCGGCCGCGCATTGCCGATATGCACGGGATTATAGACCGTGGGTCCGCAGACGTACATCGTCACCCGCTCGGGATCCTTGGGAACGAAGGCCCGCTTGTCGCGAGTCATGGTGTCGTAGAGCGTCAGGTTCGGGGGCAAGGCGGGCAAACTTCACTGTGGTTGGTTGCGGGCCGGCCGCGATGCCTCCATATAGCGGGGCATCCGACGGGACACCACGGGCTGCGCCCTCCAAAGCGCGCCGCTGGGCCAAGCCGCAGTCCTGCGGAGGTGAAGGGTGGCACGCGTCTTTCCGGGACAATCGTCCTGGCGCAACTCAGCCCTGGGGCTTTTTACACAATGGATGGTTTGTCCAAGAACGGCGGCCCCGCTGGCGCCGATCTGACGCAGAGAAAATCGGTGATCAAGCCGAGCCGCGAAGAGGCCATGCAGGCCGTGCGCACCCTCCTGGCCTGGGCCGGCGACGATCCGAACCGCGAGGGCCTGATCGACACGCCCCGCCGGGTGGTGGACGCCTATGCGGAATGGTTCGACGGCTACGACGCCGATCCTGTCAAGGAGCTGTCGCGCACCTTCGAAGACGTCCAGGGCTATGACGATGTGGTCATGCTGCGCGACATCGAGGTGGAGAGTCACTGCGAGCATCATATGGCGCCGTTCCTGGGCAAGGCCTATGTCGCCTATATTCCCACCAACAATGTTGTCGGAATCTCCAAGCTGGCCCGGGTGGTCGAGATCTTCTCGCGTCGCCTGCAGACCCAGGAGACCCTGACCCAGCAAATCTCCAACGCCATCAATGACAGCCTGAAGCCGGCCGGCTGCGCGATCCTCATCGACGCCGAGCACCAGTGCATGACCACCCGCGGGGTGCATCATCGCCACGTCTCCACCCTGACCACTCAGTTCACCGGCGTATTCAAGACCGACCTGGCGCTCCAGGAGCGGTTCCTGAGTTTCTGCAACCGCAAGTGATCTAGCGCCCGGGCAGGCGGCTGCGCGAGAAGACGGCCAGCCTTGACAGACCGGCGCCATTGGTCGTTTCAAGCCTGATGGAAAACGTCCCCTTCCCTGCGGCCGGAACCCAGCGGGAGCTGGAGCGCGGCGATGCGCTGGCCCCTCGTTTCGACGCCGATGGTCTGATCTGCGCCGTGGCCGCCCACGCCGGCAGCGGCGAGGTGCTGATGGTGGCGTGGATGAACGCCGAGGCGCTGCGTCTCACCCTGGAGACGGGCTACGCACACTATTTCAGCCGGTCGCGGCAGGCGCTTTGGAAAAAGGGCGAGACCTCCGGCCAACTCCAGCAGGTTCAGGAGCTGCGAGTGGACTGCGATCAGGACGCGGTGGTCCTCAAGGTCATCCCGCAGGGCGACGGCGGCGCCTGCCACGTCGGGTTCCGGTCGTGCTTCTACCGCGTTTGGGAAGACGGTCGGCTGGTGGAGCGCCCTTAGGAAGCCGGAGGCGCCAAACCGTGCTCTAAGACACCGATGGCCGACGAGATCGACGAAATCGAGGACCAGGCGAACGGGGAGTCTGGCGAGGGCCAGATGCTGACGTTCGACCTTGCTCCCGGCGAGGACGGCGAGCGGCTCGACAAGGCGCTTGCCGGTCATTGGCCACAGTTATCTCGCGCCCGGCTTCAGGCCCTGATCGCCCAGGGCGCGCTCAGTCGCGACGGAACGGCCGTCAGCAGCGGATCGGCCAAGGCGGCGCCGGGGCTCTACCGACTCGCCGTGCCCGTGGCCCGCGCGGCCCTCCCCGAGCCCGAGGATATTCCCCTGGTCGTCCTGTTTGAGGATGAGCACCTGATCGTCATCGACAAGCCCGCCGGGATGGCGGCCCATCCCGCTCCCGGCTCATGGGGGCACACCCTCGTCAACGCCCTGCTCCACCACTGCGCCGGCAGCCTGTCGGGCATAGGCGGTGTCGCGCGCCCCGGCATCGTGCACCGCCTGGACAAGGACACCTCGGGGGTGATGGTCGCCGCCAAGACCGATGCCGCCCACGCCGGCCTCAGCGCCCTGTTCGCCGCCCACGATCTCGAGCGCGTCTATGTCGCCCTTGCGCGCGGCGCGCCCCACCCCGCCCGGGGCGTCATCGACACCCTGATCGGCCGCTCGCATGGCGACCGCAAGAAGATGGCGGTGCTCAAGAGCGGGGGGCGCCGCGCGATCACCCACTACAGTGTCGAGCGGGTGTTCGGCCCGCGCGAACGCCCTTCGGCCAGCCGGGTCTCCTGCCGGTTGGAAACCGGCCGGACCCACCAGATACGGGTTCACCTCGCCTCCAAGGGCAGCCCGATCCTGGGGGATCCCGCCTATGGCTCCGGCGTTCCCGCGGGCCCGGTGCGAGACGCCATGGCCGCCGCCGGCTTGCAGCGCCAGGCCCTGCATGCCGCAGTGCTCGGCTTCGTGCATCCGGTCAGCGGCGAGCCGATGCGGTTCGAGACCGCGCCGCCGCCTGACATGGTCGCTCTGGAGCAGGGATTGGCGTGTCTGTCGTGACCCGCACGGCCGCGGCCGATCCATGCAAACCTATATCGGCTGTCAGAAAAAATACCCGACCGGAGTCATCGGATATCGCTCCTGGGGCGTATCATCAGATTGAACGACCGCAACCGAACCTTATCTAGCTCAGTTGAGGGGGGCGTCGGTAAAGCGCGTGATCGCGCGGCGACGTCCGCAACCTGAAGGGGACCACAATGGCCGCAACAGCCGCAACCACCCTTGCGCTCATGACGCCGGAAGGCGGGCTTTCGCGATATCTCAGCGAAATCCGCAAGTTCCCCATGCTCGCCAAGGACGAGGAGTTCATGCTCGCCAAGGCCTGGAAGGAGCATGAGGATTCCGAGGCCGCCCATCGGCTGGTGACGTCCCACCTGCGCCTGGTGGCCAAGATTGCCATGGGCTACCGCGGTTACGGCCTGCCGATCGGGGAAGTGATCTCCGAGGGCAATGTCGGGTTGATGCAGGCGGTCAAGAAGTTCGAGCCTGACAAGGGCTTCCGCCTGGCCACCTACGCCATGTGGTGGATCCGCGCCTCGATCCAGGAGTACATCCTGCGGTCGTGGTCCTTGGTCAAGATCGGCACGACGGCGGCTCAGAAGAAGCTGTTCTTCAATCTGCGCCGGATGAAGAGCGAGATCAGCGCCTTGGAAGAGGGCGACATGCGTCCCGATCAGGTCAGCCAGATCGCCACAAAGCTGGGGGTCCTGGACGAGGAAGTCATCTCGATGAACCGGCGCCTGTCGGGCGGCGACTCGTCGCTAAACGCTCCGATGCGCGCGGACTCCGAAAGCGAGTGGCAGGACTGGCTGGCCGACGACGCCGCCGTCAGTCAGGAGACCCAGGTCGCCGAAAGCCAGGAGACGTCCATTCGGATGAGCCTGCTCGAAGAGGCGATGAAGGAACTCACCGACCGGGAGCGCCACATCCTCACCGAGAGGCGTCTGAAGGACAATCCGACCACCCTCGAGGAGCTTGCCTCGCAGTACGGCGTCAGCCGCGAGCGGGTGCGACAGATCGAGGTGCGGGGATTTGAGAAACTTCAGAAAGCCATGCAGGCGGCTGCGCGCGAGCGCAATCTGGTGGACGCCTAAGCGGCCTGTTCGCCGCTCCGGGGCTCGTCCGTCGGACGAGCCTCGGGAGGCGCGGCTTCCAGCAACGCCGCTCCGTGGAAGTCGACCTTTTCGCGCGACAGCCGTCCCGCCTTGAGCGCCTCGGCCAGATAGGCCTGCAGGCCCGCTGCTGCTTCGCCCAGCGGGCCGAGCGCCGGATTCGCTAGGGCCACCGCGCCCAGGCAATCGGCCTGGGCCTTCAACGCGCGGAACACCTGCTTGGGATCGGTCTCGATAGCGCCCGCCGCTGACTTGACGATCTTCAGGGCCTGGCAAATCCGCTGCAGTTCCGGGGTCGCCTCGTCGTTGCCGCGCTTGCGCGGGCCGGCGTAGTCCCCCGAATTGAACCGGCGGCGATCGGGGCCGATATAGGCCACCGCCTCGACCCAGTCGCGCTTGCGCAGGGCGACAGCGTCGATGCGCTTCTGAAGATCGCCCATGTTGAAGGGGCGGCGAAGAAATTCGTGCACGCCGGCGTCGCGCGCGGCCTTGATGCCGGCTGCGGTGGCCTCGGCGGTGATCATCACCACCGGCGCCTCGCGGCAGGAAAATTCGCTTCGGCGGAGGCGCCGAGTGAACTCCAGCCCGTCCACCCCTGGCGCGGCAAGCTCTACGAAGATGATCTGAGGGTCGATATCGCGGGCGGCGGCCAGGCCGCGCACGTCGCTCGGCGCCCCTTCGACCCGGCAAAGACTAAGGGTGCGCAGAATGTCGGCGAGCAGGCGAACGTTGGCGCTGACGGGGTCCACGACCAGCGCCCGCTCCAAAATGGGCATGCCCTTCGACGAAATCCTGATGTCTGCGGCCACGATGAACAGCTCCCCGAAGCCTTCATCATGACTAAAGGGGGTAAACGCCGGCTTACGGTGAGGCGCGTGCGACGTTTTGGCGGGTCACCGATCGGCGAAGGGATTGCGCATCAGGATGGTGTCGTCGCGCTGCGGGCTGGTGGAGAGCAGCGCCACCTGGGCCCCGATCAGCTCCTCGATACGGCGCACATACTTCACCGCCGCCCCGGGCAGGTCTTTCCAGCTGCGCGCGCCCTGGGTGCTTTCGCTCCAGCCGTCGAGGGTCTCATAGACCGGCTCAAGCTGCGCCTGGTCGCGCAGCCCGCTGGGCATGTAGTCGATCGGCGCGCCGTTGAGCAGGTACCCGGTGCAGATCTTCAGCTCCTTGAGGCCGTCCAGCACATCCAGCTTGGTCAGGGCGATGCCGTCGATGCCGTTGATGGCGACCGATTTGCGCAGCAGGGCGGCGTCGAACCAGCCGCAGCGGCGGGCGCGGCCGGTGTTGACCCCGACCTCGCGCCCGACCGAACTGAGGTGCCGCCCGACATCGTCGTCCAGTTCGGTCGGAAACGGGCCCTCGCCGACCCGCGTTGTGTAGGCCTTGACGATACCCAGCACGAAGCCGACCGACCGCGGGCCCAGCCCCGAGCCGGCCGCGGCCTGTCCAGCGACCGTATTGGACGAGGTGACGAACGGATAGGTGCCGTGGTCCACGTCCAGGAAGGTGCCCTGGGCCCCTTCGAAGAGGACGCGTTTGCCGTCCTTGACCGCCTCGTCCAGCACGCGCCACGCCGGCTGGGCGTAAGGCAGAATCTTCGGCGCCAGCTCTAGCAGCGACGCGAGGAGCGCCGTCCCATCCGCCTCGGGCAGGTCCAGCCCGCGGCGAAGGGCGCCATGGTGGGCCAGAAGACGTTCGATCTTGAACTTCAACGCCTCCGGATCGGCCAGATCGGCGACTCTGATCGCCCGGCGCCCGACCTTGTCCTCATAGGCCGGCCCTATCCCCCGCCCGGTGGTGCCGATCTTGTTGGCCCCCGCGGCGGCCTCCCGGGCCCCGTCAATATCGCGGTGCAGGGGCAGGATGAGCGAGGCGTTGTCGGCCAGGATCAGAATCTCAGGCGTGATGGCGACGCCCTGGACGCGAATCCGCTCGATCTCGTCGAGCAGATGCCACGGATCGACCACGACGCCGTTGCCGATAACCGAGGGCTTGCCCTGAACCACGCCGGAGGGCAGCAGCGCCAGCTTGTAGACGTTATCGCCGACGACGAGGGTGTGGCCCGCGTTGTGGCCGCCCTGGAAGCGGACCACCATGTCGGCGCGGTCCGAAAGCCAGTCAACGATCTTGCCCTTGCCCTCGTCGCCCCACTGGGCGCCGACCACGGTCACATTGGCCAAAGCGATCTCCTGACATGCCAAAGTCGCCCTGCCTTCGCAGATGGGCGCGAAGTCAGGACGACTTGATGCGTTCTAGCGCGTGAGTGCGCGGTTGTCGAAAGCTAGAACTGCAGGGAACGGACTTCCTTGACCTGCGGCAGGGCCCCGACCTTGGCGACGATGTCCGCCGTGGCGGTTTGGTCGATCGACAGGATCAGCAGGGCGTCGCCCCCCGCAGCTTTGCGGCCGAGGTTGAAGGTGGCGATGTTCACGCCGGCCTCGCCGAGCACGCTGCCCAGGGCGCCGATGAAACCCGGCTTGTCCCGGTTCTCGACATAAAGCATGTGCGCCGAAAACGCCGCGTCGAGCTCGATGCCGTTCAGGTCCACCAGCCGGGGCGAGCCGCCGATGACCGTGCCCGACAAGGTCCGCTGGCCTTCGTCCGACACCACGGTGACGCGAATCAGGCTGTCATAGACGGCCGAGGTCTCCTGGCGCGATTCCGACACCGTCACGCCACGCTCGCGCGCCACGGCCGGCGCAGAGACCATGTTCACCTCGGCGATCATCGGCCGCAGGATGCCCGCCAGGGTCGAGGCGGTCAGGGGCTTGACGTTGAGGGCGGCGACCTCGCCCTCATAGGCGATCTCGATGGACTTCAGACCCTTGTCGATCATCTGGCCGGCGAAGGCGCCGAGCTTCTCCACCAGGGCCACAAACGGCTTCAGCTTGGGGGCCTCATCGGCGGTCACCGACGGGCTGTTGAGCGCGTTGGAGACGGCGCCGGTGAGCAGGTAATCCGCCATCTGGTCCGCCACCTGCAGGGCGACGTTTTCCTGGGCCTCGTTAGTCGAGGCGCCGAGATGCGGCGTGGCGACGAAGTTCTCGGCGCCGAACAGCACATTCTCCTTGGCCGGCTCTTCCACGAAGACGTCGAAGCCGGCGCCGCCGATCTGGCCGCTGTCGAGCCCCGCACGAAGCGCCGCTTCGTCTACGAGGCCGCCGCGGGCGCAGTTGATGATGAAGACGCCCTTCTTGGTCTTGGCCAAGGCCTCGGCGGACAGGATGTTGCGGGTCTTGTCGGTCAGGGGCGTGTGCAGCGAGATGAAGTCGGCGCGGGCGAGCAGTTCGTCCAGCTCCACCTTCTCCACGCCGATCTCCACAGCGCGCTCGGCCGACAGGAAGGGGTCGTAGGCGACGACCTTCATCTTCAGGCCGATGGCCCGATCAGCCACGATGGAGCCGATGTTGCCGGCGCCGATCAGGCCGAGGGTCTTGTTGAACAGCTCCACCCCCATGAAGCGGTTCTTCTCCCACTTGCCGGCCTGGGTGGAGGTGTCCGCAGCCGGCATCTGGCGGGCCAGGGCGAACATCATGGCGATGGCGTGCTCGGCCGTGGTGATTGAGTTGCCAAACGGGGTGTTCATCACCACGATGCCAGCGGCGGTGGCGGCGGGGATGTCGACATTATCGACGCCGATGCCGGCGCGGCCGATGACCTTAAGGTTCTTGGCGCGGGCGATGACATCCTTGTCGGCCTTGGTGGCCGAGCGGACGGCGAGGCCGTCGTACTGGTCGATGATCTCGAGCAACTGGTCCTTGGTCAGGCCGGTCTTGACGTCGGCCTGGACGCCGCGCTGCTGGAAGATGGCGACGGCGGCGGGGGAGAGTTTGTCGGCGATGAGAACGCGGGGGGACATGGTGGTCTCCTAGGAAGTTTATCTATGAGCCGATCGCCCCGGAGAGCCGGGGTCCAGGTGAAGCCCCCGGCCGGGCCGGAGTCTTGGCGCCGCTGCGCCCTATGAACTGGGCCCCGACCTTCGTCGGGACGATCGGTGATTTAAGTCAGGCGGGCTGCAGCTCTGCCGCGAGGGTTTCGAAGGCCCAGTCCAGCCACGGCGTCAGGGCGACCACGTCGTCCGTCTCCACCGTCGCGCCGCACCAGAAGCGCAAACCGGCCGGGGCGTCGCGATAGCCGCCAGCGTCGAGGGCGACCCCCTCCTTCTCCAGCAGACCCGCCAGCTTCTTGGCGAAGTCGGCCTGTGCGTCGTCGGCCAGGGATGTCACCCGCGTATCGACGACCTTGATGCAGACCGAGGTGTTGGATCGCTCCGCCTTGTTCGCTGCGAGGAACTCGACCCAGGGGGTCCTGTCCACCCAGGCTTCCAGCGCCGCCAGATTGGCGTCGGCCCGGGCGCGCATCCCCTGCAGTCCGCCGATGGAGGCCGCCCAGCGCAGCGCGTCCAGCACATCCTCAACGCACAGCATCGACGGCGTGTTGATGGTGGCGCCTTCGAAGATGTCGAGGCTGATCTTGCCGCCCTTGGTCATGCGGAACAGCTTGGGCATCGGCCAGGGGGGCGTGTAGCTCTCAAGTCGGGCCACCGCGCGCGGGCTGAGGATGAGAATCCCGTGGGCCGCCTCGCCGCCCAGCGCCTTTTGCCAGGAGAAGGTCACAACATCAAGCTTGGCCCAGGGCAGGTCCTGGGCGAAGGCCGCCGAGGTGGCGTCGCAGATGGTGACGCCTTCGCGGTCCGCCGCGATGAAATCGCCGTTGGGGATGCGGGCGCCGGAGGTGGTGCCGTTCCAGGTGAACACCAGGTCCGCGTCCTTGCGAACCTTGGTAAGGTCAGGGATCTGGCCGTAGGGGGCCGACAGAACCTCGGCGTCAATCTTGAGCTGTTTGGTGACGTCGGTGACCCAGTCCTTGCCGAAGGATTCGAAGGCGAGCACCTGCACCGGGCGGGGCCCGAGCATCGACCACATGGCCATTTCGACGGCGCCGGTGTCGGAACCCGGGACAATCCCGATCAGATAGTCGGCCGGGACCTGCAGCACCGCGCGGGTCTCGTCGATGGCCTGCTTGAGGCGGGCCTTGCCGGGCTTGGACCGGTGGGAGCGCCCGACCAGGGCGCCTTGAAGCTTGGAAACATCCCATCCGGGGCGTTTTGCGCAAGGCCCAGAGGAGAATTCGGGGCGCGCGGGGCGCATTGCCGGCTTGGCCGGAGCGAGGGTCGTCATTCGATTGTCTCCCATCCTTACAGATGGACTGCGCCCCGTTGGGAGGGCGTGGCCCGCGCCGGTGATACACGCATTCACGGGGATGGCGAGGGCTTTTTCGGAAAGAAAATATGAACGCAAGCTGACCCGCGCCATTCAGCCAGGGGTCAAGTCCGGGGTGGTTAAACAACACCAACGGCAGACGCCACCCGCCGACTCCGCAACGGAAAGGACTCACCTCATGAAGCGCATTCTCGCCACCCTTATCGCAGCCTCGAGCCTCGCAGCCGTCGCCGCTCCCGCCCTGGCGGCCCCCGGCGCGGACATCAACGCGCGCCAAGCCAATGTTGAACGGCGCATCGACATGGGTGTCCGCAACGGCTCGCTCACCCGCAACGAAGCGGTGCGCCTGCGCACCGAGATGCGCCAGATCGCGCGCCTCGAATACCGCTACCGCGCCAATGGCCTCAGCAATTGGGAGCGCCGCGACCTGGTCGCCCGGCTCGACGTTCTGTCGGCCCGCATCGCCCACGAGCGCCACGACCGCGATGATCGCCGCAATCGCTACGACGACCGGCGCGACGACCGACGCGACGGCGAGTATCGCCGCTACTAGGGGAACGCATCGCGCCAAAGGCGCGTTGCAGTCCTAGAGCCGTCGGAGGGTTCCCCCCGACCACCGGCGGTTATGCGGCGCGGCTCCCAGAGCCGCGCCGCATCCTTTTGTGCAAAAGGCTAGCGCCAAGCCTCTCGAAGCGGCCAGGCGTGATCCAGAGGACCGTGCCCTTCGCCCAGGCCCGGCGCCCGGCGAATGGCCTCCGCGACATAGATCCACGCGCGGGCGGCGGCGGCCTGCAACACCATTCCCTGCGCCATCCCCGTCGCGCACGCCGAGGCGAGGGTGCAGCCCGTGCCGTGGGTATGGCGAGTGTGCAACCGGGGTCCCTCGAAGGGCGTTTCCCCCTCCCCCGTCACCAGCAGGTCGACCACCCTGTCGCCCTCGATGTGTCCGCCCTTCATCAGCACCGCGCCGGCGCCCAGCCGCAACAAGGCGTCGGCCGCGCGGCGCTGACCGTCCAGATTGCGCACCTTGAGGCCCGTGAGTATCTCCGCCTCAGCGGCGTTTGGGGTAAGCAGAGCGGCGCGGGGGATCAGCAGGCTGCGGACGGCGCCCACCGCGTGCGCAGGTAGAAGCTCCGCGCCGCCTTTGGCCATCATCACCGGATCAATGACGGCGCCGATCCCGGCCGCCTCGTCGAGGATCTGAGCTACCGCCTCCACCATGGCCGCGTCGCCCAGCATCCCGGTCTTGAGCGCATCGGCGCCGATGTCCTGTAGGACAGCACGGGCCTGGGCCTGGACTATGGCCAGCGGAACGGGGTGGACGTCCGTGACCCCCAGGGTGTTCTGGACCGTGATGGCCGTGATCGCCGTCGCCGCATAGCCGCCAAGAGCGGTGACAGTCTTGATGTCCGCCTGCACCCCCGCCCCGCCGCCGGAATCGGAGCCGGCGATAATAAGCACGCGGCCGCGGGGGGAATCGTCACTCAAGCTCATGAGACCTGTCTGTCACAATCGCGTCGGGGCGACGAGGGGCGCGGCGCGGGCGCGGCCTATTGCGCCGCCTTTATGCGCGCCCAGGTTGCCAGAGCCTGGACAGTCTCGCGAACGTCATGAACGCGAACGGCGGCGGCGCCTTTTTCCACCCCGGCCAGAGCGGCCGCGATCGACCCGCCCAGGCGATCCCCCGGCGCCTCGGCCGATGGATCGATAGTCTTGATGAAGCTCTTGCGGCTGACGCCCAGCAGAACCGGATAACCCGTAGCCGCCAGCCGATCGAAACCGGACAGAAGCTGCAGGTTATGGACTAAGGTCTTGCCGAAGCCCACGCCAGGATCGAGCCAGATGGCCCCACGGCGCACCCCCCCAGCGACAGCCGCTTGGGCGCGCTCCATAAGGAAGCGGGTCACCTCCTCTACGACGTCGCGGTAACGGGGCTCGGCCTGCATGGTGCGCGGATCGCCGAGCATGTGCATCAGCACGACCTCGCACCCCAGCGCCGCCGCGGTCTGCACCGAATCCGGCGCGAAGGTCAGGGCGGTGATGTCGTTCCAGATCGTCGCCCCTGCGGCCACGGCGGCGCGGGCCACGGCGGGTTTCATGGTGTCGATCGAGATGGGGATGTCGCTCTCGGCGCGGACGGAGGCGATCAAGGGAACCGCGCGCGCGATCTCCTCGACCTCATCTACCGGCGCTGCGCCCGGGCGGGTGGACTCCGCGCCGATGTCGAGGATATCCGCGCCCTGGGCGATCAGACTCCGCGCGTGGACGAGGGCCGCATCGGCGTCGAGAAACTGCCCGCCGTCGGAAAAACTGTCGGGCGTCACATTGACGATCGCCATGATTAGCGGCCTGGCGTTCAACTCACCCTCTCCCGCATTCCCCGCGTCCGCGGGGAATGCGATCCTATCGCGGCTAAGCCGGATGCGGGTCCGCGTCCGGGCGGGGGGTCAATGGCACAGCCACCGTCGGCCCGGTCGGGCGCTGGTCGGCGGCGTCGTCCCGTTTGGGCGCGATGCCCTTCATGGCGTTGATGATCTCGTCGCCGGTCAAGGTCTCATACTCCAGCAGCGCCTTGGCCAGGATGTGAAGATCGTCGATCCGCTCGGTAAGGATGCGCTTGGCCTCCTCATAGCCCCCCTGGACCAGCTTCTTGACCTCGCTGTCGATCAGTCGGGCCGTCTCTTCGGATATGTTCTGGGTGCGGGCGACGGAGTGACCGAGGAACACTTCGTCCTGGTTCTCGCCGTACATGACCACCCCCAGTTCATCGGAGAATCCCCACTGGGTGACCATGGCTCGGGCCAGCTTGGTCGCCTGCTGGATATCCGACGAGGCGCCTGAAGTGACGTGCTCCTTGCCGAAGATGATTTCTTCGGACACCCGGCCGCCCATCAGAATGGTCAGACGCGAGGTCATCTGTTCGAAGCTCATCGACAGCTTGTCGCGTTCCGGAAGCTGCATGACCATGCCCAGGGCCCGGCCGCGGGGGATGATCGTCGCCTTGTGCACTGGATCGGTGTTGGGCACCGTCAGGGCCAGGATGGCGTGGCCGCCCTCGTGATAGGCCGTCAACTTCTTCTCGTCCTCGGTCATGGCCATGGACCGGCGCTCGGCGCCCATCATGACCTTGTCCTTGGACTGCTCGAAGTCGTGCTGGGTGACCATGCGGCGGTTCTTGCGGGCCGCCATCAGCGCCGCCTCATTGACCAGATTGGCCAGATCGGCGCCGGAGAATCCCGGCGTGCCGCGGGCGATGACCTTGATGTCCACGTCGGCCGACAGAGGCACGTTGCGGGCATGGACGCGCAGTATGCGCTCGCGGCCGTTGACGTCGGGGTTGGGGACGACCACCTGGCGGTCGAAACGGCCCGGCCGCAGCAGCGCCGGATCGAGCACGTCGGGCCGGTTGGTGGCGGCGATCAGGATGATGCCCTCGTTGGCCTCGAAGCCGTCCATCTCGACCAGCAGCTGATTGAGGGTCTGTTCGCGCTCGTCGTTGCCGCCGCCCAGACCCGCGCCGCGATGCCGGCCGACGGCGTCGATCTCGTCGATGAAGATGATGCAGGGCGCGTTCTTCTTCGCCTGCTCGAACATGTCGCGCACCCGGCTGGCGCCGACGCCGACGAACATCTCGACGAAGTCCGAGCCGGAAATGGTGAAGAAGGGCACGCCCGCCTCGCCGGCGATTGCGCGGGCCAGCAGCGTCTTGCCGGTGCCGGGGGGGCCGATCAAGAGGGCGCCCTTAGGAATCTTGCCGCCGAGGCGCTGGAACTTGGACGGGTCTTTCAGGAAATCGACAATCTCCTGCAAATCCTCCTTGGCTTCGTCGACGCCGGCGACGTCGTCGAAGGTGACCCGGTTCTTGTTCTCGGTCAGCAGGCGGGCCTTTGACTTGCCGAAGCCCATGGCCCCGCGGGCGCCGCCCTGCATCTGGCGCATGAAGAATATCCACACCCCGACCA
>Ga0335397_10005724_pt1 | contig 16176 bp, 10 predicted proteins | sample MAT04_FD_205740 | JGI IMG/M metagenome (GOLD analysis project Ga0335397, IMG submission 205740) | Freshwater microbial communities from Lake Fryxell liftoff mats and glacier meltwater in Antarctica - MAT-04 (spades assembly) (version 2) ... | reverse complement strand
GCGGGCGACCACGATATGCTCTGGGCCAGAGCACAAATAACCTGGCCATCCCACGCCGATGCACTCCCGCCCGCTGCGTTGCTCCTGCCTAAAATACAGAGAGTATTCTCGGTTGTCGCGCCTGGCGGGCCGGGCGCTGGTTGCGCATCGCAACCGAACTGATCGCGAAGACCAAAGCCGAGTCGCCCCTCGATGCCCCAAAGGAAGCCGCCGCCTGGACCCCAGGTCCAGCCGAGGAACGCCCCCACGTCGCCAAATGGCACGGTGTCGTCGGCCGCTGCCTCGCTTGCGCCGAGCGCGGCCATCAGCCCTGCTGCGCCGACGCCCGCACACAGCGCGCGGGCGATCGCCTGCTTCAACATCCGCTCGTAGACTGAACGCTTGAGTGAAGACATCGGTGTTGCACCTCTCGAAAGATGAGCGCGACGAAGCGATCGAACGTAGACTCGAGCCTGAGCGAGTGTCCCGTCGAAGTCAAAAGCGATCGCTGACGCGCCCCGTCGCGGAAGCGCGGGGCACGCCTGCGGAGGAGCGCTTCGATCGGATCACGCGTATCGCGGATACAAGCTCACACCGCGGGTCCATCACCCGATTCCGCGGCCGGCAGGCGGATCTCGAGGCGGGCGCCGCGCTCGGCCTTATCGAAGAACGCTGCGTCGCCGCCGTGTGTGCGCGCGATGTGCCGAATCAGCGCGAGACCGAGTCCGTGCCCTGGGAGGCGTCGGCGCAGCGCGTCGGCGCTGCGAAAGAATGGCTCGAAGGCGCGCTCGCGGCAGGCGTCGTCGAGGCCGGGTCCGTCGTCATCCACACGAAGGATCGCGCGGCCGTCAGCGACTTCGATGGCGGTAGTGACCGCGCTGCCGAACTTGAGCGCATTCGAGAGTGCGTTGGTGACCATCGTGGCGAGGATCGCGGCGTCACCACGCACGAGAGCGTCGCCGTCAGGGAGCCGGACGCGCGCGCGATCCACCGATGGCAGCGCGTCCATCGCGTCCTCGACGAGATCGCGGAGCGAGACGAGTTCGTGTGCGTCGTCGGTCGCGCGCGCCGGCACCGAGAGGATGAGGAGGCGCTCGACGAGCACGGAGAGCTCGCCGAGCTTTTGCTGCGCGCGGACCGCATCGGCGCGCGCCTCCGACTCGCTCATCGCTTCGGTGAGCAGCTCGAGCTCCGCGCGCACGGAGGTGAGCGGCGTGCGCAGCTCGTGCGCTGCGTTCGCGGCGAAGCGCTGCGCCTCCGAGAGCGCGCGCTCGACGCGGACGATGAGCTGACCAATCGTGCTCCGCAGCGCGTCGACCTCCGCGACGTGCTCGGGCGGCCCGAGATCCGCTTCGGAGATCGCGTCGACATCGAGCTGCGCGATGCGGTCGCGCAGGCGCGTGAGCGGCGCGACGACGTAGCGCGAGAGTGGACGACTGGCGATCCATGCGAGCGCCGCGGCCAGCAGCGCGGCCAACACCGACGCAGACGCGAGGAGTGGGAGGATCGTCGTGTGCGCAGCGCCGACCACGACCAAGAGGCGCCCGGTCGACGCCGCGCGGCAGACGCGGAGCGTGTTGGCGTTCGCCGTCATGCAGCCGGGCATGCGCGGCAGTGCGAGGCGTCGGTCGCCGACCAGCAAGCGATCGTTCGCGTCGTAGACTGCGAACAACATGCCGGTGTGTCCCATCTCTTCGGACTCCTCGCGCTGCACCGCTCGAATCGCGTGGAGGTCGCCGCTTTCTTCCGCGAGCTCGGTGGCGAAGGTCACGGCCGCTTCTTCGAGCCTGCGATCCTCCTCGCGCTGCACGAAATACGACGCCAACGCGATCGTCGCGAACGCGGCGAGCAGCGCAGCCGCGGAGGCTGCGAGCGCGGAGCTCCATGCGGCGCGTCGAACGAGGCTCGTCTCACTCGGCATGTTTGCGCGGCTCCACGAGCGAATACCCCTCACCGCGCAGCGTGCGAATGAGCTCGACGCCGAGCTTGCGCCGCAGCCTGCCGACGAGCACTTCGAGCGAGCTCGCGGCGCTGTCGCTCGCGTCTCCCCACACCCCGTCGAGCAGATCGAGCCGCGCGACCACACGCCCCGGTCGCCGCGCGAGCATCTCGAGGATCGACCACTCCTTCGCGGTCACCGCGACCTCGCGGCCAGCGCGCGTCGCGTGTCTCCCGGCGAAGTCGAGGACGACGTCATCGTGCGTATACATGAGGCCGCGCGGCAGCGTCCCGCGCCGACCGAGAGCACGGACACGCGCGCGAAGCTCGGCGACTGCGAACGGCTTGGCGAGGAAGTCGTCGGCGCCGGCATCGAGCCCCTCGACGCGGAGCGCCACCTGCGAGAGCGCCGTCAGGACGAGGATCGCGACCGTCGAGCCCTCGGCGCGCAGCTCGCGACATAGGTCGAGGCCGAAGCCATCCGGCAAGCGCAGATCGAGCACGATCAGATCCGTACCTTCTACGACACGGGCGCGCGCCGCCTCGAGGTCCGCGGCGGTGGCGACCGCGTGACCATCGGCCTTGAGCGCGCGCGCGACGACGCTCCGTAGATCCGCTTCATCGTCGACTACGAGTACGCGCATGACCGCCTCACGTGAAGTGCCCTCACACTACGCCTCTTCATCGGGTCGGCGACCACCGCCGAGCCAGGCATAGAGCGCGGGCGTCACCAGTAGCGTCAAGATGGTGGAGCTGCACAGCCCGCCGAGGATGACCACCGCCATCGGGTGCTCGATCTCGTGGCCGGCCGTGTGACCGCCGAGCACCACCGGGAGGAGCGCGAGGCCCGTCGCGAGCGCCGTCATCAAGATCGGCGCGAGTCGCTCGCGGGCGCCGCGCACCACCAGCTCGACGCCGAACGGCACGCCCTCCGATGCCTCGAGATGGCGGAAGTGAGAGACAAGCATGATGCCGTTTCGCGCGGCGATGCCGATGACGGCGACGAGGCCGATGAGCGTGCCGAGCGAGATGACGCCGCCGAGCGCGGCCGCGAGCACGCCGCCGACGAGCGCGAATGGCAGGCTGCTGAACACCATCAGCGCGAGACGTCCCGAGCGAAAGTCCGCGAGTAACACGAAGAAAATGCCGAGCAAGCAGAACGCGGCGACGCTGAATAGGCGCCCGCGCGCAGCGGTTCGCGCCGCTCCTTCGCCGAGGATCTCCGAGTGGTGACCCGTGGGTAGGCGCAGCGCGTGGACGCGTGTCGCGACTGCGGCGCTCACGCGAGAGAGATCGGCGGCCGGCGCGAGATCGATGAGCACATCGATCTTCCGTGCCGTCGCGTCGTGCGCGATCGTGTTCGCGACTGGCACGATCTCGACGTCGGCGACGTCGCCGAGGCGCACCAACACGCGACCGTCGATCGCGATGCCGAGATCACGCACCGCAGCCACGTCCGCGCGGCTGGCCTCGTTGCCCCACACGACGACGTCGATCGGCTGCGTGCCGCGCACGATCTGCCCGACCGTGTCTCCGGCGAGCAGCGTCGTCGCGCGGGCGCGCACCATGCCGGCCTCGACGCCCCACGCGGCGCAGCGCGCGAGGTCGACGCGGATCTGAATCTGCGGCACGAGCACTTGCGCCTCCGGCCGCGCATGCGCGATTCCGTCGACGGATTGGAGGTCGTGGGAGAGCTCTCCTGCGAGCCTGCGCAACGCCGCGAGATCGTCACCGCGCAGGCGCACGACAATCGCGCCGCCACCGCCGCTGAGCACCTCGCGCATGCGCTCTTGCAGATAAGTCTGCACATCGCGGAACACCCCAGGATAGCCATCGACGACCTCACGGACGCGCGCGGCGGTAGCGTCGAGATCGGCATTCGGGTCGACGCTGATCCACAGCTCGGCGAAGTTCGCGCCGACCACTTCGTCTGCGACCTCCGCACGCCCGATGTGCGCGCCGAAGTTGCGCACGCCGGGGACGGTGAGCAGCTCGGCACGGGCCAAGTTGGCCGTGCGGGACACGGCCTCGAGCGACGTCCCGGGGCGCGCAATCCAGTGCATCAAGAAGTCATTCTCGGCGAAGTGCGGGAGAAACTCCTCGCGCAGCGTCGAGGCGAGCACGGCCGCCAGCGCCAACAGTACGAGGGTCCCCGCGACGAGTCGCTTTGGGTATTTCAATGTGCGGCGCAGCAGCGGCTCGTACGCGCGGACGAGCAGCGTCGCGAGCGGTGACGGTCGCTCGACGCTGGGCATCCGCCGCAGCAAGAGCAGCGCGAGTACGGGCGTAATCGTGAGCGCGACAACGGTGCTCGCCAAGATGGCCAGTCCGTAAGCGAGCGCGAGCGGGCGGAAGAACTCGCCGGCGACTCCGTCGAGGAAGAGGATCGGGATGAACACCAGCAGCACGATCAGGCTCGCGAAGACGATCGCGCTTCGTACCTCGAGCGACGCGTCGAGCACGACGCGGACCGCGGTGCGCAGGTCGGGCGGCGTCAGCAGCGCGCGCAGCCTGCGGTGGATGTTCTCGACGTCGATGATGGCGTCGTCGACGACCTCACCGAGCGCGATGACCAGGCCCGCGATCACCATCGTGTCGATCGTCCGGCCGAGCGCGGTGAGCACGAACGCCGCCGCGAGCAGGGAGAACGGGATCGCCAGCACGCTGATGAGCGCGGTGCGCGCGTTCCAGAGAAAGAGGAACAGCACCGCGACGACGAAGAGGCAGCCGATCCACATCGCGTGACCGAGGTTGCGCAGCGCGCGCTCGATGAAGCTCGCAGGGCGAAAGATCGTCGCGTCCATCTCGACGCCGTGGAGTCCTGGCGCGAGGCGCGCGAGCGTGCGATCGACACCGTCGGTCACGTCGAGCGTGCTCGCGCCTGGCTGCTTCTCGACGATCAGCAGCACGCCGCTGCCGCTGGTCACGAGCGCGTCGCCGATGGGCACGGCGTAAGCCTCGCTGACGTCAGCGATATCGCCGATCGTGACCGTGCCGCGCCCGATGGTGGTCAGTGGGACGAGCGCCAGCTCTTGCGAATCGCGCACCATCGGCGCGTGGATCAAGGGCAGTCGCGTCGTCGGCAGATCGACGATGCCCCCTGCGCGCGGCAGCAGCGCTTCGCGGCTCGCGCTGACGACGCGCGTGAGGTCGACGCCGTTGGCGACGAGCCGGTCCGGGTCGGCGCGGACCTCGAGGCGGCGGCGCCGCTCGCCCCAGACCGCGACGTTGGCGACGCCGGGCACCGACATCAGCGCGGGGCGCACCCGCCAGCGCGCGAGATCCGACAGCTCAGTCTGCGACAGAGTCGTCGACCACATACCGATCTTCAGGATTCGGCTGGTCGATGACAGTGGTGACAGCAACACGGGCGCGAGTGCGACGGCGGGCAAGCTCGGCGTCGCGCGGGTGACGCGCTCTTGCACCAGCGCGCGCGCCGACAGCAGCTCTGTGTCGGTGGGAAACAGCATCACGATCGACGAGAGTCCCAGCACGGAGCGCGAGCGGATCGCGGTGATTCCCGGCGTGCCGGCGAGCGCGGCCTCGAGTGGCGTCGTGACGAGCGCCTCGACCTCTTCGCTCGAGAGGCCCGGCGCCTCGGTCTGGATCTCGACGCGCGGCGGCGCGAACTCGGGGAACGCGTCGAAGCGCGCGTCGGTCACGCCGCGCGCAGCGACTGCCACGAAGACGAGCGCGAGCCCGACGACGACCCAGCGCTCATCGAGACACCATTGAATGATTGTGCGCATCAGTTTCCCCGCTGCATCAGTGTCCCGGCGGGAACTCGGCGCCGAACAGCTCGACTGCGCCGACGGACACCACACAGGAGCCCGCGGCTGGGCCATGCGCGAGCACCATCTCGTCGCCGGCGCGACGCAGCGGATCGACGCGCACACGGGCAAAGCGCTGGCCTTCGCAGCCGTACACCCACGCTCCGCCCCACGCGTCGAGCACGACCGCCGACACGGGCACGACCAGCGCGGCGCCCGGATCGAGCAGCGGCAGCGCGACCAAGACGCGCTCGCCCGGCACGAAGCCCGCGCCCGGCGCGAGCGCGAGATATCGGTCCACGGTGCCGCGATCAGGCTCGGCGGTCGGCGGACCGGGGACGAAGCGCGCCTCAACCGACTGCGCCTCGCCCTGGCGAGACACGCGCGCTGTCGCCTGCGCGTCGAGGCGACCGATATCGCCACCATAGACTGGCACTCTCACCTGGAGCGAGTCGACCGCGACGACCTCGAACAGCGGTGCACCCGCAGCGACGGGCTGCCCCTCGGCGACCGACCACGCGCGAATGACACCGCTGCTTGGCGCGCGCACGACCATCGCGACATCCGACAGCAGCGGATCGCGCCGCAGCGTTGCGGCACGCGCGCGCGCGGCGTCGAGATCGGCCTGTGCCACATCACGCGACGCGATCGCCTCCTCGAGCGCGCGATCGCTGCCAGCGCGCTGCGCGACGAGCGCCCGATTGCGCGTCACCCGCAGCTCGAGCGCGGCGAGGTTCGCCACCGCGGCAGACACCTCGCGGGCGACGCGAGCGCGCGTGTCGCGGTCCGTCGGCGCGATCGCCGTGAGACGAAGCAGCGCCGCGCCACTCTGCACTGCAGATCCCGGCATCGGCGGCTCGCTCATCGTGAAGTGCACCTCTCCCGCGACCGGCGCCGTGACCGCGACAGTGCGCCCCGGCGGCACCACGACCTCAGCGCCCACGACCCGCGCGCGCGGGACGGAACCGCTCCTGACCAGCGCCGTCTGGATGCGCAGTCGCGCGATGGCCTGCGCGGTGAGCCGCACCGTCGGCAGCTCGGACTCGGCAATCGGATGTGCGACCTCCGACGCACTCTCGTGCACCGGCGGCAGCTTCGATTCACACCCACACGCGAGCATCAGCAGGATTGCGAATCGCCTCATTGGGTATCTCTCTGTTGGCGAACGCGCGCGGCCACCGCAGGCGCACGCGCAAGACGCGCGCCGATCGCGCGATCGAGCTCGCAGAGCGCGCGGCGCTGCTCCGCGATGAACTCAGCCCTGCGGACCCGCGCCTCGCCTGCGCGACGCAACACATCGAGGACGACCAAGTAGTTTGTGTCCCCCGACTCGAAGCTGCGCGTCGCGATCTGCAGCGCGTCCTCGAGCGCCGGCAGCACTTCGACCTCGAAGCGATGACGAGAGCGCGTCGCCTGCACCAAGCGCGCGTGGGCGACGGTGACGTCGAGGAGCACGCTGCGCGCGACGACCTCGTGCATCGCCAACACGCGCTCGGCCTCTGCCTCCGCGCGACCGACGCCGCCGGGATTTGCGCCGAAGATGGGGAGCTCCGCGCGCCCGCCGAGTCGCAGCGCGGGACCGGCGGACTGCGCCCAGTGCCCCTCGACCATCGCGCCGAACACGAAGGCGCGGCTGCGCTCCCAGCCGGCCCGCGCGCTCGCCGCGGCGATCGCGAGCTCCGCCGATCGCGCATCCGGCCGCGCGGCGCGTGCGATCGCGACGAGCTCCGCGAGGCCAGGCGGCGTTGCGATGTCCGTGCCAAACGTCGCACGCAGCGTGCCTGCGTCGGCGCCGTCGATCGCCAGCCGCGCGACCAAGCGCGCGCGCGCCAGCGACAAATCCGTGCCGGCCGAGTCGCTCGCGTCCGTGCTGCTGCGCGCGTCGGCGGAGAGCACGCGCTCCTCCATCGGGCTGATGTCGCCGACGCTTGCGCGCACCGCCGCGATACGCGCGACCTCGAGCGCCACTGTCTCGAGCTCCGTCCGCAGCAAGACGCGGTCGCCGGCGAGCCCGAGCTCGACGTGCAGCAGCCGCGCGTCGCGCACCAGGTCGAGCGCGCGCATCAGCACCGCTTCGCCCGCGACATCCGCCTCGCGCGCCGCCGCCTCCGTGCGCGCGGGGATCTGCCAGAGCGACTCCAGCGGAACGAGCAGCGTCGCCACCGCCGACACCGGCCCGAATGGCCCCATCACGCTCAGCTGCGGATTCGCCGGCCGCCGCGCCTCATCGAGCGTCGCGAACGCCGCGTCGATCCGCGTCACCTCCGCGCGCAGCGAGGGGTCGCGCCACAGCGCGATCGACGCGACCTCCGCCTCGTCGAGCCCATCGTCGAGATGCACGTTCGGCGGCAGCTCCTGCTCTGACGATCCGCGCAGACTCCCGCCGGTGCGCTCGAGGAGCTCCCGATCGAGCCAAACGTGGTCACGAAACGACGTCGCACAGCCGGCGAAGGCCACGCAGAACACGACGATGAGCGAGCGCTTGACCACGAGCCGTTCTGTCACGGCCACCCAAACGCTGGCTGAACGCGCGCTCCACACAGCGAGCGGAACGTTGCGTGTGTGCGTGACGCGGGAGAGAGTCCTCTGCCACACCGGATTGGAACGGCGCTGACCAACCGACCGCTTCCTGCCACGAACTTGGCCCCGTGCTCGCCGAGTGGGTCGAAGAACTCGGCAAGGACTCAACACCGGCGTTCAAGATGCGGTCAACGTGGGCTGGAAGCTCGCACAGGCAATCCACGGGATATCCCCGCAGGACCTACTCGACACTCGACACCTACCGCGCCGAGCGACACCCCATCGCAGCGCGCGTGCTCAAGAGTACGATGGCCCGGCAGGTCTCGCTGCGTGTGCAGCACGCGCCACACGTCGATGTGTTCGTCACGTTCGACGTAGAAGACGACGTGAGGGTAGCGTTTGAGCGGCCACGAACGCAACCCGGGGATCTCGAGCTCGTGGCCGTAGCGCGGGGAGCCCGCGTGGGGGCGGCGTCCCACGTGTGCGTAAGCACGCTCCAGCGCGCCGATGAAGCGGAGCGCGGCCGGGCCGCGTCCTCCGCGAGGCAATACGCGATGACCTCCTCCACGTCCCGGTTGGCGCGGGCGCGCGCGACGACGGGCTTCGTGTTCACTTCTTAGTGCCACGCCGCACACGCTTTTGCAGAGCGCCGAAATAGGCGGCATTGACGGGTTTGCCGGGCTATCAGTCGTCGCGCGCTCGTCAGGATCCGGTACGGATTCCATGCCGCCAGTCTGGCTCCGGCGGCGTCGGTAGCACGGTCGGGGTGATGGCCATTCGCACGTAGAGCGCGCGGTGGATGGCTGTCGGCGGTGGGTCGACATCGAGCGGCAGGACGCGTGTCACGAGCGCGTCCGGCAGCAAGTAGAGGATGACCTCCGTCGACGCGGCTAGCGCCGCTGGGGCGCGACCGACGTCGAGGGCAGCGACCGCCGGCGGAATGGGTTCGCCGAAGAGGATGTGCGCCCATGCGGTGTCGAACGCGCGCGCTTCGGCGTCGTCGAGGCCGCGCCCGAGGAGCGCCGCTATGATCGCTGCGCGGGTGGAGGCGGCGTCGCCGGAGGTCGGCGGCGGGACATCGACGTCGGCGCCCGGCGCTGGCGGATTGAAGCGCGTGATGGCGAGTCCTCGGTACCCGCCACGGATTCGGAACGCTGGTCCCGGCACCGCGACGTCACCGTTGTTGTGCACGCGCACGGTGCCATCGTCCGACCAGGTGACGGCGAAGGGCAGTTGCGCAGCGTCGACGCGCGCACGGTAGAAGAGGTGATTGCGCGTCGACCCGTCGCGCAGGTGGAGGCACGAGGCTGTGCGCGTGTCGTAAAACGGATCCTCGAGCGCCTCGCAATAGTGGTCCTCTGCGTGGCACGCCGCGCGTGACACTGGAGGCGTAGGGCACGACGCGCCGCCCGCCCGCAAGCCGATCCAGCGCGCCTCGTTCTCTGGCCCCCTCGCCGGCGTCGGCGCCACCTCGAGCATCTTGCCGGCGGGCGCAGTGACGCGCACCGATAGGTTCACGTCGCCCGCTCCCTCCACGTGCACATAGACCACTGGCTTCAAACCAACAGCGTCGCGAAGGGCGCCGGGCGGTGCCAGATCCTCGAACAAGCGCGCTCCCGACGGGTCCGACGTCACTTCGACGCCGCCCGTCATCGCGACCGCGTCGAGACTGTCGGCAGACGCTACGGCGATGAGGCCCCACTCGTGCACGGAAAAGCGCTGTGCAGGAGCCGGCGCAGCATCCGAGCTGCCGCACGAGGTGAGCACGATCAGCGCGAGTAGCGGCACACGTTTCATGCGGCACATGGTAGAGCATCCACCGACGACTTGGTCTACCGTGACTGCGCGATGACGACATTCGCGCGCTCCGTCGAGATCGAGGCGCCACAGGCGTGGCTCTTCGCGATCATGCAGGACTACCCGCGGCGCCTCGCGTGGGATGAGTTCTTGTCGAAGGCGGAGCTCGTTGGCGACGCGACCGTGGCCGGCATCGGCGCGCGGGCGTGGTGCGTCGACCGCGCGGGCCGCGGGATGGCGACCGTGTACGTCGCATTCCGTCCGCCCGACCGCGTCGCGGTGAAGATGACGAAGGGGCCGTGGATGGTGTCGTCGTTCGCGGGCTCGTGGGTCTATCGCGCCCTCGACGACACACGGACTGAGCTCACGTTCCGCTACGCGCTCGAGCTGCGGCCACGCTGGCTGGGCACGCTCGGCGACCGGTTATTGGCAGGGCTCATCCGCCAGGTGCTACGCGACCACCCGAACCCAGCGCTCACGGTCTACACCCGCGATGTGCCGACGTGGATCTCCGACACGCTCCGCGACGAGCTGGGAGACCGCGTCACGCTCCGGTGAACGATGGCCGTTCCGCGTGCGCCTCGCGAGCGCGCCGCAACGTCGCTCGCTTCTGATACCTTCGCGCGCCCTCCAGGACCACACCCAATGACCGACCCGACCGCTCTCTTCGCCGACCTCCCCGCGCCGCTCGCGGACGCCATGCGCGAGCTGCGCTGGCCGGACAACGCATACTTCGACAAGGTCGGTCGCGTCTTCAGCGCGGTGTCGTATCCAGAGGATCTCTGCGGCGTACGCGCCGAGACGCTCACTCCCGATCAGCGCGCAGTCGCCATCGCGATGACCGAGCTCGACCTCCGGTCCCCGCTCCGCAGCGCGTTCCCTGAGCACCGCGCGGTGCGCCGCCGCTGGCTCGGTCTCGAGCCAGCCGGGCCGCTCGAGCAAATCGTCACCTTCACCCTCGATGAGGTGACCTACGTCGAGCCGGTCTGGCGTATGGCGAAGATCGTTCACATGCGTTGGAACACACCCTCGTACCAAGAAGTCGCCCAGCGCTTCGATGCGCAGTTCTCCATGGAGGAGCGCCTGCGTCTCTGGGAAGAAGTCAACAACACTGAGCCTCGCGCCTGGTATCTGCCTCAAGCGGCCTTCTTCGACTACGGCCGATACCCCGAGTTGATCGACCAGCTCCGCGGCGAAGGTCACGCGTGGGCGGCAAGTTATCTCGACCGTGTGCTCGAGCAGCCGAACGTGAGTCTGCAGATCCGCGATCTCGTGCCGGCATTCATGGCCTTGGTGCGCGCAAAGGTCGCCATCGAGCCCCGCTGGGATGCACTCCTCCAATTGCAGCGTCGATACGCGAGGGAGCTCGCCCTCGCGCTGCCAGAGCCACGGCGGGCAAGCACCTGTCTCAAGGCGCTCGCGCGTATACATCCGGGCTACGCACCCGCCGTCGCCATCGAGCTGTTGCCCGTAGTGCCTGACGTCGCGATCGCCGAGCATGCGCTTGCATGTGTCGCGAGAACCGGCGACTCACCGCGCGCATTCCGGCGCAAGCTCCGTGAAGCGGCCGGTACGCACGCACAGCTCCTCGCTTTGGTCGACGCAGCAGATGCGGCGGCCGGCCCACCACTCCTGCTCACGCCCACGCGCGAACGCTCGATCGCCGAAGAGGGACCAAGCGCGGTCTTCACAGAGCTCGACCACGCGCAGCTGCTCGTCGCGGGCAAGCGCTACCTCGGCGGCAAAGGTGCGCCCATCGAAGTGCTGCTCGCCGACAATCCGCAGGATCCCGACGAAGAGCGGAGTCTGCGCGGGCAGCTCTTCTACCGCGCAATCGCCGACGCCAAAGGCAAACACATTTACGACGCCTGGCTCTATCAGGTCGACAGCGGGTGCATCTTCAAGGCGGGCACGACACGCGTAGTCGCCGAGGTCGTCCAAGGCAGCGTGACATGCAAGAACGACCGCCTCACCGAGGCGCTCGACGACGCACTCCGTGCAGTCCCGTCCGCAGTGCCGCCGGTCGCAGCGCCGCCGAAGAAGAAGCGCGCGGCGGCAAAGAAGGCGCCGCCCTCCTAACCCACCGCCCGCCGCGCCCGCACGAGCTCGCTGCGCGTCAGCGGGCCGCGCATCCAGGTGAGCGCGGTGCGCGGGCGGACCAGCTGCGTGCCCTCTTGTGCGTGTGTGTCGCGCACGACGAACCAGCGCGGCGCGAGGCGCTTCACGATGTCGTCGAGCGTCTCTGCGTCGAACGCTGCGCCGCCAGCGAGCGCGCTGCTGCCACTCGCTGCGCCGCCGCTCTCTGCGCCATTGCTGGCGACGCCGGCGAGGCCGTCGACGACGTGCTCGCGGTCGGCGTCCGTCTGTAGGCGGCCGACGCACCAGAGGCCGGCGTTGCTGAGCGCGCGGTAGTCGAGGTCCATTGGATTCTGCGTCGCGAGCAACATGCCGACTCCGAACGCGCGCGCTTGTTTGAGGAGCGCGACGATAGGGCGCTTGGTCGGTGGGCTGTGTGGGTGTGGCGGGAGAAAGCCGTAGACTTCGTCGAAGGCGACGAGCGCGCGCAGGCTGCTCGAGCCGGGGAGTGAGCGGACCCAGGAGAGCACCTCTTCGAGCACCATGCCGAGCACGAGGGCGCGCTCGTCGTCGTCGAGGTGGGCGACGCTGAGCACGACGCAGGGAGTGCGGCCGTCGCTCGTGGGGGTGAGCCACGCGCCGATGTCGAGTGACACGCCGGTGCGCCAGCTGGCGAACGTCGGTGAGGCGAGGAGCGAGTTGAGCGCGGCGGCGAGCGCGCGGCGATCGCGCTTCGACAAGAACGCATCCATCTCGAGCGCGCCGATGCGCTCGAGCGGCGGTTCTTCGAGATCATCGAGCAGCGCAGCGAGATCGCACGGCAGCTTGGCGGTGTGACGGCGCTCGGCGAATACGGACAACAGCACATGCTCGCGGCTCTTGGCCGGATCGGGATCGCGGCCGAGCAGGCGCATCACCAGCGAAACAGCGGCGGAAAGCGCAGCGCGCGCAGACTCGGCATCGTCATCCCAGCGCGGCGAGCGCGCCTCGAGCGACGACAGGACATGCACCGCTTCACCGGCCGTCGAGCCCGGCGTCAGCACTCGAAAGCACGTGCCCGTGCGATACGCGTCGAACTCTGCCTGGCCGATGCCCCACTCCGCGAACTCCGCAGCACGCTTTGCGACGAGCTCGGCGGCGCGCTCCGCGTCGGGGCGGGTGTCGCCAGGTCGCGCCGTGCCCGCCATCCACGGCGTCAGCGACTCCACCGACATCGACGCACCGGCGAGCAGCAGATTCGTCAGATCGCCCTTCACGTCGAGCACCAGCGCTGGAATGCGCGTGCGCAGCGCCTCTTCGACCATCACCGTCAGCAAGCCAGTTTTGCCACTGCCGGTCATGCCGACGATGACCCCGTGGGTGACCAGATGATGGGCGGGGAGCGCGAACGTCGACGGAGCCGCGCCGCCGCGCAGCGATCGCTGTGCACCGATGTAGAACGTAGCCGGAGCCGAGGTGGGAGTAGACATGGTGAGTCCGTAGATGCCAATCGAGCGCGACAGTCGTAGAGGGCGCGTGAATCTGACGGTTTCATGCGCGGACGTCCGCGCCGCGCCGTGACTGTCATCTGAAGACTGACGACGTTCACGGCGCGTGCGGTGTGTGGGTATGGGCGATCCATGATCGCCACTGCGCGGCGCGAACTGGCTCAGCTGCGGAACGGATCCATCCCAGGCGAGCGCGGATCGAGGGCGGGCACGACTGGCGTGCTCGGCGAGCTGGGCGCGCTCGGCGTCACCGGGACGACGGCGATCACCGGCTCACGGTCACTCTGGTCGGGACGGCGAGCGCGCCCGGCGTAGAGCGATGGTGCGAACTCGTCCGAGTCGCCTTCGTCCCAGCGCAGGAACGACACGGCGCGGCGCGCCTGATCGTAGCCGCGGATCACCAGCGTGTAGACCGCCTGACGCTCACGCGTGACGACGGTGACGGCCGTCGGGACCAGCTCGCGCCGGCCGAGCTCTTCCGTCAGCTCACCCGCGAGCGACGTGCCGAGCTTGATCTCCTCGGCCGTCACGCCGGTGAGCGCAAACACCGCGGGCGGCAGCTGACGGAGCATGTGCGCAGCGGCGACAGTCTCGACCGCCGAGACCTTGTACCCCTTGCCACCAACGAACTCCTTCATCGCGTTCTCCGGCATCAGGTCACGCTGCTGCAGCGCCTCGATGCCGTGCACGAACAGGTCGCGGTAGTGCGCGACCTTCGTCGCGAGCCCCGTCACCGGACCGACCGGAGTGGCCGCGCCGATGAAGCGTGAGTGCGTGAAGGCGAGCGCGTAGGCCAACGTGGGCAGCCGCTCGAGCCGCGCCATGTCGAACTCCGGCAGCCGCGCGATCCGCTCACGCAGCCCTTCGATGTTGTGGCAAGCGCCCGTCACCGTCGTGACGACGTTCATCACGTCGAGATTGATGAGCTCGAAGTCCGACTCAGGCACGGACTCGATGAGCGACTTGTGCAGTGCATAGCCGGGAGGCAGCGGCGCAGCCTTAAAGCGATGCGGGAAAACGCTGGGAGGCAGCGGCGCTGGCTTGGAGCGATGTGCGAGAACGCTGGGAGGCAGCGGCGCCGTCTCGCGGGCGACCTCCCCGCTCGGTAGCCGCAAGCGCGCCTGCAGTGCGCCATCCGTTCACTCTTCCAATGCTGGCGGCGCGGTGGCAGACTCGGCGCGCCATCCGTGGAGGGCGCTGGTCGTGACCTTGCTGCCGTGTCCATGCCCTCCCGCTGGCCGCTCACAAGGACTCATGCCGAAGACTGATCCCCCGAAGAAGCGCGGCCGTCCCGCGAAGGCGGCGACGGCGTCGACGCCGCCTGGCGCCGCAGCGAGCAGCACCGCGAAGCAGTCAGGCGCGACGATCGGCTTCGAGTCCACGCTGTGGCTCGCGGCGGACAAGCTCCGCAACAACATGGACGCGGCGGAGTACAAGCACGTCGTCCTCGGGCTCATCTTCCTGAAGTACGTCTCGGACGCGTTCGAGGAGAAGCACGCGGTGCTCGCGGCGGACAAGAAGTCCGGCGCGGACGCGGAGGACCCGGACGAGTACCGCGCGGAGAACATCTTCTGGGTCCCGAAGGAGGCGCGCTGGTCGTTCCTGCAGGGCGCCGCCAAGCAGCCGACGATTGGCAAGCTGCTCGACGACGCGATGGTCGCGATCGAGCGCAGCAACGCGTCGCTCAAGGCCGTGCTGCAAAAGGACTACGCGCGGCCGTCTCTCGACAAGCAGCGGCTCGGCGAGCTGATCGATCTGATTGGCACCATCGGACTCGGCGACAAGCAGAACCGCTCGCGCGATGTGCTCGGCCGCGTCTACGAGTACTTCCTCACGCGCTTCGCCTCGGCCGAGGGCAAGAATGGCGGCCAGTTCTATACGCCGCAGTGCGTGGTGCGCGTGCTCGTCGAGATGCTCGCGCCGTACAAGGGCCGCGTCTTTGATCCGTGCTGCGGCTCAGGCGGCATGTTCGTCCAGAGCGAGAAGTTCGTCGAGGCGCACGGCGGGCGCATCGGCGATGTGAGCATCTATGGCCAGGAGTCGAACCACACCACCTGGCGCCTGGCCAAGCTGAACCTCGCCATCCGCGGCATCGACGCCAGCATCGCCCACGGCGAGAGCTTCCACGCCGACGCGCACAAGGACCTGAAGGCCGACTACGTCATCGCCAATCCGCCCTTCAACGACAGCGACTGGGGCGGCCAGCGCCTCCGCGAAGACGCGCGCTGGAAATACGGCGTCCCGCCCGCGGGCAACGCGAACTTCGCCTGGGTGCAGCACTTCCTCCACCACCTCTCGCCGACCGGCGTCGCCGGCTTCGTGCTGGCCAATGGCAGCATGTCCTCCCAACAATCGGGTGAGGGCGAGATTCGCAAAGCCCTCGTCGACGGCGACATCGTCGACTGCATGGTCGCATTGCCCGGCCAACTCTTCTACTCGACGCAGATCCCCGTCTGCCTCTGGTTCCTCGCGCGCGACAAGAAGAACGGCCTGGGCGGCAAGGGCAAGAAGATGCGCAACCGTCGCGGCGAGACGTTGTTCATCGACGCGCGCAAGATGGGCACTCTCATCGATCGCGTACACCGCGAGCTGACCGACGCCGACATCAC
>Ga0335397_10005723_pt1 | contig 16177 bp, 18 predicted proteins | sample MAT04_FD_205740 | JGI IMG/M metagenome (GOLD analysis project Ga0335397, IMG submission 205740) | Freshwater microbial communities from Lake Fryxell liftoff mats and glacier meltwater in Antarctica - MAT-04 (spades assembly) (version 2) ... | reverse complement strand
CTATGCCTATTTGCTGACGCCGCACGGCGTGACGGCCAAGGCCAAACTTGCGCGCGCTTTCCTGGCCCGCAAGGAAGCCGAGTACGAAACGCTGCACAGTGAGATCGAGGCATTGCGCAGCGAACTTACAGCAACTACGAACCTGTAGCAGTCCGTACATCCGAACGCCGCATCCCTTGACGACTAACACCGCATGCGATTGACCCCCGATCAAGCCCAGGCCATTCGGCAGCGCATCCGCAGCCACATGGGCGCGCAAGCGCGGATCTGGCTGTTTGGCTCGCGCGCGGATGACGGTAAGCTCGGCGGCGATGTCGACCTGTACGTAGAGCCCGAGACCGCACCCGACTTGACGACCCGTTTGCGATGCCGGGGCGAGTTGGCGGACGCTTTGGACCTGAACGTCGACCTCGTCGTCGCGCAACCCGGCCGAGACCTGCCCATCTACCGAATTGCCAAGAGCAGCGGGGTGCCGTTGTGACCGAGCAGATCAACCTGATTCGCATCAAGCTCGATCATCTGTCACGCATGCGTGACTACTTGCAATATTCGTTGAGCCAAGTCGAACCTGTCTTGCTACTGAAGGACTGGGCGGGCTTGAGCCCGGACCAGCACGAATCCTTGGCCGCGTTCCGCGTGCGGTTCAGCGAATTCCAGGAGCACCTGGGCAAGACCATGCGGTCCGTTGCCATCGAAGAAGAGCAAGAAGTAGAGCGCTTCGGCCCAGTACTCGCCTTCATGGAGCGGCTGGAGGTCATCGACTCAGCCGAACACTGGAAGCTGATCCGCGAACTGCGCAACGCTGTCAACCACGAGTACGAAGACGACGGCACTCGTTTGGCCGAGTTCTTTGAACTGATGGTCAGTGAAGCGCCTATCCTGGTCGGATACTTCGCGCGCTTGGAAGCCCATTGCGAAAGCACCTACAAATTTATCTGATGGCCACCGATGACCCAAGCCCCCACCCTGCAAGTCGGCCTGCGCATTGGCCTTAGCGGCCAAGATGGTGCTTACCTGCCGGAATTGCCGCTCCGACCCACTCTGAGGTGAAGCATGCACTGGGATGTGACGACAGTTCAAGCGCGGCCCGACCATACGCTCGCCGTCCAATTGGCCGATGGGCGATGCGGCGTGTTCGACCTTCGTCCTTTCCTCGCCCAACCTGGGCTGTTGCGGCTGAACGACCTTGCCTATTTCATGCTGGTTGGCATTCGCTTCAGTGCCCTGCCCTGGCCCCAAGACGAAGACATCGCCGCAGATACACTGGCTGCGCATCTCGCTGTAGCCACGGTCGCGTGAACCATGTCGATATCCAATCAAATGCGCCCATGACGCTCAACGACGATCAGGCCCGCGCGATACTGCACTGCGTGCGCCAGCAGTTGGGCGCAGACGCGCAGGTGAAGTTGTTCGGCTCGAGGCTGGATGATTTGCCACGTGGTGGCGACGTGGACTTACTTATAGAGACGGCCGCGGCGCCCACGCTGCATCAGCGGGCGTTGGCTCCCATGGCGCTGGAGCGAGCCCTCAACCTGCCGGTGGACATCGTCGCCGCGCAGCGCGGCCACCCTGGTAGCGCCTTCGCGCGCATGGCGCGCGTCAGGGCTCAACCGCTGGAGCCATCCACTTGAACACGACTTCGCTGACGGCTAAACGCGAGCACCTTGCGATCCTGCTGGAAGTGGTGCAGCGCTGCACGCACTTCATGCATGCTAGCGGTTCGAAGGTCTTTTGGCCGCTGCACGGAGTGCCGCTGCGACAGCGATGCAAAGAAGTAGATCTTTTCGATTCTTTGGCCGCATCCCGCCTAAGGTCCAGCGAGGTTCAAGAAAACCTGGGCATGACCACGCGGTCTATTGCCAATGTAGAAGAACAAGACGTGGACCTTTTCGGTGCGGTAATCGTCAGCATGGAACGGTTGAAAATCATCGACTCGGCCGATCATTGGAAGCTAATCAGCGAACCGTGCAACGCAGTCAACCACGAGTATGAAGACGACGGGGCCCGGCTGGCAGAGTTCTTTGAACTGATGGTCGGTGATACGCCTAAGTTGGTCGGATGTTTCACGCGCTTGCAGGCCCATTGCGATAGCACCTATTCATTATTCCAATGATCCGCAGGCTGCCGGGAAGCGGGAACACCTGCGACCGTCGACAGGACGTCGCTAGCCGCATTGATGGACAGATAGACGATTCACATGATTACCGAAACTCATCGTTTCCTGCGACGGCTTGTCGAACCGGTAACGGGCCGGGCGTTGCGAAGGCAGCTCACGAAGACTTCTCACTCGGCTAACCCGCATAATCTGAGCCAGTTGGACATAGAAAGCAAATGAAAGCTGTCATTCTTGCTGGAGGACTCGGGACGCGCCTGAGCGAAGAGACCAGTACCCGCCCCAAGCCGATGGTGGAGATCGGGGGCAAGCCGCTCCTGTGGCACGTAATGAAGATCTACTCTCACCACGGAGTCAACGATTTTGTTATCTGCTGCGGCTACAAAGGCTACGTGATCAAGGAGTACTTTCAGAACTACTTCCTGCACATGTCCGATGTGACCTTCGACATGCGCGAGAACAGAATGGAGGTGCACCAAGAGCGCGCCGAGCCATGGAAGGTGACCCTCATCGACACCGGCGAGGAATCGATGACCGGGGGCCGCCTAGGCCGAGTAGCCGACTACGTGCGCAACGAAGAGGCGTTCTTCTTCACATATGGCGACGGCGTTGGCGACATCGATATCTCCGCGTCGCTGGCCTACCACCACTCCCACGGCAAGGCCGCCACTCTGACGGCGGCCTACCCGCCTGGCCGCTTCGGTGCCATCGACATACAACATGGCCGCGTCAATAGCTTCACCGAGAAGCCTCGCGGCGACGGTGGCCTTATCAATGGCGGCTTCTTTGTGCTTTCGCCGAAGGTTCTCGACCTGATCCGCGGCGACGACACTGTGTGGGAGCAGGAGCCGTTGACGACGCTCGCCTCAACGGACCAACTGATGGCCTACGAGCACAGCGGCTTTTGGCAACCAATGGACACCCTCCGGGATAAGATGCTGCTGGAATCTTTGTGGAATGCGGGCACGGCGCCATGGAAACGGTGGAAGTGACGCGATGACATTGGCCACATTTTGGAAGGATCGACGCGTCTTCATTACGGGCCACACCGGCTTCAAAGGCAGTTGGTTGTCGCTATGGCTGCAATCTATGGGGGCTGAGATTCGCGGCTTCTCGCTACCCGCGCCGACGACCCCGGCTCTGTTCTATGAAGCGCGTGTCGCGCTAGGCATGGATTTGCTCGAGGGAGACATCCGCGACGGCGCGGCACTTCGATCGGCCCTCGTCGACTTCCGGCCGGAGGTAGTAATCCACATGGCCGCGCAGCCTTTAGTGAGGTTGTCATACGCAGCGCCCGCAGAGACTTACGCGACCAACGTGATGGGCACGGTCAACCTGCTGGAGGCCGTCCGCGCTTCAAGCTCGGTGCGCAGCGTGGTGAACATCACCACCGACAAATGTTACGAAAACCGAGAGTGGGTGTGGGGCTACCGGGAAACCGACCCAATGGGCGGGCACGACCCCTACAGTAGCAGCAAGGGCTGCGCCGAGCTCGTCACCGCTGCCTACCGGCAATCGTTCCTCCAAATCGGGCAGGCTGCGCTGGCGTCAGCGCGCGCCGGCAATGTGATTGGTGGCGGCGACTGGGCGTTCGATCGCCTCGTACCGGACGTCCTCCGCGCGTTTGAGAAGGGACAGCCGGTGATCTTGCGCAATCCGCAAGCCACACGCCCCTGGCAGCATGTGCTTGAGCCACTGTTGGGTTACCTAAGGTTAGCCGAGCGCCTGCATGCGGAGGGACAGCGCTTCGCCGAAGGTTGGAACTTCGGTCCTGCAGACCGAGACGCCCGTCCCGTCGAATGGATCGTGCGCCGGTTGGCTGAAACGTGGGGGGCCGGTGCGTGTTGGACGGTTGAGGCCGATGCGCAACTCCATGAAGCGCAGTACCTGAAGCTCGATTGTTCGAAGGCCCACCAGCGTCTGGCATGGACGCCGCGCTGGTCGTTGGAGGAGGCGCTGGAGCGGGTAGTGCGCTGGCATCTCGCCTGGAGATCGGGCGAAGACGTTCGCGTGCATTGCCTCCAGGATATCGCAGACTACACCGCGGGCATCGATACTCTATGAAACGAGTGCTGATTACCGGCGCTGCCGGCTTTGTCGGAGCGGCCGTCACCCGCGAACTGGTCCGGCAGGGGCGAGAAGTCGCCGTGCTTTTGCGTCCGGCGACCGATACCAGGCGAATCGCCGCCGAGTTGTCGTCGCTGACCGTCATTCACGGCAATTTGCACGAGGTTGACGCCATCGCCGGCAGCTTGCACGATTTCCGGCCTGAGGCAGTCCTCCATCTCGCATGGGAAGGGGTCAAGGGTAGCGAGCGTAACGCGCCGCTGCAGGCGGACAACGTGCCCTCCTCAATCGCGCTCTACCGACTCGCCGAGGCCGTCGGTTGCGACACTTTCGTTGGCATGGGGTCGCAGGCAGAGTACGGCCCGGCCCTGGGGCGCATCGACGAGACCGCCCCAGCACGTCCGACTACCGTGTATGGCGCCGCAAAGCTGTCCACGGCCCTGCTGCTTGAACGAATGGCCTCAGCGTCGGGCCGCCAGTTCGCATGGTTGCGCCTCTTTTCTTCCTACGGCCCCGACGACGATCCGAGTTGGATGCTGCAATACCTCGCACGCTCGCTACTCGCGCGGCAACGGCCTGCGCTGACCGCCGCCCAGCAGCTTTGGGACTACATCCACGTGGACGATGTCGCGGGGGCCGTGATCGCCACCATGAACTCCCGAGCTCATGGCATCTTCAACCTCGGCTCGGGGCAGTCACACAAGCTTGAGCACATCATCACCGCGTTGCGCGACCAGATCGATCCCGCACTGACCCTCGGGTTCGGCGAAGTGCCCTACCGCCCGGACCAAGTCATGCACCTCGAAGCAGACATCTCCCGCCTAATAGCCGCCACCGGTTGGAAACCCTGTGTTCCGCTTAATGCGGGCCTGAGGAGCGTGGTCGATTGGGTGCGCGACCACCCCAACGCCTCTTTCTGACGCACTCGGCCGGACCGACAACCCAGACTCAAGGAAACTTTATGCAAAGACCAACGTGCCGACTATGCGCCTATCCTGGACTGACGACTTCGCTCATCCTGAAGAACTCGCCGCGGAACATCCAGCGCCTCTTTCAGGCGAAAGAACTGCCCCAGGATAAGTCGATAGAGCTCAAGGTCCTGCGCTGCGACCGATGCGGTTTCGTCCAGGTCGAGCCACTTCTCGAAGACGAGTACTACGATGACTACATGATGCTGGCGACGCATTCGCCTCAGGTGCAGGAGTACCAGAGCAGGCAGTCGCTCGAGTTCATCCGCAACTTCCATCTTCAGGGCAAGGCAGTGAAGGAAATCGGCTGCGGCGACGGCAGCTATCTCAACCATCTGCGGGCAGCTGGCTGCCATGCTGCGGGCATCGAGCCTTCTGTGCGTTCGCGCAAAATCGCACGAGAACGCGGCCACCCGGTCGAGGACGGCTACGTAAGTGCCGATCGAGATCTTGAAGGTGCACCGTATGACGGCTTCGTCACCCGGCAGGTGCTCGAGCATGTCCCGGACATCCACGGATTCCTCACTGGCATCCGGCGCAACCTGAAGTCGGGTGCGGTGGGCCTGGTCGAAGTTCCAAGCCTCGAAAAGGCGCTCACCGATTGTCGCTACTACGACTTTTTTCCCGATCATGTGAACTACTTCTCGTCGCGTACCCTCAGGCTGGCACTGGAGCTTAACGGATTCGAGGTCCTAGAAGTTCGCCACGACATGTTCGACGAGTACGTCGTGGCCTACGTTCGCAACGGCACCCACCCCGACCTCTCCGAGGTGGCGAGTACGGTGGAATCGCTGGGCAAGGAGCTTCGTGCCTTCATCGAGCACCATCGCCGGCGCAACGAAAAAGTAGCGATCTGGGGAGCCGGGGGCAAGGGTCTGAGCTGTATGGCGTCGGCAGGTATCTCCAAGATCGACGTGCTCGTGGACAGCGATCCGAACAAGCAGGGACTGCTCACTCCGGTCACGCACCTGAGAGTCGAGGCGCCGGAGATACTGCGCCATTCGCAAGTGTCAGCCGTCATCGTCACCGCGATGGCCTACAAAGCGGAAATCACCCGCACGCTGACCGAGGAACTGCAGTTCAAAGGTCGGATCGCGTTTCTGGGTCGCCAACTCGAAGTCGTCGGTGGCGCGCTCGGCGCCTGAATCGGCATGCCTGAAACCACTGAATTAAACGGCGTCAACTGCCGGCTTTGCGGCGCCGCCAGCTTGGCGTTTGCTTTCGAACTCTCGGGCGTGCCGCGCTGGAACCACCGGCTGCTCGACGCACGCGAACTGGATGCCGATCGGGCCATCGATCTGACCGTCTGCCGCTGCGTGTCTTGCGGCTTCGTGAGCGTGCCTATGAACCTTTCGGACGACTATTACGACGAATACCTCAACGTGCCGTCGCTTTCGACCCAGGCGCGTCAGTTTCAGACGGACCAGGCGAATGAATTCGTCTCTCGATTCCAGCTTCAGGGCCGAAAGGTGCTCGAAGTCGGCTGTGGGGATGGGCATTTTCTGCACGCCCTGAGTCTCGCGGGTGCCGAATGCTTCGGCATCGAACCGTCTGCCGCGCAACGGCGGCTGGCTTGCGAACGTGGATTGAGCGTCGAGTCGGGAATCCTATCGGGTGGCCGCACCCTGAGGACGGCCCCGTTCGATGCTTTCGTGACGCGACAAGTCTTCGAGCATGTCGAGCCCATACGCGACTTCCTGTTGACCATTCGCGCCAATCTGCGGCTGGGCGCCGTGGGTCTGATCGAAGTGCCGAATCTGGTCAAGCTGGCCGATGAGAATCGTTTCTTCGATTTCATTCCGGAGCACATCAACTACTTCACGCCCCGGACCTTAAGGCTCGCGCTCGAACTGGTCGGTTTCGAGGTCATCGCCGTCGATGCCGTTGACAACGGCGAGTCTCTTCGGGCGCTCGCGCAATGGCAAGGCGCGCCCGACTACACCCTGTTGTCCAGGCGCGTCGATTCCCTTCGCTCGGACGTCGCTGCCTTTCTCGCCGATTGCAAGACTCAGGGTAAGTCGGTGGCGATATGGGGCGCGGGCGGCAAGGGTTTGAGCATGATGGCTGTTGTCAATGTCGCTGGCGTTTCGCTTCTTGTTGACTCAAACCCGGGAAAACTCGGATACTTCACTCCAGTCTCGCACCTGCGTGTCGCGGCTCCAAGCGAGCTTGCAACCCGCGGAATCGGCGCAGTTATCGTAATGGCTCCAGCCTTCGAGCGGGAAATCGCCACCATGCTGCGAGGTGAACTTGCGTTCAGGGGAGACATCGCGCTTGCTGGCAGCGGCTTCCAACTTTTCGAACCGATCGGCACGCCGAAATGAATACGCTCAACTCCCAGGCAGCGCTGACTCAGCGCGCCGACTCGAAACAACTGGCGAGCGCGGTCCGGATCGACATCCTTGAGATGGTCCACCGGGCCCGCGCTTCGCACGTTGGCAGTTGCTTTTCGATCGTCGACGTTCTCGCTGTCCTCTACGCGCAAGTGATGAACTACCGTGCGAACGAACCCGATTGGCTTGGCCGCGACCGCTTCATTCTCAGCAAGGGCCACGCAGCCGCTGCAGTGTATGCAACGCTTGCGAATGTGGGCGTCATTGCCCGCAACGACCTGGATAGCTACGGCGCAGATGGATCGATGTACATGACGCATGTCAGCCACAAGATTTCCGGCGTCGAGTTCTCCAGCGGCTCACTCGGGCACGGGCTGCCGTTCGGTGTGGGCAAGGCGCTCGCAGCCAAGCGGCGACAGCAGGCCTGGCGCGTGTTTGTGCAGCTCAGCGACGGCGAAATGGACGAAGGCAGCAACTGGGAAGCCCTAATGTTTGCTGCTCACCATGGTCTGGACAATCTTGTGGCCGTCGTTGACTACAACAAGCTGCAAAGCTTGACCTCTATCAGCCTGACTCTTGGTCTAGAGCCCTTGGCAGACAAGCTGAGGGCGTTCGGTTGGGGATTGCGCGAGGTCGACGGCCACGATCACGTCGAGTTGCATCAAGCACTCAGCACCACGCCGTGGACAGTCGGACGGCCTTCGCTGTTGCTCGCCCACACGGTAAAGGGCAAGGGTGTCAGTTTCATGGAAAACAAGGTGGAATGGCACTACCGCAGCCCGAACGCTGAACAACTCGCTGCGGCGTTGGCAGAATTGGGTGCTGTTCATGCGTAACGCTTTCATCGAAGAACTGGCGCTGCTGGCCGAGAAGCACCCGCACATCGCGCTTGTGGTCGGCGATTTGGGTTTCTCGGTAGTGGAACCCTTCGCCGATCGATTCCCGGACCGCTTCATCAATGCCGGAGTTGCCGAGCAGAACATGACTGGCTTGGCCGCAGGAATGGCTTCAGAAGGCTTTCATGTCTTCACTTACTCCATTGCGAACTTCCCGACATTTCGGTGCGCCGAGCAAATCCGGAACGATATTGATTACCACAAGCTGGCGGTCACCGTCGTCGCGGTAGGTGGAGGCTTGGCTTACGGGCCGCTTGGCTACTCCCACCACGCGATCCAGGACTATGCGCTGATGCGCTGCTTCCCGAACATGCTGATCGCCGCCCCAGGTGACCCTATGGAGGTCCGCGCCTGCATGCGTTTCCTCGTGGATCATCCCTGTCCGTCCTACTTGCGACTGGGCAAAGCGGGCGAGCCGGTTTTCCACCGCGACGTACCGATTGTCGAAGCCGGCAGATGGGTTACCGTTGCCGCGGCAGAAGGCGATTGCAGCGGAGTTCTCCTCACGACGGGGGCCACGCTCGGGCTGGCTCTCGACTGGCGCGCCCGCGACCACCATGGATGGGCGGTCAAGTCCGTTCCCCTCTGGAGCATGGCTACCAAGCCACTCCAGGCCGCCCAAGTTGCCCAGCATCGCATCGTCACCACGCTCGAGGATCACCTCGAGGATGGTGGGTTTGGATCGTGGCTCCTGGAAGCGGTGGCACGCGACCCAGAGAATCTTGCTCGCGTCAATATGCGTGCGCTGCATCCCGATGTCTGCGGAATGGTCGGCTCCCAGGGTACCCTCAACAAGGCGGGTGGCCTACGTTGAATACCGGTCAAAGCCTGCATTCCTCTGAGCCTAGAAGGAACAGGCTGACCATCGCCATTCCCTCCTTCAACCGGACGGCCCTCCTGCTGGTCAATTTGAAAGCCATCTCGGACCAGCTTCCGTCGTGGGTACATCTGCTCGTAGTGGACAACGGGTCGGAGCCTCCTGTGAAGTTCGATACGAACCTCCAGGCTACGCTCGATGCCCGCGGAGTTACAACCACGATCGTCCGCAATCGAACGAATATAGGGGGCGGCGCGAATATCCTCCGATGCTTCGAACACATCGATACTGATTGGTTCCTGCTGTGCGGAGACGACGACCTGATTGACCCGCAGCGTCTTGCGGAGTTGCGCGACACTATTGTTTCCAACACAGACGCGGCCTTCATTAAGTTCTCCTCGCGTTTCCAACACTACACCACCACCATCAAGGCCACCGGTGTGTGCGCGCTAATGGAAGCACCAGGCGACTTCAACAGCCTGCTGTTCATGTCGACGTACTTGTTCAACCGCAGATTATGCATGCCCTACATACGATTCGGCTACCTCATGACCGCGGCCTATGCTCCTCACGTGGCAGTAGCGCTGCTCGCGGCCAGAGACCATCCATTCGTCCTGTCACCAGTATTGGGAACGCGGGCTAACGACGAAGACGCGTCATGGTCTCCCGTGGATGTAGTTTTGTCCTCCTATTACCTCACTGACAGTCCTCTCGCGTCCGAGGAGCGGGCAGCGGTCACGCGGAAGATCTACGCCGCGCACAATGTTGGCCGGGAACTCCTGGATATCGTCACCATCTACACGACCCCGGGGACGAAGGTTGAGGCCCGCTTTCTTCGCCGTAAGGCGCTCCGAACGCACCTGTTCTTCGGACGCGGAGCGAAACGGCTCCTCGCCCTCGCAGCCCTCCTGATCAGCCCACTGCTCGGAACAGCCGGGCAGAAGTTACTCGCACGCTGGTACCGGCACGCATCTGGCCGAGAGTACACGCGTAAGTTTGTCGCCCGACATGCGGGACTCTGACCTAAGAGCCATTCCGCAGACCCGCCTGCCGTTTGGGCTAGAAGCTGCCCAACTACGAAGCTTACTGGCACGCGCGTTTCAGTTGCTGTCTGGTTTCATTACGCTAGGGCTAGTCGCCTACTTTTTCGACTTGAAGACGCAGGGTTACTTCTTCACGTTCAACAGCCTAATTGCGCTGCAGGTCTTCGCGGAGATGGGCCTCGGTATAGTCCTCATCCAGTTTGCCGCTCACGAGATGGCAAATCTGAAATGGACCGATGCAGGAACCTTAGAGGGTGATGCAACGGCCCGAGCCCGCTTGCGATCGCTCCTCATATTTGCTCTGGGATGGTCCAGCATTGCCGCGATTCTACTTACGGCGATTCTGATTCCTGCGGGGGCATGGTTCTTCGAACGCTCAGCCGCTAAGGCTTCTCGACCCGCGAATCTGCTCTTGCACTGGAACCTGCTCGTCGTGTTCGTGAGTGGCAATCTGGTCATTGCTGCGCTCTTCAACCTCATAGAAGGTACGGGCCGGGTCAGTGAGATCGCCACGGTTCGACTGGTCCAATACGCGACAGGCGCGCTTGTGTGCTGGCCCGCCATCGCTCTCGGTGCAGGACTTCTGGCGCTTGCGATGCAGCAGGTAGTCATGCTGGTTATCGGAGTTCTGTACCTCCTGAACAATCGCCGCCCCTTCATACTGGGCCTAATTCGAGCGAAACTGCCGGCGCACACGCTCAATTGGCGTCGCGAGGTTCTGCCGTTCCAGTGGCGAGTCGCAGTGAGCTGGTTGAGCGGCTATTTCGTGTTCCAGTACACCACACCGCTACTGTTTAGCACGCACGGCCCGGAGGCCGCCGGTCGCATGGGCATGACGATGCAGATCTTCTCCGCCATAAGCAGCTTGTGCATCATTTTCGTCAGCGCGAGGATGCCAGCGTTTGGACAGATGGTCGCCAACCGGAAGAGGGTCGAACTAGAGTATCTGTTCAAGCGCTCCGTCGTTCAATCTTTTGTTTCGCTTGTAGCAATGCTTATCCTCGCCTTGGTCATCTTGGCGCTCGTCTCGCGCAACGAGCCGGAATTTGCTACACGGCTGCTGCCCTGGGGCCAATCCTTCGTGCTAGCGCTCGCATGCGTTGGCAGCCATATCGTCTATGCGCAGTCCATCTACCTCCGCGCGCACAAGCAAGAGCCATTCATGAAGCTATCGGTAATTAACGGCATGTTCATGGCATTCCTATCGACATGGGCAGTCCCTATGGCCGGAACCGCTGGAGCAGTGGCGGCCTACGCATTCGTTACACTCGCTATCTCGATGCCGATTGGCACTTGGATTTACTACCGATTCGAACCTGACGTCTCCGGCGGTCAAGTGAAACTATGAGAAGACGGTCCACTATCCCGACACCATTGCTTTGGGCGGCAATTATAGCATTCTTCAGCTCCTTCCTCTTCCCGGGCCTGCGCATAGCGGGCGTGCCTATTTCGATCGCGTCACTCGTTGCCCTCGCATTTCTACCGGTGGCATCACGCGGCTATGACCGCCCGCGGTGGTTAACGGTGGTCGTCGCAATGATCATCATCGTTTTCCTTGCCATATTCAATGCCGTTCTCTTCGGCTTCGAAATGCGCAATATCCTATATCTGCTCATTCCGCTGGGGGCCATTGGCACAGTCGGCCTCGTGAAGGAAATCGCAGACAACTATGGAATGCCTAGACTCCAGCGCTGGGCCCTCTGGTTATGTATTATAAACATTTTTATTATGGTTCTACAGGCCTTCAACGTGGGCGGCATCAATGAAAACTTTTCAATCCTCTGGAATGCTAGCATCGAATACGTGGCCACCAACGACCACGAGCGAGAAATCCTGCAACTTACCCTGCCGATCCGTCCACCCGGATTTTTCCCGACCGGGATCTTCGCAAGCACGGCGATCTACATTATCTGCCGCGGCATATTCATCTACCAGCGTAAGACATGGCCACTCTTATTAGCCTTGATGGCAATATTGATAAGCACGAATCGCACTCTAGCAGTCATATTTATAATCTATGAATCTGTTGCAGTTGCCAGCGTAATGGGCTTGCGCCGGTTCTTCACCCGAGCATTGTCCGTCATTCTTTTGTCCGTCCTCACTGTTACTGTCGCTTCGCAGGCGGGCATGGATCTCTACCTACTTAAGTTTCTTACCGAAGAGCTGGGGGACGGGTTCGAGGCTACAGCGTCCGTTGTCGAGCGACTGAAGACCTTTGAGATCTTCGTCGCTAATTTGCCCCGGCACGGGTTGACCGGCGGCTTTTCGTCATCCGCTTTGGCTGGCGAAGAACACGTCTTCGATTCCGAGCTCATGCTTCGGACGCTTCAGTTCGGCATCTTTGGGGTTATTTGCCTTGCCTTGGTGATTTTGGTGCCACGCAAAGGTGAACGTACAGGCTCGTGGGCGTTCCTGCTGGTACTTGGATTTCTCGCATCGCTGACAACCACCCTCACAACGAGCGTCGTCTACGCAGTCGCTATAGCGTTTTACAAGGAAAGCATCGTTCGGGCCAACGGCAATGTTCCACTGCCGCGTCCGACTGCAAGATATCGAAAGCAGCGCCGCCGCACGGTGCGGGGCGATTCAGACTCCGCAAAAGTACTTGGTGCGGGGAATAAAATGTCGCCACTAGGGTCCGAAGCAGCAGCCTAAAGCACACGCCATACTTGCATCGATTGCACTTGCTCATCTCACGAGGAGCCCACTTGAGTTCATACGTTATCCTGTCCGTATATCGAAACGACAATCCGGAACATTTCGCACTAGCCGTTCAGTCGATCAAGAATACAGAGCATCTGTTGATTGGCGTGGATGGGCCAATTCCCACGTCTCTCGACGCAGCGCTGTCGATTGCATCCAAGCGCTTAAGGGTCAAGGTGATCCGTTTTTCAGGGAATCGGGGGCTTGCGTATATTCTTAACGATTTGACCGACTACGCCTTGCGTGACCCCAGTTGTGAGTTCATCTTCCGCATGGACGCCGACGACATCAGCCACCCTGATAGGTTTGAATGTCAGACAGCATTCATGCGATCTAATCCGAACGTGGGCGTAGCCGGAAGCTGGGCAAAAACGATTGACGAGGACGGAAATGTGATTGGTGAGATCCGCAAGCCGACCGACGACCGCGTACTCAAGCATCGATTGGCGTACGATTCACCCTTCGTGCATCCGTCCGTAGTCCTGCGCGCGAGCACCTTGCGAGAAGGCTGGCGGTACCCCACGGATACCATCCGTTTCGAGGACGTTTCGTTATGGGCGCGCATGGCCTGTGCAGGCGTGAAGTTCTCGAATGTAGAAGCTCACCTTCTCTACTATCGTCAATCGTTGAGAACGAACGTTCGCCGCACCGGCGTACGAAAATCCTGGTCCGAATTCCAAGTCCGCAGGGCCTATATCTTTGAATTCATGCCTTGGCGCGTGGACGCGCTTGTGCTGGCGCTCGCAATTCTTATCTCAAAAGTCCTACTTCCATCACACTCGTTCAAAGCGCTGTATGCCGCGCGTAAAATCATACTTAGATCTTAGCGACGGCCCCGTGACATGTAGTGCAGTGCAACACGGCCAACTTGCTACCGCTTCTTTGGAAGCCGGTCGTGTCAAGGCGCCCGGCGTTGCTTGACTCAGAAGCATCCAGGAAATTCACGTCGGCCGCCCATCAGTTGTCGGCCATGGCTTTCTGAATTGTTAGCGCTCCCGGCAGAAAAGTATTCACTCCCTTGTCACCAGCGAGGCGTGTAATTGGTGGCAGCTATAGGCTGAGGATGTGCCCTTTGCGTTCCGCACGAAATGGCGCAGAGCCCTGACATAGCCCCCACTGAAAGTTCACACCATGAAAAAGAGTAGAAAACCAATAATTTTTATACAGTTAAACGAAATCAATTTTGATCTCGTTAGGCAGTACGTGAAAACACACCACTTGCCCGCTTTTCAACGAATCCTTTCCGGCTTCGACCATATCGAAACATATGCTGGAACCGAATATAATAATCTCGAACCATGGATTCAATGGGTTTCTGCACAAACTGGCAAAACTTTCGCAGAACACGGTGTTTTTCGCCTTGGAGATATTGTCAACAAGAAACCGCTACAAGTCTTCGAAATCCTTGAGCGCGCCGGATTAAAAGTGGGCGCCATATCGCCTATGAATGCATGTAACTCACTCCGTGCGCCAGCGTTTTTCGTCCCTGATCCGTGGACCATGACGCCAAGCGATCCATCTGGCTTTTCCTGCCGGCTCACGGCTATGCTCCGTCAGACCGTTAACGAGAACGCCGCGGGCATCGTGTCAACGCGTTCGAAAATAACTATCGCCGAGGCCATTCTACGCACCTTCAGTTTTAGCGGCACATTCAGACTTTTCAGATTAATTGCAGGTTCGCGACAGCGCTCGTGGCTTAAGCCACTCGTGTTGGACCAACTCATCCATCTTATCCATCTCGCACAGTTCTCGAAAACACGTCCCGACGTTTCGTTCGTGTTTCTAAACGCTGGCGCACATATACAGCACCATTACCTTCTGAATTCTCCATATTCCGGTTCGCGCCTTCGGAATCCACCTTGGTATATCCCGCAAGATGCCGACCCTGTCTTCAAGATGCTTCAGGCCTATGACTGCATGCTAGGGGACTACCTTGCGTTTGCGGAGCACAACATTAATTTGATTGTTGCTACCGGCCTCAGCCAAGTAGCATACGACCGGGTGAAATTCTACTATCGGCTGAAACATCACTCGCTCTTTTTAGACAAGATAGGAATCACTCACTCGCAGGTACTTCCTCGAATGACTCGCGATTTTGACATTTCGTTCCCGGATCGTCAATTAGCCCTCCGCGCCATCGATATTATGAAGGGAGTTTTTATGAAACGAGACGGACTGCCTCTATTCGCCGAGATACAGGACCGAGGTCTAAGTCTGTTCGTCACGATGACGTACCCCGACGCAATTTTGCCCGACGATCAAGCGGTGCTCGCCACAGGACAGTTGATCAAAATCCACGGTGAGATCGACTTCGTCGCCATCAAGAATGGCATGCATTCTCCCAAGGGCTTTGTTTTTCTATCCCCGGGCACGGCTGATAGGAAAGAATTTGCGCCTATCCACGTGGCCGAACTCTTCAATATTACACTTGAGGCTGCGGGAGTAAAGATCCCAGCCCAACCGGATGACGTGTCGATCTTGTCTTCCTAATGGGCTCTGCAAGACCCTTGTAACCCGCATGGGTGCCAGCGATTTCGGGCAAATTCTTATTGCGTGTCAGGCCCCAATACGGTCCGTGTAGAGAATTTTCCCGCATAACGGGTGCCGTTCCAACTCGACGACGGCGGCGACATGGCGCGGACGAAGGCAGTGCTGGGCGCTGCGGCCCGGCTGACCGGAGTTCGTAAACATTCGGTGATCCCGTCTCTTTGACGCCGGTTCGCGGAAATCGCTTGACACATTCGTCGCGACGCGCCGGCCCTCGTCGTTTCGTATGGAACCCAACAGTCAGAATCGGTCATCGTCGTCGAGCCTGGTGGGCATGTGGTAGGCATTCGGTAGACCCGTAGCTTCGTTTCTCCTGATTAGAAAGCAACCTAAGCCTCCCGCCGAAAGCGTCGAGTCCTGACCGCGGTCGACCAGGAATCAACGCAAATTCTCGGCCACGCAGTCGAAATTGGCGACCTTTCGCTCCGATGGGGTCCGAACTCCGAAGTTCGACACTTTGACCCCTTGTCGACCCCCTCAATTGCAATTGAATCGAGTACTTTGCGTCTGGTTCGGCGGAATCTTGTAGTGGCACGTTTTGGGAGTTATGGTATTGGCACCTTCCAGAGGGTCCGCTACACTCTGCTGCCATGTTCATCAAGCTCACCCGATCCGGCAGCCGCACCTACGCGCAGCTGGTCGAGTCGTTCCGTGATGAACACAACCGTCCCCGCCAACGCACCATCGCCA
>Ga0335397_10005721_pt1 | contig 16185 bp, 16 predicted proteins | sample MAT04_FD_205740 | JGI IMG/M metagenome (GOLD analysis project Ga0335397, IMG submission 205740) | Freshwater microbial communities from Lake Fryxell liftoff mats and glacier meltwater in Antarctica - MAT-04 (spades assembly) (version 2) ... | reverse complement strand
GGTCGGGTCGTCGAGTCGGCCACGACCGAGGCATTGTTCGCGGCGCCACAGCATCCGTACACCCGGGGCTTGCTGGCGGCCGTGCCGCGGACCTCCGCGAGCAGCGGCCCGTTGCAGACGATCCCAGGCAGCGTGCCAACGGATATCGGCTCCATCACGGGATGTGCCTTCGCGCCGCGCTGTCCCGTCGTGCAGGACCGGTGTCGCGCGGAGGCGCCCTGGTTGCGCGACCTGGAACCGGCACGCGCCGCAGCGTGTCACTTCCCGGGCGTGTCGGTCGTGTCGGCATGAGCACCGCGGTACAGGGCGGGACGCTGAGCGCGCCGCTGGTGCGCCTCTCCGGGCTGGTCAAGGAGTACCCGGCGTACGTGGCAGGGCGAGGCAACGTCACCATCCGGGCGGTCGACCGGGTGGACCTCGACATCGCCCCCGGTGAGGCATACGGCCTGGTGGGCGAGTCAGGCTCCGGCAAGACGACCCTCGCACGCTGTCTGCTGCGGCTGGTGGACACGACCGCCGGTCGTATCGAGGTCGCCGGCCAGGATGTCACGAACGCGACCGGCGCCGGGTTGCGTGCGCTCCGGCGCGAGATGCAGGTCGTGTTCCAGGACCCGGTCGGGTCGCTGGATCCACGGTCGCGTGTCGCCGATGTCGTCGCCGAGCCCCTGCGGACGCACCTCCGTCTGGGCGCGAAGGAGATCGAAGCGCGTGTCCTGACGCTGCTGGACGAAGTCGGTCTGGGTCGGACGTTCCTGGGCCGCCGGGCGCACGAGTTGTCGGGTGGCCAATGCCAGCGGGTCGCCATCGCCCGGGCCGTGGCGCTGCGCCCGAGGCTGCTGGTGCTCGACGAGCCCACGTCCGCGCTGGACGTCTCGGTCCAGGCGCAGATCCTCAACCTGCTCGCGGACCTGCGGCGCGAGCACGGCCTGACGTACCTGCTCATCTCGCATGACCTGGGCGTGGTGCGCTACCTGTGTGACCGCATCGGCGTGATGTACCTGGGGCGGATCGTGGAACAGGGCCCCGCCGCCCGGACCATGGCCGCGCCGACGCATCCATACACCCAGGCACTGCTGGCCTCCCGACCGTCTGTCGATGGCGTCGAGGGTGTCGCGCTGGTTCGTGGTGAGCCGCCGAGTCTCACGGATCCACCACCGGGCTGTTCCTTCCATCCCCGTTGCTGGCTGCGGGCCGAGCTGGGTGACCCCGATCGATGCGTCGATGAGCCACCTGACCTGCGAGTCCTGGCACCCGGCGTGACCGCCGCCTGCCACTTCGCGCCTGCGACACCCACCACCGACCACGCTCCCGTACCAAGGTGAATCGATGAGCAGACCCATCGGGATCGTGGCCGCACAGGTCGCGCCCGTGCCGTATGACCCGCAACGGACCTTTGCCAAGTTCGCGCGGGAAGTGCGCGTCATCGCTGCATCCATGCCCTCCATGGACCTGTATGTCTTCCCGGAGCTGTACCTCCACGCCGTCGGCAGCTGGGGTGACGACTGGCCTGCGGGCTACGACGAGCGGGTCGCGGTCTCGATCCCGGGTCCCTTGACGGACCGGCTGTGCGCGCTCGCCCGCGAGGTCGGCAAGTGGCTGGTGCCGGGCTCCATCTACGAGCGCTCGACGCTGGGTGTCCACAACACGGCGCTGGCCATCTCGCCGGAGGGTGAGATCGTGGCGACCTACCGGAAGCTGTTCCCGTGGTTGCCGCTCGAGACGTCTGTGCCGGGCGATTCGTTCACCGTCTTCGACATCCCCGGAGCAGGCCGATTCGGGCTCATGATCTGCTACGACGGCTGGTATCCGGAGGTGTCGCGGACGCTCGCCTGGATGGGCGCCGAGGTCATCCTCCAGCCGACCCTGACCAAGACGGTCGACCGCGAGCAGGAGCTGGTCATGGCACGAGCGAACGCCATCGTCAACCAGGTCTACCTCGTGAACCCCAACTACGGCGGCCTGTTCGGGACGGGTCGGAGCGTCATCGTGGACCCGGAGGGAGTCGTCCTGGCCACCGGCGGCAGCGACGAGGCGTTGCTGAGCCAGGTCATCGACCTGGACCGGGTGCGCCAGGTGCGGGAATACGGCACTGCCGGCCTGAGCCCGATGTGGAAGCAACTGCGCGATGTGCCGCCGCCCGTCTTTCCCGTCTACCGCGACGGCTTCGCGGCAGGCGAGGTCATGCGCGGCCTGGGGCCCATCGGCCATCGTCGCTCCGTGCTGGACTCGGAACGCGACCACGACCGCGGCTAGCGAGAACGCCCAAGCGAGGCCAGTGACGTGTTGAAAGTACCCACAGTTCGCCGCCCACCTGGTGACTGTGATGGAACCGCGTTCACCGTATCACCGCAATGCCACCAACCATTCACTGGCTGTTGTCGCAGCGGCATCGGTCGACTTGCTTCCACGAACACAACCAGCGAGCCGTCAGGCGCATACGAGATCCAGCCGAGCGTGCCCGGCGGTGCGGTGCACCAGGATTCGCCGTAGCCATTTCCGGAGCCGTCAGGAAAGTAGTAGACGAAGCGGAACGTGTGGCAAAGGCCCAGGGTCAAGAGAAGGTCGCTGATGGCGGCGAGCGACTGATGGTCCGGGTTGAGGCCCGCGAGCGGACCCTCATCTGACAGCGGATCGAGGCCATCGATCGGCTCGCCGAGGGACGATGGGTCGATCGCGGCGCGACATGACCCGGGCAGTCTCCCTGGCGGCGTCCATGGATCAGGCAGTGGAGCGCGGGATGGCGACTGGGCTGCGACATTCGCCGAGACAAGGAGAGCAGTGGCAACAGCAAGCCACATCACCGCGAGCCTCGGACGGCCGCGCTTCAACGCGGTCGCCGACGATCAACGACCAGCAGGGATGTCACTGTGAGTACGCTGATCGCGCTCGATATGAGGGCGGCCTCCCTGATCATCACCTCATCCAGTTGCGTGGGCGTGATGGCGAGGGTGACGGGTTCATACGCCCCTGCCATCCACTCGGACATCGAAACGGGATCCACACTGGGTGGCGCAAGGCGCTGCGCTGCAGCCAGATCGAGTAGCTGGCCATCAACAGTCCGGTACAGCGTCCCGACCGCGCGCGATCCATTCGGTGCGTCACCAGCGAAGGCAGACGGAGTAGCGCCAAACGGCCAAGCCAGGAAGAGGGCCGCCATACACGTGAGCCCGATCGCGAAACTCCCGATGAGTGCCGCCATCGACCGTCCGACGGTGAGTCCCAGCAGGAGTGCGACGCAGAACACCAGAAGGACCCGAAGCGTCGGGAGCGCGCCCGCCAATCCGTAGTCGTCAGCGGAACCGACTCCCGGATGACGAGCAGCTGCCAGCCAGCCAAGCGCCAAGGTGACGGGAATCATGGCAACGACCGCTGCGCCAGCCGCGGGAAGAGTTCGAAAGGCGAGCCACGCTCGTCGGCCCGTCATGGACCACCCGAACTGGGCTGTCCCGCGTTCGATCTCGGCCGCCGCAACACTCGACCCAAGCATCGACCCGATCGCCGTGATACCCGCCATCAGGCCGATGGCCAAAGGCGGCACCAGGTCCCTCGTGATCGCCGACGGTGACGCCCGGTCCAACGTGCGGGACGTCAGCCAGAGGCCGTAGATGGCGACAGCGACCAGCGTGGACGAAATCAGGGTCGTGCCAAGTATCTCAGCGCGGCTGGTGGCCGCAAACAAGGCGACCGCTTGCTTGGCGACGAATCTACGTGAGTTCACACGAAGCGTCGTCGACGATTCACGGCCACACTGGCAATCACCAGACCAGCTGCCGCGAGCGCCAGGATGAGCGCAGTTTGCCGGGCTACGACCTCAGGGGTGCGGTCACCGGTCACGCCAAGATCGACATTCCGGTATCGGCCGGGTGTCTTGTCGGCGTCATCGAAGGATACGAAGCGGCCGTCGGATGCTTGGAGACCCTGCCACCACGACCAGGCTCCCTCCGACTGCCACTCCGCGGACGAGATGATCGTTTGCGATGTCCCATATGGTGCGGCGAAGCCCACCACGTTGATGAGCACCGCACAGGCCACAACGGTCATGACGAGCGAGAGGATCTGCCGGCCAACGACCGCGCCCACCGCCAAGCCCGCGGTGAATCCACAGATGCTCGCTGCCACCGGAGTCGGACCCCACAGTCCGAGGGCGTGCAGGTTGTGCCACATGCCAAGCCATGGATATCGTGCCGCCACCATCTGGGTGGCACCAACGGCGATCAGCGTCGCGGCCGCCGCGACCACCACCGCTGGCAGGAACGATCTCGCCAGGAGCCAGCGGACTCGTCGTCCTGATAGCCACCACGACAAGCCCGCCGTGCGCCGTTCGATCTCGCGCGAAACCACTTGGCTCCCGATGACACCGCCCAGCAGCCACGGCACATATCCCACCAGTCCCACGATGGAGCCCACACTCCCGACGGACAGGAGCACGAAGTCGCGTCCGGTCGGGCAGTCAGCTCCGAGGTCCAGGCCGGTCCGGAGTTGGTCGAGACACGGTCCCGCTGACGGCGCGAGCGACCGGAGTTGAGTCGCTAGATCGATCATGACGAAACTGAGGACGGCGCTGATGGCCAAGGCGAACAGCAGCTCGAGTCGCGACATACGCCAAGCGATCGCGGAAAGGGCCTTCACGACCGACGTGCCGGATGCCGCCCGGACGCGAGATAGGCGAGTACCACCTGCTCCACAGACGGCTTGTCGGCCATAGCAGACGTCGACCCGTCGTTCACAGCCGCCAGCCACGCCCAGCCGTCACCCGATTCCACCCGACCTACGGCAGTGAGGTGAGGTCCAGCGGGGGGTTCGCCGTCGGGATACAGCCGATGGGCCTCCGCCAATCCAAGCAGTGGAGCATCGAGCAGGACCCGGCCTGTGCCGAGCGCGATGATGCGGTCGCACGCCCGCTCGACGTCGGCCACCACGTGCGACGAGAGCAGAGCCGTGCCACCCTGGGCATGGACCTCGTCCGACAGCACGTCCAGGAACTCACGCCGGGCGAGGGGGTCGAGCGACGCGAGCGGCTCGTCGAGCAGGAGGACATCGGCGCGGGTACCGAGCGCGATGGCGAGACTCACCTGTGCTGCTTGACCGCCTGACAGGCGACCAACCTTGGCGTCGATGGGGATGTCCAGATCCGCGAGCCGGCGTTCGCCGACCTCACGGTCGAATCCCTTGCGCATGGCCAGGGCGAGATCAAGATGGCGCGCGGCCGTGAGTTCGCGATACAGCATCGGCGACTGGGCGACGTACGCCAAATGTGCGACAGCCTCAGCCCGTTGGCGTTGAGGATCGAAGCCGCACACACGGACCGAACCGGAGCTTGGCCGCTCGAACCCGACCCACGTCCTGATCAGGGTGGACTTGCCCGCCGCGTTGGGTCCAACGAGTCCGACGATCGAGCCACGCGGGACGGTGAGAGAGATGGCCGCGAGCGCCTGCTGGCCCCGACCGAACCGCTTGCTGACCGCGAGCGCCTCTAGCGCCGGCCATTCCCTTTCCTCGAGCGCAACATCAGTCATGATTCACCGTGTCTGGTTGCATGCAACGTGCGAGCCGACGGTTTGCCGACTCGCACACCGTGCCGTCTCCAGCTACTGACAGCTAGTCACATTGATCTCCATCGAAGTGATCTTGTCGTGGAGATCAGTGCCGACAGAGGTCGCATAGTTGTTCCGGCCCCAGTAAAAGGTGCTGCCGCCGTAGGTGTACCCGGTCGACCAGCAAGACTTCTTGCCGGAGTCCATGTTGAAGGACTGGAAACTGTCAATCACATCGCTCCACGAATCGCCTGGAAGCGGGCCGCCGCCGCCATAGACTTCGAGGTTGGGAATCTGGATCTTGCTGCCCGAAGCGCAGAAGATGTGAGTAAAGCCGCTGTAGCTCTCGCTCGACCAGACCTGAACTCCGGTGTTGCTGCACCGAGAGTCGGCAGACGCAATGGCCGGGAAAGTGAAGACCATCATCAGCACCATCATCGCGATGCTGGTAGCACCAGCCACCAGTCGCTTGCCTTGTCTGAGCATTCGAATCCTCCTTCGGGTCGAGTCCTCCGGACGGACCACGCCCGCCCGCGAGATCAACCCGGGTCCATCCTGAGATGCCGCGGAGCCCGCTCCAATAGGTGATCGACCCGACACCGAGGGCAGGGATATGTCCCGGATACCGCCAGTCATTCAATCAGGCGACCGGGGCGGTCAAGGGACGCGGCCATCAGCCGGGAGTTCGACGATCCACCCCTTGCTGAGGGCGTGGGTGACCAGTTGGGTCCTACTGGCGACATCGCAACGTTCGTACATCCGTGCTAGGTGCGTGTCCACCGTGCGAGTGCTCACGCCGAGCCGACTCGCGACTTGGTCACTCGAGAGACCATCTGCCACGAGGCGGACCACTTCAACCTCGCGCTTGGAGGGCATGCGCTCAACTCGGAGTCTGGCGGGAAAGACCTGTCCACCGCGTTCGATGACGGTGACTGCAGATGCCAGTGTCTGGACGTCGACGTCCTTGGGTAGGTATCCAGCAGCGCCGTGGTCTCGCGCTTGGGCGACGAGGTATGGCGAGGCGAACGAGGAGAGAAACAGTACAGGCGTATCCCGCGAGGCTGTCTCGCTCAGCAGGGCGACCATCTCCAGACCTTCAGGTTTCCCGTGGAACATCACATCGCAGATCACCAGATCGGGGCGATATGTCACCACCACGCCAACCGCCTCGTCCAGGGAGGACACGACCGCTACAACGTCGAGGGACTGCAACCGAAGCACAGTGGCGATGCCCAGTCCGACGAGCTGGTCGTCGTCTACGATCACGAGACGGGTCACGCGGGCCACTCGAAGGACACGCGCAAGCCCGATCGACGGGTGGAGTCGATGAGTACGCGCCCGCCCACCTCGGTGGCTCGATTCGACATCGCGGCAAGTCCGAGATGCTGCCGGGTGCCTCGGCGGCCTGGCTGTGAGTCTAGGCCCACACCATCGTCGGTGATGTGCAAGTGGACCTGCTGTGGGCCGAACTCGCAGTCGACCCGAATCGCGCTCGCCGAGGAATGGGCTACAGCGTTATTGAGCGCTTCCTGGGCGATCCGCAAGGCCGTGACCTCGACCTCCCAAGGCGGTCGCCCGCGATCAACGACGCACAGTAGACAAGGGATCCCGAGTTGCTCAACGCGTTCCACGGGTCCCTCAAGCGCGGCACCGAGGCCGCCGAGACGAATCACTACAAGCTGCTCTTGATCCAGGTCTTGTCGTAATTCCCCGGCCAGGGATCGGAGCAACCTCGCGCCCCCAATCGGGTCGCCGGACTCGAGCGCACCCAGACCTGCAGCGACCCCAGGCAGGACCCGGTCGTGCAGCAACTGGGCGGTCCGATCGCGGCCGTCCTCCACAGAACTCCGCAATGCTCGCCGTCCGAGCATGGTCTCGCCGACCAGGGAACCCGCCAGCGACTGACCTGCACGGTGCGTGCGGCTGCCGCGAAGTGCTCCGACGACCACACCACCACTCACTACCAACAGCACCACGATTGCGGGCATGACCCAACTGAGCGTCCATGCTAGCTCCCAGCCGGTCGGTCCCTCGATCGCGACGACCACCGTTCCGCCAACCAGCGCCATTGCGACTAGCGTGACGCTCAGCGTCGTTCGTCCCGCACGCCCGGGAGTCCATGCGAGCGGCAGTGCCGCGATTGCTGGGAGGGCCGTGATGAACAGGGCAACCGGCATGGTGGCCGTGCCCATCAGTCCGCTCGTGCTGAACGCGGCCGATGCAAACAGCAGGACAGCCCCTAGGAAAGGCACGAGCGTCCACAGGCCCAATGCAACCACGAGGAACAGGACCGCAGCGAACGCGCCCCCTACAGGCCGAGGCGGCCACTGGTTGGGGACTCCGACGTCACCTGACGGCGTTGCAACCTCCCCGCCATCGCCCATTGGCCAAGGAACGTAGGGATCTCCCTCTCGGACCCCCGCGAGCCACTCCACCGAGCCACGAGCCACGGACAGGACTCTTGGGGCCGGCCCGTCCACCACGACTACGGTCGATGCGAGGTTCGTGACGCTGGCTAGGACCCTGAGGGAGACGACAACCACGACGAGTATCCACACGAGGCGTACGAGCGCGCGCCGACCGTCGGCCGGTGCAGCAAGACTCGCGCGAATCGATTGAAGGCTTTGGACTGAGGACTCTTCCTTGGCGTTGATGTCAAGCGGTAGTTTCCCCGGCCCACTGTAGCCATTCTCACCATCGCGGGCCAGCGATACCCTCGATTGCCCGCCGTGGGTGTCTCCTCCACCTTCTGTGAGTCGTCACGTATCGATTCCACGGAGGGCTCGTGCTACACGCCAAGCCGTACATCGCAACGATTCTGTTGGCTGCCTGTGCGGCCGTAGGCATCATCGCGCTCGGACCCAGCGTCAACGCTGCAACGGCCGACCGCCTGGAGGCTCGGCTAGGAGACAAGATCATTCCGCTGAAGGACGTCAGTCGCTACTTTTGCCACGACCGCGGCTACCCGACCATCGAGTGTTTCACGGTCGCGGGTGATCGCGATGCGGATGCTTCAAGAGAGTCATACGGCGCTCTGTCGAGTTCGTTCGTGGTGTTCTACGCGGACGAGGCTTATCGCGGCCTCAACTACGAGGCATGGAACGCGATACCCGACCTGGGCTCGATTGGCTGGAACGACATGGTGTCCTCGTTCAAATCGGTGAAGGCGGGCCGCCCAAGATGGTTCAGCGACTCCGGCTACGGATATCCGTCGTGGCGATGGGCCGCCGGGGCGTGGGTGTCGAACGTAGGCGCCGCCGCCAACGACAAGCTCTCCTCAGTCAAGAACGACCCATAGCAGCGCAGTAGACAGACCGCCCGAGCCCTGCGTATCGGCCGCCGCGCGTGCCACCATGGCGGGATGCAGGTCATCGGGTTGTGGCGCTATCCCGTGAAGTCGCTCCAGGGGGAGCGGCTGGAGTCCGCTGAAGTGACCGCTGACGGGATCGTCGGCGATCGTCGGTTCGCGATCTTCGACACGGTCACTGGACTGGGGCTGACCGGTCGGCGCGCGCCGGGGCTGCTGTTCGCGGCTGCCCGACTGCGCGACGACGGCACCGCCGAGATCACGCTCCCGGACGGATCGGTCGCTGCGGACGATGATGCGCTGAGTCGCTGGCTCGGCCGGCCGGTGCATCTCCGTTCCTCGGACGACCACGCCAGCCGCCAGTACGAGAACCCGTTCGACACCGAACACGAATCGCAGTGGCGCGCGTTCACGGGTGCCCAGGGGCCGTTCCACGACTCGGCACAGACCCGTGTCTCCCTCGTCTCTACCGGCTCGCTGGGTGCCTGGGACCCGCGTCGATTCCGCTCCAACGTGCTCCTGGACGGTGCTGGCGAGGACGTATTCGTGGGTGAGGCGATGCGTCTGGGCGATGCCGTCCTGGACGTAAGCAAGCGGATCGGTCGATGTGTCATGACCACGCGCCCGCAGCCGGGTGGCATCGCGGCCGACCCGGATGTGCTGCGCGCCATCGCCCGGGAGCGTGACGCCTGTCTCGCCATCGGCGCACTCGTGGCACAGCCGGGCACGGTACGCATCGGGGACAGCCTCACCCCTCGATGACCCTCCGGTCTGCAGGCGCCGGTAGACTCTGGGTCAGGGATAGCGGAGAGGAGCTCGATTGACCGACACGTCAGAACGCGGCAAGACCGTCCACGGCTCGATGGCCAACGCGGGTCATCGCGTCCTCGCGCCCGATGACGCGGAAGTGGAGGCCTACCTGGAGGTCGCGCTCGACGCGCCGGCGCCCGACCGCGACCCGAGCGACCGGCCCGCCGCGAGCACCGATCAGCCCGCTGGCACGGTCGCCATCCTGGATTTCGGCAGCCAGTTCGCGCAGCTCATCGCCCGCCGCGTCCGGGAGCTGAACGTGTATTCCGAGCTGTTGCCCTTCGACACCAGCATGGCCGAGCTGGAGCGTCGCGGCGTCCGCGCCATCATCCTCTCGGGCGGTCCCAACTCGGTCTATGACGAGGGTGCGCCGCACCCCGACAGCGCCATCTGGAGCGGCCGCATCCCGGTCCTGGGTATCTGCTATGGCGCGCAGCTGATGGCCCTTGGCCTGGGTGGTGACGTGCTCCCGGCTGCTCGGCGGGAATACGGTCCGGCATCCGTGACCATCACCGCCGACGACGGATTGTTCACGGGCATCGAGCGGGAGCAGCCCGTCTGGATGAGCCACGGCGACTCCATCACCCGCTTGCCGGAGGGCTTCCACGCCACGGCACAGACGGACTCGACCGCATACGCGGGACTCGCCGACCCCGGTCGCAACCTGTACGGCATCCAGTTCCACCCGGAGGTGGTGCACACCCCCGCGGGCCGCCAGGTGCTGCGCAACTTCGTGGTCGGCATCGCGCACATCGGGCAGTCATGGACACCCGCCAACTTCATCGATTCGACCGTCAACGAGATCCGTGAGCGCGTCGACGCGCACGCCCGGGTGGCAGGCACGGACGGCAACGTCATCTGTGCCCTGTCGGGTGGCGTCGACTCCGCGGTCGCAGCGGCCCTCGTCCACAGGGCGGTGGGCGATCGGCTGACGTGCATCTATGTCGACCACGGCCTGATGCGCAAGAAGGAATCGGAGCTGCTGCGGGCCACCTTCGAGCAGAACCTGGGCATGCAGCTGGTCATGGTGGATGCGCGGGAGCGGTTCCTGAAGCGCCTGGCCGGTGTCGAGGACCCGGAGCAGAAGCGGCGCATCATCGGCGACGAGTTCATCCGGGTGTTCGAGGAAGAGGCGGCGCGGCTCAAGAGCACCGGCGGCAGCATCGACTTCCTGACCCAGGGCACGCTGTACCCGGACGTCATCGAGTCGGCGACAGCGGAAACCAAGACCGCGCAGAAGATCAAGACCCACCACAACGTGGGTGGCCTGCCGGCGGACCTGAAGTTCCAGCTCATCGAGCCGTTGCGCTACCTGTTCAAGGACGAGGTGCGCGCCGTTGGCCTGGAGATGGGCCTGCCCGAACAGATGGTGATGCGCCAGCCATTTCCCGGGCCCGGGCTCGCCATCCGCATCATCGGCGAGGTCACCGCCGAACGGCTGGACACGCTGCGTGACGCCGACTGGATCGTCATCGATGAGATCAAGGCCGCGGGCCTCTACCGGAGCGTGTGGCAGAGTTTCGCGATCCTGACTCCCGTGCGCAGCGTGGGCGTCATGGGTGACGGCCGGACGTACGCCAACGTGGTCGCCATCCGTGCCGTGACCAGCGAGGACGGCATGACCGCGGACTGGGCCAAGCTGCCCTACGACGTGCTGGGCAAGATCTCGTCGCGCATCGTGAACGAGGTGCCGGGCGTCAACCGGGTGGTCTATGACATCAGCAGCAAGCCGCCGGCCACCATCGAGTGGGAGTAGCTCGTTGAGTGGCGAGCGCCTGTCGGCACCCGGTCCGTCCTACGTGCGCGAGGAGGAGATCCGGTTGCCGGGTGACCCGAACGCACCCGCTGCGCTCCTGGGCATGACCGCGCCGAGCATCATGGATGACGGCTGGTGGCTGACCCACATGTGGGCGCAAGACGCGGATGGCGTGCTGGAGGCGACCGCCGCCGCACCGCTCGCGGGGCCGCCGCCGGGGCCGCCGCTGATGGTCATGGGTCCGGCGCTGGCCGGCGCCCTGGCCGGGTTGCTGGACCAGGAGGACGGTCGTCAGCTCATCCGTTTGCGGATGCCGCCGGCACCCGATGAGGCACGACCCTGGGCGAGGCCACTGCTGCTGATGACCGCGGTCCGCTGGGATCCGGTACGCAACGCCACGATGCGCCCCAACGAGCTGGCACGGGAGCTGCTACGAGCCTTCGCGCGGGCCGTGGAAGCTGCGGGCGCGCCGGGCCGCGTCACCGCCTGAGCCGCTGATGCGCAGTGGCCCGGTCACTCCCGGCATGCGCACGGACACTGGCCGCGGCACGAGTGCGGTCGTGGACACGGCTGCCGCCGTCGTCGCCGCCGATCCGGCGCTCTGGCTGCTCGGCATCGTGGGCTTTGGTGCCCGGGGCGGTCTGATCCTGCTGACCCTGCCGGTCCTGACCATCCCCAGTCCGGTGCTGCTGAGCATCCTGTTTCGGAACGAGCTGAACACGTCGGGCACGAGCGCCAGCTTCGACGTCCTGGCAGCCGTCGCGGCGGCGCTCACCGGCATCGTGGCGCTGCTGGCCATCCTCATCTCCGCGTGGGCGGAGCTGCACAGCGTCGAGCGCTGTGTCGCATTGCCCCAGTCCGGGACGCTCCGACTCGGCCGGCCGGCGCGTCAGCTGCAACCTCGAGAACGCAGGTCCCTGCTGCTCTGGGTGGCCGCGGTCCAGGCCGCCGGGTTGATGCCCATCCTGCTGCTCACCTTCCTGGTCGTGGGTCGGATCGGCCGCCTGGTGGCGACCGAGCTCCAGACACCCAGCGACCTCGCGATGCCGCTCATCGCGCGCGTGGCACGGGACATCGCACCGACGCTCCTCGGGATGCTGCTCATCGTCGCCATCATCGAGGTGTTCGTCAGTGTCGCGAGCCGGCGCCTGGTCATGGCCCGGCTGGGGTTGCTGCCCGACGGTGCGGGCGAACGCACCGAAGGTCGTCTCGCAATCCACGGCGCGCTGCGGGTCGTCCGGCAGCCGCTGCGAGTGGCTGGTGTGGCGGCGATGTCCTGGGCCACGGCGGCCGTCGCCATCCTGGTCGCTGTCGGCAGTCTGTCACTCGCCTGGGGCGCGACCCGCCAGGGATTGGCGGCCCTGGGGCGGACTGGGGATATGGGGGCGATGCTCGGCGCGCTCATCACCGCGTGCCTGCTGAGCGCGGTCTGGATCGGCGCCCTCTGCCTGTGCGGGCTGGCCAGCGCGTTCCGCGGCAGCCTGTGGACGATGGACACGCTGAGATGAGGCCCCGACGCGGTACTGCCACGGCCGCAGGGCTGCTGGCGCCCGTGCTCCTGGCGGTCGTGCTGCCGGCGATCGTGGCGCTGGCCATCGCGGTGCTGGCGATCGCGGTGCTGGCGAGCTCGGTCGCGGCACAGTCCCCGGCACCATCGTCCCCATCTGCCGCTGACTGCGTTCCCGTCGCGGCGGTGCTGCCGCCACGCATCGATGACCTGGTCCTCGTGAGCAGCATCGTGCCGGGTGTCGCAGCGATCGAACCCGAGGAGCTCCTGGATCAGCTGCTTGGGTCCCTCGGGCGTGCGCGATCGGACGTCTGCGTGGTGGTCCTGGCATATGGGTCCGGCAGCGCTGCCGTCAGCGGCCAGCTGCTCCATATCCAGGGCGCCAGCGTGCCGGATCTTGCGGCCCGCTTCTCCGACGCCGTACGGGAGCGACTCGTTGCGTATGGGGCTGGCGCGGTCTCGACCGTCAGCGAGGTGGCCGGCCGGCCGGTCTGGTCGCTGGTTGTGACTGCACAGGGCCAGGTCAGCCAGGTGCTGGCATGGCAGATGGGCGACACGCTGCTCGTCACATCCGACTCCGCCGCCATGTCGCGGCTGGTGCCGCTCCTGGCCGTAGTGGTCGGTTCTTCGCCCTCATCCGACCCCGCATCAGTGCCCCCAAGCATGGCTCCAGCGCCATCGGGTTAAGGCCTCGACACCGGATCCGTAGCCCTCCCGTTCCCGGCATGGGCCCCTTCCCCTGATATAGTCGGCCGCGGCCATCGGGCGGCCTCGCTTCATCGCGACAGGCCCGCTACGCAGCGCTGAGGCTTTAGCATCCATGTTCGGTGATGTCGAGAAGGCGTTCGGGGATTCGATCGATTCGATCCTCGGCAACCAGTACGTCCAGGTCGCCATCCAGGCGATCATCGTGTACATCATCCTGGTCTGGCTGCTGACTGCCTTCTGGGCGTTCCGGGACATGCAGCACCGGACCACGAACCCGGTCGCGCCATATCTGGCCGCCGGGCTCATCGTCGCCTTCACGCCCTTCCTGTTCCTGTTCGCGGTCCTGCTGTACCGCATCATCCGGCCCCGCGAGACCATCTCGGAGTCGAACGAACGGGCGCTGGCGGAGGAGGCGATCCTCGCCGAGATCGAATCCCGACCCCACTGCGCCAACTGTTCGCGGGCCGTGGAAGAGGAGTGGATCATCTGCCCCACCTGCCGCAACCGCCTGCGTCGCGTGTGCCCCAATTGCAGCCGCCTGGTGGAGCTCGACTGGACACTGTGCGCCTGGTGCGGCAAGGACTTCGAACGACCGGAAGTAGTGGCGCCCGCGTACATGCCCGGACCCCAGCCCCAGCTTGGTGGACCGCAGATGCCGCTCCAGGTGGATGGCCCTCCCCGACAGGCGCTCGGTCCCAGCATGATGGGTCCTGACATGACCCCCGTCCGGGAGCGTTGACCGCGCCGCAGCCGCCCGAGGACGACGACCCGCGTGACTTCGAGTCCCCGGGCGTCGTGCCCCCGCCGTCGAGTGGGCCGCCCGGCGGCCGCATCTTCACCCTGGATGGCCGCCCCGTCCCGTCGCTCTACCTCGGGACGTGGCTATTCAGCATCGGCGGCATCGCAGCACTCCTGATCGCGACCCAGGCGCAGCCGTCGACGGGGCGCTCCCTGATGGCCCTCGCGGGTATCGTCGCATTGGGTATCGGGCTCGCGGCCGGGGCCGGATATCAGGTCGTGGCTCGCGGGGAGCGGCCTGCCGAGTCCTACCACGGCCCATCGCCCGTGCTGCTGTTCGGTCTGGTGCTGGTCATCAGCACCCTCGCGTCCGCCCTGCTCGGTGCCGCGAACCTGGTCGACCCGGAGCAGCCCTACGGCTTCCTGTTCGGGTTGCTGGTGGTCGGCCTGGCATACCTGGTGACCATCGAGCTGTTCGTGGTCCGGTCGGGCGCCCTGTCATGGTCCGCCATGGGCTGGCCGGTACGTCGCCCAGGGATGCTGCGTGTCGCGCTCCGGGACGTCGGTGTGGCCGTCTTCGTGATGGTGCCGGTCACACTCGGCGTCCTGGTCTGGGGCGCGCTGCTGGCGAGCGTCCTCCAGGTCACGGCACCGGAGACGCTGCCCGACGCGCACGGCTCGACCGAGGCGCTGGCCGTGGTGCTGGCGGCAGCGGTCATCGCACCCATCGGTGAGGAGGCATTCTTCCGCGGCTTCGCTCTGAGTGCCTGGCTGCGCGACCTGGGCGAGCGGCCGGCGCTCATCCGGAGCGCCCTGTTCTTCGCCGTCGTCCACATCCTCAACATCCGGGTCGCGACAGAGCAGGCGAGCGAAGGGCTCGGTCAGGCCATGCTCCAGTTCGCGGTCATCCTGCCCCTTGGCCTGGCACTCGGCTGGCTGTTCCTGCGACGCGGCATCGTGGCCGCCATCGCGGGGCACATGGCCTACAACGGCTTCCTGCTGGGTCTCCTCGCCCTGTCACGATCGGCCGCGCCCGGGCCCTGATCGACGGGGTTGTCCCCAAAGTCACGGACAAGTGGGGCGCAAGTCCGCGCGAAGGCCCGCTGCCTACAGTGCATCTTGCATCCGGGTCCGGAGGGCGGGGGAATCGGCGGGCTCTGTCCTTCGGATCCGGATGCATCGAACCGACCCGCCGGTCGTCGCTCGCCAGACGCCCGGAGGCTCCCGTGGATCATCTGCCATCTCGCCGCTCCATCCGGGAGCTGCCGAGCACGGAACGACCCCGCGAGCGACTGGAACGCCGGGGAGCGGCCGGATTGAGCGCCCCGGAGCTCATCGGCCTGGTGTGGGGGAGTGGCACGCGGCACGCGAGCGCGACGACCATGGCAGAGGAGGCACTCATCCGGCTCGATGGACTTTCCGGCCTGGCAGTTGCGGGTCCTGCCGAACTGCGCGCCCTGCCGGGTGTCGGGCCGGTCCGTGCGGCACAGCTGGCGGCCGCATTCGAGCTTGGTCGGCGCGCGCTCGTGGACTGGCCGACCGGTCGCTGGTCGATCCGGGCGCCACGCGACCTGGCAGAGCGGCTGCTACCGGAGATGGGCCGCCTGGAACGGGAGGAGCTCCGGGTCGTGCTGCTCTCGTCCAAGAACACGGTCCTGTCCATCGAGCGCATCTACCAGGGCAACGTGTCGGCCGCGGTGGTGCGTGTCGGGGAGCTGTTCCGGGATGCCGTCCGACGCCACGCGGCGGGCATCATCGTGGTCCACAACCACCCTTCGGGAGACCCGACGCCGAGCCCCGAGGACCTCCACCTCACGGCCGAGAC
>Ga0335397_10005715_pt1 | contig 16198 bp, 7 predicted proteins | sample MAT04_FD_205740 | JGI IMG/M metagenome (GOLD analysis project Ga0335397, IMG submission 205740) | Freshwater microbial communities from Lake Fryxell liftoff mats and glacier meltwater in Antarctica - MAT-04 (spades assembly) (version 2) ... | reverse complement strand
TTTTGGAGACCTCACCACATTGGCAGACACAAGTAATAGCCAAAATCCAACTTATACTTTTACCAACGCAGGAACTTATTTGGTAAAATTAATTTCCGGCAACAACCTTGGCTGCAGAGACAGTATTAAACATTCCGTTACCATTAACCCTGCTCCCATACTCACTCTTATCTCCCCAGACAGTATTTATTGCGGGCTGGACAGTCTTCAACTAACGGCAACGGGTACCGGCAATTTTACATGGTCACCTGCCAGCAATATTATTGGAGCCAATACAGCTACCCCAACGGTATTTCCATCTGTGCCTACCACCTACACCGTAACATTGGAAGATCAGGGCTGCCGCAGCAGCGACACAGTAAGGTTAACACCACTCTTTAATTTAACCAATAATATCAGTGCTTTACCAACTACTATTTGCGAAGGAGACACACTAACACTTACGGGTAGCAGCAATAAAACAAATGCCCTGCAGTGGTCATGGAGCCCTGCTGCAACCGTTGCCACGCCTGCAAACCAAAACACCCTTGCTTACCCCGCCATTACTACTACTTATACATTACAAACCCGCTGGGGTAATAATTGCCTTGTTTCAAAAAACATTAATATTCCGGTAACGCCTTTAGCGATCCCAAATGCGGGGCCCGATACTTCTTTTTGTAGTGGGCAAAATGCTATACAGTTATTGGCTGCTGGCGGTAATACTTTTACATGGACACCCGCCGCAGGACTCAGCGCCACAAACATTGCCAATCCTACAGCTTCACCCACCAACACCACCAATTATATTGTATCGGTAGGAGTAAACGGATGTAGCAGAAAAAGAACGGATACCATCGTGGTTGCTATAAGAACAAAGCCCGTTATTGACATTACAAATGATACATTGATATGCACTATTGATACCTTGCAACTAAATGTGGCAGGGCAGGGTACTATTTTGTGGAGCCCCACTTATATGATTAATGATACGGCTTCTTTTAATCCATTAGTAAGCCCCAATGTGCCCACTACTTACCGGGTGCGTTTTACTGATTTGTTTGGATGTTTTAATACAGACTCTGTACTGGTAGATGTAAAAGCACAGGTTACTATTGATGCGGGTAATGATACTTCTATTTGCATAAATGATGGTTACAAACTAAACACAACAGGCGATGCCATTAGTTATACCTGGATACCGGATTTATACCTCAGCAGCGACAGTATAAAAAATCCTTTTACCAGGCCAGACAGTACCATTACTTATACCGTAATAGGTAATATAGGTAAGTGCCAGGCTCAATCTGATATAAAGATTACCGTAGTACCATATCCGCAGGCTTTTGCAGGAAATGATGCAACTATATGTTTTGGTTTTAACGTGCAGTTAAACGCCAGCGGCGGCAGCAGTTATACCTGGAGCCCACCCAATTTTTTATCAGACAGGAACATTGCCAATCCTGTTGCAATAAGGCCAAGGGGAAATATAACATACATCGTTTCAGTAACGGATACGCTCGGTTGTGCCAAGCCCATTAATGATACCCTAATGGTAAAAGTAATTCCTGTCCTAAATGTAGATGCAGGCCCGCGGGATACGAGTATTGTAGAAGACGAACCACTGTTTCTACATGCAACAGGCGCACTTACTTATACCTGGACTCCGGCTACCTGGCTTAGTAATCCTGGTATTGCCAACCCGGTAGCCAACCCAAGGGATAGTATAAAATACATACTTACCGGAAGAGATGCAAATGGATGTGTTGGCACAGACAGCATTAATGTAACTGTATTTAGAATAGACCCCGATATGTATGTGCCAACTGCATTTACACCCAATGGCGATGGCTTAAATGATGTAGCAAGACCTATTTTAATTGGTATGAAATCGCTTACTTATTTCAGAATATATAACCGCTTTGGTGAACTGGTTTTTTCTACTTCAAAAATAGAGGATGGGTGGAACGGCATCTTCAAAGGCAAGCCGCAGGATATGGCTACATTCGTATGGGTGGCACAGGGCATTACCTATAAAGGCCAGGTGAAAAATAAGAAGGGATACCTGGTGCTGATTAGATAATTTATAAATGCATTTTCGTTGTTCTTTTTTCGTTGTTCGTTTCTCGTTTCTCGTTTCTCGTTGCTCGTTGTTCGTTTCTCGTTGTTCGTTTCTCGTTGTTCGTTTCTCGTTATTCGTTTCTTTCCTTTTGTCATTCACCTTTGACTTTTTACCTTTGACTTTTACCTTTGACTTTTTACTTTTTACTTTTGACTTTTTACTTTTTACTTTTTTGACTTTTGACTTTTTACTTTTTACTTTTTTGACCTTCCTCTTTCCCTTCCTTTTCTTACATTGCATTTATGAATAAAACCGTCTTCATCACCGGTGCAACTTCCGGAATTGGAAAAGCCTGTGCAGAAAAATTTGCAAAAGAAAAATACAACCTTATTATTACGGGTAGAAGAAAAGAGCGCCTTGAATCGGTAAAAAAAGCACTCATAGAAAGTTATGGGATAAAAGTACTTACGCTTTGTTTTGATGTGCAGGATAAAGAAGCAGTATTTGCCGCCATTACAGCGATGCCCGAAGAATGGCAGCAAATAAATATCCTGGTAAACAATGCAGGCCTTGCATTGGGAAAAGATGCATTTGATGATGCAGATATGGATGATTGGGAAACCATGTTAAATACCAATGTGCATGGGCTTTTGTATGTAACAAGAGCATTATTACCATTTATAAAAAATACAGGCAAGGGGCATATCATAAATTTGGGATCTATAGCAGGTAAAGAAGTGTATGAAAATGGAAATGTGTATTGTGCCAGCAAATTTGCTGTAGATGCCATCAATAAATCTATGCGGATAGATTTATTAAAATACGGTATTAAAGTTACAGGCATACACCCCGGCGCAGTGGAAACAGAATTTTCTATTGTGAGATTTAAGGGAGATGAAAACAAAGCCACTGCTGCTTACCAGGATTATATTCCTTTAACACCCGAAGATATTGCAGATACTATTTATTATTGTGCCAGCCTTCCCCCACATGTGTGTATAAACGACCTGGTAATCACCTGTCTTCAGCAGGCTGGTACGTATTATTTTTTCAAGCAATGATAATAACAATATTTTATGTGGTCAGTAATGCCAATTAACATTATAAACTTTTCCTGTTATTTGAGTTAATTTAATGATAGCCACAATATTAGCAGATCCATTCCGTTTAGAAGCTAGTTATAACATTAGGTTAGTTGGCCAATTTACCTTAAACTTGCTAATCCAATTTATCGCAAGCCTCGTACAATGAAAAACCGTTCATTATTTTTTTTATTATTATTTATTTTTTCGGCAGGTTATAGTGCCCGTTCACAAAATGTTATACGACAAGCTCCCTGCAACAATATTTCCATTAAAGAACAAGCTGACAGTATTAAAGCAAACCTTGCCCTGGCAGGTTTTATCGTAGTTAAAGAAGCCAGTGTAACAATGGAAAGCGAATACGAAGTGCCGGTAATCGTTCCTCTCACACAGGGAGGTTGGTACCAGTTTGTATTTATAGGCGATATGACTTCAAAACTATATGAAGTGCGTATGTTTGACTGGAATGAAAAACAGGTAGTGTACCAGAAAAAAATGTGGGGAGATGTGGATGGGAATGTGATCCGCTACGATTATATCCCAAAATTTACCGAATACCATATGATCAAACCCCTGCAGGTTAATAAAAAGAAAAAGAAAGATTTGTGCGGCTACGTAATGCTATTAAAGAAAGTAAAATAAGCAAAACTTTTAGTGATATACATGCCCTGGCTTTTTTAAGCCGGGGCTTTTTTTAAACTGGTTTATTATTATCAGCATTTCAATTAAGCCATACCACAGTTAATATCGTTTTATAAATCTCTCTCTATTTCAATCCTACAATTATTTGTGAGACTGTCTTAGCGCAGGCAGAATATACAAGTTGGATAATATGAAACACAAATCTATCAGCAAAATTATTTATTAAACAAAGTACCTTATCTGCAACCTCTTATCGTTTTCAATAGACCAGGGATATTAATTTATAACGATTGATCTATAAATTAGCCCAATACTTTACTATCGGTATTTACCAAACCCTACCACACAAAAGCTATACGAAATTTCAGCCAGCACATCCCGATAGAATCCTACCGTGTGGACACATCTTTGATGTGAAAAAATTGGAACACAGATGACACGGATCTACCTGCCGGTAGACAAGCCTGCCTGCCGGCAGGTTTAACCGATGAACACATATTTTTTTCTGCTTTGCAAAAAAATTTGGATTGTTTTGCTGATCCAACATCCTGCGAAGCAGGATAATCCTCTGTTTATAAAATTAAAAAGCTGATTCCCGGGTTAGTAAACAGTTTAACCAATTACAAAATCATACAAATCCATGTCATCTGTGTTCCTCTTGTATTTGTGTGCACACGATAGGATAGAATCGGGAGCCTAAAATGAAATTCCGGTTAGTATTACAATGCTACTTAGCAGCACGTATCAATAAAAAATCCCCACTATAAGTGAGGATTTTAAAGGTCTGTTTTTATGCTTTATTGTGCCAGCGATATCCTTACCTGCACACCGGCCCTTGTGTTTACCGTTGGTGCACTTGAGGAAATATAAGGTGTAACTCTTCGTTGATCAAAATACAATTTAAGATTTACCCTGTTGTTTAGGAAATAATCAATGGTGGGCGTGATGGTAATTTCTTTGCTGCCACCGGTAGCAAAATTATTATCCTGGTCCAGCCTGCTATTGGCCGTTACGTTATCCCGTATCCTTAAATCTAACCTGAAATTAATCTCGTTATCCAATGTGCCCTTACCATCTTTGTCCAGGAACTTAGGGAGTTTTAATCCGGCCAATAATTTCAATCCTCTTTTACGATAACCTGCACCAATAACAAATTCAGTACTTCGCACTTCACTCAATTGGTAATCAAATAAACTAAGGCTCAGTGTTCTTGTTTTACTGTATTCAAATTTGGCCTGCATCTGGTTTACAAACATCATATCAAATCCTACCAATGGCGAAAACTGTTCTGTAATAGTAACATTCGGCACAAGGAAAAATGGAATGTAATTATTGGAAACTGTATCCAGGAAAGATGGATACCCAAAGCGGGATTCATCCCTGTATAACAGTGCCGAAGTAAAACCATTCATACTTAAAGTACCATTGTAACCGTGTGACAATGTAAAATTAGTAAACACTTTATCCAGGCCCTTTACCCTGCTCAGTCCGTTGTAATCCAGTTTCCAGTTTGGCTTAGGCATAATAGCTTTAAAAGGATTGGAACGGATGTTTTGATTTTGCTGTTTGATGAGCGTAACTTTTTCTGGATCCTGGCCCGTATAAGCTGCAATAAAAGAAGGAATCAATACATCTACCGCATATTTGGTATAGCCTAAATAATATCCATCTGCTCCCACCTGGTTATTGGTATATGGATTTAGTTTACCCAACCGTTGCGATAAAATAATTCTGTTGCTCTCAAATGTTTTAAAAGTTTGAGAAACCCTGTTGGGATCAAATTTGCCAAACAAGGTTTTAAAAGCAATGTACGATACATCAAAACTTCCGCCCACATAAGGATTCAGGTGCTGGAACGTTCTGTTTGAACCACCGGTGGTATCTACAAAACGGAAAGTTTCACTGAAATTTTTATTGAAAGACTTGGTCATATTTACCGTGATAATTAAATCCCTCACCGGTTCTACCTGGGCACTCAATGTAAGCCTTTGATTAAATGTTTGCTGAAAAAGGTAATTAAAATTCGTGTCCTTAGTTATGAGTCCCTTCGCAGCTTTTTTATTTAACCAGTTAGTATCGGGCTGATAGCCAAGAATAAAATCAAAACCGGGAGCCATGCTCTTAAAGTTTTGCCCCACAAACTGTGTACTGTCCGTATAACCGGGAAGCCTGGTATTGGCATCTTCCGATAAACTTACATTTACATTTTTGATACTGGTAAGCAGTTTGCCAAAAATCTTTGCACCGGTGCCTACATAAGGAACAGCAGTTTTATCCAAAATTTTTCTTGTTCTTTCAACCCGCTTACCGCTTTTTAATGTTACACTATCTTTTACTTTAGTAATACGGTTTCTCCATTTCTCTCTATCCTCTGGGTTGGAAGGTACATCGAGTTGTTTTAGCCATTTGGATTTTTGGTAAAGCTTGTTAAAATCCATTTGCAGGTTGGCCTCTCTTTGCTGCCCGTTTTCTAAAGTATTTCCCAGCTCTACCGCCAGCCTCGAAGCACCAATCCAGCGGTAAGTTGCCTGGTATTTTACATTCATAGTGGTCCAGTCCAGCAAAGGCAATTTAGCCGTTGGCAATGTATAAGAGAAATTAGCAGTTTGATAAAACAATGTATTTCTTCCACCCTTTAATAAATTCCGGATAACAGAATCTTTTTTCTCTTTGGTATCTATTCTTCCTATGGGTTCATCTATCCTCGAATTATTGGTGGCAGTGTAATCAAATGCAAGTGCACGTGTAAAATTCCAGCGCATAATATAATCCCTTTGAAAAACAAAATACTTATCATAGGTTTCTGGAATGGCGTATTTGGATGTACCGATACTTCTTGGCCTTACCACTCCAAACTGCCTGCTGATATCTGCCCTAAAACTTAATTGTGATGGCACATAGTTTACATTAAAATCTTTAATAAGGTCAAACCAGTGATGTTTGGTTTTTTTAAATAATTTTTTAAACGGCTCAAAATATTTTGGCTGAGGAGAAAAATTATACCCCAATGCACCTCTGTGCCTGGTTACATCGTTGTATTCAATTAATGGATTGTGGTTCCTTGTTTTTATGTAAGAGTAACTCACATCCACATTTTCTATATCATAGATCTTTGGTTTTTTACCATTGGTTTTATTCTTTTTTACATTGGTAAAATTTACTGTAGTAATTGAGGTAAAATCAATGGAAGCATTGCGGATAGAATCTTTTACTGTGCCGTTGGCATCCCTCAATTTGTCTTTTAATTTAATATCCTGGTCATAGGGGTCATACTCCGGTGAGCTGGTTGTTTGAGAATAACTCGCAAATACAGGAATAGACATTCCAGCACTTTTTGGTAAAAGTTTACCAAGCTCCAGGTTAGCGGCCACATCAAACTGTAAAAAATTATCCCTGTAGCGGTCATTTACCCTTTGTTCCAAAGTTCCAAAACCGCTGGTATGCATATTGGCAGAAACAGAAATGGTGCCAAGGTCGGAGAGCAAAAGGTCTACCCTGCCCAATGCTGCATAACCACCTTTTTCATCCAGGGAAGAAAGGCGCAATTCATTGGCCCAAACTTCGCCACAAACAGGTTCGCTTGCGTTGGTATTTTCCACACCAATCAACACTCCTTTTATCTCACCAAGATTTGGGCTACCCATTACAGAATACTCATGACCGTTATCCTGTAATTGACGGAAAATCTGGCCTAATGGTGTATTGCTCAGGTTTCTTGTCTGCTTGAGTTTGGTTAATATGGTTAGATCTACATCCATCGAATTCAGCGGGTTCCACAATGTATCATTGTATTGATCTGAATCCGGATTTAAACTTCCCGCTGCATGCTGTGTGAGTATCAGTGGAATCCTGATTTCGTAATAATTGCTTACAAAATCGGTTCCCATTCTTACTACTGCAGTCAGGTCTTTATCCTGTATAGAACCTGGATCTGATTTCTGCGCTCTCTCTGCGTGAAGGTACATTTGCAGTTTGCGAAACTGCCTCAAATCTCTGTTTGCAAATGTTTGAAACACTGCTTTGGCATCGTTTTGCGAAAGATCACAAAACTGCAACTGCATGGCCTGCTCATTCTGCAATAAATTAACACCGTTATTGCTAAGCGTTTGCACCCTTTGTATTTCTCTTGGAGTGCGGTAAGGCAATGGCACACGCTTGTCATTTTCTTCAATATTTACAGCTCCAACATTTAATGGTGCTGAGGAAGGTGGAGTATATAAACCGGTAGAATCTACTCCATATTGAAACTTGCGCCAAATATTACGGGTAAGTTGCAGGGAACCAAAACGCATGGTTACACTGTCTTCAAAATTTGTCATGAACATGCGGATAAACCGGATAGATTTAAAATCGGGGATATTACCGATTTTTCTATCGTAGCTGCCGATAGGAATTCTAAACTGGTACCATGTTTCATTACGGGATTGACCGGTTGGCAGGTTTACCGTAACCACTTTTTTATCTACAATATAATTGGTACCCACTGCCATTTCCGGCGCTGCGCTTGGTTTTATATCTACGATGTATTGAAAATATTCTTCTGTTTCATTCAGTGTATTATCCCTGTTCAGGTCTTCTGCATCAGGATATAAAGTAGCTGCGCTGGAAAACTCTCCTCCATCAGAAATAGGAGAGTTACCCTGAGGACTGTTGTAATTTTTATACCTTTCTAAAATACCATCATTGCCACCAAAAGCCGCATCCCTGTAATTCTGGTAATTATCTGCAGATGGATCTTTTAATGCATCCTGGTATGCCCTGCTGCCGGTGCCAAAATTGGTTGCCAGTTCTGCAAGGTAAGCCTGCCTTTTACTAATTTCTGAAGTATCATTTAATCCATCAAGGCCCACATCCTGAAACAATCTGTCTTCGGGTATGTTACTAAATGCCGTAGTTACCTGGATAGGATTGCGGGGCACTACGCCCCAATTGGTATTATCTACCGGCGCAGGTGCATTGGGAGTGGCCAGGCCATTTTCATAAAACCTGCGGCCATCTTTTAAAATATCTTCCGACACATTACCCAGGTTAAAATATAATTTACCACCGCTGGAGTTACCGATATTAGGATTGGCAGGAGTTGCAATAAAAGGATCCTGTACCCAAAATTCTACAAACTCAATATTACTGGTTTCAAAATCTGTTTGATCTAATGCCCGCATTAAACCACCCCAGTTTTTCTTTGGATTTTTAAACTTACCGTTGGCATTTAATTTTAAATTGCCCGACTCATAATTATAGGGTCCTTTTTCTGCAGGGTAATAAGACAAATCAAAAGTTACCAATTGACTTTCTCCAAAACCGGTAGTACGCTGCGGAAAAATTTCTTTTTGATATACCTGCCTTGTTCTGGGATCGCTGAGTAGTTCTGCATTTGAGCCCAAAGGGTTATTAGTACCTTTATATTGTTGCAGGGTTTGTTCTATCTGGTACCAGGCAATTTTTGCCCTTTGTTTGCCATAATTTATATTATCATTTAGCAAGGCCTCTGGAAATAATGGTTGGTTAAACTCGTCGGTAGCACCTGCAGGAGCAGAAGCCAGTGCCCAGCTAATGGGTGGAAAACGAAGATCTATGCCTGACTTGCTGCCTTCAAAATCATCAATATTTACAATACCAGCTTTGCCTTTTCCTATTTGTGGAGCATGGCCAGGGTCAAGCATGGCGCCTTCTGCATATACATTTATGTTAGATGGAGCAGCAGCATTGTAAAAAGGAAGTTTATCCAATAGTTTGCTAAGCCTGGGCAACTCTTTGCGGTAGTTTACATCCAACCCATACATAGCATTTCGGATGGGATCTTCTCCATAACTTACTTTGGTAAAAAACGGCCTTTCACTCAACCTTACGATGGTACCTCCAATAGATAGTTGTTCTTTGGCGGTGTTCTTTGCCAAATAATCAAGCCTTAAACCAAGGTAAGAGCGCTGTTGCAAACCAAAAGAAGCATTGTTTTCAAAATTAACCTGCACTGGTAATCCTGCATTGATGATTGCCTGGTTGGTAATTTTTATGGTTCCCAAATCGTAATTAATATCGTAATCTACCCCCTCCTGCAAAGAACGGCCTCCCGCAGTAACGGTAACAGATCCCACCGGAATATTATATCCAATACTAATATCGGATGATCCGGAGGTTTTAGCAGAACCCTTTAATACAAACCTGTTTAGATTGGGGAATTGCTGCGCAACGGCTTTAATTGAATCATACAAAGCATAATACAAAGTATCTTTTGCTGTAGATGGAACGGTATTATAAACCTGCACGGCCAGGTCACGGCCAAAAGGTTCCAGCACTGGAAAAATTACACGGCTGTATTGTGATATTACCGTAAAATTTTCTACGTAATCAAATACACCATCGGGCTGTGGATCATTTTGACTATTCAGCCTGTCAAGGTTTATCAATGAAATAATCGGGGCCCCCTGGTTTTTATCTCCAAAAGGCACATAACGTTTAGTACCTAAACCCGGTTCCTGGTATAAAACATCCAGTTTAAAATCAGAAGGAGTAAGCACACCATAACCAATGGTGTACACATTTTTCAACATCAGGTCCCAGATAGGAAGCGTGGGGCGTTGAGATGTTGCTTTTAATAATTTAAGGAACAACACTTTTTGAGTGGCCGAAGAACTATCGGGCGGAACATCCTGTGAAAATTCACCCACCTGGTAAATACGACCGTTAAAAGTATATTGATAGGCTACGCCTAATACTTCGTCTGTTTGCAGAGGTTGGCTAAGCGATAAAGTTCCTACACCTGCCTGCCTGTTAAATGTATATTGTGTAGAATCCAGTTTGCGGGCAAAAGTTTTTTCAAAATCCTGCACAGGGCTCAGGCCAAGAGAGGTGAGATTGATAAATGCTCTTGCGGGGTTCCTTGCATCCGGCTGGCTCAATACTTTGGCGTATAGATCATTGGTAATATTAGAAGGAATTTCGGCACTTGTTAAAACATTAATAGTAGGTGGTTGCTGAAAAGGTTGATTTTCTCCCAGATCCATCAGGCCTACCACATCCCTTGTTTCGGTGGTTGTACCATTTCGGTTGGTTACCCATACTTCCATTCTTAAAATCTGCACCGGGCTGGTAACTGCGGGCAGGTTGCTCATTACAGCATTGTACTTATTTTTAAAATATTGTGCTATCAAAAAATGCCTGTTCTCTTCATATTCATCTGCTTTTATTTCAAAAGGCTGCGATGCTGCACCACCCTGCAGATCTACACTCTGCCGTTGTGATTTTTGATTGGCCAGTACTGTTGTAATAAATAGTTTTCCAAACTGTAATTGTGTTTTTAAACCAAATAACTGCTGCGCTCCCGGAATCAGCGTTCCCCTGCTTGGAAAGTTTACGTTACCGGCTTCAAATCTTTTTAATATTTCATCGTCTTTTCCGGTGTAGTCTAATTTCAACTGGTTTTCCAGGTCAAAGTTGGCCAGGGTGTTGTAGTTGATAGGAAATTTCATTTTATCTCCAATGCTGGCATTTACATTCACCTGTGCATTCATGTTAAAATCAAGTCCCCCATTTTTCCTGGCTCTTTCGGGCAAAGTTGGGTTATCTATACGCTGCCCCTGGTACCCTGCAGTAATATCTACATTACCTTGTGGGCTGATTTCAATTTTACCGTTACCAAATAAACGGTTAAAGAGTCCATCTGCCAGCGATAATTTAGGTTTGGTAAAACGGTTCCTGTTTAATAAGCTGGTAGTATTAGCCCTTCTTCTAAAATATTCTATTTCTGCCTGGCGGTTACGCATCTGCCAATATTCATCAAAACTATAAATGGTGGGAATTCTATAATAGCGTTCCCCAATTTTTTCATATACTATATACCTGCGGGTAATTGCATCGTACACTACAGAATCCTTAATATTGGAAGGGGTTTGCAGATCATAGGTACTTTTTGAGGAGCCGGAAATAAAATCGCCCCTCCTGTCTTTGATAGGAAAATGAAGACTATCCCTATAATTGATAGGAGGAAGTGTATCCTGTAAATTAAAGGTATGATTTGTTCCGGAGGCATATGATTTGCCTGAATTATACAATGATAACAAAAGAGGCAAAGCACACAATGCCATTATTGTATAAATAGATTTTCTAATAAGCAACATCCCGTAAATAAGTTAACGTAGAATTTCTCTCAAATTGCTTTTAATGCTTTTTTTATTAAATCTTCTAATTGAATAATATTGGGCTCTGCACGGATAATTTTTTGAATAGAGAGCTCTGCCTGTTGACGGGAAATTCCCAAAGCAGTCAAAGCTGTAAACGCATCCTGTTCTAAACTATTGTTTACCGGCAATGATAAATCAGTACCGGATGGTTGTTTTCCTACTTTATCTTTTAATTCCAGCACCAACCTTTCTGCCGTTTTTTTACCAATTCCTTTTACGCTTTCAATCAATTTTAAATTGGCAGTCAAAATAGCCATCCTCACTTCCTCAGATTTTAATGATGACAACATCATGCGTGCAGTAGCTGCACCAACACCCGAAACGCTTATTAATAAAAGAAACATTTCCTTTTCTTCCCGCTCACTAAACCCAAACAATACATGCCCATCTTCCTTAACCTGTAAATGTGTGTACAATTTACCTTTTTCCTGCGATAGAATTGCAGAATAGGTGTTTAAGCTTATATTAACTTCATATCCTACCCCATTCACATCTATATAAACCTGAGCCGGGCTTTTGTAAGTAAATTTTCCTTCCAGATATGCGTACATAGTTTACAAATAAAATAGGATAGCGAAAATAAGGATATTTTATCAGCCATGGTCTTAAAAAATACCGAATCATAATTACCCTTATTTTTACAATTAGAAACCACACAAATTATAAAATTTACTAAACTTTAATTCATGCAAAAAATTACTGCCGCCATCACAGCCGTGGGCGGATATGTTCCCGAATACAGATTAACCAATGCAATATTAGAAACGATGGTAGACACCAACGATGAATGGATTAGAAGCAGAACAGGAGTAGAAGAAAGAAGGATTTTAAAGGGAGAGGGTTTGGGCAGCAGTGATATGGGAGCCGAAGCTGTAAAAGAATTATTGGCTAAAAGAGGCATAGACCCATCGGAAATTGATTGTTTGATATGTGCTACTGTTACGCCTGATATGGTTTTTCCGGCAACGGCCAATTTAATATGCGATAAAACAGGAATAAAAAACGCATTCAGTTATGATTTAGGTGCAGCATGTTCAGGGTTTTTATTTGCACTTACCACCGGCGCCACTTATATAGAAAGTGGCCGTTATAAAAAAGTAATTGTAGTAGGTGTAGATAAAATGAGTGCTATCATTGATTATACCGACCGGGCTACCTGTATTATTTTTGGAGATGGTGGCGGAGCAGTTTTGCTGGAACCAAGCCAGGATGGCAATGGAGTACTGGATAGTATAATGAAAAGCGATGGCAGCGGAGCAAAGCACCTGCATATGAAAGCAGGCGGTTCTGCAAAACCAGCTACAATAGAAACTGTAATGGCCAAAGAACATTTTGTGTACCAGGAAGGTCAGGCTGTATTTAAGTTTGCTGTAAAAGGTATGGCCGATGTAAGTTATGAACTGATGCAAAGAAATAATTTAACTGCTGATGACATTGCATGGCTGGTACCACACCAGGCAAACCTGCGTATTATTGATGCCACAGCCAGCAGGATGGACCTGCCAAAAGAAAAAGTAATGGTCAATATCCAGAAATATGGTAATACTACAGCCGGCACATTACCGTTATGTTTGTGGGAATGGGAAAAACAACTTAAAAAAGGAGACAATATTATATTGGCATCTTTTGGGGGTGGTTTTACATGGGGTGCTACCTGGATAAAGTGGGCGTATGATACCGTTTAGTTTAAATAATGAACATATATAAAGAATGGATGTTATTGTTTATCCTTTATCACCCGGTAATAAAGGGTAATACTTATCAATCTTATGCTAAAAACAGGCCTGATTTTTTTTATCCTTTTAATTTTTGCCTTACCCGGTAAGGCTCAATTAAACCGCTATATCATTGAATTAACTAACAAAGCAGGAAATTCCTACAATATTTCATCTCCCCGGGAATTCCTTAGCCCACGTGCATTACAGCGGAGAACTAAATACAATATTGCGATAGATAGCACCGACCTTCCAATAACCACAAGGTATATTGATAGTATTCGGTTAGCCGGAGCCGTTACTATTCTTAATACCTCTAAATGGCTTAACCAGGTAGCTATTTTTACAACAGATTCGGCAGCATTAGTTAAGATTAATAGTTTTTCTTTTGTAAAAAAAAATACGGCTGTTGCTCCCAGAATGAGTGAAATGAATGCACCCCGAAATAAATTTGAAACAGAAGTATCAGCCATCTTTCCCCAAAATTTTACCACACCTGTTTTTACTGAAGCCCTCTCACCTGCATTTAACTATGGTTTGAGCAACGGCCAGGTAAAAATTCATAAAGGAGATTTCTTACACAACCTCGGTTTTCAGGGACAAGGCATGCAAATGGCCCTTTTGGATGGCGGATTTATTAATTATCTTACCCTCCCTACTTTTGATAGTGTAAGAACCAACAACCAGATATTAGGTACTTGGGATTTTGTTTTAAATGCAGCCAATGTTAATGGTTTCAACTCTCATGGCACGCATTGCTTCAGTACCATCGCAGCCCATATGCCAGGCACGTTTGTGGGTACTGCACCCAAAACATCTTTTTACTTATATCGAACAGAAGATGTAGCAACAGAGTATGTAATTGAAGAACAAAACCTGGCAGCCGGTCTGGAACGTGCAGATAGTTCCGGTGCAGATATGGCCAGCATATCACTGGGTTATTCTGATTTTCAGGATCCAACGCTCAACCATACTTATGCTGATATGGATGGTAACACTACCGTCAGTGCCCGTGCTTGCGATGCGGCTGCAAGAAAAGGTATGCTTATAATAACTGCTAATGGTAATGAAGGAACTAACCCCTGGCACTTTTTAATTACACCTGCAGATGCAGACAGTGTTTTGTCTGTAGGCGCTGTTGATACGCTGGGAAATATTGCAGCATTTAGCAGTTATGGCCCCAGCAGCGATGGTCAAATAAAACCCGGTGTAGCCGCCGTTGGATTAAATGCTGTAATAGCTAATGCCAGTACAGGACAACCAGCATATAGCAGTGGTACTTCTTTCGCATGTCCCAATATGGCCGGGCTGGCGACTTGCTTATGGCAGGCTTTTCCTGAAGAAAATAATATGGGGGTTATCAGTGCTTTGCAAGAATCTGCCAGCAAAGCCGCTACGCCGGATGATAGAGTTGGCTATGGTATCCCCGACATGAAAAAAGCATTTGTAATTATTCTGAAACGATTATATACTCAAAAAATACAACAGGCGGGTTGCAATACTTTTATAAAATGGACCGCAAAAAACAATGCGGCTATGAGTTTTGAAATTCAACGAAAACTGCCTGCAGATGCAGATTACATCAGCATTCATTCACAAAATGGTTCGGGCAGTTTTGCCAACGGAAGTTTTACTTATCATGATGATCTTAGTGCTTTGGTTACTCCAGTAAATATCAGCTACCGCATAAAAATGAATATTGATACTGATACCAGTTTTTATTTTGACCCGGTAACCATAAACCATTTGAATACCTGTAGCACTTATACTTTTAACGGAAATGGTAGCTGGAACAATGCTGCCAACTGGGCGGATAATATTATACCTCCGGTAAATTTACCGGCTGGCAGCAGCATCATTATTGATCCCCTCATTTCAGGAGAATGTATTTTAAACAGCACGCAGCAAATACAGGCTGGTGGCTATTTTGAAGTAAAGGCCGGAAAAAAAATGACGGTGCCCGGCAATTTAATAATACAATAAGAAATTATAAAAAAGTTAAGCCTTTTTTTATACGATTGCTGCGGGCTTATTTTGTCAACACCGCTACAAACAGGGTATCTGCCTGCATGTGGTAACCTTTTAAATATTGCATGTGCAGCAATTGCAACGAATGCTCCTTCTGTAAAATTTCAACCACAGCTTCATTTTCTTTTTTAAAAACAGAACAGGTAATATAAAACATTAACCCCCCATTTTTTAAAAACATTGCAGCATTGCCCGCTATTTTTTTTTGCCTGGAAGCATATTCATCAATGCTGCCAGTTTTAAAAAATGCCAGTTGTTCCGGTGTGCGGCTCCAGGTGCCACTGCCGGTGCAGGGCACATCGCAAATAATCAAATCAAATACGTCTTCCTTATCTTCCGGAACAGCCTTTGCCAGATCTGCTGCAAAAGTTTTATACACAGGCACAACTGCTTCCTGCAATCTTTGCTGAAGATTATGCAGAATATTTTTTCGTATATCAGATACCGTTAGCTGAATATTTCCCTGCATTTTATCATACATTAAAATAGATTTGCCTCCACTGGCAGCAC
>Ga0335397_10005708_pt1 | contig 16208 bp, 12 predicted proteins | sample MAT04_FD_205740 | JGI IMG/M metagenome (GOLD analysis project Ga0335397, IMG submission 205740) | Freshwater microbial communities from Lake Fryxell liftoff mats and glacier meltwater in Antarctica - MAT-04 (spades assembly) (version 2) ... | reverse complement strand
GCGGTGGCTCGACCGCTGGGGGGCGTTCGATGCCGACGCGTCGACGGACGCGCCCGCCTCCGACGAGGTCCGTGCGTGCGACCGCCGTCGCCGCCTGAAGGTCCGCGGACGCAACGGGCGATGACACCACGGGCGATGACGCAACGGGCTACGACCCCGTTGTTTCACCGTCGACGCGGACACAACGGGCTAGGAACAACGGGCTAGGAACAACGGGCTAGGAACAACGGGCTAGGAACGACGGGCTAGGAACAACGGGCTACGACCCCGTTGTTTCACGATGCCTGGGTTCCCAGCGCCGCAGCGAGCGCCGCCAAGACCGAGGGCGAGGCCGACACCAGCGGCAGACGGACCTCGTCGGAGGCGAAGACGCCCAGCAGCTTCAAAGCCGCCTTCACCGGGATCGGATTCGTCTCCTGGAACAGCGCCCGCACCAACGGCGCCAGCCGCTCATGCGCCGCCAGCGCGTCGGCACGCCGCCCCGCGAGCGCATGACGCACCAGCGCCACCACCTCGCCCGGCACCACGTTGCTCGCCACCGAAACCACGCCCACCGCGCCCAACGACACGAACGGCACCGTCAACGCGTCGTCCCCCGACAGGAGCGGGATCGCACACGCCTCCCGCAACCGCGTCACGCGGTCGACGTGGCCCTGCGCCTCCTTCAACGCGAACATCCCCCCCGACGCCCACAGCCGCGCCACCGTCTCCACCTCGATCGCGCCCGCCGTCCGACCCGGGATGTGGTAGAGCATCAACGGCAGCCCGCCGTCGTCCGCCACCGCGCGGAAGTGCCGGTAGAGCCCCTCCTGCGTCGGCCGGTTGTAGTACGGCGACACCACCAGCGCGCCCTGCGCTCCCGCCGCCTTCGCCTGACGCGTCAACGCCACCGCGTGCCGCGTGTCGTTGCTCCCCGTCCCCGCGAAGACGGGCACCCGCCCTCGCGCCGCCGCCACCACCGTCTCCACGATCTCACGGTGTTCGTCCTCGGAGATCGTCGGCGACTCGCCCGTCGTCCCGCACGGGCACAGCCCCGCCACCCCCGCCGCGACCTGCCGCTCCACGAGCCGCACCAGCGCCTCGCGGTCGACCCGGTCGCCGAGGAACGGCGTTGCGAGCGCCGTCCAAACCCCGTCCGCCGTCGTCGTTCCGCTCACGATGCCTCCTCCGTCGCCTCCGGCGCCACCGCGCCGACCCGCACCCCGAACGCCTCCGTCGCCCGCGCCAGGCCCTCGAACACCGCCCGCGCCACGATCGCCCGCCCCACCACGATCGCCTCCACCTCCGGCAGCGTCGCCACCCGCGCCGCGTCGCGCAGATCGAGCGCGCCGCCCGCCTGCACCCGCAGCATCAACGCGCCCGCCGTCGCCGCCGCCCGCGCGATCGCGCGGAACGCCGCCACCCGCGCGTCCTCGCCCGCCGCGCCGACGAACCGTCCCGTCGCCAACTCCACCCGCTCCGCGCCCACGCCCGTCGCCGCCACCAACGCCTGCTCGTCCGCCTCCACCACCACCACCGTCGCGATCCCGGCCGCCCGCAGCTCGCCGAGCGCACGCTCGATCGCCGGGCCTCGCGTCCCGAAGTCGAGTCCGCCCGGCGTCCGCGGCGCCGGCGCGAGGACCACGCCCGCCGGCTTCGCCGCCAGCGCCCACGCCACCAGCGCCGGGTCCGGCTCGAACGACATCCACACCGGCAGCGCCGCCGTGTCCACGAGCGACGCGACGTCCCGCTCGGTCACCGGCGCCTTCGCCGCCGTCACCCGCACCACGACGTGGTCGGCGCCGCCGAGCTTGCACGCGTGCGCGGCCGCCACCAGGTCGGGTTCGCGCCCGCCCAGCCCCTGCCGCACCGCCGCGATCGCGCCGAGCCCTACGCCGAGTCGGATCATCGTGGCCTCCGGGCGGGAGGGTAGCCGCGTCCGTGCTTCCCACCAACGCACGCGGTAGCGTGGGGGGCGTGCGCATCGGTGCCGGCCGCTTCCGCAACGCCCTCCTGCCCCAGGTCGGGCCCGACGTCCGCCCGGTGGGGGGGCGCCTGCGCCAGAGCCTCTTCACCGCCCTCCTCCCCGTCCTCGACGGCGCCCGCGTCCTCGACCTCTGCGCCGGCGTCGGCGGCCTCGGCCTCGAGGCCCTCTCCCAAGGCGCCGCCTCCGTCGTCCTCGTCGAGAGCGACCGCCGCACCGCCGACGCCCTCCGCCGCTGGGCCGCCGACCGCGGCTGCGCCGCCGAGATCACCGTCGTCGTCGGCGACGCCCGCCGCGCGCCCGTCGCGCCCGGCCCGTACGACCTCGTCTTCCTCGACCCCCCGTTCGCAGTCTGGGCCGACGCCGAGGCCGCCCGCGCCTTCGTCGCCGCGGCCGTCGCCGCTGCCGGTCCGTCCGGCCTCGTGGCCGTCAAACTGCCGTCCCGCGCTGCCATCCCCGACGACCCCCGCTGGCGCTGCGTCGAGCGCCGCCCCCAGGGGGACGTCGCCTGGGCCTGGGTCCGCGCGGCGGTCGCCCCGGCCCCGCCCGCCGGGCCGTCCGTCGGCGCCCTCGACGCCGAATCGCCCCCGGCCCCTTGACGGCGACGCCTCCTCATCAAGAGAATCGCCCGTCCATCCGATTCCTTTCCTTGGCCGGACGGCACGATCGCGACGGGGTGTCCCCCGCTGCGCCCGCTGCGCCGGTGCCCTCGGAGATGACGCCGTGCGCCCCGTCGCCGATCCCGCCTCCGCCGCCTCCGCCGCCTCCGCCGCCTCCGCCGCCGGCCCCGCGGACCTCCCGGGGTGCGGTCCGCTCGCGTCCGCGCCGGCCGACGTCGCGCCTGCCGCGCCTGCCGCCACCGACGCCTCCGCCCCTCTCTCGCCGAATTCCCCCCTGCCGCCGCTTTCCCCCCTGCCGCCGATGACCAAGAAGCCCATGCGCCCCATTGGCCCCGCCGCGCTCAAGGCGCTGCGCGAGGCGATCCGCTCCGGCGCCTACCCGTCCGACGCCGTCGTCCGCGACGGGATCGAGCGCCTGATCCGCCGCGGCGAGTGACGGCCGCGCACGGCGGCGCCGCCCGACGCCACGGGGGCCCGGCCGACCTTTCGGGGACGCGAGGCCCGCACGCCGGCCGGCCCCGCCGGGCCTATACTCCGACGATGCGCCGACCCGCCCCCCGCCTCGGCCTGCTCGCGGTCCTTGCCGTCGCGGGCGCCGTGCCCGTCGTCGCCCCCGCGCCGGCCCGCGCGGGCTGGTGGGACGACCTCGACAAGGGCGAGCCCGTCCCGCTCTCCGACCTGATCGCCGAGCCGCGGCGCTGGCACACGAAGGTCGTCACGTTCGCCTGCATCTTCCACGCGCCCGACAACGTCTACTCGCCCTACTTCACGTCGTTCCACGCGGAGAAGTTCCTGAACTTCACCGCATGGAAGGACGGGTCGCCGGTCTGGGAGCAGCGGGCGTTCCACGACGACGACTTCCCCTACCTCTTCCTGCGCCGCGACCACCCGCAGGGCCCCGAACTCTCCCGCACCGCGCCGTTCACGCGCATCGAGATCACGGGCCTCGTCCGCGACGTCTACCGCGAGCGGCCGTGGATCGAGATCCGCGGGTTCCGCGTCACGCCGACCACGCTCGGCCGCCGCGTCGTGGACCTCGTCAAGTCGGGCGACGGCTACGCGAGCGCCGGCGACGTCGTCAGCGCCGAGTCCCACTACCGCGCGGCCCTCGGCGAGATGACGCTCGACGACACGTATGCGATGCGCGTCCGCAAGCGCCTCGCCGACCTGCTCCGCAGCGCGGGCCGTGCGAAGGAGGCCGCGGGCGTCGAAGGCGGGGCCCCGATCCTCGGCGGCACGCGATCGCCGGTGCCGCCCCCGGGCCTCCTGCCCGGGGCGAGGCCCACCGACCCGATGGCCCCCGCCGACCCGACGTGCCCGCCGGCGGCGCCTCCGGCCGTCACGGGCGACGAGTCGCTGCCGGGCTCCGACTACGGCAGCGTCCCGGACCCGATGCGCCCCGGCGTCGGCGCACGGCCCGGTACGGCGCCGGCCGCGGGGGGGAGGCCCGGTGGGGGCACGGCGGGGGGGGCCGCCGCGCCGCCGCCCGCGGTGCTCGGGGAAGACGAACTCCCCGGGGTCCCGGCGGATGCGCCGCGACCGCCGCCGCTGCCGACGCTAGCCCTCCCGACCGGGCCTCGCGCGACCCCGCCCCCGCTCCCACCGCCGCTGGCGCCGCTCCCACCTCCGACGCTTCTGCCCTCGCCCTCCGACCCGACGGGTCTGCGGCCGCCCCCGGCGCCGCCGCCCCCGGTCGTGACGTCCCCTGTCGCGCTGCCGCCCGCCGCGCGGGCGCCGGTCCCGCCGCCGCCGCCGCCGCCGCCGCCCCGCAGCCCCCGGCTCTCCGGCGTCCGCTGACGGACGGCCGGGCCTGGGTTCCCGGTCCCCGGGCCGCCCCGTAGACTCCCCGCACGGCACCCGCGCGTCCCGCCGCGGCTGCGTGACCGGCGACTTCGCCGGGGTCTGCGGGAGGTGTCCTTGACCGCCGTGACGGCGCTCGAGGACGGAAGGATCCGATCGTGAGCAAGTCCAAGGCCCCCAAGTCGAGCCCCGCGCCCGACCCTGCCCCGGCCCCCGTGCCCGTCGCGGCCCCCGTCGCGGCCCCGGCCCCCGCCGAGGTCGATGCGTCCGACCGCACGCGCCTCCACAAGTACCTCGCGTCCACCGGCGCCGGCTCGCGCCGCGAGTGCGAGACGTTCATCGAGCAGGGCCGCGTCAGCGTGAACGGCAAGGTCGTCACGAAGCTCGGCACCAAGGTCGACCCGACCCGCGACAAGATCCTGCTCGACGGCGAGCGCGTGGCGGCCGAGGAGAAGGTCTATTACCTGCTCCACAAGCCCGCTGGCGTCATCTGCACCAACTCCGACGAGCGCGGCCGCATGCGCGCCGTCGACGTCGTGCGCGACGAGAAGCACCGCGTGTACACCGTCGGCCGCCTCGACGCGGAGAGCACGGGCCTCATCGTCGTCACCAACGACGGCGCCATCACGAACATCATCTGCCACCCGCGCTACCGCATCGAGAAGACGTACCACGTGGTCGTGCGCGGCGAGATGACGCGCGAGATGCTCGCGCAGGTCGAGGCCGGCGTGTGGCTGTCCGAGGGCAAGGCGTCGCCGGCCCGCGTGCGCGCCATCGCGCGCAACCCGAAGCGCAACGAGACGCTGGTCGAGATCACGCTGTTCGAGGGCCGCAACCGCGAGGTGCGCCGCATCTTCGCCCGGGTCGGGCTCCAGGTCCGCCGCCTGACGCGCGTCAAGCTCGGGCCCCTCGAGCTCGGCGAGCTCCCGCTCGGCGCGTACGCGAAGCTCACGCCGAAGGACCTCGCGTTCGTCGGCGAGGCCGAGGCGCTCTACCGGGCGAACAAGGACGCGTGGGACGCCGAGCTCCCCGCCCGGCCCGCGAGGGTCGGCCGTCCGTTCCGCGCGAAGCGCTCCGGCGGTCCCGCGGGCCGCGGCCCGCGCGGCGGCGGGTTCGGCGGCGGGCCTGATGGCCCGCGCGGCGGGGGCTTCGGCGGCCCGCGCCGGGAAGGCGGCTTCGGCGGCCCGCGCCGCGAGGGCGGCTTCGGCGGCCCGCGTCGCGAGGGCGGCTTCGGCGGCCCGCGTCGCCCGTACGGCCCGCCCCGCAGCGGGTTCGGCTCCGGCGACGACGCCGACCGCGGCCCGGGCGGCGCCGCGCCGCCGCCGCGCCGCGTGTACGAGTAGCCCGTGTCCCCCCGACGCGAGGCCCGCCGACCGGCGGGCCTCGCGTTCTCGTGTCCGCCCGTGCCTCGTCGAACGGAGTCCGTCGTGCGTCGAACCCTCGCCCTGCTCGTGATCGCGTTCGCGTCCGTCGGCTGCCGCGGCGCACGTCCGGCTTGCGGCCCGCCCGGCGCTCCCGACCGGCGCGTCGCGACGGACGCCGAGGGCGCGCCCCTCGTCGTCACCTACGACTCGAGAGGAGTGCCCGTGTCGGAAGCGACCCCCGCCCCGCAGACCGTGATCGACGAGGCCAGCGGCGTCTCGGAGACGGTCCTCGACAACGGCCTCACCCTCCTGGTGAAGCCCCAGCCCGACAACCCCATGGTCACCTGCATGATCTGGTACGCCGTCGGCTCGCGCGACGAGGGCGTGGGGGAGACGGGCCTCTCGCACTATCTCGAGCACATGCTCTTCAAGGGCACCTCGATCCTGAAGCCGGGCGACATCGACCGGCTCACGCAGCGCAACGGCGGCACCAACAACGCCTCCACGCGCACGGACGCCACGGAGTACCACTTCTCGTTCCCCGCCGACCGGTGGGAGGTCGCCCTCGAGATCGAGGCGGACCGCATGCGGAACTCGAACTGCCCGCAGGAGGAGTTCGACAACGAGAAGAAGGTCGTGCTCAACGAGCTCTACATCGGGCTCGACGACCCGAACGACGTGCTCATGGAGACCGTCGGCTCGGCGACGTTCCCCGTGGCGCGCTACCACCACCCGGTGATCGGCTGGGAGGAGGACGTCACGACGACGACGCGCGAGCGGATGCTCGCGTACTACCGGAAGCACTATCACCCCGAGCGCGCGACCGTCGTGATCGTGGGCGGCGTGGACCGCGCGCGGGCGGTCGCCCGCGCCGCGGAGTTGTTCGGCGCGATCCCGCGCGGGGGCACGACGCGCTTCGAGATGAAGGAGCCGCCGACCCGCGGCGAGACGCGCGTCACCCTGGTGCAGGACACGCAGGTCCCGCGCCTGATGCTCAGCTACCGGTCCACGCACCTCCTGGACCCGAAGGAACCCCACCTCGACCTCGTGTCGACGATCCTGTCGAGCGACAAGACGTCGCGCTTCGAGCGGTTGATCATCGACACGGGCGTCGCCGTGGAGGCGCAGTGCTACAGCGACACGCGCCGCGACGACGGCGTGTTCGTCGTCGTGGCGCAACCCGCGCCCGGGACGACGCTGGACGCCCTCGAGGCGGCCGTGAAACAGGTCCTCGCCGACTTCGTGAAGGACGGGCCCACCGAGGCCGAGCTGAAGGCCGCGAAGGCCAAGGCCGTGGCGCAGCAGGTGTTCTCCCAGGCCACGTCGTCGGGGCTCGCGAACCGGATCGGGTCGCTCGCCGTCGTGGGCGACTGGCGCTACGTCGTGCGCTACCCGCAGGTGATCGAGGCGAGCACCGCGGCGGACGTGCAGGCCGCCGCGGCGCGGGTGTTCGACCCGCGCAAGGCCGTGGTCGGCCGCTCCGTCCCGAAGGACGCCCCGCCGGACGCGGGCGGCGGCGGCGGGTGCGGGGGCCCCGGCGACGACGGGGACGACGGCGACGACGGCGCGGGCGACGACGGGGACCCGGCGCGCGCCGGGAAGGGCGCGTACGGGCGTCGGCGGCGGAGCCCCGAGGGCGGTGGCGCGGGCGGCGCGGGGTCGGCGATCGACCAGGCGCTCACGCTGACGCCGGCACGGAAGGTGCTCCCCAACGGGCTGCGGGTGGTCGTGCTGCCGCGGGCCGCGGCGCCGGTGTTCCACGCCCGCCTCGCCGTCTTCGACGGCCGGCTGGCCGAGGAGGTCCCCGGGCTCGACGCGTTCCTCGGCGGGCTGCTCGAGGAGGGCACCACGAAGCGCTCGGGCGACCAGGTGGCGCAGGCGATCGGCGAGGTCGGCGGCGAGCTGAGCTCGGCCGCGGGCGGCGTCGTCGTGAAGGTGCTGTCGCGCGACGCGGCGCTCGCCCTCTCGGTGCTCGCCGAACTCGCGACCTCCCCCGCACTCGCGCCCGAGGCCGTGGAGCGCATCCGCATGCAACAGGCGGCCGCGATCGACGAGGAACTCGACACGCCGCGGGCCGTGGCCCAGCAGCGCTTCAACGCGGCCGTCTACGGCGCCTCGCACCCCATGGGGCGGTCGCCCCGGGGGACCAAGGCGAGCGTCGCCGCGGTGACCCGGGCGCAGGTGGCGGCGCATCACGCGAAGGTGTGGACGCCGCGGAACGCCGCCCTGTTCGTCGTCACCGACCTGGCGCCGGCGGACGTGCTCGCCCTGGTCGAGGGCGCGCTCGGGGGCTGGCAGGGCGGCGACGCGCCGAAGCTCGAGCTGCCCGCGCTGCCGCCCCGTGCGGCCGCGACGGTCGAGGTCCCGCTGCCGCGGGCGCAGACGAACGTCTTCCTCGGGCACCTCGGCATCGTCCGGACCGACCCCGACTTCGTCGCCCTCCAGGTGCTCGACAACGTGTTCGGCACCGGGGCGGGCTTCACCGACCGGCTCTCCATGGCCATCCGCGACAAGGCGGGCCTCGCGTACTCGGTGTTCGGCAACGTCACCGGCAGCGCCGGCGTCGTGCCGGGCACGTTCCGCGTGTACGCCGGCACGAAGCCCGAGGACGCCGTCCGGGCCCGCGCCATGATGCGCGAGCAGCTGGCGCTCCTCTTCACGTCGCCGCCGACGCCCGAGGAACTCGCGGGCGCGAAGGCCGCGCTCCGGGGCGCGATGGTGTCGGCGTGCGAGGGGTCGGAGAACCTGCTGGCCCTCCTCGCCCTCTGCGAGCGGTTCGGCCTGGGGTTCGACTACCCCCGTCGGTACCTCGAGGCGGTCGAGAAGGTCACGGCCGACGACGTCACCCGCGTCGCGAAGGCCCACCTGTTCCCGGACGCGCTGGTCGAGGTCGTGGTGGGGCCGGCGGCGCCCCCGGCCCGCTGACCGGGGCCCCCGACGGGCCCCGGGGCGCGGCGGCCTCTGGCGGGGGGCGGCACGGCCCGTGGGCCGGCGGACAGGGGGGGCGGACCTTGCCAGGATCCGCCCCCCGTGGCATTCCTACGGGGACCCCATGCGCCCTTAGCTCAACGGATAGAGCGTCGGCCTCCGGAGCCGAAGATAGGGGTTCGATTCCCTTAGGGCGTACCAGACGCACGACGACCGCCGACGGACTCGTTTACGAGCCGTCGGCGGTCGTCGCTCGGGGTCGACGGCTCTCCGAGCCCGTCGGACGTCTTTCCCCCTTCCGATGATCCCGCCTGTGCGGAGGTACCCGTGGCCGACTCCCGATGGGACGAGCTGGAGCGCGCGATCCGCGCCAAGGACAGCGATTCCGCCGAGCGCCTGTGGCTTGAGCTGCTCGAGCGCGACTCGGGGAACGTGGACGGCTTCCTCAAGGCCGCCGACGGGATCGCCGAGAAGGCCGGGGGGCGGCGGCAGGCCGGTGTCCTCCTGTGGATGGTCGCGGGCGCGCTGAAGGACAAGGACCGGGCGCGTGACCTCGTCCGGCTCTACGTCCGGCTCGCCAGGATCGCGCCCGACGACGGGACCCTGCGGACCGCGCTGGCCGACGCGACCCGCGCCGCCTACGCCACCCGCGCCGACGTCGAGGCGCTGCTCGAGAAGAGCGGGGTCGTCGGCGGCACCGCGAGCGAGCTCGCGAAGCAGGCGGAGAGCCTCGAGCGCTACCTCCGGCTCGAGCCCGGCGCGTACGTCTTCCACAAGACGGGCTGGGGGATCGGTCAGATCGCCGAGTACCTGCCCGACGTCGGCCGCTGCGTCATCGACTTCGTGAGCAAGCGCGGCCACCAGATGGACCTGCTGGCGGCCGCCGACCTCCTCGAGCGCCTCCCCGACGGCGACCTGCGGGTGATGGCGGCCTACCGCAAGGACGAGCTCAAGAAACTCGCCGTCGCGCAGCCCCTCGAGGTGCTCCGCCGCGCCGTCCACCGTCTCGGCGGCGACGCGCCGCTGCGCCACGTGAAGGACGTCCTCGTCCCCGACGCGATGGACAAGACCGTTTGGGCGGGCTGGTGGAAGGAAGCCAAGAAGCAGGCGACCCTCGACCCGTCCTGGACCATCGGGCCCGGCACGGACCCGCGCATCGTCCACACCGAGGGTGGCACCGCCGACTTCGTCTCGCTGCTGATGCGGCAGATGTCGTTCGCGAAGGACGCCCCGGCCCGTCGCACGACGCTGCGCGACTTCACGAAGATCGCGGGCACCGACGCCGGCGCGCGCGGCATCCTCGCCCTGCAGGCGCGCAAGCACCTCGAGGAGACCTCCCTCGACGACGTCGCGGGCCGCGTGGCCTGGACGCTGCTCGTCGCAGAGCTCGACGGCTCCGATCCCGCGGCAGCCCTCGGGCCGACGCTGCGGGCGGCGCCGGACCCGCGCCCGCTCCTGCGCGGGCTCACCGAGGACGGCCCGCGCGGCACCGCCGCGAGGGCCCTCTGGCGCACGCGTCCGTCGGACGGCCCGGCGCTCGTGCTCGACCTCTCGCTCGCCGACGACCCCGTCCTCGCCGAGGTCTACGCCGACGAATCGCTCGCCGCGAAGGACCTGACGAGCCTCGAGAAGCTCCTCGGGCCGGTCTTCGCCGACCCGCCGGCCCGCCCGCGCCTGTACGACTGGGCGACGCGGTCCCTGCTGCGGGGCCGCTGGCCGAACCGTCCCGCCGACCCGTACAAGGTCACCGAGCAGGCGCTGCGCGTGCTCGACCGCGTGGCCTACGAGGGCAAGCGCGTCGGCGACGCGAAGCGCATCGCCGCGGCCGAGGCCCTGTCGGCGCTGCTGACGGACAAGAACTGCAAGCTCATGGTCGAGGCCATGGCGGCGACCGACGTCGAGGGCGCGCGGCACCTGCTGCGCCTCCTCGAGCGCAACCAGGGCCTCAAGCCGCGCCCGAAGGAGAAGCTCGAGGACTGCGTGCTGCGGGCGCACCCGACGGCGCTGGCCGCCGCAAAGGCCGAGGCGCCGGGCGACGCGCCGCCGAGCGAGATCTACATGACGGCGGCGGGCCTCGAGCGCCTCCGCAAGGAGAACGACAAGATCCTCCACGAGGACATGCCGGCGAACGCGGCCGAGATCCAGCGCGCGCGCGAGTTCGGCGACCTCTCCGAGAACGCCGAGTACCACGCGGCCCGCGAGAAGCAGGGCATGCTGTTGGCGCGCAGCACGATGCTGAAGACCATGATCGCGCTCGCCCGGCCGATCCGGTCGGAGATCGTCCAGACCGACACGGTGAGCGTGGGCAGCAAGGTGCGCCTGCGCGACGCGGCCGGCGTCGAGGTGCAGTACACGCTGCTGGGCCCGCCCGACGTGGACGTCGCGCGGCAGGTGATCAACTACCAGACGCCGCTGGGCCAGTCGTTGATGGGCCGCAAGCAGGGCGAAACCGTGACCCTCGAGGTCATGGGCGACACCCACGCCTACACCGTCCTCGAGATCGCCAACGGCGTCCGCTAGCCCGGTCGCCCCGTCCCGCCGCCGAGGCCCGGTGCGCCCCGTGCGCCGGGCCTCGCGTCGTTCCGGGTCGGTCGTCCGGGGCCGCCCGGTCGGCGACGCGGGGCCACCGGTCGTGGCGGCGCGGTCCCGATGGCGCGGTCCCGATGGCGCGGTCCCGATGGCGCGGTCCCGATGGCGCGGTCCCGATGGCGCCCGGGGCACGCGTCGCGCGCCCTCGACGGCCGGGCGCGCGCCCTCGACGGCCGGGGTCGCTACCCGGGCTTGCGCGTCAGCGGGGTGCGCGCGGTGATGCCGTTGACGACGCGGGCGAGCTCGCGGATGTCGAAGGGCTTGCGGACGTAGGGGAGCCCGAGCGCCTCGATGTCGCGGAAGACGTCGTTCTCGAGGACGTCGCCGGTCATGAAGATCACCCGGGCCGCCAGCGTCGGGTGCGACTCCCGCACGCGCTTGTACAGGCCCATCCCGTCGAGCTCACCAGGCATCCGGAGGTCGGTCAGCATCGCGTCGTACGCGGTGGTGCCGAGCTTCTCGAGCGCCTCGGACGAGTCCTTCGCCGTGTCCACGTCGTAGCCGTGGAGCTCGAGCACGTGGGTCACGACGTCGCGCACGACCTGCTCGTCGTCCACCACGAGCACCTTGAGGTCGAACCCGCCGTGGGTCGCGTCCGGCCGCGGCTCCACCGTCGTCGGGGGCGCGACCACCGCGCCGTCGCCGCAGGGGAGGCGGATCGTGATCGCCGCGCCGCGGCCGGGCTCGGACTCCGCGGTGATCGTGCCGCCGTGGTCCGTCACGATGCCGTAGCAGAGGCCCAGGCCCAGGCCGGTGCCGTGTTCGCGCGTGGTGAAGAACGGGTCGAACACCCGCGCGAGGAGGTGGCGCGGGATGCCGGGGCCCGTGTCCTCCACGCAGACCTCGACCTCGTCGCCCCGCCGCCGGGTCGTGAACGTCACGCGGCGCCTCGGCGCGCCCGACTCCACCATGGCCTCGCGCGCGTTCTGCGCCAGGTTGATGAACACCTGCTGCCAGCGGCTCACGTCGAGCGCCACCGGCGGCACCTTGGGGTCGAACGCCCGGACCATCTCGACGTTGTCGAGGCGGAACTGGTATTCGTTCAGCGCGATGACCGACTCGATCACCTCGTTCATGGTGGCGCGCTGCCGCTCGGAGCGCGACTGGCGGGCGAACGTGAGCAGGTTCTCCACGATGCGCTTGCACCGGCGCGCGTTGCTCTCGATCTTCTCGACGTCGCGGCGCGACCACTGCTCCGTGGGCTGGGAGAGGAACAGCTGCGCGTAGCCGAGGATGCCCGCGAGCGGGTTGTTCAGCTCGTGGGCCACGCCCGAGACCATCTCGCCCATGGCCTTCAGCTTCTCGGACTGGTGGAGCTGGCTCTGCAGCTCCTTCTCGCGCGTCACGTCGCGCAGCAGCACCAGCACGCCCTTGCGGACGCCGCTCTCGGAGAGCAGCGGCTGCAACTCGGCGGTCACGAACCGCGACTTGCCGTCGGCGCGCGTGGCGCGGAACTCGAGGTCGCGGCGGCGCTCCCCGCGCAGCGCGGCCTGCATGGCGGCGGCCACCCGCGGGCGGTCCTCCGCCACGGCGAGGTCGGCGGGGTCCGCGAACCGCGAGAGCGCGGTGGTCCGGTCGAGTCCCGTGAGGTCGCCGATGGCGGGGTTGGCGTAGGCCGTGCGGCCCGCGGTGTCCACCTGCAGGACGCCGGTGGTCGCCGCCTCCACCAGCGTGCGGTACTCCTCCTCCGACTCCTTCACGCGGCCGAACAGGCGCGCGTTCTCCATGGCGATCGCGAGCTGGTGCGCGGCGGTCTCGAGCACGAGCACGTCGGCCTCGCTGAATGCCGCCACGACGTCCGACTCGACGTTCACGACGGCCTCGACCACGCCCCCGATGCGCACGGGCACCGCGACCTCGCTGCGGGTGTCGGGCCACCAGTCCACGTAGTCGGGCTCTTTCGAGACGTCGTCGACGCGGACCGTGCGCCCGCTGCGGGCCGCGCGGCCCACGATCCCCTGCCCGAGTTCCATGCTGCCCTCGACGCGGTCGCCGCGCGGGTATCGCGACGACTCGGCCTTCATGGTGACGCGGCGGGTCTCGCGGTCGACGAGGAACAGGGAGACGTGGCGGAAGCCGAACGTGCGCTGGATGTCGACGACGGCCTGCCGCAGCAGCAGGTCGAGGTTCAGGATCGAGTTGACCTTGCGTCCGAGGTCGTTGACGAGCAGGAGCTGCTCGAAGCGCCGGCGCTCCTGGGCCCGCGAGATCGCCGCGCGGACCGCGGCGCCGGCGAGGAAGGCGGCCTCCTCGGCGGCCGACGCCGACTCCGGCGGCACGGGGCCGTCGATGCGGATCGCCACGACGCCGACCACCTCGGCTCCGGCGCGGAGGGAGAGCAGCAGGGACGTCGGGTCGGCGCCGCCCGCCGGCCCGGCGATCTCGGCGGCGACGGGCGTCTGCGGCTCGACGGGGGTCGTCGTCAGCGCCGTGGCCCACGGCGCGGCCGTGCGGGGGATGCGCTCGGCGACGGTCGGCAACTGGGCGAACGTGCCGCGTTCGGCGGAGAGGTGCAGGCACCGGTCGCGGGTCGAGCACTCCCGCGCGCGCGGGCAGGTCGCGCAGCGGTCGCCGGGACCGAGGAGGTAGACGCGGGCCGAGGCCCCGGGGGCGAGCCGGACGACCTGCTCCGCCAGCCGCTCCGCCGCCTCGCCCGCGTCCTGGGCGTGCGCCAGCGCGTTCGCCAGGTCGGCGAGCCAGGTGCGACGCGGGGCCGTCGCGGGGGAGATCGGACGCTCGCCGGGCATGGTCCGGAATTGTAGCCCCGGTCCGGTCCCGCGACGGGCCTCCCGTCTACGCGGCCGTGGGCGGGGGCGGCGGCTTCCGGGCGCGCCGCCACGCGAGGACCGCGGACAGGCCGACGCCGACCGGCCAGCCGAGCACCGCCATGGCGACGAGGAAGCCGAGGGCGTGCAGCTGGAACACGACGCCCGGGAGGAGCGCGGCGCCGAGGGCGAGGCTGCCGATGATCGACCGGCGGAGGGGGGAGGCGTCCGGGCCGCGGGCGCCGAGGAGCCGCTCACCGAGGAGCGGGATCGTGGCCGTGCTGCCAGCGAGGAGCAGGAGGACCGCCGGCACGCCGAGCAGGAGAAACGCGAGGCCCGCGGCGGTGCCGCCCCCCGCGTTCGACAGGCCGGCGAGGACGGCGACGAGACCCAGGCAGAGGAGCGAGCCGACGAGCAGCGCCGACGTCGGCGCGGTCGCGCGGGCCTGGCGGTCGGCGGCGGCGGCGATGCGGGGGAAGAGCGCCCCGAGGATCGCCGCGACGCAGCCGACCCCCGCGACGCTGGCGACGATCACGGCCGCCCAGCCGACGACGGCGAGCGGGCCCGCGGGCGGGGCGGCGGCCGCCGGGACGGAGGGGGACGAGGCCGCGTCGGCCGCCCACGCGGCGGCGGACGCGCCGAGGAGGCCGGCGGCCACGGCGAGCCCTGCGACGCGACGGGAACGGGCGGGATTCATCGGGGCGTCTCTCCGGTGGGGCCCGGGCGTGGGGCGCGGCCCGCGGCCAAGAGGCGGCTCGCGGCCAGGGCCGCGACGAGCAGGCCCGCCCCCGCGACGAGGAGGCCCGCCGGGCCGCCGGGCAGCGACCCGGCCTCCGCCGCGATCGACGCGGCCGCGGTGCGCGCGCCGACGGCCGGGCCTTGCGTCCACGGCGCCGGGGCGCGGGCTGTCAGCCAGGCGACGGGCGGCGTCGGCGTGACCGCGGCCACGGTGTCGGCGGTGGCGGCGACCGGTTCGATGCCGAAGAGCGTGAGCGCGCCGCCCGTCGCCACGAGGAGCGCGGCGGCGATCGCGCGGGCCCAGCGGGGCAACGCGAGGCCCGGCGCGAGGGGGCGCTCCCACGGCGCCCGGGGCGTCGCGCGGACCGCGGCGACGACGGCGGCCACGAAGGAACGCGGCAGGGCGAAGAGGTCGTCGCCGTGGAGGCGGGTCTCGTCCGCGCGGGCGGCGGCGACGCGGGTCGAGAGGGCCGCGTCGCGCGTCGCGCGGACTTCGAGCGCCGCCGCCTCGGCCGGGTCGAAGAGGCCGGCGGCGAGGGCCGCGAGGTCGGCGTCCGGGACCGGGCCGGCAGGCGGCGGCGTCGAGCGGGGCGGGGGCGGCGTGGGCGGCATGGGCGTCACGGGGTGATACCGGCGGGTCTGCGGGGGGTTTCGGGGCCCGGGGGGCGGCGGAGGCGCACGGCGGTCCCGTCGCCGGGTGCGAGCGTGCGCTGGAGCACCGCGCGGGCCCGGTGGAGGTGGGTCTTCACCGTGGCGAGGGGGGTGTCGGTGACCTCGGCGATGGCGGCGAGGTCGAGGCCGTGGACGTAGCGGAGGACCGCGGCGGTGCGGTAGGTGTCCGGGAGCGCGTCGAGCGCGGCGCGGACGCGGCCGGCGTCGGGGCGGTCGTCGGGATCGGGCGCGGGGCGCGCGGCGGGGACGAGGCTCGGACGGTCGTCGTCTTCGGCGCCGACGCCGAGCGGCGTCGGGCGGTGGGCGCGGGCGACGAGGCGGTTGCGGCAGAGGTTCGTCGTGATCCGCAGGAGCCAGTGGCGGAACGGGCGGCGCGGGTCGAAGCGGTCGAGCGCGCGGAACGCGTTGAGGAAGGCCTGTTGCGCCGCGTCCTCGGCTTCGACGGGGTCGCGGAGGATGCGACGCGCGAGGTCGTGGACGCGGCGGGCGTAGCGGGCCACGAGGCGGCCGAAGGCCTCGCGGTCGCCCGCGAGGACCTGCCGGATCGTCGTGGCGTCCTCGGTTGCGTCGCCGTCGAGCACGACGCGACCGTACCATCGGCGGGGTCCCGAGGTTTCGGCCCGCCCTGCGCCCCGCCCGGGGCTACGCTCCCCCCTCCATGGACAAGCCGCCTCCGCCCCGCCCCGCCGTCATCGTGCACGGCGGCGCTTGGGCCATCCCCGACGACGAGTGGCCGGCCCACCGCGCGGGCGTGGCGAAGGCGTGCGCG
>Ga0335397_10005702_pt1 | contig 16211 bp, 13 predicted proteins | sample MAT04_FD_205740 | JGI IMG/M metagenome (GOLD analysis project Ga0335397, IMG submission 205740) | Freshwater microbial communities from Lake Fryxell liftoff mats and glacier meltwater in Antarctica - MAT-04 (spades assembly) (version 2) ... | reverse complement strand
TCGTTCGATCCCCGTGGCGTCGGCGCCTCGCAGGGCATGGACTGCGCCGACGACGAGACCGACCGGTTTCGCCTGATCGACCCGTCACCGGACACGGTCGCCGAGCAGGACGACCTCGACGATGCGGCCCGGGCCGTCGTCGACGCATGCCTCGAGAGCGACCCAGATCTGGCCGTGGCGCTCGGCACCAACCAGACGGTCGAGGACATCGAGACGCTGCGGATCGCACTCGGCGAGGACCAGATCAACTGGCTGGGCTTCTCCTACGGCACCTACCTCGGGCTCCGCTATGCCGACGCCTACCCCGAGCAGGTCCGAGCCGTGGTGCTCGACGGCGTCGTCGACCCGTCGGTCGGACTCGAGGAGCTGAACACCAACCAGGCCCGGGCGTTCGAGCAGGTCCTCGACGATGCCGGACTGCTCGAGCAGGCGCGACGGGTGGTGCAACAGGTCGAGGACGAGCCACTCTCCGGGCCGCGCGGCGTCGAGATCGGCCCCGCGGTGGCGCTCACCGCCGTCGTTGCCGCCACCTACGACGAGGCGCTGATGGACCAGCTCGGTCCAGCCCTCGATGGAGCCGAGGACGGCAACCCGACGGCGCTGATCGCCTTGGCCACGACCTACTGGTCGTTCGGCGACTTCCCGGCCTACGTCGGGACGATCTGCGCCGACTTCGCCCTGCCGCGCGGCAGCGACGAGTGGCAGGCACTCGCCGACCGCATGGCCGCGGCCGCTCCGTTGGCCGGCGCCAGCGTGGCCAACGAGCTCCTGCCCTGCGCCTACTGGCCCGACACGGGCGCCGGGGAGGCCGTGCCCATCCGGGCGACGGGCGTCGACCGGATCCTCGTGATCGGCAACACCGGGGACGCGCCCACGCCCATCGCCCAGGCCCGAGCCGTGGCCGACCAACTCGACAATGCCGTGCTCTTGCGGCACGACGGCGAGGGCCACGGGAGCTTCAACAGCAGCGAGTGCGTGCAAGACGTCGTTCTCCGGCTGTTCATCGACTTGGAGCTTCCCGCGGTCGATGCCCGCTGTTGAGCGGCACGGCGATGACATCGAACACGTGCTCTCGTAGGTTGAGATTACTTTTCACATCATCCCAGATTTCATTCAGGCTGAAATAATGAGAGAATCTCGCAAAAGAGGGTTGCCTTCAGTCTTGCTGATCTGTCATGTTCACGGTGACCAAGATCACAAACGATGGATTTCTGAAAGGACGACCAGTGAACGAGACCACTCGCCGAGGGGGGCGCTTCAGCAAGGCGCTGTTGGCCACCGCACTCCTGCTCACCAGCATGTCACTCATGGCGGCCCGCCCCGCCGAAGCCGCCGAGGAGTTCTGCCTCAGCCAGTCTCCCGACATCTACGACCTGCAGGTGGCGAACTTCTACAACGACGGTGCCCCCGCCTCGTTCACGAACAAGAACTGGGCCCGCATCGTGGTCGTGCCCGGTGGGCCCCTTCCCATCATCCCGGGCGCCTTCTGCCAGTCGAGCGTCCAGTCCGTCTCGGTCACCGGTCCCGCCGGTTTCAACAAGCCGATCGGCAACGTGCCCTTCTCGACCGGCAACCTCAGCGGCTACCTGAAGGACCCGGGCACCGGTGCCATCGCCTACACCAAGATCCAGGGCAAGGGCTTCCTGCCCAACGGCCAGTACACCGCCACCGTGAAGTACAAGAACGGCGTCTCCAAGTCCAAGACCCGTACCCTCAACTTCGACGCCAACGACCAGAAGATCCTCGACAAGTACCTGGCCCAGCGAGACGCGTTCGCCGCTGGACGCAAGCCCGCTCAGGCGGCGAAGATCCCGGCCGGCACCAGCCCCACCGGCGTCAAGCTCCAGTGGACCAAGCTCAACATGGCGTCCGGCCCGTTCGACTTCTTCCCGACCACGGTGTTCTACTCCGGGCGGGTGTCTACCGGCACGGGAGGCGATCCGGGCAAGGGATTCTGGTCATCCTCCTGCATCCTGGGCGATCTGCTGTGCAGCTTCAACGGCTCCGAGTTCGCCATCGACAAGCCCCTCACCCCGGGTGCGTCCTACTCCTGGTCGCTGGACCTGAGCGATAGCTCGGCCATGGCCACCCAGGACCTCGTCATCGGGACGAAGACCTTCTACTTCAAGTACCCCGGCAACTGAGCCCACACGACGCGAACCCGATGTGGCCGGCACCCAGGTGCCGGCCACATCAGCGTTTTGTGTCCTTCGCACCCAGGAAGGAAGCTGGTCGCCGATGACGTTCGACGAACCCCGCCTCGGCCTCCGGGAACGCAAGAAGCTGGCCACCCGCCGCGCCATCGTGGCCGAGGCGGTCGCCCTGCTAGAAGATGTCGAGTGGGAGGCCATCACCGTCGAGATGCTCACCCGCCGGCTCGACATCTCCCAGGCCACGTTCTTCCGCTACTACCCGACCAAGGACGCCGTCCTGCGCGAGGTGGCACTCGACTCCTACCGCCTGATGAACACGTGGCTGGTCGAAGAGCTCGACACCGATGACCCCGTGCCGGCTCGACTGCGGCGCTTCTTCCACCGCCTCGACGTCGATCTCGTCCGACCCGGGCTGGAGATGTGTGGTGTGCTCGCCCGAACCGGGGCCATGGACCCCATCAAGCAACCCGAGCTGCGCGACGAGTACCGCCGGACGTTCGGCCTGCTGGCTGCGCTCGTGGCCGAGGGCCAGCGGCGCGGCGAGATCGGCGACGACTTCACCCCCGAGGAGCAGGCCCAGTTCCTCGAGGGCATGGCCATCCGCATCATCGAAGAGTGGGCCATCCATCTCCCCGAACCCCACGACGGCGGCCTCCGCCTCCAGCGCATGGTCGACTTCCACCTGGCTGCGGTCCCGCCGAAGGACCGGCGCTAGGGTGCCGCCCGTCTGACCGACGTGTCCGAGGGGGACCAACAGTGGAGTACAACCTCGCCCAAGTGCAAGAGGCGGTGGCCGCTTCCGTGCCCGACCGCGACGCCATCGTCTGGCGGGATCGGCGCATCACCTACGCCGAGCTCACCGACCGGACCCGGCGTCTGGCCAACCACCTGCTCGGCGCCGGCTGCGGCCTGCGGGCCGAGCGGACCGAGCTGTCAGGCTGGGAGTCGGGCCAGGACCACGTCGGTCTCTACCTCCACAACGGCAACGAGTACCTCGAGGGCATGCTGGGCTCGTACAAGGCACGACTGGCCCCCTTCAACGTGAACTACCGCTACGTCGAGGAGGAGCTGATCTACCTCCTGAACGACGCCGGCGCGCGGGCGTTGATCTTCCACTCGACGTTCGCCGATCGCGTCGACGCCGTGCGCCACGCCGTACCATCGCTCGACGTCCTCCTCCAGGTGGCCGACGAGTCCGACGCCGACCTGCTCGACGGCGCCATCTGGTACGAGGACGCGCTCGCCGCGGCCAGCCCCGAAGCCCCGCCCGTCGAGCTGACGCCCGACGACCTCTACATCCTCTACACCGGCGGAACCACCGGCATGCCCAAGGGCGTCCTCTGGCGCCAGGCCGACATCTTCCCGGCCGCCCTCGGCGGCCGCGAGATCGGCTCCGGTCGCGAGTGGGACAACATGGACGAGATCGTGGCCACCGCCGCCAACGGCGGGGCCAAGGTCATGCCGGCGGCACCGTTCATGCACGGCGCCGCCCACTGGTTGGCGTTCAACGCCTTCACCGGCGGCAACACGATCGTCCTGCCCCACACGACCCACGCCCTCGATGCCCCCGACATCTGGTCCACGGTCCAGACCCAAGGGGTCAACATCCTGCTCATCGTGGGCGACGCCTTCGGACGCCCGCTGATCGACGAGCTCGACCGCAACGACTACGACCTGTCGTCGATGCTGCTGCTGGTCAGCGGCGGCGCCGCGCTGAGCGCACCCGTCAAGCAGGCGTTCCTGGAGCGCCAGCCCAGCATGGCGATCATGGACGGCCTCGGATCGTCGGAGGCAGGAACGCAGGGTCGCCAGATCGTGGCCGCCGGCCAGAAGGCCTCGACGGGCACGTTCACCCCCGAGTTCGGCATGTGCATCGTGTCCGAAGACCTCACCCACGTACTGCCCGGACCGGACACCGAGCTGGGTTGGCTGGCCCAGGAAGGTCGCGTGCCGCTCGGCTACCTCGGCGACGAGGCCAAGACGGCCAAGACCTTCCCGGTCATCGAAGGCGTCCGCTACTCCGTACCCGGCGACCGCGCCCGCATCGATGCCGATGGACTGCTCGAGCTCCACGGACGGGACTCGGTCACGATCAACTCTGGTGGCGAGAAGATCTTCGCCGAGGAGGTCGAGAAGGCGCTGGCCCAGCACCCGGCGGTGTACGACGCCGTCGTGGCCGGCCGTCCGAGCGAACGTTGGGGCAACGAGGTGGTCGCCGTCGTGCAGCTCCGCCCCGGCATGGACGCCGACCCGACCAGCCTGCTGGCCGTGTGCGAAGAGCACATCGCCCGCTACAAGCTGCCCAAGGACATCATCTTCGTCGACCAGGTCATGCGCTCCCCCGCGGGCAAGGCCGACTACCGGTGGGCCAAGCAGATCGCCGCCGACGCCGTCATCGACGGCTGACCACTCCCGCCAGCACCGCTCGCAGCTCGCGCCCGACCACGGCCGGGGTCTGACCCCGCGCCGCGGCGAGGGCGCTCGACGCACACCGAGCCCGAAGGCTCTCGTCGTCGACCAGTCGCTCGATGGCGGCGCCCAGGGCGACGGCGTCGCCCGGGGGCACGACCAGGCCACAGCCCGCCGTGGTGACGGTGGCGCCCAACGCGCCCACGTCGGTCGCCACCACGGCCACGCCGTAGGCCATCGCGTCGCCCAACACGCCGCTCTGGGCGTGGAAGTCGCGGTACGGGAGCACGACCACGTCGGCCAACCGAAAGAGCTCGTGGCGACGCTCCTCGTCCACGAAGCCGACCTCGGCCGTGACCAGGTCGGCGGTGGCCGCCGCCCGTACCTGTTCCTCCACCTCGGGCGGGCCAGCGCCGGCGACGTGCACGGCCACCCGCGCCGGATCCAGGCCCACGGCTGCGGCGAGCAGCAGGTCCACGCCCTTGTTGGCGCGCAGCGCGCCGAAGAACAGGACCCGGATGGGGCCGTCGACGGCGCGCCCCGGGGGCATCGAGGCGGGCAGCGCCCGCGGATGGGGGACCACCGACACCGCCTCGGCAGCCACCCCGACCTCACGCACGAGCTCGTCGCGCAACACCTCGTGGAACACCACGACGTGGTCGAGGTGACGAACCGTGGTGTCGGCCAACCAGAGCTGTACCCGCCGCAGCCGCCATGCGGCGTGTGGGCGGACGTCATGCACCATCGCCACCACGGGCCGACGCCGGGCCAACAGTCGCAGGGCCACGATGTCGACGGCAGGGTCCAGCAGCTCGATGTAGCAAACGTCCGGATCGAGCTGCCCGACGAGGCGGTGGCGTTGCCACGCCCGACGCACGCGCACCGTCAGCCGGTCGGCCAGCCAGCGCCCGCCACGCCCGACGCCTGGTCGCATCTCCGGCAACGTGCGGACCACCCGGTAGCCGGCGCCTTCGCCCACGAGCTGTTCCCCGCGCCACGTGGCCAGCGACTGCACCACGGCGGCGTCGCCGGGCCCGAGGGTGGCCTCGACCAACGGGCTGGAGCCGCGGTGGGGGTGCGGCCAGTACCAGTAGGTGCGCATGGGGCGGGGGCTCAGCCCCACACCTCGCGGCCACACCGCTCGACGGCCCAGGCGTCGAGCCCCTGCTGGGAGTCACTCGTGCCCGGTGCGAGGGTGGGGACGGCCGACGGGTCCTCGTTGGTGGCCCACGCTGTGGCCGACTGGAGGTAGGCGATGCCCTCAAGGCGCACGACCTCGGCGTCGGCGGCCACATCAGCCGGGATGGTCGGGTCGGCCACGATGACGTCCACGGCCTCGTCGATCCCGGACTGCGCCTGCTCGGACGCGGCCGTCAGTGCGGCGTCGTCGCCCAGCACCTCCTCGGCGGCAGCGAAGCTCCACGCCCCTGCCAACCGATCGAAGGCCTGGCACGTCGGGTCGTCCGATGCCGTCGTGGATGTCGAGGCCGCAGGCTCGTCGTCGCTGGCGCAGCCCGTCGATGCCAGTGCGCCGAGGCCGACCACGACCACGATCACCCACGCCCTCGTCGTCCGGTCGGTCACCACGTCAGTCTCGCAGGGACTGCACCTGGGCCGCGACCTCGGATGCCACACCAGCGCGCTGGCAGGCCCGGGCCAACAACGGCTTGACCGCGTCGATCGGGTCGTGGAGCTGCGCCCACACCGCCGCCGTGACGCCCTCGGCGGTGCGACCGCCCCCGAGCGCCAGCGCGGCGGCGAGCGACGGGGTGGGTGTGGCCGAACCGAGCGAGCCTTCGGCACCGACGACGTCGCCCCGCTCGAGCAACGCCCAGGCGAGCAGCTCCCGGCCCCAGAGCTGGCCTCCCCCGTCGAGGCGACCGGCCAGGGCCCGGCGGACCGAGGCCTCGGCCCCCACGGTATCGCCGGTCATCAGGAGGCGGTAGGCGCCGCGCAGGTCGTCGACGGCGCGCTGCCGGCGGTCAGCGCCGAGCTCCATCACGTTCATGCTGGCGAACCAGATGGCCACGAACACCACGAAGATGAAGCCGTTGAGCACACCGGCCACGGCGAGCAAGCCGGCGAAGACGAGGGAGGTCACGTTGGCGATGCGGCGGCCATGGGCCGGCGTGACCAGCTCGAACACCGACGCAGTCACCGCGCCACCATCGAGCGGCAAGATGGGTGCGAGGTTGAACAGCGACCACCCGATGTTGATCCACAGCACCTGGGCGAGCACGCCCTCGGCATAGGCCCCTTCGACGGCGCCCGACGACCATACGGCGAGCGCCGGGAGCCCCACCAGCACGAGCACGCCGAGGGGCCCGGCCAGGCTGACGACGATCGACCGACCGGGCGAGAGGCCCCCCTCGGCCGAGGTGAGGCCACCGAAGCCCTGCAAGACGATGCTCGGACTGCGGCCGTAGCGACGGAAAGCGAAGGCGTGCCCGAGCTCGTGGAGCAGGATCGACGCGGTGGCGATGACGATCCAGGTGCCGAGCAGCGACAGGTCGTCGCCGAACCCGAGCACGGCCACCACGAGCAGGAACGTGGGCTCGATCCGCACGGGGATGCCCCACAGGGCGAAGGACGGTGCGGTGGCCATGCCCCCAGGCTAGGCACTCTGCGCCCGGTCACCATAGGCTCGCCAGCCATGGTCGACATCGACAGCGACGCCCTCCCCCAAGGCGACGACAAGCGCGTGGCGGTGCAGTCGATGTTCGACGCCATCGCGCCGCGCTACGACCTCGTGAACCGGGTCATGACGTTCCGCATGGACGTGGGGTGGCGCAAGCGGACCGTGCGCGACCTCCGGCTCGGACCAGGATCCTCGGTGCTCGACCTGGCGTGCGGCACCGGCGACTTCTGTCGAGAGCTCGAGCGCGCCCACCTCCGCCCCATCGGGATGGACCTGTCGTTCGGCATGCTCGCCAACGCCCGAACAGGCGCCCCGCTGGCCCAGGCCGACGCCCTGGCCCTGCCCGTGTCCAACGCCAGGGTCGACGGCGTCACGTGCGGGTTCGCGCTGCGCAACTTCGTGGCCCTGGAGCCCTTCTTGGCCGAGCTCGCCCGGGTGGTCCGCCCCGGTGGGCGCATCGCCTTCCTCGAGGTGGCCGAGCCACCCAACCGCGTGCTGCGCGCTGGCCACGGGTTCTACTTCGGGAAGGTGGTGCCGTGGATCGGCGGGCTGCTCAGCGACCCCGCCGCCTACCGCTACCTGCCGAAGTCGGTGGCCTATCTGCCCGAGCCCGACGACCTGCTGCGCATGGTCGCCGACGCCGGCTTCGTGGGCGTCGACCGCGCCTTGCTGTCCACGGGCATCTCGCAGCTGATCACGGCCACGCGCGCCCGCCCGGAGTGGTGACCGGCCGCTTGCGAGCCCGCACGCGCCTCCTCGACGCCGACGTCGACCTGGTGACCATCGCCGACGACCACGGCGTGTTGTGGGAGGGGCAGCGCACCTCGTTCGCCGGGCGGGGCGTGGCCCAGCGCGTGCGGGTGCCCCGCACCGATCCCGGCGGTGCCGCCGCCGCGGTCGCCGCCGCCTTCGGGGCGTTCGACGTCGACGACGCCGTGGATCGCGTCGGTACCGGGCTCGTCGCCGTCGGCGCCTTCGCCTTCGACCCCACGATCGACGGCGAGCTCCTGGTGCCCGCCGTGACCGTCGGCGTGGGCGACGACGGTGAGCAGTGGGTGACAACGGTGCTCGACGCCGCCGCCACCGATGCCGACCACGATCGGGCGGTCGACGAGCTGCTGGGCTCGTGTGGACCCATCGGGTTCGACGTCGAGGGGTTCAGCGCCGCCGAGCCGTTCGCGCCGTCGTCGTTCGAGCTCGTGTCCGTGCGCTCCCCCGAGGCGTGGACCGACGCCGTGGGCATGGCCATCGCCGCCCTGCGCGACGGCGCCGCCGACAAGGTCGTGCTGGCCCGCGAGGTCTCCGTCACCGCCGATGCGCCGATCCCCGTCGCCGCCATCCTGCGTCGGCTGCGGGCCGCCTTCCCCCACTGCCTGCGATTCAGCATCGACGGCTTCGTGGGCGCCAGCCCCGAGCTGCTCGTAGCCCGGCGCGACGACACGGTGCGGTGCCACCCGATGGCCGGAACCGCGCCTCGCAGCGGCGACCCAGTCCTCGACCGACGCCTGGCCGACGAGCTCCTGGCCTCGCCCAAGAACCAGATCGAGCACCGTCACACCATCGACCTCGTACACGAGGTGCTGCTGCCCTTCTGCTCCTACCTCGACGAGGAGGCCGAGCCGTCGATCGTGGCCATGGCCAACGTCCAGCACCTGGCCACGGCAGTCGAGGGCCGACTCTCGTCGCCTCCGGCATCGATCATCGAGCTCGTGGGCGCCCTGCACCCGACGCCGGCGGTCTGCGGCCGTCCCCGTCAGGCGGCGCTGGTCCTGATCGCCGAGCACGAAGGCCTCGACCGGGGCCGCTACGCCGGGCCCGTGGGCTGGGTCGACCACCGGGGAAACGGCGCCTTCGCCGTGGGCATCCGCAGCGCCGAGATCGACGGGGCGACGGCCCGCGTCCTGGCCGGCGTGGGCGTGGTGGCCGACTCGGATCCGATCACCGAGCTGGCCGAGACCCGGGCGAAGCTCCAGGCGATGCTCGCCGCCATCGTCCGTCCCTGACGACTCCGCGACCGACACCGACACCGACTGCTCTCGAACCGGTGGACGTTGTCGCGACTATGCGCGCATCAACGTCCACCGGTTCGGGGGTGGGTTCGGGGGTGGGTCAGGGGGTGGCGCGAGCGCGGTCGAGAGCGATGGCGACGGCGGTGTGGATGCGGTCGTGGGCGGCCGGGTTGGTCGCCCGGTCGGTGCGCACCACGACGAGGCGCACGCCTCCCGCAGCCATCGAGGCCGACACAGCATCGGACACGCTCGACGGATCGTGTGCCTCCATCGTCACCAGGCCGTGCGCCGCAGCCAGGGTGGCCAACTCGACGTCGTGGGGGGTGCCGAACAACGCCTCGAAGGCCACCGGGTCGACCGTCGCCGCCTGCGACAAGAACGAGAAGATCCCCCCACCCCGGTTGTCGACCACCACGATGGTGAGGTCGACGGCGCGGCCGACGAGGCCGAGCAGGGCGTTGCTGTCGTGCAGGAAGGCGACGTCGCCGACGAGGACCGCGGTGGGGCCGCCGGCCAGCGCCACACCGACAGCGGTGGACACCACGCCGTCGATGCCGTTGGCGCCGCGATTGGCCAGCACCCGCAGTCCGTCGCGGGCCGCGGCATACCACTCGACGTCGCGCACCGGCATGGACGACGACACGACCAGGGCAGCACCGTCGGGCAAGGCGGCCACAACGTCGGCGGCCACCATCGGCTCGGTCGGCTGCTCGGCGGCACGGTCCTCGGCCAGGCACGAGCGCACTACCTCGGAGGCCACGGCATCGGCCTGCGCCCACGCCCCGAGCCAACTCGGTGGCGACGGCGCCAGGTCCCGGCCGACGAGGGCTCGGCACAGCGCCCCCGGCTCGGCCGTGACCATGCTGGCCAGCACACCATCGGGGTCGACCACGGCGCCCCACGTGTCGACGCCCACCTGCCACGCGTCGTCGAGGCCAGCCAGCCACTGGCCCAGGACCTTGCTGGCCGGGGGCGTGCCACACCGCAACACGACGTCAGGGCGCAGCGCCTCAGCGGTCGGCTGGTGGCGGAGCAGAGCATCGACGTGGACGACCACGACCTCGTCCGGCACCCGACATCCACTTCGGGGATCGGCCACCACCGGCCAGCCGAAACACCGCGCCGCATGGAGCACGCCGTCGCCATCGCCGACGGCTCCGCCCGCCACCACGAGGACGCGTCGACCGTCGAAGGCGGAGGCGAGAGCCGCGACGTCGGCCGACGCCGGTTCGCCCGCCATCGGACGACGCAACCACGGTCGGCCCCCGTCGCGCCCGACCGGCAGCTGACCGGCGGCGCCGACGAGCGGCTCGCGGAACGCCAGGTTCAGGTGTACCGGGCCGGGTGGCGCGCCGAGCGCCTCCACCACAGCGCGAGCCGCCAATGGACGCCAGGCCGTCGACGCGGCCTCGTCGGGCACCCCGGGCTCGGCGAACCAGCGGACGGACCGCCCGAACAGGTGCACTTGGTCGATCGTCTGAGGCGCACCCACGCCCCGCAGCTCCGGCGGTCGGTCGGCCGTGCAGACGAGGAGCGGAACCCGGCCGTGGTGGGCCTCGACCACGGCGGGGTGCAGCTCGACGGCGGCGGTGCCGGACGTGGTCAACACCACCGCCGGTCGCCCGGTGGCCGCACCCAACCCGAGGGCGACGAACCCGGCCGCTCGCTCGTCGTGGTGGACGTGCAGGGCGAGCCGGCCGTCGGCGGCCAGGGCCAGCGCCATCGGCGTCGAGCGGGAGCCGGGACAGACGACGGCGTCGGTGAGCCCGGCCCGCACCCACTCGTCGACGAGCGTGGCGCAGAAGGTGGCAGCGACGTCGGCCGGGTCGGACACGCCGGCAGCCTACGCGCCCCTGCCCCCGGCGCCGCCGGCCACGAGCCCCGGTAGCGTGCGGCCGTGCCCACCCTGACCTCCGAGCGATCCGGTCCCGCGGGTGCTCCCCGCCTGGTGCTGGCCCACGGGTTCACCCAGAACGCCCGCTGCTGGTCGCCGGTCGACGTCGACCTGGCCGACGATCACGAGGTGGTGGCCGTGGACCTCCCGGGCCACGGCGGTTCGTCGCACGTCACCGGCGATCTCATCGAAGCCGGCCGCTGGCTGGTCCAGGCCGGTGGCGTGGGGACGTACGTCGGGTACTCGATGGGTGGGCGCATCGCCCTGCACGGCGCGCTGGCCGCCCCGGAACAGGTGGCGCGACTCGTGCTCGTGAGCGCCACGCCGGGCCTCACCGACGCCGACGAGCGCCAGGCCCGCCGACGAGCCGACGAGCAGCTCGCCGATCACCTTCTCACCGTCGGCCTGCCCACGTTCCTCGAGGAGTGGCTGGCCCTCCCGCTGTTCGCCGGGCTCCGTCCGTCGGCCGCCCACCGCGACGAGCGGCTGAACAACACCGCGACCGGACTGGCCAGCAGTCTCCGCACCGAAGGCACGGGAACCCAGGCACCGCTGTGGGATCGCCTCGTTGCGCTGACCATGCCCGTCCTGCTCGTCACCGGCGAGCAGGACACGTCGTTCACGGCCGTGGCGGCCCGCATGGCGACGATGCTCCCTGATGTCCGTCACGTGGTTGTCCCCCATGCCGGGCACACCGTGCACCTCGAGCAGCCCGATGCCTTCGTCGAGGTGCTCCGCAGTTGGCTGGCCGCCGTTGCGGGCTGAGCACGGTCAGACGGGGCCCACCCACAAGCCGACGGCGAACACGATGCCGAACAGCAACTGCACCCGACCCGTCTGGCCGAGGATGGGGATCAAGGCCGCACCCTTGGCCCCTTCGAGGATGCGCTGCACGGGGATGCGGGCGGCGAGGATCGTGAACATGGCCAGCCAGGCCACGAGGCGACCCGAGGCCCCGGCGATCACCGGCGTGACCACGAACGGCAACACCATGAGCGCCACGTAGAGCACGCGCGTGCGGTGGTCGCCGAGCTTCACGGCCAGGGTTCGCTTGCCGGCCACGGCGTCGGTCGGGATGTCCCGCAGGTTGTTCACCACGAGCAGGCCGGTGGCGAACATGCCGACCGGTACGCCGGCGGCCACGGCGAGCCACGTGAGCTGCTCGGACTGCACGAACGACGACCCGGCGGTGGCCACCAGCCCGAAGAAGACGAACACGAACACCTCGCCCAGGCCGGCGTAGCCGTAGGGCCGCGGACCACCGGTGTAGAACCAGCCTGCGGCGATGGACACCGCGCCCACGAGCAGCAGGATCCACCCGGCGGCCGCGGCCAGCGCAAAGCCCACGACGGCAGCGACGGCGAACGACAGCATCGCCGCCCGCTTCACCGAGGCCGGGGCGGCGAGGCCGGAGCCGACGAGGCGCAGCGGACCGACGCGGTCGGCCGAGTCGGTACCCCGCTTGCCGTCGCTGTAGTCGTTGGCGTAGTTCGTGCCCACCTGCAGCGCCAGGGCGACGACCATGGCGGCCGCGAAGCGCCACAGCACGATGCCCTGCAACGGCCCGTCGACGTCGCCGCCGACCCCCAGGCCGGTGGCCGTGGCCGTGCCCACCAGGACGGGCACGACGGCGGCGGGCAAGGTTCGGGGGCGAGCGCCGGCCAGCCAGAGCCGCCAGCCGGAGGGCTGATCCATGGCCGGGAGTGTCACACGCCGGGCCCGCCGGGCGCCACGTGCGTCCTGCCCATCACGTCCACCACGGCGGGGCGACGGGTCGCACCACGAAGCGGGCACGGCCGGGCTCGTCGGACCACATCGGGAAGTTCGTGCCCCACACGTTGTCGTACAGGCACCACGCCAGGCCGCGACCCGCGACATCGGGGACCAGGTCGCGGTCGTGGCGCAGCAGGCGCGGCGGGCCAACGGCCACCACCGGCGCGTCGAGGGTGACGATGTGCAGCGGCTCGTCGACGCTCAGGTTGGCCACCCCCCGGCCGACGGCATGCAGCGAGCGGGCACCGTCGGGCACGACGTCGAACGGCGACACGGCCTGGCCGAGCACGTCGAGTCGCCATCCGCTGGGATCAGCCACGCGCGGATGGAAGGTGCACCACAGCGCTTCGGGAAGCCGCGACGCCCGACGGGCCGACCACGAGACGTCGACCCGCAACTCCTCGGCATCGTCGGGCAGGTCGTAGGTCAGCCACACATCCGCCGGGCAGCCGTGACGGTCGACGGCCACGGCTGGTCCGGCGAGGCGGGCCACGGCCCGGACGCCGCCGTCGACCCACCCCACGTGCAACGAGACCAAGGTCGGTTGCCAGCGCCGGCTCGGCGGCGCGGCGACCTCCATGCCGGGCTTGGTCTGGTCGTGGAAGGCCCACCACTCGTCCTCGGGGGCGGCGACCACGTACTGCTCCCACCACCGCTCGTAGTCGGTGACCGAGAACGTCTGGTGCACGAAGCGGGCCAGCGGGTGCGATCGCCCGGCCAGGGCGCGACCGTCGGCGGTGGTGCACCCGATCACCGCACCGGTGACGGGGTCGATGGTTATCGTCAGGTGCCGACCTCGGATCGGCGACCCGGCCGCGCTCGGGGCCAGGCCGGCGACGTCCGGCGGCTCCGGCTCGCAGGCGCGAAGCTCGGCGGCCACCGGCGCAGCCAGCCCCGTGCCGGCCAGCGCCGCCACCGCCCGGTCGACGTAGCTTCGCTGCTCGGCCCACGACGCCTCGAACCGAGCCACCCGCGGGTCGGCTGTCCGAGCCACGGCCACGTCGTCGGGCGCATACGTGGTCGTGTCCGGCCACGCCGTCTTCTCGTCGAGCCCCCACGTGTGCTCGGCCACGAGCAGCAGGTTGCGGTCGGCGCGCACCACGGCCGGGTCCGTCGCATCGACGACCTCGGCCTCCACCGCCGTGGCCACGGCCCGCGCCACGGCCCGAAACCTCGCCACCTTGGCCGGGTCGCTGGCCGCCCCGTGGATCCAGGTGTCGCCGATCTCGGCCCTGATGTCCGGCAGCTCGTCCACCCCTCCTCCGGCGTCGAGGGCGTCCCACGCATCGTCGAGGCGCCCGGCACGGATCGTGGCCTGCGGGTGGCGCGCCGTGAGCGTGGCGTGCAGCGCTCGAACGGCGTCGACCGTGGGCGGTCCGAGGTTGTCGCCGGTGTGGTCGACCACGAGCAACGTGGTCGTACCCGGAAGGACGGCGCCGCCGCCGTACCCCCCGGGTTGCAGCAGCACCACGACCTCGGTGGCGGTGTGTTCGTCGCGCCATCGGAACACGGGCGGCACGTCGGGCGCGGTCGACGCCGGGTTCACGCCGAGGTGCAGCAGGCGGACACCGGCACCGGCGAGGACGGGCACGAGCGCGCGGGTGTGCCCGGGGACGTCGGTCATCTTGGCCGCCACCGTCGTCCTCCCGAAACGGCGATCGAGCCGGTGGGACATGGCCACGGCGGCGTCGGCCAACCGGCGGTCGAGCAACGAGGTGTGGGTCGTGAACGGCCAGGCGTGCCAGGCCAGGTCGCCATCGGCCACGGCCCGCTCGACCGAGGCCACCAGCTCCGGGTCGGCCGATTCGAGCGCCTCGGTGACCAGCCACGAGCCGACCGTCCACACCAGGCGCGGGCCGTCGGCCTGGGCCCGCAGGGTGCGGGCGGTGGCCAGCGCCGAGGGCAGCAGGTCCTCGAGGTAGCGGCGGGTGACGTCGGCGGCGAGGTCGGTGAAACCGATGTCGAGGTGCGTCTTGGACACCACGAGCACGTCGGTGACCTCGATGCCGACGGCAGGCTCGGTGGGCGTCGTCACGACGGCCGAGCATACGGTGTGCCCATGCGTGAGCTCATCGCCCTCCCCGCCTCGGGCGGTGCCACCTTCGTGGCCGCGCTGCTGGCCGCGTGGGACGGCGGCGACGCCGTGCTCCCGATCGATCCGAGGCTCCCGGACGTGGCCGTGGCCGAGCTCCTCGTGACCATGGCCCCCGGCGTCGTCATCGATGGCCGGGGCGAGCGCCACCGCCAGGCCGACGGCCGACCCGTCGACGAGGGCGATGCCCTCGTGGTGGCCACGAGCGGCTCCACCGGTGCCCCCAAGGGCGTGGTCCTGACCCACGAGGCCGTCGCCGCCACGGCCGTGGCCGTCAACGAAGCGCTCGAGGTGGTGGGAGCGAACGATGGCTGGTTGTGCTGCCTGCCCACGGCCCACGTGGCCGGGCTCGGCGTGATCACCCGGTCCCTCGTCGCCGGCACGCGCCTGGAGGTGCAGGACCGCTTCGACGCCGACGAGGTGCGGGCCGCTGCGCTCGATCGGGGGGCCACGCTGACCAGCGTCGTGCCCACGGCGCTCGATCGGATCGATCCGTCGTGGTTCCGGGCCGTGATCGTGGGTGGAGCTGCCCCCCCGATCACCAGGGCGCCCAACGTGTTCGCCTCGTACGGGATGACCGAGACGGGTAGCGCCGTCTGCCTCGACGGCCGTGCGCTGCGCGACGTCGACCTGCGGATCGTCGACGGCGAGATCCACGTGCGGGGCCCGATGCTGCTGCGCGCCTACCGCGACGGGTCGGTGCCGCTCGACGACCACGGCTGGTTCGCCACCGGCGACCTGGGCGCCATCGCCGACGACGGCACCCTCACCGTGCACGGCCGCGCCGGCGACCTGATCATCACCGGCGGCGAGAACGTGTGGCCGGCCGCGGTGGAGGCGGCACTGCGCGACGTGCCCGGCGTGGCCGACGTGGGCGTGGTCGGTCGACCCGATCCCGAGTGGGGCACGGCAGTGACCGCTGTGGTCGTCCCCGTCGACCCGGCGTCGCCGCCGACCCTCGAAGACCTGCGGGCCGCCGCCGCCGACCGGCTGCCCCGCTTCGCCCTCCCCCGCCGCCTCGAGGTGGTCGAGGCCCTCCCCCGCACCGCCCTCGGCAAGCTCCGCCGCCACGAGGCCTGATACTCCCGATCTCCTGCGTGCGTGCGCGCCCCACCAGGGCCCGCACGTGAGAATGCTGTCATCAGGCGGTGAGGATCTCGTCCACCACGTCGGCCACCGACCGACCGTCGACGTCGGGGTGACGGACGAGCGCGGCCCGCATCCCCGCAGCCCGTCCACCGGC
>Ga0335397_10005700_pt1 | contig 16214 bp, 15 predicted proteins | sample MAT04_FD_205740 | JGI IMG/M metagenome (GOLD analysis project Ga0335397, IMG submission 205740) | Freshwater microbial communities from Lake Fryxell liftoff mats and glacier meltwater in Antarctica - MAT-04 (spades assembly) (version 2) ... | reverse complement strand
TGTGTTTTGGCGAGCGGGTCGCCATCCTGGATGCGAACGTCAAGCGTGTGCTCACCCGTGTGCTGGGGTTCGGTGACGACCTCGCATTGCAGACGAGCGAACGCAAGCTCTGGGCAGCGGCCGGCGAATTGTTGCCGACGGTGCGCCTCGAGCAGACCATGCCTCGGTATACCCAGGGCATGATGGATCTCGGTGCCATGGTCTGCCTGCCGCGGACACCCGCCTGTGGCCGCTGCCCGGTCTCAAGCGACTGCTCCGCGTTGCGCCTGGGGACACCAGAGCGGTTTCCGGTTCGCACGCGCACGCTCAAGCGCAGTGCCCTGTCGGTGTGGTGGCTGTGGATGCAGCGTTGCGACGGAGCAGTCTGGCTGCATCGGCGCCCGTCAACGGGTGTCTGGGCCAGCCTGTACTGCTTTCCTTCCTTTGACAGCCGCGACGCCCTGGCGCAAGCGATCACTGCCGGGCTTGGCACCGACGCCGAGGACATGCCAGCCTTCAAGCATGTGTTGACGCACAAGGATCTGTATCTTCACCCTGTGCGCCTTGTGGTTCCACAGGCCGCTGGCGCAGCCATGGCCGGACGATGGTTCTCGCCTGGCGAGTGGCCCGGTCTGGGTCTGCCGGCGCCGATTCGCCAGTTGCTGGTTCAGGCCTGCAGCCAGCCGAAAGAGGTCGACGGATAACGACCTGGCGTGGCGTCGAGCTCCCGGTGGCGGGACAGTGTGGTCCAGCGGTCTGCAAACAGGCGCGTGAGCTCTTCGACCAGATAGACCGAGCGGTGCTGGCCGCCGGTGCAGCCGATGGCCACCGTTACATAGCTGCGGTTGTCGTTGGCCAGGGAGTCCAGCCAGGTGTCCAGAAACTGGGCGATATGCAGCATCAGCTTGCGGACTTCGTCATGCTGCTGGAAAAACGCGATCACCGGTTCGTCGCGGCCGGTCAGCGCCTTGAGTTCGGGTTCGTAGTGCGGGTTGGGCAGCATGCGTGCATCGAACACATAGTCGGCATCGGTCGGAATGCCGCGCTTGAATGCAAACGACTCGAACACCAGTGTCAGATGCCCGCCAGGCAGCTCGATCAGCGAGCGCACATAACCCTGCAGCTGCGACGGGCGGATCAGGCTGGTGTCGATGACCTGCGCGCGGTCGCGCAGGTCGGCCAGCAGTTCTCGTTCGAGTTCGATCGCTTCTACCAAGGCCGGGCGCTGCGCGGCAGTGCCACTGTCACCATCGCGTTGGGACAAAGGATGCTTGCGACGCGATTCGGAGTAACGGCGAACCAGCGTGTCGGTCGTCGAATCAAGAAAGATCGACTTGATAACCACGCCCAGGTCGCGCAATGCGCGTAATCGCTCAGGCACCTGCGGCAGCGACGCAGCGCTTCGGACGTCCATCGCGATGGCGACCCGGTTGGCCTGGCGCTGCTGGACCAGTTGGACAAACTGCAGCAGCAGCTCGGGGGGCAGATTGTCCACGCAGTAGTAACCGGCGTCTTCCAGCGCATGCAGGGCCACGGACTTGCCCGAACCCGACATGCCGGTGATGAGGATCAATTCCAGTTCCATGGCGTTCAGGCTCCTTTGGTCATTTTTGCGTCTGCAAAAGTTCCCGCGCATGCGCCAGCGTAGAAGACAAAATGCGCTCACCGCCTAGCATGCGCGCAATTTCGCCCACCCGCGCTTCACCCAGCGCCAAGGCCACAGTGCTCAGCGTGGATTTCTGCTGCAGTTGCTTGGACACCACCAGATGGTGGTCAGCGCAGACGGCGACCTGCGCCAGGTGGGTGACCGCCAGTACTTGTCGGTCGCGCCCCAATTGGCGCATGAGGCGCCCGACGGCCTCGGCGACCGACCCGCCCACGCCAGAGTCGACCTCGTCGAAGATCAGTGTCTGGGCGGTCCCGAGTTCACTGGTCGTGACGGCGATGGCCAAAGCGATGCGGGAGAGTTCACCACCCGAGGCGACCTTGCCGATCTGACGCGGTGTGCTGTCTGGATGCCCAGCCACCAGAAACTGCACATCCTCCAGCCCATCTTGCAGGGGCGCCGGCCTGGGCAGCAGCGAAACCTCGAAGCGGCCACCTTCCATCCCAAGGCTTTGCATCGCAGTGGTGATGGCACGTGCCAGCAGGGGAGCTGCCCTGGTGCGCTCGCGCGAAATCCGCTGGGCTTCCTGGACGAAAACAGTCTGTGCCGAGGCTGAAGCGCCCTCCAGCGTCCCCAGGTCGGAGGCAGCATCCAGCGCACGCAGTTCGCTGCGCCATTGGGCCAGCAAGTCAGGCAGGGCATCGGCATTGCGCTTGTAGCGGCGTGCCAGCGAGACCCAGAGCGCCATGCGCTCGTCGAGTTGCGCAAGCCGCTCGGGATCGAGTTCGGTCTTGCGCAGGTACAGGCGCAACCCGTGCGCCGTGTCCTCGACCTCGGCCAGGCTCGACGCCAGCGCCGTGGTCAGTGGCTGAAAGGCTGGCTCCAGATGTTCTTGCTGGCGCAACTGCTGCAGCGCCTGGTTCAGGGCGTGGATCGCGCCGCCCTCACCATCCTGCAGTGCCTCGGCTGCGCCGCTGGCAGCATCCAGCAAGGACTGTGCATTGGACAGGCGGCCATGGTCGGTGTTCAGTACGTCCCATTCGCTGGCTTGCGGCGCGAGTTTGTCGAGCTCGCCGATCTGCCAGTTCAAGCGATCGCGTTCACGCTGCAGCGAATCCTGCGCGGCACGGGCGTCGCGCACGGCCTTATCGGCCAGTCGCCATTCCTGCCAGCGCCGGCCCAGTGGGCTGGTGTCCACCTTGGCAAAGGCGTCCAGCAGCCCGCGCACGGCGTCGGGCCGGGTCAGGCTCTGCCAGGCGTGCTGGCCGTGGATGTCGATCAACTGTTCGCCGACCGTTCGCAGTTGCGCGGCGGTGGCCGGGCTGCCATTGATCCAGCCCCGGCTCTTGCCCTGCTGGTCGATGGTTCGGCGCAACAGCAGGGAGTCGCTGCATTCGAAACCTGCGACTTCCAGCCAATGGGCGAGGTAGGTTGGAGAGTCGAACTCGGCGCTGACCTCCGCGCGCGCTGCCCCTTCCCGGATGGTGGCAGCATCGGCCCGGGCGCCGGTGACCAACTGCACGGCATCGATCAGGATCGACTTGCCGGCGCCGGTCTCGCCGGTCAGGACGGTGAACCCGCTGGCCAGGTCTATGTCGAGCGCATCGACGATGACGAAGTCGCGCAGGACAATGCGTTTGAGCGCCACTGTCAGGCCACGCCTTCATTCCAGTGCAGCTTGCGCCGCAAGGTGTCGAAGTAGCTCCAGCCCTTGGGGTGCAGAAAACGCGCGCGGTACTGTGAACGCGAGACCACGATGCGGTCGCCATGCAGCAGTGTGGCCAGCGACTGCATGTCGAAGTTGGCACTGGCATCACGACCCGCAACGATTTCGATCGCGATTTCGGTCGCGTCGGCCAGCACGATGGGCCGGTTCGACAAGGTATGCGGTGCAATCGGCACCAGCACCCAGCCGGGAATGGACGGGTGCAACATGGGGCCGCCGGCCGACAGCGCATAGGCCGTGGAGCCGGTCGGGGTTGCGATGATCAGGCCGTCGGCGCGCTGGTTGGCAACGAAATGCCCGTCGACCTCCACCCGCAACTCCACCATGCCGGACGTCGCGCCGCGGTTGACCACCACCTCGTTCATTGCCAGGGCGTCAAACACGCAGTGCCCATCGCGCAGCACCCGGGCTTGCATCAGGCTGCGGTGGTCTTCCTCGTAGGCCCCCGCCAGCATCGGCAGCAGGGTGCTCTGGAAACCGTCGAACGGGATATCGGTGATGAACCCGAGCCGGCCCTGGTTGATGCCGATCAGCGGTATGCCGTGGCGGGCCAGTTGCCGACCGATGCCCAGCATCGTGCCGTCTCCACCGACCACCAGGCCCAGATCGCACTGTGTGCCGATGGCTGCGACGTCAAGCGCGGTGTAGCCGGTGATCCCCATGTTCGATGCGGTCTGGCTTTCCAGGGCGACCTCACAGCCTTGTGCATGGAGGAAATGCGCCACATCTTCGATGGCCTGCCGCGACGACGCGCCCAGGCTGCCAGACGCGATGGTCTGGTACTTGCCGATCAGCGCGACATGGCGGAATTTTGAGCGCATTGCTAAATTACATCACTAAAATGATTTCATGCTCGATGACCGTGCGAAGTTGTTAATGAAAGCGCTTGTCGAGCGCTACATCGCAGATGGCCAGCCTGTCGGCTCGCGGACACTCTCGCGCGCGTCGGGGCTTGATCTGTCGCCGGCGACCATCCGCAATGTCATGTCCGACCTGGAGGAACTAGGGCTGATCGTGAGCCCGCATACCTCTGCCGGGCGCATCCCCACGGCACGCGGGTACCGGCTGTTCGTAGACACCATGCTGACAGTACCCAAGGGCGAATTCAAGGCGCAGCGCCTGGCGCCGGATCAGCCGCAACGCGTGATCTCGAACGCCGCGAACCTGCTCTCCAGCCTGTCGCAGTTCGTTGGGGTGGTGCTGGCGCCGCGGCGCAGTTCGGTGTTTCGCCATATCGAGTTTCTGAGGTTGTCCGAGCGCCGGCTGCTCGTCATCATTGTTTCGCCGGATGGCGATGTGCAAAACCGCGTCATCTTCACCGAGCTCGATTACTCGCAGTCGCAGTTGATCGAGGCTGCGAACTACCTCAACATGCACTATGTGGGCATGGCCATCGAGCAGGTGCGGGAGCGGCTGAAGGCGGAAGTGGAGTCGCTGCGCTCTGAAATCGCCGCCCTGATGCAGGCGGCAGTTTCGATCAACTCGGACGCGATTGCCGAAGCACAGGACGATGTGGTGATCTCCGGCGAGCGCAATCTTCTGGCGCTGTCGGATTTTTCAAGCGACATGGGGCAACTGCGCCGGGCGTTCGAGCTGTTCGAGCAGAAGGCACAACTCATGCGGCTGCTGGATGTGGCTGGGCAGGCGGAAGGTGTGCGCATCTTCATTGGTGGCGAGAGCCAGGTCGTGCCCTTCGAGGACTTGTCGATTGTCAGCGCGCCCTACGAAGTCGATGGCCAGGTGGTCGGAACCCTGGGCGTCATCGGCCCGACGCGCATGGCCTACGACCGCATGATCCAGATCGTGGACATCACCTCCAAGCTGGTCAGCAATGCCCTGAGCCACCACAAGTAGCCCTCGTACAATCCGGGCTCGGTCGGGCCGTTAGCTCAGTTGGTTAGAGCAGAGGACTCATAATCCTTTGGTCGTAGGTTCAAGTCCTACACGGCCTACCAGCATTCACGCGTCGCGGGGCCAATGAAATGGACTGCGGTGTTGCTATCGATTGCGGCAATCTGCATCCTTTCACAGCTCACTGAGCATTGAGCCAGGCGACCGAAGTGACAACAATGCTATCGACTTGGACACCTGAGCCGGAGCCAGACTACGGTTTGTCGAGTAATTCGGTCGCCATCTTCGGCGGCTGCATTTTGTGCCAGGTATGCGGAATGAGTAGCCGCAACGGCATGCGCCCGTAATGGTGACGCGCCAGCAACAACGCGGCGGCTACTCCCTGCATCGCTGACGGGTCGCTATCGGGTTCGGTGGGGGTTAGCACCTGCGCGAGCAGTGGCAATAACCAGGCGCGTTTGAGGCGGCCCGGCCCGGTGGCTTCAATCTCGACTAGTGTGTTGGCAGGCACGGGGGTTTGCAGCCACTGATGGCAAAAGTGGCAGGCCAGGGCTAGCGGCTCGGACAAACCCAGGGCGGCGGCGCGTGCGGGCAGGTCGACCCAGAAGCGCGGATCGTGTGCGCTGAAGTGGCGCATCAGGCCGTCCAGATCGACGAGATCGCGCAAGCGGTCGCGCAGCTCCGAATCCTGGAACAAGTGGACTGCGCTGTGCAGCACCTGGTCGATCGGAGCAAGTACTTGCCAGGCTGCCCATTTCGACGGCGCCAAGCGCTGCAGCAATACATCGGCGTCGACCCGCATACGGGCCACGGGGGGCTGGATGTTGTGGTGCAGGTCGAGTTCCATCGTGTGCACCGGATGGGTCATCGGCGGCACTTCGTGGCTCCACTCGTGGTAGTACCGCTGGTCGTGTTCGTCCAGCTCGGCCTCCAACCAGCCGGCCGCCCGCAGGCGCGATTGCGCCTCGGCAATGTGCGCCTTGGGCACCAGCAAGTCGACGTCTGACGGCAGCCTGCCTGCGGCAATGGGAAGATTCTGCCCAATGTAGGCGCTGCCCTTGAGCAGCACCAGTGGGTAGTTGCCAGCGGCGAGCGTGATGGCGACACGTTCCAGCACCCAGACCATGGCGGTGGTGCGCCAATGTGAGAGTCGTTGCTCACTGACGAGGTGGCGGCGGGGTTGCGCCGGAACCTCATCGATCATGCCGGCCGCAGCCAGGCTTTCCGCCAGGCGTGCCAGCAGGCGCAGCCGGCGCGCCAGGCGCACCACGCGTTCCCAGTCGGCGAGCGTCCACAGCAGTGTTTGCTCGGGCGTGCGCAGCGCCTGCAACCACAGCAAATGGGCTGGTGGCGACGTGGACGATGTGCTCACTGGAGTACCTCCGTGTTGGGCACTGCGGGGCAATTCGCCTTGGGACCGGCTCTGCAGTTCATGACGCCTCTACCTGCGCGTGGCGTTCTACGATGCCGGGCCATGCAGCGTTGATCGTGGCCAGCGCGTCGTCCAGGTCGCTGTAGATCAACTGCCAACCCGGGCACTGCCGCACCAGCGCGATGGCGGCCCGAAAACCCGCTTCGCCGAGCAGGTTGTAGTTGAATGCGTTGAACGACAGCGCTGGAAACAACACATGTTCGGCCAGTGGTTCCCAGCGTGTCGGGCTGCCCGCCTGCCATTTCGGCAGCACGACTGCGCCCGGTCGGGCTGTATCGTGGCGGCGCTGCACCGATACCTTGCTGGCGGCCAAGTGAGCGACGCGTCCTTTGCGCGTCTTGGGGAAGACCGGGCCAAACACCGCATCGGGCGTGAAGTCCTTGATCACCTCGATGGATGCGTTTTTGAGTGCCACGGGTTTGAGCATCGCGCGAAACACACCTGCCGCCGGGTCGAATGCGCCGAATTCGTCGGAAAGCAGGCGCCAGCCGCGTTGGGACAGTGCTGCTGTGAGCGTGCTTTTTCCCGACCCGGGTATGGCCGGCAGCAACAGTGCGAACCCATCGCGCTCGACTGCGCCGGCATGCAGCAACAGTAGATCGTTGAGCCGTTGGGCGACGAGCCAGTTCGCACCCCACTCGAGCAGGGGTAGTGGGCTGTCGGCCGGAAACGGATCGAACGCGAGTCGTCCGTCGCAATAGAACACCACCTGGGGTCGCATCCACCGGCGCAGGCCCCGCGCCTGCATGATGCGGATGTGCGCATCAGCCCAGTCGGCCTTGTCGATGAAAGGGTAGTGGCCGTAGACGGCTTTTAACTGGACCGCCAACACGGGGCTGTCGCTGCGCACGTTCAGGGTCACGGCTCCGAGATCCAGCCAGAGACCGTCGGAGGCCAATGCGTCCGCAATAGCGCCTGGTGTGACGTCGGCCAATGACCGCGTTATGTCAGACTCTCCGGCGCTCACTGTGGGTTGTTGAGAGTGACGGGCAGCTCACGTACCAAGCCTGCTTCGGTCAGTTGTTGCCAACTACCGTCGACCAGTGCGAACAATTCGTCGGGAGCAATACCGCTGTCGGAAGAAAGCAGGACGCAAACGGCCGTGGTATCAGCCGGTTCTATTTCTAAGACTTCAAGTATCGACGCACTTTCGTCGTTCAACAACGCAGTTTCACCAGTCGCCGGACTGAACGCCGCCCATAGATGCCCTACGGGTTCGACCAATATGCCTTCGACGCGCGCGAAGCACCGCATCAAACGGGTTTGAAGGACGTCCAGCAGGATTGGTGCACTGCCGATGTGCTCGCGTTGGGAACGCCGACTCCGACCACACCGACGATCTTGCCGTTGTTGTCAATGCGGATCGCGACGTACGAGTCACTTTTCTGGGGTGGGGCGCCGTTGCGGATGCGGCTGGGTTGGCCGGCATAGACTGTTCCGGGCAACGGCGTCACGGTCACGGTGTTGATCTTCACGTTGGATGAACCGGCAGAGAAACACTGCCACTGGGTGTTGGTGATGTACGGTGGATTTGTTCCGGGGATCTGCCGTGCGAGCAGGTTAATGTCTGAACCCCTGATCCAGGTGCTTGGCGCCGTCTGCCCCGCCAAGGAGTAGAGGGGCACCCTAAGATAGGTGTCTGACGGCAAAGGATTGGTGACTGGACCCGGATACGTCGGGTGGTTGACTTCCTTGGCGACGCAGCTCAATGACGTCGCGGCGAACGCACTCCCACTGTAAAGCGTCAGCGCTGCGGGTGCTGCAAATGCGCCGCGCACAAGTCGGCGTCGTGCACTTGTGTTCGCAGTCGAATCTTGAAGGTTCTTGTTCACTTTTCACCCCTATGGCCAGTTGCCGGCCAATTGCATTGCCATTCCCGATGCGTTGAAGATTCGAAAACCCCGGAAGGCCTTATTTGCTACCGTGCGGAGCAGCCAATCGCAAGCGTAACACCAACCGATACCGCAGCACCTGTACTATTGCCGAGAATCCGGAACTTCAACATCTGCCCGAGAACAGCAAAATTCGAGCCATGGTGGATAAATTGCGTTAAGTTGTTGAAAAATATGGTTAATTGCAATGCAGCGTTGCTGGCTAGTCGAATCGAAAGCCGTATGTGTAAACTATTCCGACGCTGTGTATTGTGTGGTGTGCGCGCGCAGATTGGCGCCAAGGCGGCGTGGTAGCCTAAAGGGGCCATTGAGGTGTTGAAGCCTGAAATGTTCCTGTGCCGGCCGGGTCGTCGTTTCAACAAAGTTCGAGCGGTTAGCTGAGTTTCAAAGGACCGTACCTATCAGATTGGACCTTCCTGGGATAAACAGGCCAGGGAGATCACGAGGTTTGACTTCGCCACGAGATTCCGTGTTGCCTATGTCACCTTGCAGCGGTACACGCGGGTCGCGTCCAGCGACCCCATTGTGTTCCTGGAGGACAAACTGAAGGTTGAATGCGGGCCGGTTTTGATGCTGGGGCTCAAACAGACGAGCAGAGCAGCCTGTTCAGCAACACCGAGGGCAGAGCAATTTCGACATCAGCGGCACGCCGACGCAGGTGAGCAACAACGTCAAGCGCTACCTGCCGGAATTACAGCAAACTCTAAGAATCGACAGCGACGCCGTTGCCGACAAAATGATACTTCACCGGAACTTGAGACAGGATCTGCCCAAGGTTGGTGTTAGACTCTTTAGCTTTGCGGCTGTAGCTCAGTTGGATAGAGTACTTGGCTACGAACCAAGGGGTCGTGGGTTCAATTCCTGCCAGCCGCACCAGTAAAGCAAGGGGCTTGCGTCACACCACGACGCAAGCCCTTTTTGCTGGGCAGTGGGAGTGGCGGCAAACCGCGTTTCAACGCATCCGGCAGGTCCATCATGAGCAAGGCATTCACCAGAGAGTCGGAATCGTCCGATGCTGAGGACGACATCCCTTTGCCGCCCCTGCCGGCCAACGGCAAAAACTACATCACGCCCGCAGGTTATGCCCGGCTGCGCGCGGAACTGCTGGACCTGATCGACAACCAGCGGCCCAAGGTCGTTGAGGTCGTGCACTGGGCAGCCAGCAACGGCGATCGTTCAGAGAACGGCGACTACATCTACGGCAAGAAGCGGCTGCGCGAGATAGACCGCCGCATCCGTTTTTTGACCAAACGCCTGGAAATTGCAGAGGTTACCGATCCAAGCGTGCACCACGGCAACGACCAGATCTTTTTCGGCGCCACGGTGGCGTACGTTGATCAGTTGGCTCTGGAGCGAATCGTCACCATTCTGGGTATCGACGAGGCCGAAAGCGCGCGCGGCGAAGTGACCTGGGTGTCGCCGATCGCGCGAACCCTGCTGAGGGCCCGGGTAGGCGACGTGCTCAGCCTCGTGACGCCCGCGGGCGTCTCCGACATCGAAGTGCTGTCGGTGGACTACCCGGCACCAGCGCCGGCCTAGATTCTCTCTGCGCGCAGCACGGAGGGCGTGCGACGCAGATTGCGCAGCGCAACGTCCAGATGGGCGCGGTCGCGCACCGCGATGACAAAGCGCAGGTCGGTTGCATCCTGGGCGCCATCCTGCCCCATGTCGATATGCGTGATGTCGGTCTCGGCGTTTGCCAGAGCAGCCGCCACACGCGCAAGCACGCCCTTGCCATTGATCACCGATACAAGCACCTGGGTTTCGAAAGGCCGCACGGGGTCGTCGGCCCAGTCGACGGCGATGAATCTCTCGCTGTCCTTGTGCTGTAGTTTGCTGGCGATCGGGCACTGCGCGGTGTGTACGACCAGCCCCTCACCGCGCCCCAGGTAGCCGACGATGGCGTCACCCGGGATCGGTCTGCAGCAGTTCGAGTAGTGCACCGAAGCGTTTTCGCTGCCATCCAGCGCAACCGCACCCTGTGCCAGCGTGTCCTGCGCGGTGAACCGTTCGCGCGTCAGCAGCAGGGCATCCGGCTTCTCGCCGGTTTCCTCTGCCAGCAGGGTGACCAGGCGCTTGGCCACGATGGTGGCGATGCGTTTGCCGAGGCCGATGTCGATCAGCAATTCGGATTGCGACCGGTTGCCAGAGAACCGCAGCAGACGCTCCCACACCGTTTGGTGCAGCGAGTCATCCTCCGGGAAACGCTCGATGCCTTCTGCACGCAGCGCCTGCGCCAGCAACTTCTTGCCGAAACTCTCCGACTCGGCGTGCGCCAGTGTTTTCAGGTGGTGCCGGATTTTCGAGCGTGCCCGCCCGGTGCGGACGAAACTCAGCCAGGCCGGGTTGGGGCTGGACATGGGCGCCGTGACCACCTCCACCACGTCGCCATTCTTGAGCTCGGTGCGCAAGGGCACCTGTTCGCCGTTGATCCGGGCCGCCATGGTGCGATCCCCGACATTGCTGTGGATGGCATAGGCAAAGTCGACCACAGTGGCGCCGCGCGGCAACGAAAGAATCTGGCTCTTGGGCGTGAACACGTAGACGGCGTCTGGGTACAGGTCCACCTTGACGTGGTCCCAGAACTCGGCGGCATCGCCAGTTTCCCGCTGGATGTCGAGCAGCGACTGCAGCCACTGGTTTCCGAGCCGGTCGGAGTTCGTGCCGTCCGGTTGGCGGGCCTTGTACAGCCAGTGGGCAGCCACGCCGGATTCGGCAACCAGGTGCATCGACTCGGTGCGCAGCTGGAACTCGATGTTGACCCCTGCCGGCCCCACCAGCGTGGTGTGCAAGGACTGGTAGCCATTGAGCTTGGCAATCGCGATGTGGTCCTTGAACCGCCCGGGCACGGGCTTGTAGAGCTGGTGCAATGTGCCCAGCGCCGTGTAGCAATCCAGCAGTGTCGGAACGATGAGGCGAAAACCGTAGATGTCGGTGACCTGGGCAAAACTCAGGTGTTTCTGGTCCATCTTGCGATAGATCGAATAGACCGATTTCTCACGCCCGGCGATCCGCAAGGTAATCCCTGCTGTCGCAAATGCGGCCTCCAGCTCGCGCTGCACCTTCTGGATCAGGTCGCGCCGACGGCTGCGCGCCTTCTCTACGGCCTTGGACAGGATCGCATAACGCCACGGGCGCAGATACGTGAAGGACAGGTCCTGCAGTTCCCGGTAGATCTGGTTGAGGCCGAGACGATGGGCGATGGGCGCGTAGATGTCGAGTGTCTCCAACGAGATACGCGCCCACTTGTCGCGCGACACGTCGGACAGCGTGCGCATGTTGTGCGATCGGTCGGCCAGCTTGATCAGGATGACGCGCACGTCGCGCGCCATGGCCAGCAACATCTTGCGGAACGACTCGGCCTGGTTTTCTTCGCGTGTCGTGAAATGCAGCTTGTCGAGTTTGGTCAGGCCGTCGACGAGGTCTGCCACCGGGGAGCCAAATCGCTCGATCAGTTCGACCTTGGTCACTCCGCAGTCTTCCAGCGCATCGTGCAGCAGTGCCGCCATCAGCGCCTGGGCGTCGAGTTTCCAGTCGGCGCACTGTGCAGCCACGGCGATCGGATGCGTGATGTACGGCTGGCCGCTGTTACGCAGTTGCCCGAGATGGGCCTCGTCTGCAAACTTGTAGGCCTGTCGGACCTTCTCCACGTCGACCGCAGGCAAGTAGTCGAGTTTGGTTGTGAGTGCCTTGAAGCTGGCCGCAGCCGCATTGGCAGCAGCAGGGCTGATCGACACGCTGGGCGGAGCCTTGCGCGCGCGTTTGGCGGGGAGGATCGGCGGGCTGATGGGGTCGGTCACCCCTCGAATATAGCCTGCAGCTCCCTCTGCGAGCGGGGCCAAAAAAATGGCACCCCTGAGGGTGCCAGCATTCACCGCCTGAACCGGTTCAGAGCGGTACTTTTTTCAACATCTCGATGCCGACCTTGCCTGCGGCAATCTCGCGCAAGGCTGTGACACCTGGTTTGTTCTTGCTTTCGATCTTGGGCGCATGGCCCTGGCTCAGCATGCGCGCGCGGTAGGTGGCGGCCAAGACGAGTTGGAACCGATTCGGGATTTGCACGAGGCAATCTTCAACAGTGATGCGGGCCATGGAAACTCCGGTAGACGAAAGGGACACTAAGAAATGTTCAGAGCTGCAAAGATGCCGGCGCGGGCGCGGCGTTGTGCTGTCAGTCTGAGACGTTGTGCGTGCACTATTGCTTTCAGGTCAAACAGCGCGCGATCAAACGAGTCGTTGATTATAACGAAGTCGAACTGATCGACCTGTGCCACTTCAAGCGCTGCATTCTTGAGCCGCAGCGCGATGGTCGATGCTGCGTCCTCGCCGCGGCGCTCCAGGCGTGAACGCAACTCTTCCCAACTGGGCGGCAGGATGAAGATCAGCACCGCGTTGGAGAACACCCGCTTGATCGCCACTGCGCCCTGAAAGTCGATCTCCAGCACCACGTCGGCGCCTTGCTGCATGCGCTCGGCGATGGCCTGGCGCGATGTTCCGTAGCGGTGGCCATGCACGGCGGCCCACTCGACGAAACCGTCAGCAGCCACCATGTCATCAAACTCTGCGGGAGACACAAAATAGTACTCACGGCCATGGATCTCCTGGCCCCGCGGCGGGCGGGTGGTGTGTGAAACAGAGGGCTTGACGAGGGAGTCCAGCTCCATCAACGCCTTGACGAGGCTGGATTTTCCAGCGCCACTGGGCGCTGCAACGACGAACAGGTTGCCGGGATAATCCATGAAGAGGCGGGCCAAAGGCGTACAGCAATGGGGTGGGGCATTGTAGGGGGGCAGGCACTGTCCCGCACTTGCTGGTGCCAGCGTGCCTGGCAGCGCAAAATGGAGAATTACCCATTGAGGTTTCACGCCATGAGTGACGACAGCCTTGTCAGTGATCCGGTCCTCAAGCCGCAACTCGAATACCCCTGTGGCGCTCCCCCCCAACCGGGAGTGGCCCACGAAATCGTGCCCGGGGTCCAATGGTTGCGCATGTCACTGCCATTCGCACTGGCGCATATCAACCTGTGGGCCGTGCGCGACGGCGTGGGCTGGGCCGTCTTTGACAGTGGGGTCCAGACCAGCGACACGGCCTCGGCCTGGCGCAAACTGTTTGCAACCGGCGGTAGCCTCGGCCCCGAAGGGCTGACGCGCCTTTTTGCGACCCACATGCACCCCGACCACATGGGCATGGCCGGCTGGTTGACCCGCAAATTCGATTGCCGGCTGTGGATCACCCGTCTCGAATACCTCACCTGCCGCGTGCTGGTCGCCGATACCGGGCGCGAGGCACCCGAGGACGGCGTCGGCTTTTACCGCAGGGCGGGATGGGACGACGATGCGATCGAGACCTACCGGGCGCGTTTTGGTGGCTTCGGCAAGCTGGTGCATGCCATCCCCGACAGTTATCGCCGCCTGTTCGACCGCGAGAGCATCCTGATCGGAGACCACGAGTGGCGTGTCGTGGTGGGCCATGGGCACTCGCCCGAACACGCCTGTTTCCATTGCCCGGCGTTGAAGCTTTTCATATCGGGTGATCAGGTCCTGCCGCGGATTTCATCCAACGTGTCGGTGTTCCCCACCGAGCCAGACGCCGACCCGCTGGGTGATTGGCTGTCGTCGATCGACAAGCTGTGCCGCGAAGTGCCCGACGATGTTCTGGTGCTGCCCTCCCACAACGAGCCGTTCCGTGGCCTACATGCGCGCCTGGACTATCTGGCGCGCAGCCAGCATGAGGCATTGGATCGGTTGCGCAACGCCCTGTCGGAGCCACGGCGCGCAGTCGACGTGTTTGGCGAGCTCTTTTCGCGCCCGATCGGGTCCGAGCCGAACCTGCTGGGCATGGCCACCGGCGAAAGCCTGGCCCACCTCAACTACCTTATGCACCGGGACGAAGTCAGCGTGACGCTGGACGACTCGGGTGTGGCCTGGTACCGCCGACGCGGTTCATGGCGAGCTTGACGCAAGCGTGACTCACTATCCCAAGCCCCTGTTCGACACGGAAGTGTTCGATGTCTGCGGTCGCACCGATGGCGACCTGGCAAGCCTGTGGGCGCGCGACCCTGAAGGGCAACTGGCCATGGAGGCGTGCGCCACGTTGGCCCCGCTTGTGTAGGACGCCATCCAATGGAACCTCACCCCAAAACATGATGCAAACCGCAGACCCTGCGCACCAGGACATTCGCGACGCTGTTCGCGCACTGTGCGCACAATTCCCCGACGCCTACTTCCGTGCGATCGATGCGCAACGGGACTACCCGGAAGCATTCGTCAATGCGCTGACCAAGGCAGGATGGCTGTCCGCCTTGATCCCGCAGGAATTCGGTGGCCCAGGGCTGTCGATGGCACAGGCCTCGGTGATCATGGAGGAAATCAATCGTTCGGGTGGCAATTCTGCCGCCTGTCATGGACAGATGTACGTGATGAACACCATTGTCTTCGGCGGCTCCCGGGCGCAGCAGGAGCGCTACCTGCCCCGCATTGCCGCGGGTGAATTGCGCGTGCAGTCCATGGGCGTGACGGAGCCCACGACAGGCAGCGACACCACCCGGCTCAAGACCACGGCCGTGAAGAAAGACGGCCGCTGGGTCATCAACGGCCAGAAAGTATGGATCTCACGGGTGCAGCACAGTGACCTGTTGATCCTGCTGGCACGTACCACGCCGCTGGCCGAAGTGCAGAAAAAGAGCGAGGGCCTGAGCTGCTTCATCATCGACCTGCGCAAGGCCATCGGCAATGGCCTGACCCTGCGACCCATCGCCAACATGGTCAACCACGAGACCAACGAGCTGTTCTTCGACAACCTGGAAATCCCCGACGACGCGCTGCTGGGGGAAGAGGGCCAGGGCCTGCAGGTGATTTTTGAGGGGCTGAATGCCGAACGCACCCTGATTGCGGCCGAATGCATTGGCGACGGCTACTGGTTTCTGGACCGCGCGACCCGTTATGCCAAGGAGCGCCAGGTCTTCGGCCGCCCCATCGGCCAGAACCAGGGCATCCAGTTTCCACTGGCCGAGGCTTTCATCGAGCTGGAGGCTGCCAGCCTGATGCGCTGGCATGCCTGCGCGAAGATCGACGCCCGACAAAGCGCGGGGGCCGAGGCCAACATGGCCAAGTACCTGGCCGCCAAGGCCAGCTGGGAGGCCGCCAATGCCTGCCTGCAGACCCACGGCGGCTTTGGCTTCGCCTGCGAGTACGACATCGAGCGCAAATTTCGCGAGACCCGGCTGTATCAGGTGGCGCCGATCTCCACGAACATGATCCTGTCGTATGTGGCCGAGCACCAGCTCGGGCTGCCGCGGTCGTTTTGAGAGCCTCCGAATGCGACCACTGGACGGAATCACTGTTGTCACGCTGGAGCACGCGGTTGCGGCCCCTTATTGCACCCGCCAACTGGCGGATCTGGGCGCGCGCGTCATCAAGGTCGAGCGTCCCGGCAGCGGCGACTTTGCGCGCGCCTACGACGAGCGGGCCCGGGGCTTGTCGTCGCATTTCGTCTGGGCCAACCGCTCCAAGGAAAGCCTCTCCCTCGATGTGAAACAGGCCCCGGCGCAGGCGGTGCTGCGCCAGCTGATTTCTCGGGCGGACGTGCTGGTACAAAACCTGGCGCCCGGGGCAGCGGCGCGGCTGGGCTTTTCGTTCGATGCTTTGCAGGCGCAGCATCCCCGTCTGATCGTTTGCGACATCTCGGGCTACGGCGACGATGCGCAGCGCCCTGGACCCTACCGCAACA
>Ga0335397_10005696_pt1 | contig 16220 bp, 12 predicted proteins | sample MAT04_FD_205740 | JGI IMG/M metagenome (GOLD analysis project Ga0335397, IMG submission 205740) | Freshwater microbial communities from Lake Fryxell liftoff mats and glacier meltwater in Antarctica - MAT-04 (spades assembly) (version 2) ... | reverse complement strand
CATGGACGGCTGGCCCAATTACTGGCCCGGCCTGCCGCCCATGTATTACGCCACGCACTGCGTCGGCCCGTGCATGGCTCTGACCAACGCGCAGGCGGAATACGTCTCGTGTTTTGGCTCCGGCACCATCCGCAAAGAACTGATCGAGAAGTACAACTCGCCCTTCGCCGTCGAGACCTGCCACATCAAGCTCAAGGACTCCGACGTCGCCGCGCGCGTGATTCGCTCACTGTTCGACACCGCCCGCCAGTACCGCGAATCCATCGACGTTTACGGCACGAAAAAATCCTTCGAGTGGCAATTGATGGAGAAGGAAGACCCGGTGATCCACACCGCAAAAATGCCCGAACCCGAAATTCCGCAGCGCGTCAAGGTTCCCGATTACGCCAGTCGTCTGCCCAAGGAGATTCAACCCTTCACCACCGGCGGCGTTTATGACGCCAACGAGAAAGTGCATCTCTCGTTCACACAAGGCGGCGGCCACGGCGGCTCGCATCCCCACTTGGCCCACGAATTCATCACCGCGCTGCTCGAAGACCGCGACCCATTCCCCAATGCAGTGCAATCGGCGAACTGGACCTGCGTCGGACTCTGCGCGCACGAATCAGCCTTGAAAGGCGGCGAAATTGTCCGCCTGCCCAAGTTCACGATCGCGTAAAACGTTTCTGCCGGATCAACACGGAAAGCGGCAGCCCAATCGGCTGCCGCTTTTCAATGAACAATTCAGGCCACCGTGTCGCATCCGTCGCATTTTCCCTCTCCCCTCCGGGGAGAGGGTCGACGTGAGCGAGAGCGAACGCGGGGTGAGGGGAGCGACGCGCGGATTTGCAAACCACGCGTCCACCCCTCACCCCCAACCCCTCTCCCCGGAGGGGAGAGGGGAGAACAGCTGCAACAGAAAAAGCAACCAACTCGACCAGACCCAATCACACTTTATTTTTTCGCCCCATTTCCGACTCGCTTTTTCAGCTTGCCATTGATGCCTCTCATCCTGGATTCCACCACGCCCGACTCCGTCCCCAGTCCCTCGCGCGGAACATCGATGCCCAGCGCTGTGGCCAGTTCGATCTGGTGCTCCTGCTCCTGCGTGATGATCGTCCGCAAATCTTCAGCGAGCGCGAATTCGCCCAGCGCTTCAGCCTGCAATACGCGCTGCCGGTAATTGCGGATGGTCTCGTTCTCGCTGTCGAGATCGAAGCGCAGCATCTCTTTGGGATCGTCGGACGTCTTCACCGGCTTGGGCACTGTCGTGGGCTGCGCGCCAAAATAGTCGATCTGTTTTGAGAGCGTCAGCGCGTGCTGCAACTCTTCGCCGGCATGCACTTCAAGTTCCTTGGCGATATGCATGTACTCGGCGCCCTTGATCACCTGGCTGTAAACCGTGTACGCAATAATCGCCTGATACTCGCGCGCCAGATCCTCATTAAGCAATTCGACCAGACGCTCGCGCGTGATGGTTTCATCTCCTGCTTCCGCTGACATGTTTTTGGCTCCTTTTCAAATCTGGCGAGAACGCGCAACTCAACCCTCTGAAGGGACGTTGACTCCACGCGTGAATATGCGGCCCAAATAGAGCCTCTACTATTCGGTTGCAATTCCTGTACCAGAAATTCGAAATGAAAAAGATCCAATTCTCATAGGTAAAACGGGCACCTGCTACATAGGCGCGCTTTGAACTGCATGAAATTCGGCGGCGCTGTATTGGAAATCCGCAGTGGGCGCAAAGTACTCTATCCACTCAGTCCGTTGTATTTCGCTAAGCCAACAACTTCTGAACGACATTTCCATGAACGTCCGTCAGTCGGAAATTGCGCCCCTTGAATCGAAATGTCAGCTTGGTGTGATCCAACCCGAGCAGATGCAGAATCGTGGCCTGCAGGTCGTGAACATGGACGCGGTCTTCGGTGATATGAAATCCCAGATCGTCCGTCGAACCTATAGTCTGCCCCGCTTTAATTCCGCCACCGGCAAACCACATCGTGAAGGCCTGCGGATGGTGGTCGCGCCCCATCTTGCGCCCCAGCGCCGCATTCGATTCCACCATCGGCGTCCGCCCGAACTCCCCGCCCCACACCACCAGCGTGTCTTCAAGAAGTCCGCGCTGCTTCAGGTCCATGATCAATCCGGCCGAGGCCTTATCGGTCGCGCCGCACTCTTTTTTCAAGCCGCCGGCGACATCGGAATGATGGTCCCAGCCTTCGTGATACAGATTGACAAAACGCACGCCGCGTTCGATCAGTCGCCGCGCCAGCAGGCAGTTCATCGCGAACGACGACTTGCCCGGCTCGGCGCCGTACATCGCCAGCGTCTCCTTGCTCTCTTTGGAAATATCCATCAGCTCCGGCGCGCTGGACTGCATGCGGTACGCCAGTTCATACGCGTTGATGCGCGTGGCAATCTCCGGATCGCCGACCACATCAAGCCGCTGCTGGTTCAACGCGCGGATCAAATCGAGCGACTCGCGCTGCATCTGCGCGTCGCAGCCCTGCGGGTTGGAGACATTCAGAATCGGATCGCCCTTGCCGCGGAAGCTGACGCCCTGGTAGACGCTCGGCAGAAATCCCGCGCTCCAGTTGGATGCCCCGCCGCTCACGCCGCCCGCCGAACTCAACACCACGAAGCCCGGAAGATCCTCGGCCTCGCTGCCTAGTCCGTACGTGACCCACGACCCCATGCTCGGCCGGCCCAATTGCGGCGCGCCGGTATTAAGAAAAATCTGCGCCGGGGCATGATTGAAAACATCGGTCGTCACCGATTTCACGATCGCGATCTCATCGGCCACCTTGGCCAGATGCGGCAGCATCTCCGACAACTCCGCGCCACACTGCCCATGCTTGCCGAATCCAAAACGCGGCGCCATCAGTGCGGCCTTGGGATCGATGAACGCATAACGCTGATCTTTAACAACTTCAGGCGGCACCGGTTTGCCGTCAAACTTCTGCAACGCCGGTTTGTAATCGAAAAGATCGAGCTGGCTCGGCGCGCCCGCCATGAACAGATAAATGACGCGCTTGGCCTTGGCCTTGAAATGCGGAGCCTTCACCGCGAACGGATTGGGCGCCTTGGCCGGAGCCGCCGGCGGTTCATCCCCAGACGCCGAACGCCCGCCCAGCAGCGACGCCAGAGCAATCTTGCCAACGCCCAGCGCGCACCCCTGAAAGAAATGACGCCGCGTCTGGCTCTGTAAAGGGCAACCGTCCGCCATTTCATGACCTCCAGAATTCAATCAACTATTGAGTCGCGCGTTGATAAAGTAAAGCGACAGAGAAAAACGACCGGCTATTGGAGCGTATTCCTCTGTCGCTTTCATTACGCGCGACTCAACTAAAAACAACCTTACCACGAAGGAATGGAAGGAACACCGGAGTTCACAGAGAAGAGCTCCAGTTGTTCCCTCGCCGCGAGAGCGCGAACCGTTCCCCTCGCCCCCGCCGTTCAGGGGGAGAGGGTCGACGTGAGCGGGAGCGAACGCGGGGTGAGGGGTAAATCGCGCGTGCCATCTAATTAAATGATAATCCATCCAGCCATTCTCCGCGACCTCCGGCCTCTCTCCATGTTAAAGTTGTTCAATGTTTGCCGCCGATCACGGCTTCGTTTCAGGCTTGAGCGTTACCATGCGCACGTTTCTTTGTTGTACGGCCCGGAGGGCCCGAAGGAGATTAGCCGGGCGGCAAGCGCAGCGCAGCACCCGGTAACGTCACCCACGCGAAGGCGCCCCGGAGGGGCAGCCAGAACACGCTGGCTACGAGACGTGTTTTCCAGCGACCCCGCCGGGCGCAACCGCCTCAGCCTCACGGCGTGAGTTTTACTTTGGGTTACGGTCATGCACCCGCAGAAGTACAGTTTTGACAACTTGGCTGGTAATGCGTTTGGCCTTCAGTAAGATAGCAAAAGTCGTTTGTCTATGTTTTTGGGTAGAAGGAGCAGAGCACGTCGCATGAAACTTGAATGGTTCAGACATCATAAGAAATTCGTCTATATTTTGCTGTTGCCGGTCGTGGTCGGGACCATGGCGTTTTTCGGCGCCAGCTCAGCCTTGGATCAGGCGCGCAGTTCGAGCGAAAAAGGCCCTGGCGTCCTCTATAAGGTGGGCGCCGAAGAGTTCAGCATGAGCCCCGCCGAAGTCTTGGCCTTGCGGCTGCTGCTGACCAATTTCAGCAACAACCGCCAAAGCGCCGGAGCCAGCACCGACGAAGCCGCCTTCCATCAGGCCTCCTACGCCAATGCGACGGCGCTGGGCTTTGAGGTGGGCACCGAAGAAGAGCAGGAAGCGCTGCGCCGCATGGTCAAAGATCAGATCATCACGCGCGACGGCAAGGAGCCCAGCCGCAAGATTGACGAAGAATTGTACCACGCGCTCGTCCGCTCCATGGACATCACCCCCGCGCAGTTCGAACGCATGACCCACGAGTTCGAAGTGCGGAAAAAGATGCTGATGATGCTGGGCGCGCACATCAAAATCAACGACGCTGAACTGTATGTCGCCTACGTTAGGGATAAAGAAGTGGCGCGCATCCGCTTTAAGGAACTGCGCAGCGACAGCCCCGAATTCATGACCAAGGTCACAGAGCCCGACGCCAAGCGCATCGATGATTTCTACGAGGCCAACAAGACCAAGCCCGCGCAATTCAAAGAGGTGATGTTCACCCTGCCTTCAATGTCCGCCGATTTGCTCCACCTGGATACCAAGAAACTGTTTGGCGGCGACGAAATCAAGCCCAGCGAAGAAGACATCAAAAAGCACTACGAAAAGATCAAGGCCGAAAATTACAAAAAAGTCGAAACCAAGGTAGGCGAAGCAGCTCCGGCCATTGCCGAGTACAAGCCGCTGGCCGACGTAAAAGCCGACGTCGAGAAGCGCTGGTACGGCGATCAGGTCAAGGCCTACTACGACCGCTTCAAGACCATCTACTGGAAAGTGCAGCCCAAAGACGGCGAGGCGCCCCCCGAACCGGGCAAGGAAACCTTCAAGCCCTTCGAAGACGTAAAGGCCGAAGTCGAGACCAAGTGGAAAGACGACGAGAAGCGCAACCGCCCCCAGGCGCGCATGAACGCGCTCAAGGCTGAATTGCAGGAAGCCGAAAAGAAGTACGACGATGAGCAAGCCAAGTTAGATAAAGATAAGCGCAAGCCGTTCGATCTGCCTGCGTGGGCCAAGAGCAAGGATTTGACTCACTGGGAGACGAAAGCGCAGCCCGAAGAAGTCTACAAAAAAGGCAAGCAGGAAGTCGGCGCGCCGGACGCGAGCTGGGTCGCCAGTCTCTTCTCGCTGATGCAGGAGTTCCCCAATACTCAAGACTACAGGTTCATGAACGAATTGAACAAGAAGCGGCAGATGGAGTTCAGCTACCCGGTGCCAATGAGCAGCGGCGTGGTGATGTCGCGCATCAAAGAGTACATAAAGGAAGCGCCGCTGAAGTTGGACGAGGCCAAACCGAAGATCGCCGAATACCTGAAAGTTCAAGACGCGGCGCTTCTGGCCCGCAAGGCAGCCGAAGCACTGCGCGACGATTGGAGCGAAGGCAAGAATCTGCCCGATCTGAAAACGCTTGACGAAGTGAGCGTCAAGTTGGAAGACCGGCACGCTCTGGCTGGAGCGTTCTTCGACAAGCCAAAGGCTGTCGGCGAAGTGGTGCTGGCCGAAGGCCCGCTTGAAGAGAACCCCGCGCCGAACGCGTCGAAACTTCCGCACAGCAAGCTGTACGTGGGCGTGGTCGTTGAGCGCGAGCTGCCCACGTGGGAGGCGTTCAACGCCGACACAACCTGGAAGCGCGATCAGGAGAAGAACACGCTGGAACGCTCTTTCTCACAGTTCCTGTCACAGTCAATCGACCGGTTATTTACACGCAAACGCTTCGGTTCGGAAAGTGAGCCGCCGCTCTTCGAAAATTACAGCCGCTCGCCCAGTAACTGATCGGAGCGGCTCGACGCCGATCCGAAGTTAGGCGATATGCAAGAAGGCCCGGCCGCACGGGGACGGCCGGGTCCACGATTCCGCCTCCTGCTACTGCGAGAAAAGCTGAATGCAGGATAGCACCAATCCACGAGCGTCTGTAAAACGTCCAGTCGACCGGTACATCGATTATTTTTTAAGCCTCAACGATTCGGCGCACGCCACTTTTTTCATCGAATCCAGCGGTCAGGTGACCGCCTATCCCCTGCCCCGTCAAAGCGGCGTGCTGCGCCCGGGCCCGGTGGGCGGCGATCTGCAATGGCTGATTCCGCTGCTGCACGAAGATCGCATGATGCATGGCCTGCAGCGCGCATGGCTGGGCGAAATGGTCTGCCTTCCCGAAGGCTGGTATAGCCCTGCGGGCGACGAATTGAATCTGCCCTTGTCGCGTTGGCTGCGAATCACCTGCCGCCCCGCCTTTCTGGATTCCAATCAGCCCGGAACGATCACCGATATCTGCGTGCGCGTGCTCGACCAGACAGCCGAGCGATTGAGCATCGAAGATATCCGCACCGGCGATCAGCGCCGCCACGCGACCCTTGTCAGCGAGGGCCTCTGCCATGAGCTCAACAATTATCTAAGCGTGATACTGGCGCAGGCGTCGGGCCTGCGATTGTCGCTGCCTCCCGAGACGCTTCCGCCCCCCAACGTCGGCGCGATCATCGACGCGGCTCAGCAGGCCGCCGGATTATTGCGCAGCGCGATACGGCCCAACTCCGAACGCTCGCGCAACATCGATCTCAACGCGCTGCTCGACGACGGCGCGCGCGTGCTGGCTCATTTATACGAACACCCGATCGACCTGTCACTGGCTGCCGATCTGCCGCAGCTCGTCGGGCACGAAGAATTATTGCGCGGACTGGTGCTTGGATTGGGACGCCAGATGCTGCCGCTTTTAAGCGGAAGCACACGGCTCCGAATTTTTTCGCAGAAAACTGCTCCGGCGTGGGAAGGGCTCTCGCCATCGGCAGCCATGTTTGTGGGCACGACCGCGCTGGAAATTTCGAGCGCCATCACCGCCAACGCGGCCGAGTCCCCGGAGATCGCATTTGCGCGCGCCGTCGTGCGGCGCCACCGGGCTCAGATCGAACTGGTCAGTTCCGAAAAAGGCGTTTACTGGCAATTAACTTTTCCGGGCGTCGAAGATCATCCCGACACACGGCAACGATCGGCGGTCGGCTCGTCGATGGCCGCTCCACCCGCTGCCGTGGGGCGCGGCAAAATTCTGCTCGCCGATGACGAGGAAAATTTCCGGCTCTTCATTAGCTGGGTGCTGAAAGAAAAAGGCTTTGAAATTGTCAGCGCAAAAGACGGCGTTGAGGCCTTCGAGCGTTTTCAAGAGGATCCCGCTGGCTTCACATTGGTGATTCTCGACGCCTACATGCCGCGCATGGGCGGCCTGGAAAGTTATCTGCGCATGCAAGTGCAGCGCAACGACCTGCCCGTTATTTTCGCGAGCGGATTCGCGCGCGGAGCGTCGATGGATGCGCTGGTCAACGGCTGCCCCGGCCCGGCTTCGGTACTGCTCAAGCCCTTCAGTTCAGACGATCTGATCAATGCAGTGATGGGCGCGCTGGCGGTCAAATGAAGCAGGCGTTGTGCCTCCAAGTACGATTAAACGCGCTCGGCCATGTCCTTCAGGCCGCCGCTGTCGCCCTTGGTTTTGCCATCGGAAAAGTGAGATCGAAAGTGTTTGTAAATTGGAGGAGGCAGATAGTCGCGCACCACTTTTTCCCAGCCCCGCGGACCGACCAGGCCCTTCACAAAACTGGACGAGACTTCACTGATCTCGCGCGGCGGCACCAGAAAAACCGTGGTGACCTTTGGATTTAAATCGGCGTTAATGTACCGCATCGCGCGTTCGTACTCGTAGTCAGCAGGATTGCGAACGCCGCGCAGGATGTATCCGGCGCCCTTCTCGCGAGCAAAATCCACCAGGAACTTGTTGCTGAAATGCGTCAGCGTGACATTGGGAATGGATTTGCAGCAGCGCGTCAGAAAAACCATCCGTTCTTCAAGCGTAAAGGTATAGCGCTTATCGGGATTGATGCCGATCGCCACGATCAGTTCATCAAACAGCGCGGCACCTTGATGTATCATGTACATGTGACCGTTTGTGATCGGATCAAACGATCCCGCGTAGACGCCCTTTCGAGCTTTGGGCTTTACGCGAAGCGTCTGGTGAGATTTGATTTCTTGTGTCATGAAGGAATGCTATCTGCTTTCAGTCTTTGGAAAAATTGAAAATCGCGCGTCGGATGGAAGTGGAGCCTTGAACCTGACGCGAGAGCGGTTAAACCTGTTTGCTTCAAAAACAAAACGGCATCGGGAGAACAAAAAAAGTGGCAACGAATAACGATCTCGACCAGCTCTGCATCAACACGATCCGCTGTCTAGCCATCGACGCCGTGCAGAAAGCAAATTCCGGCCACCCCGGCGCGCCGATGGGGCAGGCGCCGATGGGCTACGTGCTGTGGGACCGGCACCTGCGCCACAACCCCGCCGATCCGCAGTGGGTCAATCGCGATCGCTTCATTCTCTCGCCCGGCCACGGCTGCATGCTCCTTTATAGTCTGCTGCACCTGACCGGTTACGACCTGCCGCTCAACGAGTTGAAAAACTTCCGCCAGTTCGGAAGCAAATGCCCCGGCCATAGTGAATACGGCCACTCGCCTGGCGTGGAAACCACCACCGGTCCGCTGGGCCAGGGTTTTGCAAACGGCGTCGGAATGGCGATGGCGCAGAAATATCTCGCCGCGTATTTCAATCGCCCCGGCCACGATATTGTCGACTACACGATTTATGCGATTGTCTCCGACGGCGATTTGATGGAGGGCGTCGACAGCGAGGCCGCGTCACTCGCCGGACATCTCAAGCTCGACAATTTGATTTACCTCTACGACGACAATCACATTACGATTGAAGGACACACGACGGTGGCCTTTACCGAAGACCGCGCCAAGCGATTTGAAAGTTATGGCTGGCACGTCCAGACCATCGACGGCGACGGCAACGATATTGAGGCCATCAGTAAAGCGATCGAAATCGCCAAAGGCGTCAAGGACAAGCCCCACATCATCAACGTCCGCACGATCATTGGATTCGGTTCGCCCAACAAAAAAGACACGCATGAAGTCCACGGTTCCCCGCTGGGCGCCGACGAGGTCAAGCTGACCAAGAAATCCTACGGCTGGGATCCAGAGAAAGATTTTTTCGTCCCCGATCAGGCGCTGGCAAAATTCCGCACGCAATTGACGCGCGGCAAAGAGCAGGAACAACAGTGGCAGAAAAAGTTCTCTGAGTACGCCAAAGCGCATCCCGATCTTGCAAAACAGTTCAGCGATTGGCAGGCGAAAAAGTTGCCCGAAGGCTGGTCCGATGCGCTGCCCAATTTCGTAGGCGAAAAAAGCATGAGCACGCGCGTCGCTCAAGCGAAAGTTCTCAACGCCATCGGACCCAAGCTGCCCATGCTGCTCGGCGGCAGCGCCGACCTCGCGCCGTCGACCTCGACATACATGAAAGGACTGGGCGATTTCCAGAGCCCGGCCAATCCCAAAGGCAGCGCGCACGATATGGACAGCGGCACTTACGCCGGCCGCAATCTGCATTTCGGCGTGCGCGAGCACGGCATGGCCAGCGCGCTCAACGGCATGGCTCTCTCGAATATGCTCATTCCCTACGGCGCGACGTTCCTGATCTTCAGCGATTACTGCAAGCCGGCGATTCGTCTCGCCGGATTCATGGGTGTGCAATCGGTCTTTGTCTTCACGCACGATTCGATCGGCCTTGGCGAGGACGGCCCGACGCATCAATCGATCGAACAGCTCGCTGCGTTGCGCGCGATCTACGGCCTGACCACAATCCGTCCGTCGGACGCAACCGAGACCGCCGTGGCTTGGAAATTTGCGATCGAACATCGCGACGGTCCGACGGCGCTGGCGCTCACGCGTCAGAACGTTCCAGTGCTCGACCGCAGCAAATATCCGAGCGCCATGAATCTGCTCAAGGGCGGATACATCCTTGTCGGCGACTCCAAAACCAAGCCGGACGTCATCATCATTGGCACAGGCTCCGAAGTTCAATACTGCATCAGCGCCGCCGAGCTTCTGCAAAAGGAGAACGTCAACGTCCGTGTGGTGGCCATGCCCTCAATGGAGCTCTTCGATAAGCAGCCCGAGAATTATCGAAACGAGGTCCTGCCGCCGGACGTGACCGCGCGGCTCGCCGTCGAGGCCGCTCATCCGATGAGCTGGTATAAATACGTCGGACCGCAGGGCGACCTGCAATGCATGAGCAGCTACGGCGCGTCGGCCCCGGCCGAAACGCTCTATAAACATTTCGGCTTCACACCGGAAAATATCGCCGATAAGGCGCGCAAGCTGATCAAAAATTAATCACGAACAATTCGGGCTCGCTCCATTCAGGAGCGAGCCCGCTAAGTCGTTACAGTTTAAGAAATATCCAGGATCATTCGGAAATCAATATTCGGCGGCGGCGGAAATTCGAGACGCACGCGCTTCTTCAGAGCCTCGTCGACGGGCACCTTTTCGCTCGCCGCCAGTTTTTTCTCCTGCAGCGCAAACCAGATATCCGTCAGCGTCACTTCGCCCTCGCGAACCGTGGCGAAATCATGCGCGAACAATTGCTCGACCTCTTCAAATGCACCCGCATGCAACGCCGCGCGCGCCGAGAAAATGCGCAGTCGCTCGTGACTGCGGATACTCTCCGGCAATTCGGACGCAAAGCGGCGCAGCTCGTCAAAGCGCTCCTCCTTCACCAGCGCCGCGCCATACTCGACAGCCAGCGCCGCGATCTGCGGACCGCATTCCCAGGCCTGCTTAAGCAGCTCGGTGGATTCGTGATCGTTGTTGGTTCGCGCTGCCAGCACTGCAAGATTGCGCAACGTCCAGCCCGAGCGCTGATGATGCAGCGACTTCTCCCACGCGCGCCGAGCCCCGTCATTGTCGCCGGCTTCAAGGCGCATGATTCCCAAGTGGTACCACGCCAGCCAGTGGTCACCGAGCGGCTCGGTTTGCACGCTTTTTTCGAGCAGCGCTTTCCATTCGGGCTGAACCATGGCCTGACCCGGGTCGCGCTGCGGATCGCGCGCGGGCAGATACCCGCGTTCCAGCAGCGTCAGCCAAGGCGCCTGATCCTCGCCGGACTCGTCGAAATACAATTCCTGCGGAATGCGGTCCGGCTGCTTCTGCAATTCCAGGCGCTTACGTTCCAGTGCGCCCCAACCCGAACCGCGAAGAATCATTTCGTTTCCGCGAACAGTTCCCGTTCGCGCAAATTCCCGGTCGAGCGCATCGATGTGTTCTTGCGGCAGCGCTACATTCAGCGCGGTGTCTGCAGCCCGCCAAACCTCGCTCCAGTTTTCGGAATGAACTTTTTGGGCATCGGCCTGCAGGTATCCAAACGCTTCGGTCCACGCCCATTCAGTTTGCGCCGGCATCGGCAAACATTCGATCTGTGATCGCGAGAGACCCGCCTGTATTTCAAGATACGCGCGACCTGGCGCAGACAAAAATTCCTGCCAGCGCCGCCCGCCGGGATTCATGCCCCAGTAAAACACTTTCCGGCCGCGCAATCGCGGCGTGGACGCATGCACAAATCCGGTTCCGTCCTTATCCAGAGCCGCAATCCAGCGCCGCTGCGTTTCGGGAATTTGAAAGAAGAACTCGCGCGATGATGGAAGCTTCGAGCCGTACGTCATCTCCACGCCTTCGGCCGGAAAATTCTTTCCGACGCCGGGCGTCTCGGGAGTCAAACGCGGCAGATTCATTTGGGAAACCTGCGTGCCGTTTGTCGTATGCAACGACGTCTCCGCCGGGCAGATCGTGCGCACGCCGGGCGCCTCGGGCACCGCCATGTTCGTCCACCAATACATCGGCAGCTCGTGCGCATTCGGATTCACCAGTCGAACGCGCGTGAAAATAAAATGCGAATCCGGCGGCAGATGAAAATCAATCTGCCACGGAAAACCTTTGACGCGGTCCCACTCATAAATCCGCAGCACCGGATAGCCCGCGCCCTCAATTTTCGTGGCAAAAACCGGCGAGCAAGTCAGATAGTAATGCCCGAAGTGCGATGTATTCCATTCCACGCCGCCGCTGAACCACGCGTTCCTCAGCGCCAGATTGGCCGGCTGAAAAACCGGATTGCGGTCGAGCAACTCGCGTTTGTGCGGCTTGTAAAAAAGCGAGACCATACGCCCGCCCACTTCAGGCAGGATCGTTGCGCGCACAAAGTCATTCTCAAGAACCACAGCGCGAAACGCGCGCGGCTGCCGGTTGCGGCTATACCCATCCTGCATACGGTGCGGCAGCGTTCGAAATCCGACCTGCCATCCCAGGTATCGCGCGTCGTCGGGCGGGACGCTCGGATCGATTCCGACTTTGATATTTGGATCGGCATTTCGAAAAACAGGCAACGGGTTTTCCGGCCCAAGGTCTGCCGCGGGAATGCCGTACTCTTCGATTTTCAGATCAGTCATTCGGGGTTCTCGAACAATTTTTCGATTGATGGTCTATCGGGTGAAGCGGCTAAGCGCCGCCCTTCGGGTTGGAGCGAACTCCACGACACTGCGCAGCCCCAGCCAGCGGAAAACCTGCCGCTGAAACGGATGCGCGTGAATCATGACGGCCCGGCCGCCCTGCGAGACCAGATCCAGCGACGCTTTGCTGATGACACTCGCGGCATGCGAAGAAATATATTGAACGTGCGACATATCCAATATCAAGCGCCTATGACCCTGCGCGAGCAGTTGCGCCAATTGTGCCTCGAGATTCAAGCACGTGCACGCATCGATCTCGCCTTCGAGGTGCAGCAATTGCGTGGCATCCGCGAGCGCTTCGATACTGAGGGAAAACGTTGCTGTCGCCATAATGGCATCCTTTCAGTTTATATTTCTTCAGAGTGACCACGGCGCATCGATCACTTCTTCCTCTATTAACCTTTAACGGCGCCGTCGGTCATTCCTTTCACGAAAAGTTTCATCGACAGAATGAAAAGAATAATCACTGGAACACTGGCGATCGCGTAGCCCGCCATCAGCGGCCCCCACTCTTTGACATAGTCGCCGGCCATGCGGTGCAGTCGCACCATCATCGGCAGCCGCACGTTGTCACGAATTACGATGAGCGGCAGAACGATTCGCTTGAGCTGCTGGTGAATCGACGGCGCGCCCTATCAGCCAACCAAAGTTTCGTTTGAATTCGATATACGATTAAATCATTCGGTGGCAGGAGACAGCAGTGTTCAACGTTTGTTTCGAGTGACGAACGGAGCTTTTTTGTTCCGGCCATTTTTTGAAGCGGACTTTTTCGCGGGTATTGAAATCTGTGTTAACGCGCGGCGCGCCGCGGTTGCAACATATGCATTTCCATCTGCGCTGGCGCGTTCAAGCCCGGACTTTGCGCGGCGATCGCCGATTTTTCCGAGCGCATCGGCGACCGCTTGGCGCACGTACCATTTTTCGTCGCCCAGAGAACGCAGCAACGCCGGCACCGCCCGCGCTTGGCGCATCTCGCCCAGCATGATGGCGGCGAGCACGCGAATATTTCCCGATGCGTCAGTCAGCAGCGGCGAGACGCGCGCGATAACGCTATTGCCGCCCGCATTTACCAGAGCAAGCACGGCCACGCGGCGCACGTTTTCGGACGGATGGCGGATTCCCTGCAGCGCCAGTTGGGGCAGCATGCGGTCGTTTTTCCGGCGAAGGACTTCGAGCGCGCAACGCCGCTCCGCAATGAAACGCGACGCCTCGGCCATGCGGCGAAGTTCCAGCAACGGCGCATTGCGCATGCGAACCAGCGCCTCAACCGCCTGCGTGCGCTGACGTGGCGATCGCGCACGCAAAGCGGCCAATAGGTCGTCTTTTTTCACGCTATGCTCTGCCCGTTAACTGACGGAAACAAAACTCTACGCCTGGCGTTGCTCCAACTTCTGCGCACTCAACTTTCGCGATCCCAGCAGATCTCCGCCCGCCCAGAATTCGATCGCATACACACCGGGTTGTTCGAAACGGATCTGTTGAAGCTGAAAGACCAGTTCTCCGACACTGGTCGGTCCGCCGAATTCAATCTGTCCCGGAAGTTCAAAGATGACCGCGTCTGTGGTGAGGCACGTCATGCGCAGTTTGCAGGGCACGGTGCCGCGGCCTTCGGTGATGGCGATGTAGACCGAGAGCGTCGGGTGATTGCACGGAAAAGTGTTGGCGTACACTCCATTGAACGTGCCGATCAGCGAGAGCTTATTGGTTACGGCTTCCCGGATGATCGTGTCGCAGAGCACTAGCGCGAGCAGAATAGGTTTGACCGTGGACATTTGATTTTCCATTTTCGTTATTGGAAAAAGAGCTCAGCTCTTCTTCCACTCGCCGCACTTTTTCGGAACAAGCTTGCGCTTGAGGCGCACATACTGTGGCAATCCGTCAGAGGCCAATGGCACTTTTACTTCGCCCCTCACCAGCGGCGCAAGGTAATCGCGGAACTTTTTCGAAATCAGTGTGCCCGACGCATCCATGAAATCGCGCGGCAGCATCGATTCACCGTTGGCCACGTCGGAAAGTTTTGCGATTCCCGTCACGCATTTGTACGGCTTGTTGCTCTTGCGAATCAGCGTGACCATGTACCCGGTGGTGCCCTTGGCGGCCTGGCGGACGGCCTCCTGCCCGCACATGTACGCTTCGTCCAGATCGGTCTTGCTGGCCCAGTGCATGCCCGCGCGCTGCAGCGTGCCCGGCTTGTTGCGCCGCGCTTTGACCCCGATCTCTGCTTCGATGTGGTTGGCGAGAAACTCGCCGACGCCGCCGAGTTGCTTGTGGCCGAATGCATCTTTTCCGAACGCGCCGCCGATCTCGGAGAGGTACTCGCCCTTTTCGTTTTTGCAGCCTTCGCATACGACAATGACGCAGCGGCCCAGGCGTTTCAGGCAGTCGCGAATCTGCTCCGTCATTTTTTCCAGCGAGACTGGAATTTCGGGAATGTAGATCAGGTGCGGCGCGTCGGCTTCCTCGCGATGCGCCAGGCCGCAGGCGGCGGCGATCCAGCCTGCGTTGCGCCCCATGACTTCCTGAACGGTGACCGTGTCGGTCGTGTAGAGCGACTCGGTGTCGCGGCCGGCCTCCATGATCATCGTCGCGTTGTATTTCGAGACGCTGCCGTATCCGGGGCAGTGGTCGGTGTGCGCCAGATCGTTGTCGATGGTTTTAGGGATGCCCATCACGCGCATCTCGTAGTTTTTGTCCTTGGCCAGACGCGAGACTTTGTCGGCGGTGTCCATGCTGTCGTTGCCGCCGGCATAGAAGAAATAGCGAATGTTGTGGGCCTGGAAAACATCGATGATGCGCGCGTAATCGGCCTCGGTCTTCACCTTGTAGCGGCACGAACCGGCCGCGGCGGAGGGCGTCGTCTTCAGACCGCGCAGGTCTTCCATCTTTTCCTTGCCGAAGTCGAAGAGCTCTTCCTGCAGCACGCCGAGGATTCCGTTCTTGGCGCCGAAGAGCGTTTTGAAAATCTTTTTATGCTTCATCGCTTCAAGCACCGCGCCGCCGATCGAGGCGTTGATCACCGCGGTCGGCCCGCCGGATTGCGCAAAGACTGCGCTGCCTGAAAGTGTGTTCGGTCCCGTTCCGTTGCCGCTCGTCTTTGCCATGCTTGCGTGAGTTCCTTCTTAGATTAAGCCCGTTCTGTTTTTAGAGAACGTTTGAATTTACGGCGCAGCCCCGAAATATCGACGGCAGATTTGCGTTGTCTCGGTCACTGTAGCGTTCGCCATTCAATCGGAAACGATGCTGAAATAAAGTGCACATCACGCGTTGCAATCGCGCTCTCAATCATTCCTCCTATGTAAACGGCCCCGTTCAAACCTGTCCAAAAGTGCACTACGCGCCCTTTATGGACCGCGGGCGTCCCGCGCCCGCCCTTTTCCCGATTTCATGACGAGACAAAATCTCCCCACCCCAAAACTCGCGATGAATTTCGCGATTGAGTTAATTTCAAATCACCACGGCCCGTGTTCGAACACACCGGCGGCGCCACTCACCGGTGCGGCCATGTTATGTCGCGTCGCTCAGGAAAACTTCTGCCCGTGGCAACGCGTCAGCGGATCAAAGTCCGCCATCTGAATTTTGTTTTGTTGAATGCATTCCTGATATCGAAGTCCGGCCCGGTTCGTTCCGCGCGTCTCTGGCGAGCCGCATCGAAACGTATATGTGTCGAGCCGAATTATATGAAATGTTAAGCGGAACAGGCTTTAATGT
>Ga0335397_10005695_pt1 | contig 16220 bp, 8 predicted proteins | sample MAT04_FD_205740 | JGI IMG/M metagenome (GOLD analysis project Ga0335397, IMG submission 205740) | Freshwater microbial communities from Lake Fryxell liftoff mats and glacier meltwater in Antarctica - MAT-04 (spades assembly) (version 2) ... | reverse complement strand
ACCTTCCACCAGACCAGCAGCCAGCTCGACGGCACCACCACGCTTACGATCAGCTTCGTGGGCTTCGATGCCGGCGACAAACTGGTCCTGGGCTTTGATGTCGACGAAGTGGGACGGAACAACACCCAGACGCCGACCGTGGAAGGTATCGAGTTCGAAGGCTCCACCATCAAGGCCACCTTCGCCGCGCCGACCTATCAGAACGCGCAAGGCACGGCCACCTTCTTCGACCAGTACGATCTGTCGGGCCACGGGCTGAACCTGCCCCCCGACAGCTACATGCCGCCGGGGAATGTGCCGGCCAATGACTACACTGCGGGCGGAGTGGTGGTGAACCAGCAGCACTCGCTGCCCGTGACCATTGCCGGCACCGTGTACCACGACACCGACGGCGACAACACGCAGGACACCGGCGAGAACGGCATCGGCGGCGTGCATCTGGCCCTGCTCGTGAAGCAGAACGGCACGTACGTCTCGACCGGTCTCACCACCACGACCGACGCCAACGGCGACTACCAATTCACCGCCAACGACCGGGGCGATTACCGCGTGGTCGAGACCCAGCCCGACGGCTACCTGAGCGTCGGCGCCACGTCCGGCAATGTTGCCGGCGACCCGCGCGGCACGGTCCTTTCGCCCGACGTCATCACCGATATCCACATCGTGGGCGGTGAGCACAGCGTCGACAACGACTTTGCCGAAGCCCAAGGGGCCAGCCTGGAAGGCTCCGTCTATCACGACGCAGACAACGACGGCATCCGCGATGCAGGCGAGGCCGGGATCGGCGGGACCACCGTTCATCTGCTCGATGCAGATGGCAATCCGACCGGCCGCACCACGGTAACCGACGCCAACGGGCACTACATCTTCGAGAACCTGCTCCCCGGCACCTATCAGGTGAGCGAAGTTCAGCCGGGCGGGTTCATCGACGGTCTCGATACGGCCGGCAGCCTGGGGGGCACCGCCCACAATCCGGGCGACAACATCAGCGGCATCACGATTCTCTCGGGCCAGGACGGCACCCAGTACAACTTCGGCGAGTTGCTCCCCGGCACGATCTCGGGGCATGTGCACGCCGATCTCGATGGGGACTGCGTCTTCGATCCCGAAGAGTCGGGCGTGGCGGGTGTCACGATCCAACTGCTCAACAGCCAGGGCCAGGTCATTGCCACCACGCTGACCGACGCCAACGGCAACTACTCGTTCAACAATCTGCCGCCGGGGACCTACGGGATTCACGAGGTCCAGCCCGCAGGCTACTTCGACAGCGGAGATCATCCCGGTTCGGCAGGCGGGGTGCGCTCGGCCGACGATACGCTTACCGGCATCAATCTGGGCTCGGACCAGAATGCCGTGAACTACAACTTCTGCGAGATCCCGCCGGCCAGCATCTCGGGTCAGGTCCACCTGGATCTGAACGGCGACTGCACCTGGCAGCAGGGCGAAACGCTGTTGCCCGGCGTGACGATTCATCTGCGCGACTCCAACGGCAACATCGTGGCTACCACGCAGACCGATGCCAACGGCCAGTACAGCTTCACGGGTCTGCGGCCTGGCACCTACAGTGTCGAAGAAGTCCAGCCGACCGGTCTGCTGGACGGCTGCGAGACCGTGGGCAGCGAAGGGGGAACCGAGAGCCCGCCCGACACGATTTCGGGCATCGTGCTGACCCCGGGGGCCAACGGCACCGACTACAACTTCTCGGAGAATCCTCCCTCGAGCATCGAGGGTCAGGTCCACGTGGAGCGCGACGGGGATTGCATCCTCGATCCGGGCGAGCCGCTGCTGGCCGGCGTGACGGTGCAGTTGCTGGATGAAGATGGCAACGTGATCGCCACCACAGTCACCGGCGCCGACGGCAAGTACAAGTTTGAAGGCCTGGCCGCCGGAACGTACGGCATCCGCGAGATCCAGCCTGCCGGCTATCTCGATGCAGGCGATCATCCCGGATCGGCTGGCGGCACGGCGGTCGGCAACGACACCATCACCGGCATCAACCTGGGAATCGGCCAGGACGCGATCAACTACAACTTCTGCGAGGTCGAGCCGGCCAGCATCAGTGGCTACGTCTTCCAGGACGGGGCCACGATCCAGACCAGCCAGGTCGTGACGCCGGAGTTCCTGGCCGCACAGCGCGATGGAGTTCACACGGCCGACGACACGCCGATTGCCGGTGTTCATATGCAGCTGCTGAAGGCCGACGGCTCGCCGGTATTGGACTCCAACGGGCAACCGGTCACCGCGGTGACCGATGCCAACGGCTTCTACAAGTTCGACGGCCTGTACGCCGGCGAGTACCGCGTGGTCGAGACGCAGCCCTCGGGCTATATCGACTTCATCGATACGCCGGGCTCCACAGGGGGCACGGCCCAGAACCCGGGCGATACGATCTCGGGCATTCAGATTGGGTACGGGCAGCAGTCGACGGACAACAACTTCAGCGAAGTGAACGTCACGGCGCCTCCGGGGATTCCGTTCCAGCCACCCTCGCCGCCGAATCCGCCGAACCCGGCGCCGTTCAAAGCGCCCGCGCCGCTGATCATGCCGGTCCCCGCCCCGTTCCCGGTGGCGCGGCCCTTCCCGTTCTCACTGGCGCCGGGCCTCAACGGCGGCGGCGCTGGCGGCGGAGTGGACGAGTACACCTGGCACTTGAGCATCATCGACGGCGGCCACCCGCGCGACATTGCCGGCGGAGAGCAGACCGCGGCCGGCCGGATGTTTGCGGCCAGCTTCGATGCCGATGCCTGGACCGGCAACAAGCTGGATGAGTCGCAGTGGATCCTGCACGAGTCGGACTCGAGCGGCCTCTCGACAAACCGGACCGTGATGTTCGGTCTGCCTGGCGGTACTCCGGTCGTGGGTGACTTCAACGGCGACGGCCGGACCGACGTGGGCGTGTTCTACGAAGGAAACTGGTTCATCGATCTCAACGGCAACGGCACCTGGGATCATGGCGATCTGTGGGCCAAGCTCGGCAAGCCGGGCGATCGGCCGATCACCGGCGACTGGGATGGCGACGGCAAGACCGACATCGGCGTCTTCGGCCCTTCGTGGTCGGGTGACGAACGGGCTCTGGCCCGCGAAGCCGGCCTGCCGGGCGCCGACAATCCCGCCGAAGGAACCGCCAAGAACGTGCCGCCCGAGGACCACGAGGCACCGCTCGAGAAGCGGTTGCTGAAGCGGACCGCTGCGGGCGACGTGCGTGCCGACGTGATTGACCACGTCTTCGACTACGGTCAACCGGGCGACATCCCGCTGGCCGGCGACTGGAACGGCGACGGCACCGACAAGATCGGCGTCTACCGCAACGGCGAGTACTATCTGGACATGAACGGCAACGGCCGTTGGGATGGCTCGGACAAGATCGTCGAGTTGGGCATGCACGGCCTGCCGATCGTGGGCGACTTCAACGGCGACGGAACCGACGAGTTGGGCGTGTACCGCGACGGCAAGTGGCACATGGACACCAATGGCGACGGGCAGTTGGACATCCTGGATCAGGTGTTTGAAGTCGGCGGTGCCGATGGCGTGCCGGTGGTCGGCGACTGGAACGGCACGGGCATCGACCAGCCCGGTGTCTACCGTCCGAACGCAGGCCGCCCGGCCTCGATGCCGTAGTGAAATAGCTTACCGAGGGCCCTTTGAGCGTGGCACCACCGTTTGAGGAAGTATGGGTGGAGTTGCCGGACGGACAGTCGATGTGCGCGCTCATCAACGGACCGCGCGGCTGGTTGATGTATCTTCGCGAGGCAGGGGACTCAGGCTGCAGCTCCCGAAATCCCGACTACGACGGCCCTCCAGAGGCCAAAGTGGAATACATCCTTAACAACGGCCAGCGCGATCTGTATCCGGCGGCATGGGCACTGCCGATTGCCGAGGTGAGGCGAGCGCTGATGTACTTCGAGCAGGAGCGCCAGCGGCCGCCATTCGTGGTCTGGCACGAGGAATAGCGCTGCAGCTGGGCAGCGAGAATCTCTCCCTCGCCCCCTTGGGGAGAGGGCCGGGGTGAGGGGCCAGCGTTCTTTCCCCTGTTCCCTTCTCTTCGGCCCCGTCCTTGGTCCCAGGCTCTGCCTGGGACCACACTGACCCGAGGCTCCGCCTCCTTGCGCTCTCGAGACCTCACCACTTCTCTCCCTCGCCCCCTTAGAAAGAAAGCCGGGGAAAGGCCCTTTGTGGTGCAGGCGTCCCGCCTGCTTGCCCCGCGCGCGGAGTCTCCATCATCTTTCCCCCTCGCCCCCTTGGGGAGAGGGCCGGGGTGAGGGGCCAGCGTTCTTTTCCCTGTTCCCTTCTCTTCGGCCTTGTGGTGCAGGCGTCCCGCCTGCCTGCCCCGCGCGCAAAGTCTCCATCATCTTTCTCCCTCGCCCCCTTGGGGAGAGGGCCCTGGGCACCTTTCTCGCCGAAGCGTTCCTTGCTCCTTTGCTTAACCTGGAGCCATGCGGAACATGGATGTTGCTCCGGACGTTCGAACTCGCTTGCTTGTAGCCCCGAAAAGGGGCGGCCTTCCGATAGCCTGGGGCAACGCCCCAGGTAGCCGCTCGTCCTAAAGTCGGCGAACCGGAACTTGGTCGCCGACCAGAAATATAAAAACAATACATCAGATCCACATCAAACTAATAATATGCTATACTGCGAAATGGGTAGAATGCCAGTGCAGGGATCGATTTCTGCCGAAGGGTGGGGACCCGAGGCGGGATGAGCTCGATTCGCGCGGGCTTTGAAGCTGGAGTTCCCGCAGGGGATTGGGAGCATAGCCCTGGGTAGGCCGCGCGCAGCGCGGCCTACCCTGGGTCGCGGACCCTCCAACGTTCGATGTTGGGGCAGCCGCTGGCTTCGCCAGCGACTGCCCCAAGAGAACGAAGAGACGGAAAAGAGATCGGTGGGGCTGGGGAACCCAGGGTAGCCGCGCTGCGCGGGCAACCCCGGGCTGTGCTCCGTTTCCCCTTCGGGGAACAATTCCACGACGAGGACCTGAGCTCGAGAAACCGACGTGTCAAATTCCAGGCTGCCGAACTCAACTCGCAATCTTGCGCGCCCCCGGGGCGCCGGCGTCCCGCGGGACCTCCGCGCCCCAACTCGAAAAGTTACATCGCCCGGCCTCAGGGATACGCTTCAACTCGCAATATTGCGCGCCCCCCGGGGCGCCGGCGTCCCGCGGGACCTCCGCGCCCCAACTCGAAAAGTTACATCGCCCGGCCTCAGGGATACGCTTCAACTCGCAATCTTGCGCGCTCCCCGGGGCGCCGGCGTCCCGCGGGACCTCCGCGCCCCAACCCGAAAAGTTTGCACTCTCTCAACCGTCCCGCGCCCCCGCTTCCAACGCTCGCACTGGCGCCGCTAGCATCGCCCTCGCCCCTTCTCAAACCGGCTTTGACCGATTTCGCCCGGCACGGTAGCTTACCCCCCGCGCATGGCAGCGCGCGGCGGCGGGAAACGTCAAACCGCCGGAGATCTCGTGGAAGGAGCCCGTATGAAGGCGAATTTTGCATCCATCCATCGCTTGGCGATGAATTGGCATCTCGTTGGCGCCAGCCTGTTGGCCCTCGGCGCCTGGGCGCTCGCGGCAGAGTCCGCCCATGGGCAGGCTCCCGGCGAGCTTCCCGCGGCACCCGTCAACGCAGCGCCGCTCGAGCCCGTTCCCGTCAGCGCCGAACAGGCCCGCGAGTTTGCGGAACTGATCGAGGGTGCCATTCGCCGGGGCGATGGGGACGCGCTCGACCGCCGTTTCGACTACGGGGCGATCGCCTCGAAGGCGCTGGCCGGTATCGACGATGGCCGACGCGTGGCCGCCATGCGGACGCAGCTCGAGAAAGAGTTCTCGCTGGGAGACCGCTTCTGCGAGGGGAGCCACGAGTACGGCTGCTTCCGCTTCTTGCGGGTGCTGGCCGGCGGCGGTCCTCCGCAGGCCCTGTTCCGCAATGTCGACGACAACGGTTTGAACTACTACGCGCTGGCTCTGGCCCGAGCGGCCGATGGCGGCGTGAAGGTCTCCGACGTTTATCTCTTTGCCGATGTCGAATGGCTGAGCGATCGGATGCGGCATGCCGTGGCCGGTCCCACCGCCGCGCGCGATCCGGCCATCAAGGCCGGTTTGACGGGGGTCGAAGCTCAGATTGCCGAACAGTTCCCCGCCATGGTCAAGATTCAAGATCTGGCCGACCAGGGAGATTTTGCCGGTGCGCTGAAAGGCTTTGCTCAACTGCCCGAGGGGGTCCGCAATCTGAAGCCGCTGCTGAAGACCCGCCTGCGCTTCGCCTCGGAGTTGGGCGGCGCCGAGTTCAACGCCGCGCTCAGCGCGTTTCAGACCGGGCTGGCAGGCGATCCGGCTTTGGACTTCACCTTGGTCGAGCCCCTGATTGCACAGCGCCGCTTCGACGAAGCCCTGGCCGCGATCGACCGTTTCGAGCGCCGGCTGGGCGGAGATCCGTATCTGCATTCGCTCCGCTCGGGCGTTTACTACGAGCAGGGAAACCTGGCCAAGGCCAAGGATCTTTGCCGCGCGGCGCTGGCCGCCGACCCCACGCTGGAAGACGTCTACTGGACGCTGGTCGGCTATGCCGCTGAAGAGAAGGATTTTAAAGAGCTCTCGCGGTTGCTGACCACGCTCGAGTCGCAGTTGAAGGTCCGCATCGGCGATATCTCGAACACGCCGCTCTATGCGGACTATGTCCGTTCCAAGGAATACGTCGCCTGGAACGGCACGCGGAAGAGCTACTAAGCGGACTGCGGCAGAATCGACGCGCCGTCTTCTGTAGGGAACGCCCTCCGTGGCGTTCCGTGCAGTCGAGAAATCCCCGCGATTCCAACCGATTGGAATAGAAAGGGAATTGGCACATCTCGGAACGCCACAGAGGGCGTTCCCTACAGCGATCCGATTCTCTCCGAGTTCTTATCTAGCCAGCAACTGGCCGCGCTGGGCCAACACGCTCAGCGCGCCGGCGCGCTCTCGGGCCGCACGCCTACTGTGCGGAGCTGTCACGCTCTTCCCATTCTGGCAGGCGATCTGGGGCGATTTCGGCCCCTTTCTGCATCGGCATTCGATTTGCTTTTGGGAGTGGCATCGTGCGGGAATCGCCCGGGCGACGCCTCTATCCAAGGAATCCGATGATGCCACTCACTCATTCCGCGACTTTGGCCCCCACATCGTCTAGGCTGGAACTGCCGCGATCGACCCCCAAAGGGTCTCTCGCAGCATCGCCGTCCCGATTGCCCACACAAGGAATCGACGCGCAACTCTTCGGGGTGGAAGCTGCCACTCGCTATCGGGCTGATGATGCCGAGGCCTTTACGGCAGTCAGTTGGATCCTGTTCGCCATCGTGATGGGCGGATGCCTGCTGATGCTAGGAACCGTCCTGTTTGTGGCGTGAGACCTCGATTGCGGTCTCACCGCTGTCCTCTTTCTGGAGTTTGCTCATGGCACGCATGACTGTTTCGGCGGCTTGTCTGGCGCTTGTGTTCGGATGGTTGGCGCTGGGGAGCGCGCAGCAGCCCGAGAACGTGCGCACGCTGATGCGGCTCAAGCTGAGCCATCAGCAAGGGATCATGGAAGGAATCGCCTTGGAGGATTTCGACAAGATTCAGAAGAACGCTCAATCGCTGGCGCTGGTCAGTCAGGCCGCCGCGTGGCAGGTGTTTCAAACGCCAGAGTACACCCAGAAAAGCGCGGAGTTCCGCCGTACCTGCGACGACCTTGCCAGGCATGCCAAGGAAAAGAACCTGGACGCTGCGGCGCTGGACTATGTGAAGTTGACGCTGAACTGCGTCGACTGTCACAAGTACGTGCGCGGCGTGCGGCTGGGAAGTTTGAATAACCTGGACGACTACGCCCGCGTGGCGCACGTCCGTTAGCCCGGATTTCTCACCAACTTCGTCGCGAGCGAAGCTAAGTGCCTTGCTGCCAAGGAAGGCGAACGAACCTACCGCAGGCGTATTGGTGAATACGGTGAGGTTCGGTTCGCGAAGCATGACGTGGGCAGCAAGGGACTTGGGCTTCGCGCAGCAGAAGGCTGGTGAGAAATGCGGGCTAACGTCTCACCAACTCGCCTGCGGAGAATCCCGCACTGGGCGAGCTCTCTTACCCCGCAGTGCCATCATGACCTCGTCTCTCGCTCTTGCCGTAGCGGTTCCTTCGAGCGCGACAGCGTCCAAGGCTTCGCCCCCGCGTGCCGTGGCGCCGGTCCGCGAAGCCTTGGCGACGCTGTCCTGCGCGGTGCTGGGGATCGTCGGTGCGGTGCTGCACGCCTGGATGCCCGAAGCGCCGGCCGCCGCGATCGCCGCGTGGGCTGGCGCGCTGGCGGCCGGCGGCTTTCGACCCACGCTGCTGGCGATGGCCGCCCTGCGAAAAGGACAGCTGACGGTCGATCTGCTCATGATCCTGGCCGCCCTGGGCGCGGTGGTGATCGGAGACTGGGTCGAAGGTGTCATTCTGCTGTTCCTGTTCTCGTTGAGCGGAACACTGGAAGCCTTTGCCATGTATCGCACCACGCGCTCCATTGAGTCGCTCGTGCGGCTCCGTCCGCGCGAAGCCTTGCGGCATCGTGCAGGCGTGGCCGAAGACCAGCGAGTGCCGATCGAAGCGCTCGAGCTCGGCGATACGGTCCGCGTGCTCCCCGGCGAGCGCTATCCCGTAGACGGCCTGGTGAGCGAAGGGGAGACCTGGGCTGACGAAGCGACATTGACCGGCGAGAGCGAGCCGATTCACAAAACGCCAGGGGACAAGATCTTTGCCGGCACCATCAACGGTCGAGGGAGCGTGCTGGTCCGCATGACCAAGGCCGTGGCCGATACCACGCTGGAGCGGATCGTGAACATGGTGCAGGCCGCTCAGGCGCAAAAGACGCCAGTGCAGCGGTTCGTCGAATCGTGGCAGCGGCCCTATGTGCTGGGCGTGCTGGCCGCCGCGGTGTTCGTGTTTCTGGGGGCGCGTTTGTTTCATACCAGTGATTTCCACGACGCCTTCTATCATGCCATGGTGCTGCTGGTGGCCGCCTCCCCCTGCGCGGTCGTGCTCAGTTCGCCGGCGGTGATGCTCTCGGCCATCGCCCGTGCGGGCCGCAGCGGGGTGCTCTTCAAAGGGGCCGTGCATCTGGAAGAGTTGGGCCAGGTCGACGTGATCGCTTTCGACAAGACGGGGACGGTCACCTTGGGCAAGCCGGCCGTGATCGAGTTCTGGACGCCGGCCGGGATCGACCCCCAGCGACTGCTGCGACTGGCCGCGACGGTCGAGAAGCGGAGCGAGCATCCACTGGGCATCCCCGTGGTCGAGGAAGCGCGCCGCCGAGGGATCGACCTGGGCCAGCCCAAGATCAGCGACTTCCATAGCCACACCGGACTGGGCGTGCACGCCCGGGTCGATGGAGTCTGGATCGGCGTGGGGCGCGAGGGGCTGTTTGCTTCGCACGAGGTAACTGTGCCGCGACAACTTGTGGAAGAAGCCGACCGCATCCGCGAACAGGGGCAAACGGCGCTGCTGATCGTGGCCGTGCAGGACGACTCAAGCGAACCGGCTTTCGGGGTGCTGGGCGTGGCCGACGCGATCCGCCCCGAATCGGCCGCCACGCTGGCCGCCCTCAAGCGGTTGGGCATCGGCAAGCTGGTGCTGCTGACCGGAGACCACGAGCGCGTGGCCCGGGCCGTGGCCGCCAGGATCGGCGCCGACGAGTTTCGCGCGGGGCTGCTGCCCGACCAGAAAGTCGTGGAGCTCCGGCGGCTGTCGCGCCTGGGCAAGATCGCCATGATCGGAGACGGCGTGAACGACGCGCCGGCGCTAGCTACCGCTCAGGTTGGCATTGCGATGGGAGGAGCCGGCACCGACGTCGCCCTGGAGGTGGCCGATGTGGTGCTGATGTCCGACGACCTGCGGACGCTGCCCTTCGCCGTGGGGATCAGCCGGCTGGCCTGTCGCCGGGTCCGTCAGAACATGATCTTCGCCTTTGGCATGATCGCCGTGCTGGTGCTGGCGACCTTCTTCAACCTGCCTCTCTGGCTGGGCGTGGTTGGCCACGAAGGGAGCACCGTGCTGGTGGTGCTGAACGGACTGCGGATCCTGTGGGAGCCCACCCCCGCGCTGCCGACGGCTGCTATTGCCTGAGGCACCGAACGCCACCTTGCCCCTCTACTTACTTGTCCTTCTTAAAGCTCCACTGCAAGAAGCACTTCGGCAGCTCCTTGGCCAGCCGCTCCTTCCCCTCTTTCGTGACCTTGGTCTGCTGCAGATTCAACTGCATCAGCGACTTCAACTGCGCGAGCTCGGCAATCGACTCGTCTGAAACCTTGGTGTTCGAGAGATTCAGCAGTGTCAGCCCCTTCAGGGCGGAGATTCCCTTCAGCCCTTCATCCGTCACCAGCGAGCCGCTCAGGCTCAACGACGCCAGCCCCTTCAGCCCTGCCAGCGAAGCCAACCCCTTCCCCACCACCGGCGTCCCGCCCAGGTCCAGCGATTCGATCGCCTTGTGCCGCGCCAGCTCCGGCAGGCCCGCGTCGGTCACGTTCGTGGCCGACAGCTCCAACTGCGTCAGGGCGGGGAGCGTCGGCAGGGCTTTCAGTCCCGCGTCGTTCACGCCGCTCTCGTCCAGATACAAGATGGCCAGCTTGTTCATGCCGGCCAGCGCGCCAAAGCCGGTGCCGGTCAGCTTGGTGTTTTTATCCAGCCGCAGCCCCGTCAGGTTCACAAAACCGGCCAGCCCGGCCAACCCTTCGTCGGTCACCTTGGCCTGCATGATCTCCAGGTTGTCCAGGCCCGCCCGGTTGGGCAGCGCCTTCAACCCGCTGCCGGTCACCTGCGTGTACGAAAGATTCAGCCGCGAGAGCCCCTTCAAGCCGGCCAGCCCGGTCAGCCCGTCATCGGTCACTTCGGTCCGAAACAGCCCCAGGCTCACAAGCTTGTCCCAGGCCGGCAGCCCTTTGAGACCTTCGTCGGTCAGCTTCGAGCTGTTCAGATCGAGATACTCGAGCGTCTTGAGTCCGGCCAGGGCCTTCAAGCCCGTGCCGTTGATGGAGGTATCGCCCAGATCCAGCCCCGAGATCGCCGTCAGCCCCGCCAGCCCGGCCAGGCTTTCGTCGGTGATCTTCGTCTCGCGCAGGTCCAGCTTCCGCAGCTTCTTGAGCGCGGCCAGGTCCTTCAGCCCTTCGCCGGTCAGCGGATTGCCAGCCAGGGCCAGCGTCTCCAGCGTGCTGATCGCCGCCAGGTCCTTCAACCCGGCGTCGGTGATCTTGGTCTTCATCACGTCCAGCGTTTCGAGCTGAAACGGCGCCAGATCCTTCAGCGTGGCATCGGTGATCTGCGTGTTGTACAGCGCCAGATACTTCAGCGTCTTGAGTCCGGCGAACTGCTTCAGATCCCCATCCTGAACCTTCGACAGGCTCAGCATGATGCTGATCACCGGCTTGTCGGGAAGCTGCTGGTTCCGCACCACGTTCCCATCCAGCTTCTTCACGGCCGCCTCGGCCGCATCATCCGCCGGCCCCGCCAGCGCCACGGCGCAGATCATCCCCGTGAAAACCACCGCGAGCCCAAGTCGATTCAAGCCGTACATGCAGTCATTTCTCCTGTCTTCCGTCTTCTCCGCGTCTCCGCGCCTCCGCGTGAATCTTCCCTCAAGCCCACTGCCGTAGAGCAATAAGCTATTCTCGAAACTCTCACTCGCGCAGAGCATCAGGCGGGGATTGGTTCACGCGGAGGCGCGGAGACGCGGAGGAAGGAAGTTGGTTGACGATTCTCTGCAGACCCTCTTTGAGCGTACTTTCGCCAAAGTTAATCAGCAGCCCTACCTGCAAATTCATCAGTCGGAGGTACGTGAGGAGTTGCTTGCCGTGAACGGGGCCCAGCTTCTCCAGTGACTTGATCTCTACCAGGACACATTCTTCCACAAGCAAGTCGTACTTGAACGCTTCCTGGAAGACCATTCCGTCGAACTCGATGTTGATCCACTGTTGCCGCTGAACCCGAAGTCCCCGCCGCTCCAGACTCCGCATCAAGACAATCTCGTAGACGGTCTCGAGCAGTCCAGGGCCTAACCCTTGATGAATCCTAATCGCCGTGTCCACGATCGCGCCAGTGATCTCGTCTAGTTCCACGCCCCACCTCCGATCCCGAGGTAGTCTTATTGTTCGCGAGTTCAATATGGAGAATGGAAAGCTAACGAAGAGGCGACAATTCGGAAGGTTTCACGCGGAGGCGCGGAGACGCGGAGGAAGAGGCCAATCGAACTTCCCCATCTCTCTCTCGGCCTCGTGGAACGCTCCAGCGCCGTCGATTCTCGCATTCCGTCTTTTGCCTTCCTCCCCGCCTTTTCTCCCCTGTATTTCTCCGCGTCTCCGCGCCTCCGCGTGAAACGTCTTCGTTCCCTCCCCCCTACTTCCCCATCGCCTTCTTCGCCTGCGCCACCACATTCTCCACCGTGTAGCCAAACTGCTTGGCCAGCACCGTGTCCGGAGCACTCGCCCCGTAGTGGTTCAGCGTTACCGACTTCCCCTTGAACCCAAGGTAACGCTCCCAGCCGAACGGGCTCGCCCGCTCCACAGCCACCCGGGCGGTAATCGCTTCCGGAAAGACGCTCGCCTTGTACGCCTCGTCCTGCTCTTCAAAAATCTCCCAGCAAGGCATGCTCACCACGCGGGCGGCAATCCCTTCCTTGGCCAGCACCTCGGCCGCGCTCATGCACAGGCTCACTTCGCTGCCAGTCCCCATCAGAATCACCGCGGGCTTGCCGCCGGTCGGCTCCGAGAGAATGTACGCCCCCTTGGCACAGCCGCTGGCCGGGCTGGCCTTGGTCCGATCGAAGGTCGGGATGTTCTGCCGCGTCAGAAACAGGCACGTCGGCCGGTTCTTCCACGACATGATCGCCCGCCAGCACTCGCTCACTTCGTTGGCGTCGCCGGGCCGCACCACCCGCAACTGCGGAATCGCCCGCAAGGCGGCCAGGTGCTCGATCGGCTGATGCGTCGGGCCGTCTTCGCCCACGCCGATCGAGTCGTGCGTAAAGATAAAGATCGAGGGAAAGCCCATGATGGCCGCCAGACGGATCGAGGGGCGGCAGTAATCGCTGAACACCCCGAACGTCGCGCCGTAAGGGCGGATGCCGGTCGAGGCCATGCCGTTCAAGAACGCCCCCATGGCGTGCTCGCGGATGCCGAAGTGAAAGTTCCGCCCTGCGTAGTTGTCCGGACCGAAGCTGCCGGTCCCTTCGAACTCCAGCAGCGTCTTGGTGCTGGGGGCCAGGTCGGCCGAGCCGCCGATGAACCAGGGGATCTTCTTGCCCACGGTCTGCATGACCTTGCCGCTGCTCGAGCGGCTGGCAATCCCCTTGGCGTCGGCCGGAAAGACGGGCAGGTCGGCGTCCCAGTCCTTGGGCAGCTCCCCCTTCTGCATCAGCTCCAACTGAGCCGCCTGCTCGGGAAAGGCCTTCTTGTAGTCGGCGAACAGCGCCTCCCACTTGGTCCGGCTCCGATGCCCCCGCTCCCCCAGCTCCTTGTCAAAAAGGGCCGGCACCTCGGGCGGGACCAGAAACTTCGCATCCTCGGGCCAGCCATAGGCGTGCTTCGTCAGCTTGATTTCTTCGGCGCCCAGCGGCGCCCCGTGCGCCTCGTGGCTGTCGTGCTTGTTCGGGCTGCCGTAGCCAATGTGGCTGTCGACCACGATCAGCGTCGGCCGGTCGGGCGTGTCCTTAAACGTCTGATAGGCGGTCGTCAGGGCGTCCAGGTCGTTGGCATCGCGCACGTGGGTCGTGTTCCAGCCGTAGCCCTGGAACCGCACGGCCACGTCCTCGCTAAAGGCCAGCGACGTGTGCCCTTCAATCGTGATGCGGTTGTTGTCGTAGATCCAGCACAGGTTCGAGAGTTTTAAGTGCCCGGCGAGCGAAGCGGCTTCGCTGGCCACCCCTTCCATCAGGTCGCCATCGCTGCACAGCACGTACACGTTAAAGTCGAACAGCTTGAAGTCCGGCTTGTTGTAGCGGGCGGCCAGCCAGCGGCTCGCGGCGGCCACGCCCACGCTGTTGCCGCAGCCCTGGCCCAGGGGGCCGGTGGTCACTTCCACGCCGGTCGTGTGGTGATACTCGGGATGGCCGGGCGTCTTGCTCCCCCACTGGCGAAACTGCTTGATGTCCTCCAGGCTCACGGCCGGCTTGCCGGTCGGCTTCCCCTCGTTGTCGTAGTCCTTCACGCCGGTCAGATGCAGCACGCTGTACAGCAGCATCGAGGCATGCCCGCACGACAGGATAAAGCGGTCGCGGTTGGGCCACAGCGGGGTGGTGGGATCGTACTTCAGCACGCGGTTCCACAGGCTGTACGCGACGGGGGCCAGGGCCATCGGCGTGCCGGGATGGCCTGAGTTGGCCGCTTCGACAGCGTCCATGCTCAGGGTGCGGATGGTGTTGATCGCGAGCTGTTCGAGGGAGACGGTGGTGGCGGACGACGTCATGGAAGAGGCCCTAGGAAACTGCCGGAATTTTGAAGGTAATCGGCTGAGTTTAGGGCGCAGGGAGGGGAGCGTAAAGGGGCAGGAGCCACCGCGACAGGTGGCGAGGTGGCGTGACAACGACGGGTGGCGAGGCAGTTGCACCCAACGTGGGATTCGAAACGAAACAAGCCCGCTCCTCGTGATTCACGAGTCGGGCTGCTTGGTTACGGCAAGGTGCCGCGCGGCGGGCAAACTTTGCGGGTTGGGGCGCGGAGGCCACAGGGGGCGCCGGCGCCCCGGGGAGCGCGTAACTTTGCGGGTTGGCGCACTGCCCGGTCGTCGATGCAACTTTGCGGGTTGGCGCGCTGCCGCCTTACACCGCCCACCTTCCTGCTCCCTCCCCCTTGCGGGGAGGGCTGGGGAGGGGGTCATGCAGTTCACGCATCCCTCCATTCTTCCATCCTGCGGAAGAAGTCAGCCTATGAGCCTCGCGTAGACTTACCTGCTCCAAGCCCCCTCCCCAACCCTCCCCACAAGGGGGAGGGAGCAGGACAGGGACCGGGGCAGCGCGTAACTTTGCGGGTTGGCGCGCTGCCCGGTCGTCGATGTAACTTTGCGGGTTGGCGCGCTGCCGCCTTACACCGCCCACCTTCCTGCTCCCTCCCCCTTGTGGGGAGGGCTGGGGAGGGGGTCATGCAGTTGATTCATCGCTCCATCTTCCTTCGCAAGTGAGGTCAATGCCTATCAAGTTGGCTAAGCCTTACCTGCTCCCAACCCCCTCCCCAACCCTCCCCACAAGGGGGAGGGAGCAGGAAGGGGACCTGGGAGCGCGTAACTTTGCGGGTTGGGACGCGGAGGCCACAGGGGGCGCCGGCGCCCCGGGCAGCGCGTAACTTTGCGGGTTGGCGTACTGCCCGGTCGTCGATGTAACTTTGCGGGTTGGGACGCGGAGGCCACAGGGAGCGCCCGCGTCCCGGGGAGCGCGTAACTTTGCGGGTTGGCGCACTGCCGGGCGAGTCTTCGAGCCTTCCCAAGACCCCTGGACGCTGTCTGCCTTGAACTGGAAGCAACGAAGCCCGCGCGGGGCTCGAACCGTTCCCGCCCCGGGTCCCCACCCATCGGGAATGCTCGTTCCTGCGCGGACCTGCTGTCCTACCCGCAGTCTAGCAAATAATCGGTCTGGTTTAAAACTAATTTATAAATTTTATTTGAACTTCTGAAACGGACCGCTTGGTTCGATTTGCGGTTCGATCACAAGCTCCGGCCGCTTGCTCGAAGATTCTCGCGGGCAAACACGTTGCCCGGGGAGCTCAGATCGCCGAGACTTGAATCCGCAACGATGCTGGGAGAGAGAGGGGGCTCGGTCGATTCGCCTTGGAACGAGCAAGGCCCTGCGAACGGTTCCGCTTCGGTGGCCCCGGTCGTTGTTCCGAGAAGAAGGGATCGTCGTCCGGGCGGGACCCTCTTCTTGAAGAAGGGGAACTCTCTCGAATCCGCACTGCTGGGGCCAGCAGTGGCACAGCCCAGCAGTGCCACCAGTCCCGAATTTGCCGCGGGCTTAAAGAATCTATTCAATTCGAACGGCATAAACATTCGAGTCGTCCACATTCCAATTGTGCATTAATTGCACCTAGAGATTACGCATGACAAAAGAGGTATTCTTTCTTCGGTTTTTGTGGGGACCTCGTCCGGAGAGCCTGAAGCAATGTGCTGGTCGGTTGGATGCATTTCTCTCCGAACTGCGTTCGATCGACAATGCATTTGCTGCTTGGCGACGCGACAACACGACCGCTTTTCAAGTGCCTCTAGGTGTTAAACGGTTAG
>Ga0335397_10005694_pt1 | contig 16221 bp, 14 predicted proteins | sample MAT04_FD_205740 | JGI IMG/M metagenome (GOLD analysis project Ga0335397, IMG submission 205740) | Freshwater microbial communities from Lake Fryxell liftoff mats and glacier meltwater in Antarctica - MAT-04 (spades assembly) (version 2) ... | reverse complement strand
TAAACTCAAGATTTCATTTAGCAGAAGCCAGCCCCCGATAACGGCAAAAACGGTTTCGAAGCTTAATATTATGGACGCATAGGCAGGGTGAACATGTTGCTGAGCTACTACCTGCATGGTGTATGCAATCCCGACCGACATAAATCCGCCGTAAAGCAAAGGCCAGATAGCCTGATTTATAGTAGTGATACTAATTGTTTCAAAAATAGAAGCTGTTAACAGGCTGAGTATACCACAAATAGCAAATTGAAATGCAGAAAGTGGCAATGCAGCATGTGTATCTACAAGTTTGTTGATTATTTGCACGTGCGCAGCCCAGAAAAATGCACTGAGCAAAATCAGGAAATCTCCTTTTTGTAATACAAATGGCCCATTAATAGTAAGCAGGTACAAACCTGCCAGTGCAATAAACGCACCTGCCCATAAAAGCTTTGTAATGTACTGGCCGATAAAAACACCGATCAATGGAACCAGAATTACATAAAAACCTGTGATAAACCCGGCTTTACCGGCTTCGGTGTAAACCATACCCGCTTGCTGAAGTGAAGCGCCGATAAAAAGCACCAATCCGGCTAATAACCCGCCTTTAAGTATATTTTTTTGTTTCGCCGCCGGACTTTGCTGTTTATATTTCATCCAGAATATCAGCGGAATTAATGATGCACTTCCCAACAAAAAACGTATGCCGTTAAAAGTGAAAGGCCCGATAAATTCCATTCCGGCGCGTTGTGCCACAAATGCAAATCCCCAGATAGCTGAAGTTGCCCACAGCATAATGATGGCTCCGCGATTGTAAACGCCTTTTTGCATGGTTTGAATTTAAGTTCACAAATTTACACGAATGAATCACAACTTAGCAGAGATCGTTACTTTTTGACCAATAATTTGCGAATTGCGATTGACGATCTACGAATAATAATCCATGACCTTGAAAATTATCAGTAATAAAAGTCTGAAGAAATACAGCTACTGAATTTTTCGAAAACATTAAACTTCAAAAACCGAGAAACTCTGCCCTTCCCTTCCTGATGAAGGCGGGGGCTTCGCTAAGAGGCCTGTAACTCTGCCCTTCGGCTTCGCTCAGGGTACTGAAACCCTGAAACCCTGAAACCTTGAAACCCGGAAACAATTATATGACAATCGTATGACCACTAAATCTTCTCATTCACAAAACTCCTACCTTTGACAAATAAAACTTAACCACCATGCAACTCTTACTTTTAAGCAATTCAACCAACCAGGGCGAAGATTACCTGGGATGGCCTCAGGAAATTCTAAAACAGTTTATTGAAAAAAATAGCATAAAATCCTGCCTGTTTGTGCCTTATGCCGGCATTACTGTTTCCTGGGACGATTACACAACCCGTGTTCGCTCCGTTTTCAGTATCTGGGGATGTAAATTGGAATCGGTTCACAATATGCCCGATCCGGTTAAAGCCGTTAATGAAGCAGAGTGTATTGTTGTGGGCGGAGGCAATACATTCCGCCTGGTTCAGATGATGCACGAAACGGGAATTATGGCTGCTATCAGGACAAAAGTACTTGCCGGAACACCGTTTATCGGGTGGAGCGCTGGATCCAATGTAGCTTGTCCGACACTTTGTACGACCAATGACATGCCGATTATTCAGCCTTCATCGTTCAATACTTTAAACCTGATTCCTTTTCAGATAAATCCGCATTACCTCGATGCCAATCCCGAAGGCCATGGCGGTGAAACCCGCGAGCAACGTATCAATGAGTTTCAGGCACTAAATGCTGAAGTAATTGTAGTAGGTTTGCGCGAAGCCACCGCTTTATACCTTGATGAAACCAATCTGAAATTACTGGGAGAAAGACCAATGAGGTTATTTAGTGCAGGAAAGGAACCTGTAGAATTAAATCAAGGTGATAACCTTAATTTCCTTATCGGTAATTAAACCTGGGATAAGGATCATGAAAATGAACCTGAATATGGAGAGTTATAACTATCAGTTTCAGGATTTTTTATCTGCAAAAATATAGAAGCACTGTTTATGGGTATTTTTTGATTCTGCAAATACCCGCTTTCTTTATATCTTTGCGCCATGCACGAAACAATCCTGATCCTCGATTTCGGTTCGCAATATACCCAGCTCATTGCCAGGCGGATACGCGAACTTAATGTATATTGCGAAATACATCCTTTCAACCATATTCCTGAACTTGGTACCCATATAAAAGGTGTTATCCTCTCGGGTAGCCCTTTTTCGGTTCGGGATGAAAATGCTCCGGCCCCCGATCTTTCGGCCATCCGAGGGCGTTTTCCTTTACTCGGCGTTTGTTATGGCGCACAGTATTTATCGAAGATTGACGGTGGAGTAGTAGCTCCATCTGAAATAAGAGAGTATGGACGTGCGAACCTTTCGTATATCGATCTTCAGAATGAACTGGTTCGTGGTATGACTGATGGCGGACAGGTGTGGATGAGCCATGGAGACACTATTCTCGAAACTCCAGAAAAGTTTCAAATAATTGCGAGCACACCCGATGTAAAGGTTGCAGGATTCAGTATTAAAGGCGAACAAACCTATGGAATACAGTTTCACCCTGAGGTATATCACAGTGTGGATGGAACCGTATTGCTGCGGAATTTCATGGTCGATATATGTGGTTGCAAACAGGACTGGACTCCGCTTGCGTTTGTTGAAACCACAGTTGCTGAATTAAAAGCTCAGCTTGGAAGCGATAAAGTTGTACTTGGCCTTTCGGGGGGTGTTGACAGCACTGTTGCCGCAGTTTTGCTTCATAAAGCTATCGGATCGCAACTGTATTGCATTTTTGTTGATAACGGACTTTTGCGAAAGGACGAATTTCAGACCGTACTCGACTCATATCAGCACATGGGTTTGAATGTAAAAGGTGTTGATGCCGGTAAACTTTTCCTTGATGCTCTGAAAGGGATTTCGGAACCCGAAGCAAAACGTAAAGCCATTGGCCGCACCTTTATAGATGTTTTCGATGTGGAAGCCAAACGTATAGAAGATGTAAAATGGCTTGCACAGGGAACCATTTATCCTGATGTAATCGAATCGGTTTCAGTAAAAGGTCCTTCGGCAACTATCAAGAGCCATCATAATGTGGGTGGATTACCTGATTTTATGAAACTCAAAGTTGTGGAACCGCTGAAAAGTCTTTTCAAAGATGAAGTCCGCCGTGTTGGGAATACCTTGCTTATTGACCCCAATATTCTCAACCGGCATCCATTTCCTGGTCCCGGCCTTGGAATTCGAATACTGAGCGACGTTACTCCCGAAAAAGTTACCATTCTCCAGGAAGCCGATGCGATTTTTATCAACGGACTTAAAAATCATGGCTTATACAATAAAGTCTGGCAGGCAGGCACCATGTTGCTCCCGGTTCAATCCGTAGGAGTTATGGGCGATGAGCGTACCTATGAAAATGTTGTTGCCCTCAGGGCTGTAACTTCAACCGATGGTATGACTGCCGACTGGGCTTACCTGCCTTATGAATTCCTGGCAGCAGTTTCGAGTGAAATCATCAACAAAGTAAAAGGTATCAACCGGGTGGTTTACGATATCAGCTCAAAACCTCCTGCCACTATTGAATGGGAGTAAGGACTGTACCTGTAGTTCGTAATTGTAAATCCTTCGCTTCTGCAAGCGCAAATATACAATGGTCCGGATTTTGTGTACATTTACAACCTCATCTGCTTTCATGTTTTAACAAATATTTATTGCTATGCGTCTTCGCTTGTTCGCTCTTCAGTTTCTGATCTTTGTATTTACTATTCCTCAACATATAATTGCACAGGAAGTTATTATCAAACGATCAACGATAGTCGAGAATTTTAAGGGAAAACCTTATTATATGCATTTTGTTAAATGGGGTGAAACGCTTTCGCAAATAGCAAAAGTATATAATGTTACAATCCAGGATATTAGTGCTGAAAATCCTTCCGTTGAAAAAGGTTTGAAAGCGGATATGGTGCTGCGTATCCCTCAAAAATCTGTTTCAAAGTCAGTGGTGGAGGTTCCAAACCCGGTTTCAATAAATCAGCAACCCAAACCGGACGAAAAACCAAAGGTGCAAATTAAGCCTGTTGAAAAGCAAACAGAGCCAGCTAAACATGTTGAAGAGCAAACTGAACAAGCCAAACCTGTTGAAAAATCAACTGTGCAAAGTATTCCTGCTGTTGATCGGGATTTTGTAATTTACCTTGTTAAAAAGCGCGAAACCCTGTATGGTATTGCCAAGGAGTTTAATGTATCTGTTGATGATATTATAAATGCAAATACAGGTTTACAAAAATTAGATGAAGGAATGGAAATTAAAATTCCTCAGAAAAAGCCAGTTGATGCTAAACCTGCTGCTAACGAAGCTGCCGCCGAAAAAATCCTGAAACAATATTCCAATCCGAACGAGATCCTTATTAAACCAGGTGAAACTCTTTCGGGTATTTCAAAGACCTATAATATCTCTATTCACGATCTTACCGAACTAAATCCTAAGTTAACTGATGGGCTTAAGGCTGGCATGACTTTGAAACTGCGTAAAACGGATGTTAAAACTGCGGTGAAGCCCGCTTTGAAAAGTGATGAAGTTTCTGTAATTGTGCCGGTTCCGGCCTTAATATGTTATAGTGCCGATAACATTAAGGCTACCTATAATGTTGCTTTGCTACTGCCTTTTCTGCTTGATGATTCGCAGGATGCACTCGAAGCACCGGAACAAAAGAAAGCGTCGGATTTTGACAACTTTAATTATTTTCAGTTCTATGCCGGTTTTATGCTGGCTGCCGATTCGCTCCGGCAATATGGGCTTCGTGCCCGCATACAGGTTTTGGATGGTGATAAATTAAATGATACGCTTACCATCAGGCAGACTTTGCGTAAACCTGGCATGGATAAAATGGATCTGATAGTCGGGCCAATGTATGCAAATTCATTCGCGGTGGCAGCCCGTTATGCGCTTAAACATGAAATAGGTATTCTAAATCCCTTATCCCGCCGCGAAAATATTGTTGACGGCAACCCTTTTGTACTGAAAGCCCAGGTAACAAGTGCAGGTATCGCGACAAAACTTTCAACGTTTATTCTCAGGCAATATACAAATGCCAATATAATTTCCGTTCGCAACGATGCCAAGGAACTAAAATCGCTTGCAGATGAATTTGACTCGCAGATCAGAAGCAGCATATCCGGTCGCACTTTTAAAGGCAGCCTTCAGGGAGCAACTTATTCAACGGATATGATGGCAGGTGTTTCGAAGAAACTTAAGCCCAACACTAAAAATATAATAATCTTCTTTTCCAACAATAAATCCAATGTCCCTAATTTTGTTTCCCTCCTAAATCCGTTGTCGAAATCGGATGATATCATACTCATTGGAATGGATAGCTGGGATGAACTCGAATTGGAAACGGAGTTTTTAGTTAATCTTAAATATCATCAACTCACTACAAGTTATATTGATTACGAAAGTGAAGCCGTTCAGCAGTTTATTACCAGGTTCCGAAACAAATACGGAGCTGTTCCTCTTGCTTCCAAACATGCTTTTCTTGGTTATGATTTGGGATGGTATTTTCTCACATCCTTAATGTGGTATGGCGATCATTATATTACTTGCCTTCCGGAACAAAAGGGGAAATGCCTTCAATATAATTTCAATTTTTCAGGTGCCGGAAAGGGCGATGGACTGCAAAATCAGGATATAAGTATTGTTAAGTTGCAGGATTATAAGATTGTAAAGGTGGAGTAATGTTTTCTGCTAAATTAGTTTTATTTGCTTTTCTTTAACTTTATAGTACTTTTTTGGAAAACCAAGAATAAGATTTAGTATGGTTTTCTTAGTTAAAACCAGATTTATTAATCTTAATTTATATAAGAATATGAATACAGTCAGGGAATGAGTCAAACAAAAACTATCCGTCATTAGCTAAACTCTTCCTTTGTTTCAGATTCCTTATGTAAACAATACCACGCGCAATCATAAAAATCAATACAAATACAAATATAATAGTGGCTCCCGAAGGAATATTCCAGTAATAGGATAAAAATAAACCGGTAATGCTGCCGGTAAAACTGATAATCATCGAAAGGATAATAATCTTTTTTAAATCGTTAACAAACAGGTTAGCAGTGCTTTGCGGTATTGTTAAATAGGAAATTACAAGGATAATACCTGCAACGCGTATGTTGATTACAATTACAAGTGCCACCAGGGTTAGCATCAGGTAGTTAAAGGTTTCGACTGGTGCGTTGTGCGAGCGGGCATATTCTTCGTCGAATGAGATGAAAAGAATGGTACGGTAAAACAACAGGAAAACTGTTACTGTAACGGCGGCAAGAATTCCCATTAAAGCCAGGTCGGTTGGAGTTACTGTAAGAATACTGCCAAAAAGGTACGACATCAGGTTGGGAGCGTAGCCAGGAGTAAGGTAAATGAAAATAATCCCCACAGCCATTCCGAACGACCATAAAATCCCTATGGCCGAATCCTCGCGGATATCAGTCTGTTTCGATACGAGCCGGATTCCAAAAGCCGATAAGATGCTGAAAATGGCCGCTCCTAATATCGGGCTTATGCCAAGGAAATATCCCATCCCGATTCCACCAAATGAGGCATGAGTAATTCCACCGCTGATAAAAACCATGCGTCGCGCTACGATATATGCGCCTATAAAGCCGCAGGTGATGCTTGCCAGGAATGCTGCTTCGAGGGCATGAAGAACAAAGTCGTAAGTGAGAATTCCTGCCATGTTATTCGTGAGTGTGCGTGTGAGGAGTAAATTCCTGGTCGAAATCGTGACTGTGATCGTGTTTTTGCAGCACAGTATGCGGAACATCACCGTGTGTGATAATTTGCAACGGACAGTTGTATCCGGCTAATTGTGCTTCGGTAATTATATTCGACGGATGATAATGCAGGTAGGTATTAACGCAAGCAATGGTTTTCACGTAATACGAGATCGTACCCACATCATGCGAAATGATCATGATGGCCATTTTTTTGTTAAATTGCTGCAACAACTCATACATTTCGTGCTCAAAACGGTTATCAACAAACGTGTTCGGCTCATCTAAAATCAGCAGTTTTGGTGAAGAAATAAGTGCACGGCAAATAAAAACCCGCTGCAACTGCCCACCTGAAAGCTCTGTTGTAGTTCGTTTTGCCAGGTGACTGATTCCCATTTGTTCAAGCAGATCGCCAACTTGGTTTTTATCTTTTGAGTTGTAACGACTCAATCCTTTTCCGGACGACATAAGCCCCGAAAGAACAATATCCTGGACCGTGATTGGGAATTTCCTGTCTATCTGCGATTGCTGCGGCAGATATCCAATGAAACTGCCTTTTTGGTCATCAAAACGTTGAATGTTGCCTGAGATGGGTTTTATCAAACCCAGTATCAGCTTAATCAGCGTGGTTTTACCACCTCCGTTAGGACCAATTACGCCAATAAAATCCTGATCCGAAACCGTTAACGAAATATCGCGCAGTACAATGCCGTTGTCGTAACCGGCTGTAACGTTATTTAATTTAATGAGTTCGTTCATAGTTTTGGTACAAAAATCAGTTTTCGGCAATCAGTTGAGCCAGGTGTATCATATTTTCAGGCCAGTTTTCAGCCATGGGATCAAAAACTACCACTTTGCCATTGATTTCACGGGCAATAACTTCCGCATTGCGGGTATCAAATTCTTTGGAGATAAATATGGATTTAATTCCTTTCTTCTTTGCAGTTTTTACAAGTTCAGCTATATAAGCCGGTGATGGTTCCTTTCCGTCCTGTTCAATGCTGATCTGAGTGAGTCCATAATCCCTGCAAAAGTAAGCCAATGCAGGATGAAAAATTAAAATGGATTTACCTTCGGAACCGGTGAGTTTTTCACGGATTTCACGATCGATGGAATCAGCTAAATGATTGAACTTATCCAAGTTTTCTTTATAAATAGTTGTATTTGATGAATCAGCTAAAGATAAAGCTGTACAAATATTGGCAGCCTGTATTTTCATGCAGGAAGCCGAAAGCCATGTATGTGGGTCGATGCCGTGACTTTTATGACCTGTTTCATTTTCTGCTTCACCTTCATGAATATGCCCGTTTAACATTTCAATTCCTTCGCTGGTATTTATAACCTTCATACCAGGATTGGAAGCTTTGAGCCTGTCGAGCCAGGTAAGTTCAAAATCGAGTGCGCCCAAAGCAAGATACAGCTTCGAAGTTGAAATTTTCTCCATATCGCGCGGAGCAGGTTCGTAGGTTTCGTGGTTTGAGCCGGGTGGCAGCATAGCCTGAACATTAAATTTATCGCCGGCAATAAATTCAGCAAGGTATTTTTGGGGAATAATACTGACAGTGAGCTGCATTTTATTGTTTTCGGTACGCTTGCCCTGGCAGGAAACCAGCATTGCCACTGGCAGCAGAATGAGAATAGACAAAAGATTTCGGAACATGTGTGCAAAAGTACGAAATCTGCTGCTTAACAGGAAATTGAAATTTCTATTCAATACTTTTGTGTTATCTATATTAAAGTTAGGAATACTTCCTGCATTTGCAGAATAGAAATAGCATTAGAAATTTACAGAAATCTCGCCGGAGAAAGCCATCTGTCAAACTGAAATTTTGCATAAATCAGCTAGGGTTGCAGTTCATTAAGTCAGGTTTTACTATTAATAAAGGGCTTCGATTAGTCAGGGCTTCACTCAACGTGAAACCCTGACTATTAACAATTACTATCCACTGAATACCAAACCGTTATCATTCTGTAACCATAAACAAAGTATTTCGTCAAATAGCTATAAAAACGCTACCAATATGACAACCTCCGAATTTAAAGTTAAAGCCGAAGACTTGATGCAGAAAATCCGTGAACTGCTTGAAGAAGGCAATGTTAACCGCATCATCATTAAAGATGATAAAGGAAAAGTTTATCTCGAAATTCCGGTAACACTTGGTGTGATCGGTGCTTTGATTGCCCCAATACTGGCGGCTGTTGGCGCGCTGGCAGCCTGGGCAGCCGATTTTACCATCGAAGTGATGCGCAGGGATCAGTGATTCACCGGACCGATTTTACTTTCGATGGCTGCAACTTTCTGTTGCATTCTTCCGCTTGCTCCATCCCGGATATCGAAAGTAACTGTACAATACACGCGGCTACAATCATCCTTTAGTAAGGCATAGGCTTTGGCTACCACTAATTGTGCTTCTGCTAGTGTGTCTGTTTCGATAATGGTTCCCATGGCGCTAAGCTGGTAAGGTAGCCCGCTTTCGCGAATCATGGCTATTACGCGGCTTACGTAAGGGCTGGCGCTTGCTCCCTTATCCGTGGGGAACATGGCAAATTGCATAAGTACTGACATGGAGTTTCGGGTTTGAAGGGTTTGAAGGGTTGAAGGGTTTGAAGGGTTTGGGTTTGAAATGTTTGAATTGTTTGAAGGGTTTGACACTTCGACTTCGCTCAGTGTGACAGTTTGAAATGTTTGAAGTGTTTGAATGGTTTGAATTGTTTGAAGGGTTTAAGGCGTTTGACAAGTTTGAAGGCTAATTGGATTGTTGCAGTGGATTAAAAGTTCAATGCTTCACGTTCCTGCTTCGGAGTTCCTCCTCACAATGATGGCTTCGCGTTCCTGCTTCGGAGTTCCTCCTCACAATGATGGCTTCGCGTTCAATAATTCAATATTAACTTTCTGTCAACCAGAATTATAATATTATTCACTCTATTGGTTTATCACTATTCATTTTTCATTATTCACTTTTCATTCCAGATTTCCCACGATTTTTCTGCCTGCAATTCAAGCATTTGCAAACCGTTTTTAACAGTTGAGCCGAATTGTTGGCCTTTTTTCATGAAAGCGGTTTCGGCAGGATTATAAACCAGGTCGTAGAGAAGATGCTTATTGCCAAGGTATTGATAAGGAATATCCGGGAATTTATCTGTATTGGGATACATCCCAACAGGTGTGGTATTGATAATAAGCAGGTTATCGCTAAGTATTGATTCGGATAACTGAGCGTATTTCAAAATATTTGCACCCAGACCACTGCGTGAAACTAGGGTAAATTTGATTCCAAGCTCATATAAAGTATAACAGACGGCTTTTGCCGCTCCACCGGTTCCAAGAACTAGTGCTTTACTATGAAACGGTTTTAAGAGTGGCACCAATGTTTTCTTGAAACCGTATGTATCCGTATTGTGACCGGTAAGTTTTGCCCCTGAATCACTTCTTTCAATCTTAACACAATTAACTGCACCTACAGCTTTTGCTGCTTCAGTAATTTGATCCAGAAATGGCAGTATGGAAACTTTGTAAGGAATTGTTACATTAAATCCTTTTAAATCAGAATGTTGCAATATGAGTTGCGGAAGCAGAGATATATCTTCCAATGGGAAAAGCTGGTATTCGGAATCAGAAATATTCTCATCGGTAAACTTCTTTCCAAAATAGTTGGCCGAGAAGGAATGTGAGAGCGGGTACCCGATGAGTCCGAATAATCGCATCTTAGCTTACTGTGTTTTTCTTGGTCAGGTTCAGATAAATTTTATAGGCATAATATAAAAATGCCAGACCAAGAACCGCAACAACAACAATATCAATGGTATGGCTGTATTTCATTACTTCTGTCCAATTTTCCTTTAGCTTAAATCCAACGTAAGTAAGGAAGGAATTCCATAAACCTGCTCCTATTATGGTGTAAATGCAGAATTTCCAAAGATTCATTTTTCCCATTCCAGCGGGTATGCTGATAAGGTGGCGGATAACCGGGATAAAACGTGAAATAAAGATAGTCAGTTCGCCGCTTTTGGCGAAGAAACGCTCAGTTATTTCCAGGTCGTGCGCATCAAGTAAAAGGTATTTCCCAAACTGTTTGATAAATGGCTTTCCTCCGTAATACCCCATGGCATACGAAAGCAGCGAGCCGACAATACTTCCCAGTGTACTGGCAATAATTACCCCGGTAAAAGTAAATTTTCCCGAAGCAATAAGGAATCCTGCAAAAGGCATTACCGCTTCGCTCGGGATGGGAAATACCATGCTTTCGAGCATCATCAGCAAAAATACACCGGGATAGGAGGCGATAGTTAGAAAGGCGACAGCAGTATTAGCAATCCATTGTGTGATGCCCATTAATTTATGTTTTAGGAGTTGGGTTTTAGGAGTTAGGGACTAATAAATTAAATCCCCTTACTTCTCTTTGTTTTTATAGGTTTCAATAACTGACAGTATTTCGGAGGAGTTTTTAAGTTGATCCGAATATTCGAGCAATTGGGTGTGTGCTTCAAAATCCTGTGTGAGGGCAATAAAAAGTTCAAGAATTGCTTCCTTGTGCTTGCCCGATTCATACAGATATGCAACCCTTCGGTAGGTCAGCGAGCTGTTTTCACCCTGGTAATAAAGTCCATCTTCAAGAACTTCGAGTGCTTTTATATAATCCTTTTTTACATCGGCATAAAAATCGGAATAATCGAGCCATATTTCGGCATGGTAGGGTTCCAGCTCACTGGCTTTTTCATAGGCCAAAGCCGCGGCATCCTGCATTCCAAGAGCTAACTGCGTTTCGGCAAGCACAATATAATATTCGGCATTATCCGATTCAAGTTTAATGGCTTGTTCAATATGCGACAGGGCTTCGCTGTATTTTTCCATTTCTACATAGCAAAGACCAACTCCCATCCATGCATCCGAAAAATGCCGTTCCAGGCTGATTGATTTCCTGTAATATTCAATAGCCATATCATATTTTTCCATACTGGCATAACAGTCGCCGATATAGTAATTGGTCATGGCATCAGGCTTTTCGAGTTCAAAAGTCTGTTTATAAATATTGATCGCTTCCAGGAACATTTCCATTTGCTCGTAGCATTGGGCTTTGCTGAAAAATGCCGGCGTAAATGTAGGGTCAATCGCTATCGAATAATCAAAAGCATCGATGGATTTCTCGTATAATTCCACGGTACTGTAAGCTATTCCCAAATTGTACCAGGCAACAAGGGAATATGGTCTCTTGTCGAGTTCCTGGGTAAAAAAACTAATTGCCTCTTCACTCATCAGCCCCATTTCGTAGCAATAACCTATTTCGTACAAAAGGCTTTCGTTTTCGGCGTTCAGTCGGATGGCTTTCTTCAGATGTTCGGCAGCTTTCTTATAATCTCTCAGGTTCTGATACTCAAATGCAATGCTGGTATGGATTTCATCGAGGTCCTCATCCACCCTGGTGAGTGATTTCTGGTATTCTTTGATGGCTTCGGCATGTTTATGCATGGTGCTGTAAACGGTAGCACGGGTAAGCGAAATATCCGGGTTTTGCGGGTCAACGGCTTCAAGACTATTGAGCCGTGCCAGAGCTTTTTCAGGCTCACCGTTATTTAAAAAGTACTGTGCCTTAAATACCTGAAAACTTACCTCGGAAGGAAATTGCTCAATAGCATAGTCAATAGCTTTCTGAGCTTTTGCTAATTCCGATTCACTGAAATAATAGTAGATAATATCTTCCAGCTCACCGCTATCGAAAAAGGAATAACCACCTTCCCCGGAAACGCTTTCAAAGCGTTCGAGCAGCTCTCGCAGGTATTCCTGATCTTCTTCGTAATTGTCCATTAATGGTAATCATTTTTTTTGATTTTGCAAAGGTAATAATTTTTAGGATAAAGGTTTCATGGTTTCAGGATTGAAATTTTAGAAGAGTTTGAAGGGTTTGAAGGTTTTGAAGGATTTGAAGAGTTTGAAGAGTTTGAAGAGTTTGAAGGTTTTCGGGTTTGAAGGGTTTCGGGTTGCAGTGCTTTAGCAATAAAGTTTTTTCATTTTTTTTTTCGACATTATAAACCCATTTTCATCTTCCATCTTCTATCTTCCGTCTTCGGACTTCCGTCTTCGGACTTCCGTCTTCGGACTTCGGACTTCTGTCTTCGGACTTCCGTCTTTCGTCTTTCGTCTTTCGTCTTCCATCTTCCGTATTCTGACTTCGGACTTCCGACTTCGGACTTCCGTCTTCCATCTTCCGTATTCCGACTTCGGACTTTCGTCTTTCGTCTTCTTACTTCCGACTTCGGAATTCCGTCTTCCGACTTTGGACATCCATCTTCGGTCTTCCGTCTTTTTAAACCCCCAAACACTTTCCCATTCCAGGCCTAATTGTATCTTTGCAAAAAAACAACTCTATGACTTTAATTAAAAGTATTTCGGGTATCAGAGGAACCATTGGCGGGAAAACAGGCGACAACCTCACTCCATCGGATATTGTGAAATTTGTTACAGGCTATGCCACATTTATAATCGGTGAAAATTCTGGTGCTAAACTCAAGATGGTTGTGGGGCGCGATGCACGTGTTTCGGGTGCCATGGTTAACAGTCTGGTTTGCGGTACATTGATGGGAATGGGTATTGATGTGATTGATCTTGGTCTTTCGACCACGCCAACTGTCGAAATTGCGGTTACAACTTATAATGCGCAGGGGGGAATTATTCTCACGGCAAGTCATAACCCCGGCGAATGGAATGCTTTAAAACTGCTGAATTCAAAAGGTGAATTCCTCGATGCCGATGCCGGTGCCAATGTGCTTGAAAATGCTGAATCGAAAGAAGTTGAATATTGTAAAGTGGAGATGCTTGGCAGTTATACGCTTGATAATACATTTATTCATAAACATATACAAATGGTGCTCGATCTGCCTTTGGTGGATGTTGATGCTATTAAAAATGCAAATTTCAGAGTGGCAATTGATGCAGTTAATTCTACAGGCGGAATTGCAATCCCTGAACTTTTAAAGGCATTAGGTGTAGGTGTAGAAGATTTGATTGAAATCTATTGTGAGCCAACCGGTCTTTTTCCGCATAATCCCGAACCTCTGCCCGAACATTTGCACGAATTAAGCAAAACTGTGGTCGAACATAAGGCTCATGTCGGTTTTGTGGTGGATCCGGATGTTGACAGGCTTGCCATTGTCAGCGAAAACGGTGCCATGTTTGGCGAAGAATACACGCTGGTGGCAGTAGCCGATTATGTGCTCAATTTCAGACCCGGCAATACGGTTTCCAATATGTCGTCAACACGTGCTTTGCGCGATGTAACCGAAGGCAAAGGATTTAAATATTCAGCTTCGGCAGTAGGGGAGGTGAATGTGGTTAAAATGATGAAAGAAACCAATGCCATTATAGGTGGAGAAGGCAATGGCGGAGTAATTTATCCTGAATTGCATTATGGTCGTGATGCTTTAGTTGGGATTGCATTGTTTTTAACCCACCTCGCCAAAACAGGACTTAGCTGTTCGCAACTCAGGGCAACCTATCCTGATTATACGATTTCGAAAAATAAAATCACCCTTTCGCCGGGTATGGACACGGATCTGATCCTGCAGAAAGTTCAGGAAAAATATAAAGATCAGCCTAACAGCACCATCGACGGCGTGAAAATAGAATTCGGAAACGAGTGGGTACACCTGCGCAAATCTAATACCGAGCCAATTATCCGTATTTATGCCGAAAGCGTTTCTGCAGCGAAGGCGGAAGAGTTGGCGGAGAAGATTATACGGGATATCAAGGCTGTGATATAGGGATTGATGGGATTGATGGGATTGATGGGATTGATGAGATTGATGGGATTGATGGGATTGATAAGATTGAAAGGATTGACAAGGGGAAATGGAGAGAAAAATAGAACAACTTGAAGATTGAAGGGATTGACACTTCGATTTCTCTGTGTGACCATTTGAATTGTTTGAATTGTTTGAAGAGTTTCTGGTTTCATGGTTTCCACCTTTCAATAGTCCTATAACAATGTATAACAATTGTATAACTATCGTATGACAATTGTATGACCACCTATTAACTATTTTCCATTAACTTTTAACTATCCCCCCGGCTGTTCATAAATTGTGAATTACTATTTCCTTTTCAGCACTAGCAATGTTTTATAATGCACTACTTTAGCGGGCATAAGTTCTAAACCGGAATGCCATGCCGAAGCGCGGAAAAAAGAAACCCCGTAAAATAAAGTACTACCAGAAGAATCTGAAAATTCCGGAATCACAAAACAAGAAGCTCCGTAAATTTTGTAAGGAAAATGGGTTGACTGAAAATAAGGTTTTTCGCCGGGCTATCCGCGAATTGCTTGTGCGGAATGTTCATCTGATGGAGCATGTACACCAGGAGGTTCACTCCAATCAGCTTACACTTTTCGATTTTATAAATGATGAAACTGATAATACCGGAACTTGAAAAATTCTGTTTCTGATGATTTTGTAAATAGTGAGATAAAGTGCACTAAGGTAGAATTTGGTTTTTTTATGAATGCTTTTTCTTGATGAAACGCAGGGAATACAGTTTTATTTGGCTAACAACGAACTAATTTCGCTTTTTAATTTGGAAGATGATTGATTACAATACTCCAGATCAGATCATCTGATATTTTATCATATCCATGAGCAATCCGGTTTCGGGTGCCAGTTATTTTCTGAGCATTATCAAGTTCGAAATCCTTATCCTTCTTTACTATTCGGTTAATTGCTTCGCCAATTATTTCAATATTCCGCTCAATAGCACGTTAGTCCTGATATCTTTGAGATAATCTTCAAATATCTTTGGTTTATCCTCAAAATAGCTTTCTATTCAATAATCGATTGTAGTACAACATACAACCATGCATTTATTTCTCTATCCATAAATAAGTTGCTTTGATAAATCGATAAATTGCCGCAAGAATGGATTTTTTATTGCTTTATCTTCCAAAATATCCACATCACGTTTGAACAGGTTTTCCAACGAATATTTTAACTCAAAATAATTGTCTGCATAATCATATAGCTCCACATCTCTAAAATCAACTATAAAATCTAAATCACTATCATTGTTAAACGTATCATTCAGAAAAGAACCGAAAACAAATAACTTTCCTACTTTGTGTTTTGAACACAAACCACGGATTGTATCTATATTTCTATCAATTAAGGTTCATTTTACAAAGATACTAAAGAAATGTTATTCTTCAGCAAACAGTTCATTCCGGCATTTTATAGCAATAATCTTACCTCATCGGAACCTCAATAAACATCAGTTTCGAATCATCAATTGATTTAATCTTTACCGATTCGGTTTCGCTGACAGCTATGGCATCTCTGCGGTTCAACTGATTTTCTTCAACTGTAGATTTTCCTTCAATCATAAATAAAAATACTCCGTTTCCGGCAATCTTTAAGTTGTACTCGAATGAACTATCTTTCGAAAGGTTGATCATTGAAATATAAG
>Ga0335397_10005690_pt1 | contig 16242 bp, 9 predicted proteins | sample MAT04_FD_205740 | JGI IMG/M metagenome (GOLD analysis project Ga0335397, IMG submission 205740) | Freshwater microbial communities from Lake Fryxell liftoff mats and glacier meltwater in Antarctica - MAT-04 (spades assembly) (version 2) ... | reverse complement strand
GAGTAGAAATACGGCGTCACCGCCTCGAACTCGGCCGCGCACGTGTCTACCAGCTTGTAAACCGGCTCGATGCCCATCGACTGCCGATGCCGCCGAGCCGCGAGAATCGAATCGGGCGTGAGCTTGCCGGTATAGAGGTTGGCGAGCTGGGCGTCGGAGTACCCGAGCTGCTTGGCCTCGAAGAGGACTTCGCGCGAGAGTTGCTCGAGCGATGAGTAGCTGCACAGCACGTCCTCAAAATCGACGAGCTGCTGAATCTGGTCGAGGAAGAACGGGTCGATGTTCGTGAGAGCGTTGATCTTTTCGATAGACCAGCCCATCTTCATCGCGTAGCGGACGTAATAGAGTCGCCCTTGTGACGGAACCGACAATTTGCGGCTCAGCTTGTCGTGCGGCACCGGCCACTCGATCGGCTGTCCGTCTGCCGTCCGCAGCCCAGAGTCCGCCTGCTGGTAGGCAGGGCCTTGGTAGGCAGGGCCCTGGCAGGCAGGGCTCTCCGAGCCCTGCTTCTCATTTGGCTGAGAAATAGAAGAAGAAGACGAAGAGTCGGCCCGGAGGTCCGACCTACCTGGTCCCGCACCCGATCCCCCGCCCGATCCCATCACATCGAGGACAAGGTCGCCGCGCTCCACCGCTCGCATGGCCGCCAGCCACTTGTCGTTGCGATCCAGCCCTAGCCCGAACCGCTTGACATCCATCGAGCGGATGACCTTCTGAAAACTTTCCTTGAACGTGCGACCGATCGCCATGGCCTCGCCGACCGACTTCATCTGCGTCGTCAGCGTCTCGTCGGCCTCGGGGAACTTCTCGAACGTCCAGCGCGGCATCTTCGTCACGACATAATCGATCGTCGGCTCAAAGCACGCGCTCGTCGTCCCCGTGATGTCATTCTTCAACTCATCGAGCGTGTACCCGATCGCCAATTTTGCCGCGATCTTCGCGATCGGGAACCCCGTGGCCTTGGACGCCAGCGCCGACGACCGCGACACCCGCGGGTTCATCTCGACCACCACCATCTCGAACGGCTTCTTCCCGTCGGGTCCCGGCTTGGGATTCGGGTTGACCGCGAACTGCACGTTCGACCCACCAGTCTCCACACCGACCGCGCGCATCACCGCGAGCGCCGCGTCGCGCATCGCCTGATATTCCTTGTCCGTGAGCGTGAGGATCGGCGCGACCGTGATCGAATCGCCCGTGTGCACGCCCATCGGATCGATGTTCTCGATGCCGCAGACGATGATGCAGTTATCCTTCTTATCGCGGACGACCTCGAGCTCGAACTCCTTCCAGCCGATCACGGACTGGTCGATCTGCACCTGCCCGATCATCGACGCCGCGATGCCGCGCGAGATGATGTCCTTAAACTCATCGGTGTTGTACGCGATCCCGCCGCCCGACCCGCCCAGCGTGAACGCCGGCCTGATCACCGCTGGCAGCCCGATCTCCTTGAGAAACTCCAAAGCGTCGTCGACGTTCGTGACGGTCTTGGCCTTGGGCATCTTCAGCCCGATGTTCTCGCAGATGTCTTTGAAAATCTGCCGGTCCTCGGCCCGGTGGATGATCTTGCGGTTGGCGCCGATCATCTCGATCCCAAACTCGTCGAGCGTGCCGTTGTCGTAGAGCGCACACGCGCAGTTCAGGGCCGTCTGACCGCCCAGCGTGGGCAAGATCGCGTCGATCCGCCCAAAGTCTGCCGCCCCCGGGTTCTGGGCCGCCAGCAAGTTCTCTTTCTTGATGATCTTGCGAACGGTCTCGGGCGTGATCGGCTCGATGTACGTCCGGTCGCTGAAGGCCGGGTCGGTCATGATCGTCGCCGGGTTCGAGTTCACCAGCACGATGCGATAGCCCTCGGATTTCAGGGTCTTGCACGCCTGCGTGCCCGAATAGTCAAACTCGCACCCCTGCCCGATGACGATCGGGCCGGAACCAAGCACCAGGATCGTCTTGAGATCGGTCCGTTTGGGCATCCACGGCTCCTTGCCCGAGTGCGGGCGAATGTGCGGTAAAGTCGTGCGGTCGGGCGATTTCGGTCACGGCAGCAGAGGACAGCGAGCGGTCGGAACGATGGAATCGCCGCCCGGCCGCGGCTTGCGGCTTGGCGTGCGCAAACTGCAACAAACATACGCATGAAGCGCGCGAGCTTCCAAGATTTGACAGAGAACTTTTCAGCCCGCGCCCAGATTGCGCTCGAACCCAATGAAAACGAGGCGATCGCACACCTCGTCTCGGGTGAAACACTAAAAATTGAATGACACCGAATCGATCAGCCAAACCGATCAGCCAAACCGATCTGGCCGACTCGATCAGGCCGGATCGAGCGCCGCGGCCTGCGCCGCCGTCGCCGTCCCCCCGCGAACTTCCTTGTAAACCGCCGCGTCCACGAACCCCTGCAGCTTTCGCGCCCGCACCGGGTGCTGCAGCTTGCGGATCGCCTTGGCCTCGACCTGCCGGACCCGCTCGCGCGTGACTTTGAAGATCCGACCGACCTCTTCCAGCGTGTACGTGTACCCGTCGCCGATGCCGTACCGCAGCTTGATGATCTCACGCTCACGGTACGTCAGCGTCTTCAAGACCTGCTCGATGCGTTGCTTGAGCATGTCCTGCGCGGCCGCATCGGACGGGGCGTCCTGGCTGGCGTCCTCGATAAAGTCCCCGAAGTAGCTGTCCTCGCTCTCGCCCACGGGCCGGTCCAGGCTCACCGGGTGCCGGCTGATCTTCATCACCCGTCGCGTCTCGGCGCTGGTCAACCCGGCTTTTTCCGCCAGCTCGTCGATCGTCGGCTCCAGCCCCGTGTCTTGCAGCATGTTCTTCTGGATGTTGCGGATCCGCGACATCGTTTCGATCATGTGTACGGGGATGCGGATCGTGCGCGCGTGGTCCGCGATCGACCGCGTGATCGCCTGCCGGATCCACCACGTCGCGTAGGTCGAGAACTTGTACCCGCGCTTGTACTCGTACTTGTCCACCGCCCGCATCAGCCCCGTGTTGCCCTCCTGGATGATGTCCAGGAACGACAGCCCGCGGTTGCGGTACTTCTTGGCGATCGACACCACCAGCCGCAGGTTCCCGCCTGAAAGATCCCGCTTGGCCTGCTCATACTCCCAGAAGACGGTGCCTAGGTCTTTGACTCGCCGCATGACCTCGGTCGGCTCTTCCAGCACCAGGGCCCGCAAGCCGTCGAGCTCCTCGCGCATCACGGCCACGTCGTCGAGGTCGTACTTCTTGGGCATCCGCTCGGCCCGCCGCTGCTCGATCTCCAGCTCGTTCATCTTCTTGGCGATCGACCGCAGCTTGCGCATCAGCGGCACGATCCGCCCCGTTCGCAGGCTCAACTCCTCGGTCAGCGTCGCCATCCGCCGCCGACGGACGCCGATGCGGGCCGTCAGCCGCTGCACTTCCGCGACGTCGGCCGCCTTCTTTGCCTTTTCCAGGTCGTCCCAGTCTGCCCGGTTCAGGTCCAGCAGCTTGCCGATCGTGACCAGGTTGCCGGGGATCCGCTTGGTGACTTTCTCCTTGGCGTTCGCCTCGGCCGTCGAGATCCGCATCGTGCGATCAAACGGCATCTCGCCCGTCATCACCTGCCGCAGAATCTCTGATGCCTGCATCACTACATGATCGCTCTCCAGACAGCGCCGCCGGAAGAGCATCCGCGTCATCTCGATCTTCTTCGCGAGCCGGATCTCCTCGTCGCGTGTCAGCAGCGGGATCGACCCCATCTGCGACAGGTACATGCGCACCGGGTCATCGATCCGCTTGGCGTTCGAGTCGTCGTTGGCCGCGTCCTCGAGCTCCTTGCGAAGAGTCTCGGCTTCCGCCAGATCATCGTCGGTCGGCTCCTCGGCCGCATCGACCTTCATCGCCGCCGCAACCTGCGCGACCGCCTTGCTCTTGCGCGGCATCAGGGTTTCCATCCGCCGCTCGCCGCCCGCCACGCTCATCGCGCGCAGCCCCTTGGACAGCACGCTCGACAGCTTCCCCGGGGGCGACGGCAGTGGCTCGTCGGCCCGGCGCAACGCCTCGCGGTGGGTCCGCGCCCGGAACTCCAACTCGTCGATCAGCTCGACGCCCAACTGGTCGAGCATGACCAGCAGCTCATCAAGCCGCTCGGGGTCCACGAGCTCGTCGGGGATGGTGTTGTTGAGTTCCTCGTAGCTCAGCCAGCCGCGGCGCTTGCCGAGCTGGACGAGTTCCGCCACCGCTGGATGAAGATTGGAAACCACAGTCGAGCTCCTGAAGACTGTTCAATCCGTTCGACCCAACCGAACCCGCCGCAAAGTCCAAACTCCGAATCAAAATCCATGCAGAGCGGCGGGAACCGCGCCGGGCCGTGCGGCCCGGACTTCCTTGCGTTCGTTACCGAGGCCTTGGCAATGTCCTTCTGTCGGCGCCGAGCGTCGAGTGCTCGCGGCGTTTCTGTTCCATGCGATGTTGCAGCGATGTCCAGTCGTCCACGTTCGCGCCGGTCCCGGTTCCGGTCCCGGTTCCGGTCCCGGTTCCGGTCCCGATTCCGGCCCCGCTTCCAGTCTGTACCGGCTTCGGCCCCGTGTCCGTATTTTTACTGGACGCGCTTGAGGCCGCGTCCAGCGCGAGCCGCACCAGACACTGCGTCCAGTGATCTCGAATTCGTTCCAGGTTTTCTTCTGATTCGCGGTCGATCCGTGTCGCCAGCGCGACGGCCACGCTCTGGGCAAACTCCCCGCCGTCGGTCGCGCCGAGTGCCGACAACACGCGGGCCAGGCCGGGCTGTTCGCCGCAGCGCGCGATCTCAAGAACGGTTTGTCCCACCTGTTCCACCAATGCCGAACGGTAGCCGCCAGCCGCCACGGCGTCTCGCTGCTCGGGCGTCAACGTCGCCGCCAGTTCCGGCAAGCACAACAGGCACCCCAGCACGTGCTCGGCGGGCGTCAGCGGCCCGCGACCCAACGCCGCCGCGTCCGCGCTCGGATCAGACCCCACGCCGCTCTGCTCATCCGCCGTCCGCGCACTCGTATTCTCCGTCCCGGGCCCTACACCCGTACGCCGCGCGTCCGAGCGACCGACCGGGATCGAGGCCACGATCGCCTCCACGTTGACCCTCGTGATCCGCGCCAAACTTTTCAGGATCAACTGCCGCCGCACCGGCTTCACCGCCATCAGCCCAAGCCCCGTCAGGTGCCGCAGATCCTCTTCCACCGCCCGGCTCATCGCCGCCGGCCCCGCGTCCTTGAGCCGCGCCGCCAGCCGCCGATACCGGTACTCCATAATGTCCTTGGCCGACCCGATCGCTTGATCGAACAGCGCTACCCCGCCCTCGCGTTTGAGCAGCTCGTCAGGATCCTTCGCGTCGGTCACCGACGACAGCGTCGCCACCTTGACGTCCAGATCTTCCGCGAAGAACACGTCAATCGAGCGATCCGCCGCCCGATGCCCCGCGTCGTCGCCGTCAAACAGCAGCACGATCGTGTGGCACAGCCGGCGCAACACGGCCGCGTGCTCGCGTGTCAGGGCCGTCCCCAGCACGCCGATCGCGTTGGTCACGCCCGCTTGGTGGCAAGCGACGACGTCCATGTACCCCTCGCACACGATCGCCGTCCCGCGCCTCTGGATCTCGCGCGACGCTAGGTGGAGCCCGTACAGCGTCCGCGACTTGTTGAACAGCCGCGTGTCTGGGCTGTTGATGTACTTGGGCTCGTCCGCGTCGTTGATCCGCCGCCCGCCGAACGCGATGGTCCGCCCGCCCTGGTCGTGGATCGGGAAGATCAGCCGATGCCGCAGCGCGTCGTACACCCCGCCGCCGGTCTCACGCTGCTTAACCAGCCCGAGCTGTTCGAACGCGTTCATCGGCAGCGACTTGGATTCGAGCGTGCGCACGAGCCCGTCCCAACGCTCCGGCGCCGCGCCGATCTCGAACCGCTCGACCATCTCAGGGGAAATCCGCCGCCGCTCGATCAACTCGCGTGCGGCCTTGCCGTGCTCGGGATGCCGAAGGATCGTGCGGAAAAAATCTAGGGCCGTGCTGTTGGCGCGGATGAGATCCTGCTTGCTCAGCCCCGGCGCGTCGCTCTCGCCGCCGTGCTCCGACCCGCCCGATTCGCCCGACCCGCCCCAACTCTCGCCCGACCCGCCGCTAATCGCCCCGCGTCCCCCCGTCGGCCGCCACGGCGTCAACTCGATCCCTGCCCGCTCGGCCAGATACTCAAGCGCCTCGCGGAACTCCATCCCGTGGAACTTGCGCACAAAGCTGAACACGTCGCCGCCCGAGCCGCACACGAAACAGTGAAAAATCTGCTTGTGCGGCACCACCCCCATCGACGGCTTGTGGTCGTCATGAAACGGGCACAGACCCACAAACTCGCGGCCCTTGGGCTTGAGCGCGACGTGCTCGCCGACGATACGCACGATGTCCGAGGCGTCCTGGACGCGCCGAATATCGCCGTTGTCGCGGCCGCCGCCTGAGTTGGTATCACGAAAAAGCGTGCTCACGTTCGCTGAGTTCCTTGCGATTGCCATCCCTCAGAGCGTCTGTCCATGAACCCATCGGCCCCGTGCTAGAAACCGCCCGCCACCAACACAGACACAAACCCACGCACACCCGAGCACCACCATCGTCGCCTATCCGACTCAACGCGAGCATGGCCTCGCCAGGATGCACAACGCACGCCTCACCAAGAAAATCAATTCACACAGGACGAGCGGCGCGGGCTCAGAAAAAAACACCGGGAAGAGATCAAGAACCAACACAGGGCCTCGAACATTGTCCGGGGCGTCATCGTCTCGAATTGTCGCGGCCGCCGCCAACACGATCGGCTCGCACGTTCTCCAACCAATTCTTCCCAACCATTCTTCTTCGCGCCGCAACGCTCGCGAATCGGGTCGATCCGTGCGGCCGAGGGGCGAGAAACGGGCCGATCTAGCCTGTTTCTCGCCGGTGGCGCTGGATCCAATGAGCGAGCGTGCTCGGTTCCGTTTCAAGACTAGCACAGATTTGAGATGAATCAAACAAAGTGGCCAAGTCGTGCGAGAGTGGGGCGCTCACCCGGTGTTTTCGGTCTTCCCAGACCGCCCAGCCCGCAAGGTCCCTCGTCCCAACACTCGCCCAACACTCGCCCAATACTTCTGATGTGACCGACATCGGAACCAAACCCATGAACCGACTCCGCATCGTCTTCGTCGGCCGCGTCCAAGGCGTCGGATTCCGGGCCACCGCTCGCGGCGTCGCTCAACAGCATCAAGTCACCGGCTGGGTCCGCAACGACCCCGACGATTCCGTCCTGCTCGAAGCTCAGGGCGCTGGCCGAGCGGTCGAGTACTTTCTGGCCGACCTGCGTTCCCGCATGTTGGGCCTTATTCACCGCGAGCACGCGACGCCGGTGTCCCCCGAGCCCGATGAAACCGGCTTCGAAATCCATCGATAGCTCCAGCCCAAGGATCTCGCCCGGTTGCCCGAAGCCCACGGCCGCCGTAGCATCCGACCGAGAATAGGCGCACGTGCCCGTAGCTCAACTGGATAGAGCGCTGCCCTCCGAAGGCAGAGGTTACAGGTTCAACTCCTGTCGGGCATATTTCTGAACGACCTCGAAGCAGTTCCAGATGAATCCCAGGTAAGTAGGTTCTCCGAGCCGACTTTTGACTTCTTCGAACCTCGTACTCGCGGCTTCCGCACACTATCGCCCAAGCTCGCATGCTCTCCCAAACTCGGCGCAGATCGGATGCTCCGAGCACCGGCTCCCTCGTGCCTTGCACGCGCGTCTCCCATGCCAGATCAGCACATGCGACCCTGTACACCACTTTTCACGCGGCACAAGCGCCATAAGCCGCCGCTCGATCATCGGCACCGACGTGCCCGCCTTTACTAGCCCGAACCGCTGCGCCAATCTCTGCACGTGCGTGTCCACCACAAACCCGTCGTTGATGCCGAACGCATTACCCAGCACCACGTTCGCGGTCTTCCGAGCCACGCCGCGAAGAGTCAGCAGCTCCTCCATCATCTGCGGTACCACGCCGCCGAACCGCCCCGCAACCTTCGTCATCGCCGCGTGAACCGCCTTGGCCTTGTTGCGAAAAAGCCCGATGCTCTTGATGAACGGCTCGATCTGTTCGGGCGTCACCTTCACGTAATCGGCCGGGGTTGGGAACTTCTTAAAGAGTGCGGGCGTCGCCTTGTTCACGCCCACGTCCGTCGCCTGCGCCGACAGGATCGTCGCCACCAGCAGCTCGTGCGGCGAGCTGAAACTCAACTCGCACACCGCATTGGGATACTCACGCTCCAACGCATCAAAGAGCTTCCCCGCACGCCGACGCTCGCTCACGCTGACCTGAGGCAACGCAAAGGGCAGGCCGTCACCGCTCGTTCTCGGTTTTCCGGGAACAGGTTTCTTCATCGCGATCCTTCGCCCTGCGAACTCATCGGTCGAGCGAGCCCCCATACAGATGCCAGAAGCGACGCCGCCACGCACGCCGCTAGCAACGACAACGCCCGGCTCGCCGTCGGATGATCCACCTCGAATGCTGCCTGCGCCACCTCCGCCTCGGCCTGCCTTCCGCCCTCCGCGTTGGACCAATACGCAGTGAGATTCTGTTGCATCCGCGGCGAGAGCACCAGCAGGTGATAGCACAGCACGATCAGCGCCGCCGCCGTCGCGAGCACACGGATCGTCGTCGCTGCACGCTTCTCTAGTCGCGGCAGCCCCACCCCGATCAGCATCAACCCCAGCGTCAGAAAAGCGACGCCGCCGCACACCAACTGCCCGGCATCGCACGCCAGAAAGATCCGCTGCTGAATGTGCCCGGCCGCGATCTTCCAGTGCTCGCCCACGAACGCCTCATACGCCGGAAGCCTCGGCGCCAGCGCCCTCGTCGTCGGAAAAACGATGGCCGCAGAAACCCCCGCCATCAGTAGGCTCGCGAGCCAAATAGCGAGGCTGAGAACATGCACCGTCCGGATCGTTGCGGCCAACCTCGGTCGCGCGCGATCCGATGATCGTGGACCCGATGAACCTGATCGAAGCTCGGGATGAGGCCTGGTCATGACCCGATGGTACGGTTCGCACCGCGATTTCAGCGGCCTCGACGCTATAACATCTGTGTGATCGAGAACCAGAATTATCCCAAACCGCCCGCCGCGCTTGCGGTTCCCATCGCGTCCGCCGACCTGGAAATCCGCGAGCCGCGCAAGGCCATCCGGGCCGCGAGCTCGATGGGCTACCGGGCCGTGCAGCTCGATGTCGCCACGCCCGGCCTGCGCCCGCGAGACCTCGATCGTTCCGGCCGCCGCGATCTCGCCGCCGCTCTTCGCCGTCTGGACCTCCACCTCGCTGGCGTCGATCTCTGGATCTCAAGTGCTCATTTCATCGACCCCGCGAACGCTGAGCGAGCCCTGTCCGCCGTCGAGCAAGCGATCGCGCACGTCGCCGAACTCTGCACCCTGGTCGGAAGCAGCCCGCTCGGAGCGAGCGCCGGTCGGCTGGTCTGCCTCAACTTCCCGAAGTCACTCTTATCAGACTCACTGGCGCACCTGACCGCGACCGCCGCCAAGCACGGCGTGCGTCTGGCCGACCACACCTGGCCGTCTGCGCACGCAACGCTCGAAGGCGCGATCGCCCAAGGCATCGACCCGGCCGCCGTCTTGTCCGCGAACCTCGACCCAATCTCTGCGATCGCCGCCGCGACAACCGGTATCGCCGCCGCCCGTCTGACCGACAGCAGCGAACTTGGCCGCGTAATCCCCGGCTCACGCCAAGGCCGGCTCGATCTCGATGCCTACGCCGCGTCGCTCGTCGTCCGCGGCTTTCGCGGATGCGTCGTCGTCGATACCCGAGGCCTCGTCGACCCCGACCGCGGCGCACGTGAAGCGATCTCAGCCTGGAGCGGCTCGCGAAAGTAAGCGTCTCGCCAAGGCTGTCACCCGAGCTTGTCCGTCTCATCGTCCGGGATTGTGAAGTTGCTGAACACCTTCTGCACGTCGTCGAGCTCTTCGAGCTCCTCGACGATCTCGATGTTGGCTTTGGCCGCGTCGCCGCGGACCTCGACCCGGTTCTGCGGGATCATCGCGTACTGAGCCTCTTGAATCACAAACTTGGCCCGTTCGATCGCGTCCTTCACCGCCTGAAACCCTGTCGGGTCCGTCAGCACCAGGAACATCGCGTCGTCCTCGGTCGAATCTTCGGGCGCGATGACGTCCACGGCACCGGCATCGATCGCGACCTCCATCATCCGATCCTCGGTCGCGCCCCCTCCCTTGACCACGATCTCGCCGCGATGGTCGAACAGGTACGCCACGCACCCGCTCGCACCGAGGTTCCCGCCCGCCCGTGAGAACGCCAGCCGCACGTCGCCCACCGTTCGCGTGCGGTTGTCCGTCAGCGCATCGACGATGATCGCCACGCCGCCCGGCCCGTACCCCTCGTAACGGACCGTCTCGAAGTTCTCGTTGCTCGCGCCGCCCGCGCCTTTCTTGATCGCACGCTCGATCGTGTCACGCGGCATGTTGGCGTAGCGGGCCTCGTCGATCGTGTAGCGCAGCGAAAGATTGGTCGTCGGATCCGGGCCGCCGTTCTTGGCCGCCACGATGATTGCCTTGGCGATTTTGGTCCAGACCTTCCCGCGCTTTTTGTCCACCGCCGCCTTGCGGTGCCTGATGTTGTGCCACTTGCTATGCCCGGCCACGGATGCTCCCGTTCACTTGATTTGAGCCTGTTTCTGCGACCGCATCGGCGTGATCGCCGGCTCCGTCCCCTCGGCCGCCGCTCGCCGCTTCCCGCGCACGCCGTCCAACTCCTTGTTCGCACGAGTCAAGGCCGCCTCCGGTGTGCTCGCCGATTTCTTGAGCAGGTTCACGTCTTCGCTGAGCAACGTCTCGGCCTTGGTCCACACTTCCTTTGCCTCGTCACGCTTCCTGGCCGCCCACAGAGCCTCGGCCAGGTGATCGTGCAGCGTCCCGTTGGTCTTGCCGGTGCCCGTTTCCACAGCCTTCCGCAGCAGCGTGATCGCGCCCTCGACCATCGGCCGATCTCCCGCCGCTGGCTGATCCTCCAGCACGCCCTGGTGGTACCGAATCCATCCGATCGAATCGATGATGCTCGGCTCGTTCGGCAGCGCCGCGTACGCCTCCTCGATAAGCCGCGCCGCTTCCGCAAAGTCGCCGCCGTCCTCAAGCAACTGATACCCGAGGTCGTTCTTAGCCCACGCCAGATCAGGGTTGAACTTGAGCGCAACCTGCTTGGCCCGCGTCGAAAGTTCGTTCCGCCCAAGGAACGAGTAGAAGCTGCCCATCCGATACGCCAGCTGCCCACGCAAGGCCGCAGGTTCGGTCGGCGGCACATCTTCGGGACTCATGGCCTTGAGCACCAACGCGATCTGCTGCGGGTTCGTCAGCTGATCGATGACCAGCTGAAAATCTTGCTCCTCGCCAACGGTCGCGGTCTGCTGCACCAACGCAAAGAGCAGCTCCGCGCTGGGCGACGACGAAGTACTGACCGCGCCGCGCAAGAACGGCAGCGCCTCCTTTCCACGCCCTGCCTGCAACTGCGCCCCGGCGACCGATCCATAAAACGCCGACGATTGTGCCGGATACCGAACGCACGCCTCGGCCAGCGCTCGCGTGATCGCCGCGGCATCGGGCGTGGGCAACGACGCGAGCGCGCGAAGCCTGAACTCGTACAGCGACGCCGGCAACAGCGCTCTCCGCTCCGAGGCCAGATCAAAGAGTTGCGCGACGCCCCGGTCGCTCACCGGCGTTTTCTTCTCCCAGTCTCGCGCAACCCTCCCGAGTATCCCGATGAACCGAGCCGTCTGGTCCTGCGTTAGCATGAACTTCGATGCGACCTCGTCCTCGTCCTCTGAACGCGGCATCCCTGAACGCAGCACCGCCGCGGCTTCTTCGGTCTTTTTCTGCCCGATCAGCAACTCGGCGTATTCGAACGACTCATCGATCCCGCGCGGCGCGGGTTCCAGCCGCGCTCGCGCCGCCGCGGCGTACAAGTCTGGTTTCAACAGCCAATCGCGCAAAATTGTTTCGCGCATCTGCCCGAACTGCGGCCACGGCCGGGCCTGCTGCCGCGTCTCCAACACTTTCTCAGCCTCCTCCGGCTTTCCCTGCACCGTCAGCATCCGGGCCAGCCCCGTCCAAAGCCACGCGTGCTCGGGGTGCTTGGCGACCTGCTCGCGCAACCACGCCTCGCCACGCGCCACCGACTCGGGCATCACCGCCGCCGCGCCCTTGGCATCGGCCCGCGCTCCCGCCGCGCGAGCCTCCCAGACCGTTACCAGCGCCGAGCCCGCCGTCGCGTCCGAGAGACGCTCGTCCACCACGCCTCGCAACAGTTCTTCCGCCGACAGATCGTCTCGCCTCTGCATGAACTCCTGGGCCGTCAAAAGCCGGATCACGCGCGACGACGGCAACGACTGCCGAAGCCGCCGAGCCACGTCGCCGATTTTCTCGTTGTCAGGTTGTTCCCCGGGCGGCGCGTAGACACGGAACAGCCCCTCGTACGACCGCTCATCGAACCGATCAGCGTGGATCGCGCGGTTCAAAAAATCTACCACGTCTGCGGTTTGATCGAGCATCAAACTCGCCGTCGCCGAGACCAGGCATTCGTCCACCAGCACCGGCTCGCTGCGATCGCCGCGTGCCCACGTCAACCGCGCCGGATTAAGCACGTCGCCGGGCCGTTGCAGGTCCAGCGCCGCCGCCGCGACCGAACGCGAGCTCTCGGGCGTCTCATCGTCCGCAGCCTTCAGAAGCGAGTACGCCGACTCCGCGTCATCGAACCGCCCTGTCTTCATCGCCACACGCACGTGCGCCCGCAGCCCGGGCAGCTTCAGCGCATCGCCCCACGCGCGCCCCGCCAGAAGCGATCCCGCCTCGCGCGGTCGTCCCGTTCGTTCCAAAATCGCCGAATGGATGAGCGCCGCGGCGTCCGACACGGGAGCCTTCGAAAGATCAGCCGTGATGACATCGACATCGGTCACCGTCTCGACGACCGCCTCCGCGATGTTCGCTGCGTTGAACCGCCCGGACTCAAGCACGCCCCTGAGCTCCTCGGCGATCACGAGCCCTGACGGGTCAAGAACGGCGATGAAATCAGCAATCGCCGCCGAGTCTGAAGGTCGTTTCGAAATCGCTTCGAGCAAGATCGCCCGCGCCCGACCCGGTTCCGCCGCCGCAGCCCGGAGCCGCGCGAGGCTCATCCCCTGGCTTAGCGTTGCACCGATCGCGTGCGCATCCGCAAGCTCGTTCACCGCGTCCGCGAACGATGCCCCGAGCCCCGCGTGCTTGAACACGAAGCCGCAGACCGCGATCGCCCGCTCGTCGGCGAACCACCCCGCGCGCTCGACCGAATCGATCACCGCCAGCCCGGCGTCAGCGCTCCGCCCCAGCCGCAGCAGCGCGTTCACGCGTCGCGGGAGCATCGAACCCGGGTCCAGCATCGGCACGCTATTCGATTCTGCGTACGCCTCGGCGCTGGCCTTCAGGTCCCCAAGCCGCGCCTGCAGATCGCCCAGGTCACGCCACAGTTCGCCACGACGGCGGTAGAGATCGGCCAGCTCGTTCCGCAATCGCGTCACCGATCCGAACTGGTCCGGAAGGTCTAGCGCCGATTCCAACGCTTCGCCCGCCGCGTGCAGATGCCCGGTCCTCTGCAGCGCTTCTGCGAGATCCGCATCGACCAGGTACGGCAACGCCGCGTCGCTGCTCTTGGGATCGTTCGCTCGCGCCTGGGCTAAGTACTCGGCCGCGAGCTTGGGCTTTCCGTTCCGCAGCGCATCTCGACCAAGGAACCACAGCGCTCGCGCCTGCCCCGTGCCGCGCCGCGCCGCCTGCTGGTACGACACCATCGCCGACAATCGCTTGCCCTGCATCAGCTGCGCCTCAGCGAGCGCCAGCCAAGGCTCGGCCGCCTGCGGATCCAGCCGCGTCGCCGTGTCCAGGTCCGTCGCCGCTGCCGCCACGTCGCCCGAGTACAACTTCGAACGCCCCTGCACGTACATCTGCACCGACCGAAGGTGCGCCGAGGTCGGTGTCGCCGAAGGGAAGGTGAGCGGCTCACCCGCGGGCTTGGCTTCCGACAACTTGACGAGAAGATCCGCGAGCGTGATCGTCGTGTCCGAATTCGCCTGTCCGGCTGCCAACACCCGCTCAACCGCCAGCGGGTTCAACATCGGCGGGGTCGGCAACGATGGATCGACCATGGCCGGGGCTGTCTGCTGGTGGACAGACAGCGCGCGAAGCCGCTCTATCGCTTGGTTGGCGTCCGTGTTCGTTGGTTGCTCGGAGACGAGTCGATCGCTCGTCGTTGTGCTCTCGCGACCGTCCGAGAGAGTTTCTAGCGAAGCGCTCGCTAAGCCGAAGGCGGGGGACAGAGCAAGGAACGTAAAGAGTGTCGCCGATGGAATCGCTCGTGGTCGTCTCACGGGTCTGGCGTCCTTTGTCGGGCGGTGCGTCGTGCCGTGACGCGCCGGTCAGGTTCGTGCTCACTTTTAAAAAAAGTTCGATCGCTGGAACGGGCCCAGAACAGAACCTCGTGCGGACCGAGTTTCTATAAAGACTTCAGTTCGCGGACTTCGCGCCGTTCTTTTTCACCTTAGGTTTACGAGAATCGGTCTTCTTTGACTCCGTCGAACGATTCAAGTTCTTCGGCGACGGGTTCGTGTCACTCTTGCCCTGGGCGAGCCCGCCGTCATCGCCCGCGGGTTTGAGTTCGGACGAATCGTCATCTTGGTTTCTGCCTCTCACGTCGCCGCGCGCATGACCCCGGCCATCACCCCGGCCATCACCCCGCTCATCGCCCCGCTCATCACTCCGCTCATCACTCCGCTCATCACCGGCGGACCCTGAGTTCCCCTCAGCGCGCAACGCCGCTCTCGGGCTCCGCTTGACCGGCTGGCTGTCCGACCATGCCTGCAACAGCATCGCCGTCGGCCCGGCGTCCGCCGAACGAACCTGCCGCTCCAGCCAGCTCGTCACAGCGTCCACCGTCGCGCCCGGCTCCACGATCTCCTCGCCAGCCAGCAGGTCACGCATCCGTTCATCCGCTGGCACCGCGTGCCCGCCCAGCGCGATCAGCAACGTCCGCGCCACCACGAACGGCGGGATCCCCTCGAGCGATTCCAAGTACAGCTTCGCCTCGCGCTTCCCGGCCGTCGCCAACGGAGCCAGCGTGATCGAGTGCTCTCGTCGGTACAAATCCGAGAGCGTCGCACGCATCCGTTGCGCCCGCTCGTCACCTCGCGGGTCACGAGGCCCGACCAACTCTGCCAGCTCGCTCGCCAGGCAGACACGCAGTTCGTTGAAATCAACCAGCTCGGTGCGCAAACGCTGGTGGGCCGCCCGCGCCAGCGGCGTGGTCGATTCCCACAGAAGAAACGAGAACACAAGCTCCTCAACCAGCGGCTCTGCGTCGGCGGCGATCGGCACGCCCGACGCGCCCGGAGCCGGGAGGACAAGCTCACCAAACTCGCTCTTGAGTCGCTTGAGCAAGGACACAAATCGTTTCGCAGGGTCTGCGCTCACCGACGAGGCTCTCCGTGCTTGGAGTTCGGACGATCAGGTTTCTTACCGCCTGATTTCATCGCGGGTTTCACACCCGATTTCATCCCAGATTTCGTCCCCGTTTTTATCCCCGACTTCATCCCCGACTTCATCCCGGACTTCATCCCCAACTTCGCGCCGGGCTTCGCCTCGGATCTCATCCTCGACTTCATCGCGCCCGGTCTTTCACCCGGCGAACTGTTGGATCCCCAGTTCTTCGTGGCTGAGTTCTTCGTGGCTGAGTTCTTCGTGGCTGAGTTCTTCGCCCCCGATTGCTTCCGCGTCGAGGTTCTCGGTGCCGTCGGCCCGGCATCTGGTCGTGACGAAGGTCTCGACCGATCGTTGACCTTGTGAGAGTTGAACGGCGCACTCAACTCGGATTCTTCGCGCTCCGGTTCTTCTGAAACCATCGCTTCAGCAAAAGGAGCCGTACCGTCCGCGCCCGCTCGGTCGCGTTCCTCAGAAACCTTCGAGAGCGCCGTGATCACGCCGGCCTGTTTCTTCAGGCTCCCGTCGAGCTTGAAGCTCAGGTTCGGCGTGTTCCGCATGTCCACCATCTCGCCCAACTGGTGCCGGATATGCGGCACCGCCGCACGCAGCCCGTGCATCGTCAGCTCCTGACGGTCCGCTGGCAGTACCGAAACCATCACCGTCGCCTCGCGCTTGTCCTCGCTCACACGCAGGCCGGTCACGGTGATCAGCCCAGACACCCGGGGGTCCTGCAGCCCGCGCGT
>Ga0335397_10005687_pt1 | contig 16244 bp, 13 predicted proteins | sample MAT04_FD_205740 | JGI IMG/M metagenome (GOLD analysis project Ga0335397, IMG submission 205740) | Freshwater microbial communities from Lake Fryxell liftoff mats and glacier meltwater in Antarctica - MAT-04 (spades assembly) (version 2) ... | reverse complement strand
GCAAACTGAAAAATGCTTGTCGGAAAGGTTTGGGAATAGTAAGAAATATGTTTGATAACAATACGATCAACGACTTACCGTTGACTGCTTAAATTATGTAACTTTTTTGTATTGCACCCGCTGGCTCAGGCTTGCAAGAAAGATGGCCGGGTGTTGTATCTTCCATTCGAAAAAACCAGTATCATGGCCAAATAGGCCCCGAAAACGCGAGGTTGAATAATGAAACTCTCTATAATAATAACTGGATATAACGCCGAAGGGGCCTTTCACTATATTACTGAACAAGAAAAGGGAATAATCGAGCAAATTGCCAATATCAATCACTGTCTGTTGGGTGGTGATTATAAAGATTTTCCAATAAATATTGGGGAGCTATGGATTGACTATGATGTTTTAGGTATGGAGTGGGATGGCAGCAACACCTTTGATTCGGTTGAGGTTGATGGTGTCAAAATAGAGGGGGTGGATTTTTCAAAAGTGAAAATTGTTGAGTTTCCGCCATTGTCCCAATCACAATATGGGTACAGGAATACGGCAAATCTCGATACTCTTGATACCACTCTCTTTCCGTATGTGTTCCGCATAATCGGCCGAGAACGAGGGAGTAACATATATTTTGCCAATATTGATGGTGATACCTTTGACCCTTCTAAGCTCTCTGTGTGTCTGAGAGGATTTACCAATTATTATGATGGCGTCATCCTTATGGCCGTGTCTTACGATGGCGAGGACATGGAACTGCAATGCGGAGATCCTCAGGACAAGGAGTTGTCTGTTGATATAATCAAGAGTGAAGTGTGACGGCCATCGCCTGATGGCACATAATGTAAATTACAAATTGGCGGGAGAAATGACAAACAACGTTGTTATTACTGTTGCATGCGGCCAATTTCGGTGCCAACAATGCGTGACTCCGGAGAGATAGCCAAAAAGGCCAACGAGATCATCCTCGAATCCATTTCCGAGGGCGTTTTCACCGTCGATCATAATTGGCGGATCATGACCTTCAACCGGGCCGCCGAGGAGATCACCGGCACGCCGCGGGCTGATGCCATCGGTCGCTATTGCTGGGAGGTTTTCCGCTCCAATATGTGCGAGGGGGCCTGTGCCTTGAAACGCACCATGAAGGAGGGAAAATCCTTTGTCTCCAGCTCTACCTATATCATCAACAGCCGGCAGCAGCGGGTGCCGATCACCGTTTCCACCTCGCCCCTGAAAGATCAACAAGGGGAGATCCTCGGCGGGGTGGAGACCTTCCGAGACCACAGTCTGGTGGAGGAGTTACGCCGCGAGCTGAGCGGCAGTTTCACGGTCGGCGACATGGTCAGCCGCAGCAAGGCGATGAAAAAAATCTTCAATATCCTGCCCCAGGTGGCGGAAAGCGACAGTACCGTGCTGCTTGAAGGCGACACCGGCACCGGCAAGGAACTGATGGCGAGTGCCCTGCACAACCTATCGTGGCGCAAAGAGGAGCCCTTTGTCGCCATCAATTGCGGCGCACTGCCTGACACCCTTCTCGAATCGGAATTGTTCGGTTATAAAGCCGGGGCCTTTACCAATGCTTACAAGGATAAACCCGGGCTTTTCCAGGCCGCCGGCAAGGGTACCATTCTTCTCGACGAGATCGGTGATACCAGCGCCGCTTTTCAGGTCCGGTTGTTGCGGGTCCTTGAAGAAAGGGAATTTCAGCCGCTCGGCGGGGTAGAAAAAATCAAGACCGATATTCGAATCATCGCGGCAACCAACCGCGATCTCGGGACCATGGTGGAAAAGGGCGAATTTCGCCGTGATCTTTTCTATCGTATCAATATCATCCGCCTGCATCTGCCGGCACTCAGGGAACGGATGGAGGATATCCCCCTGTTGTGCGATCGGTTCATTAAAAAGATGAATACCATCCGCGGCCGAGCGGTTTCCCAGGTCGGCAAGGAGGCTATGGCGCTTCTTCTCGGCCATGACTATCCGGGCAATATCCGTGAATTGGAGAATATCATCGAACACGCCTTTATTCTCTGCCATGAAGGGGAAATCGGCGTGGCTCATCTTCCAGCCTATCTGCTGCGGCATAAGAGCGAGTTAGGGGTCGACGCCTCTGCCATGGTGACCGGCATGCGGGCGACCGAGGAAGAAATCATCCTTGAGGCGCTCCGGCAGCACGGCTATAACCGTCTGGCGGCGGCAAAGGCCCTCGGCATCCATAAGAGCACCCTCTTTCGTAAGCTGAAGAAATATCAGATCACCTTGCCGGAAGTCGACGGTCGTAGCGGTCCTCAGTCATTTCAACATGCCGACGATGTCTATGCCAAACAACAGTTGGATACCGGTCAAAAACAATAAGCCGTAGATCAGCCGCTTGAACCACTTGTCGCTGCACCGCTGATTGAGCAAAAATCCGAGTTTTACCCCAAGGTAAGAGACCGGTAAAAGCAACAGGACGATGGATAAATTGCCGACGTGCCCGATACTGATGGATGGCCATGAGATCGGAGACAATAAGGATTGGCAGCAGTAAGGCGGCCGCTTCTGCTGTGGGAATATGTCAGAGCCATGAGGGGCAGGGCGATAAGCCCCAATTCCTGCCCCAAAACCTGCCTTCGAGATCCCGATGAGAGTCACCGATACCAGTGCGCTGATCCAGAAGGCTGGAGAATAATGCGAAAAAGCTTCCAACATAGGCTGTTATCGGGTGGATAGATATGCGGTTTATTGTCCTGTTGCAAATCGGAATGTCTGGTCGGGATCAACAATCGCAAGAATTCTAACGATACAACCGTCACCACCGGTCCAACGCCAAGGGAAGGCCATAAAAAAACAGCGTTTGCCGGTTACTTTGTCGAGATCGCCCCCGACATTTTCAATTCCGGGGATACCCCCTTTCACCATGAGTGTTTTATGCGCCGGCTCCCAATCAGGGAAATCTTCTTGAGGATCGTGACCGGTTACTTTTTTGTATTCTTCAATCAAATGAGGCTGTGAAGGGCCAAGCCCATGATCGACCAGTTTCGTTGCGATCGGGTGGTCGTTCGCCTGGCAACCATAGCCGACACATTTCACCTTTTTGTCAACAAGCCATTGGGCTCCCGCGCCGGAGATGCCGCACCCATATGCGAAGTATTCGTCACTGTCGGCCCATTTATGATGGAAGCCGGTGTTGATCATGACGATGTCGCCCTCTTGGATTGTCGGGCTGGCATTGGCGAGATCCTCCGGGGTGATCACTCCCCATTTTCCCTTCGGAATCGATACTGCAACGCCTGTTCCACAGAGACGCCAGGTCGGGTAGCTGTTGATGCAGGGAGAGTTTTCGGTAACGTGGATTGGCGCATCCATATGCGTACAGCGATGCATTATGCCATCCCATCGCACTTGGTACAGGCCGTCTTTGGCATGAAATTTGTCGACAATAACGTTCACGCTGGGTGTCGATGGCCATTCAGGCATATGGTGATGAAAAGCATGGCTTAAATTGTAAATTTCAAGGCTCATGGGTATCCTTCCTTTTCTGTTGAGGCTAATTATTTGCCGGCATCGATACGACAGTTTCCAGTGGGGTCAATCATTGCCATAAAGCGTACGGGGCAGGCATCCCCATATTCAAATTTCCAAGGTGTTGCCGCGAATGTTGCCCGCTTGCCGGATAATAGGTCGACATCTCCGCCAACCTGTTCAATGGTGGGAATTCCGGCCCCCAGGAGAATCTTGTGGGCCACATTCCACTCCGGGTGTTCTTTTTTAGCGTCAAGACCGGTGGCCGCTTCATAGGAGCCGGCTAAACGCTTCATGGTAGGACCACCCCGATGGGGGCCAAAAGAGGTGGCCAGAGGATGATCTACCTGTGGCGTATCTACGGCTACCAATTTACAGTTCTTGTGCACCAGCCACTCGGCCGCGTCTTTGGAAAGTCCGGGAGCCTGACCGAAATATTCCTCTCCATCTGAATATTTATGGTGCCATCCGCAGTTAATAACTACGATATCACCTTGTTGCACCCCGGGTTTTGCCGCTTCCAAGTCGGCTGCAGTGATAACTTCATAATTCTTTTTAAGAATACTGAGAACAACACCGTTACCGAAGAAACGATCAACAGCAATTGCCGCCAGATCCGCCCCTTTTTGAATCAGGTGCAAAGGGGCGTTCATGTGCGTTCCAGTATGCATTACCGTATTGATTCTATGGGCCATGACACCGTGTTGGGCGAATTTTACCGATCGGAACATTTTTACATCATCCTGTCCCGGATAGGAGGGGACTCCGTGTCCCCAGGGATGACTGAGTTCGAGCAGCTGTAATCCGCTGTATGGGTCTTTTGTTATTGCTGTCATGATATTCCTCTTGTCTTAGGTTGTGTCGGTTCATATGTCAAAACAACAACACCGTATAGCGAAACTATTGTACATCGCTTCCTGGTCATGTCAAGAATATTTGGCATGCAATATTGCATAACATGTTAGCTGTGATGCAGCAAAGTCCGTAGTTACAAAATACTCCCGCCGCACTGGTCGGCAGGTTGGTTGGCAAAGAAGTCTTAACGGATCGTCGAGGTCCTTATTTTCAGGATGTGGTATCAGGTCTTTGTTCTACAGACTCTTTGGTTTTCTTGCCAAAAGCCATACCCATTTTCTGCATCCTGTTGCGCAAAGTATTTGGGTGAACTCCGAGCAGGGCGGCGGCACCGTTTTTGCCGTGGATTTTGCCGTGGCTGATCTTGAGAGCCAGTTCGATGTGGCTCAGTATCACCGCGTCGAGGGTATGAAGCAGATCACTATCCACCTGGAATCTTAGTCTGTCCTGTGGCTGTGCTGGGGTCTCGCGGGAGCGATGGAAATAAAGAGGCCCATGTCGATGCTGAATAAGGGAGCTTTCGATGACGTTTTCCAGCTCCCGGACATTTCCCGGCCAGCTTCGCTCGTGCAGACTCAAAATGGCTTCTGCAGCGACTTGTGGTACCGGCTGGATCCCCAGCATCTTCGATTTCTTGCGCATGAAATATTCGGTCAGCGGTACGATATCGGCCGGGCGTTGCCGCAGGGGGGGGATGGTAATCGGAAACATATTGATGCGAAACCATAAATCCTCCCGGAATCGTCCCTCTTCGACCATCCTGGGCAGATCACGATGAGTGGCGGCAATGACGCGGATATCGAGTTTAATCGGCGGCGACCCACCGACACGTTCGATTTCCTCGGTTTGCAGTACTCGTAACAGGCGGATTTGCGCCCAAGGTGGAAGTTCGCCAATTTCATCGAGGAAGATGGTCCCTTTGTGGGCTCGTTCGAAACGCCCCCGGTTCTGTTTTATTGCCCCGGTGAAAGCACCCTTTTCATGTCCGAAAAGTTCGCTGTCGATTAGGTTCTCCGGGATGGCGCCGCAATTCACCTTGATAAATGCCTCGCCTCGGCGGGGAGATAAGCGATGGATGGCGTTGGCAATAACCTCCTTGCCGCTGCCGGTCTCACCTAGGAGGAGAATTGTGTTTTTCAGATGGGCGATTCTTTGAACCTTGTCCATGACTTCCTGCAAACCGGTTTCGGCACCGATAACCTCGTCACCGGAATGGGAGAGGAGTTCGCTTTTTAAATAACGGTTATCCGAAACAAGTTTTTCTTTGAAATCAAGTAACTCCTGATGTTTCAGGGCATTGGCCATGGCGATGGCGAAAGGCTCGCGCAGTTGCGACAAGCGTTTGGCGTCGTCTTCTGAATAGCGATTTAACCCTTTGGCAAACAAATCGATTACGCCGAGCCGATGGCCTTCGATAAAGAGACGCAGCGCTATGAAGCTGTGGTCGGTGATACCCAGTTGTGGCGTAATTATCCGGCCCATTGCGTCACTCTCGGGATCGTTGACGATGAGATAGTCTTTCAGTCTACGGCCGCTCTCGATGGCTTCGGTGAGGCCGGCCGGAAGCCTGATGGATTTCTCAATCTTCCGGCCACCTTCGTTGTTAGCCATGGCAATATACCGGATACTGCTCGTGCTCGGTTCATAAATATTAAGAAACATGGCATCGGCGGGCAGAACGTCGCGGATGAATTGAAAGCAACGCCACAATGCAACCTCGACGTCAAGACTGCTGCAGATGAGGAGGGTGGCTTTTTTAAAAAAAAGATTTTCGTCCAAATGTGGCCCTCATTTTTCACCGAATACGGGATTTTTTCGGTTGACATAACCGAATATGGGAGAAATATTTACCACATTCGGTAAAAAAACCAAACTTTGTCGTGAGCTTGCAATGCAAAAAAATCAACCAAAGGAAATTGAGAAACCTTGTTATCGATCTTTGCAGTGGAACTAACAATTCGAATATATACATCATTTGTTAATGAATCCGGTATTCCTCAAGCCTTTCTCCATTACTCCATTCGCGGTGATATTACCGCAAAAAATGAAACGGAATAGAGCTTGCTACTGCAAGGGCACAGAGCAGTTTTCAAATGTTCACGGTGCAAGGAGAAATGAATGCAGAAATTATTGAGCACCCTTCTTTGCCGATCGGCAAGGGTTTCCGGTCGACTTCTTAAGACCATGTTGCACATGTTGCCGACTGCTCTGCACCTACGCGCAAAGATGCAGCCGTCTTTTCAGGAAAGACTTCTGGAAAACAACTTGACGGTTTTGATTTCTGTCAGGGCGAACAATATTGCCATCGCCATAGCCCTTCGTGATGGAGTAGCTTCGCTGGTCAAATCACCAAAATCTACAGATGAAGCTGATGTCCATATCATCTTCAGCGACAGCGCTACGGCTTTGCGACTGATAACAGAGCCGAGTGATGCCCTCGGCCAGTTGAACGCCATGAAGAATTTCCGGGTCGATGTTCGGGGCGATGACCATCTGGTGATCTGGTTCCTGCAGACCCTGAACCTGCTATTCGCCTCGGTAAGACCACTTGATTGCGGCATGAAGTTGGCCGATGGAAGCAGGCGCTATGTCAACAATACCAACGGTGGTCCAGTCTTTGTCTATGTTAAGGAGGGGCGAATTCTGCGCATTACCCCCATTGAGTTTGACGAAACGGACGGATCCTCGTGGACCATTGAAGCTCGGGGCCGGTCATTTACCCCCCCGCGCAAGGGAACAGTCAATCCCTACGTGTTTGGCCTTCGATCGCTTATTTATTCCAAAGATCGCTTGCTCTACCCGATGAAACGGGTCGATTTTGATCCGCATGGCGAGCGTAATTGTGGCAATCGAGGGGTGTCGGGTTATGAGCGGATAAGCTGGAATGAGGCACTCGATATAGTTTCTGCCGAAATTCGTCGAGTCAAGAGCGAATACGGACCGGGTGCCATCATGAACAGTTGCGGCTCGCATCACACCTGGGGCAATATCGGCTACTGGTTGAGTGCTAAAACTCGGTTCATGAACTCGATCGGATCCAGTCAGGTAGCACATAATCCTGATAGCTGGGAAGGGTGGTATTGGGGGGCGATGCATCACTGGGGAAATTCCATCCGTAATGGCGCCTCCGACACCTACGGAACCGTTGAAGACTGCCTGAAAGAGGCGGAGATGATCGTCTTCTGGTCCAGTGATCCGGAATCAACCAGTGGGGTGTACGGCGCCTTTGAAGGGACTCTGCGGCGGCAATGGGCCATGTCCCTGGGTATCAAGATGGTTCATATTGATCCCTACTATAATCATACTGCTGCCTTGCTAGGCGGCAAGTGGCTTGCCCCAAGACCTGATACCGGTAATGCCATGGCTCTGGCCATTGCCTGGGTATGGATTACTGAAGATCTCTATGATAAGGAATATGTGGCGGCTCGGACGACCGGTTTTGAGCTTTGGCGTGACGCTCTCTTGGGGCTTTCGGACGGCGTACCGAAAACTCCGGAGTGGCAGGAGGGGGAAACAGGTGTCCCCGGCCGTGTGGTCAGAGCTCTTGCTCGACAATGGGGTACTCGGAAGACATATTTATCACCGGGAGGGCTAGCCGGATTTGGTGGTGCTTGTCGTTGTGCCACCGGCATTGAATGGGCGAGATCGATGGTTTGTCTCATGGCCATGCAGGGGCTAGGAAAGCCCGGCATAAATATGGGATGTCTCCAGCAAGGGGCACCGGTCGATACGCATTTCTATTTTCCCGGCTATGCAGAGGGCGGCTTTTCCGGAGACCTCGACAATACCGGCCTACGAGTCAGCATGTATCAGCGCATGCCGCAACTGCCGTCAATGAATCCAGTTTCCCAGGTCATTCCACGACTACGTATTCCCGAGGCCATTCTCGGCGAAACCTGCGAAGGGTATCCCACCGATCCGAAGTCGATCGAAGGTCAGTTTCGCAGGTTTGCTTACCCTGCTCCAGGCCATTCGCCGGTGCATCTCTACTATAAATACGGTGGCTCGCATTTTGGCACGATGGCTGACTCGAATCGTTACGCCAGGGCCTATCGCAGTGATAAGTTGGAGTTTGTCGTTAACCAGTCAATCTGGTTCGAGGGTGAGGCCAAATTTGCCGATATTCTCCTGCCGGCCTGTACCAATTTCGAGCGTTGGGATATTGGTGAAACCGCCAATTCCGGTGGCTATAGTCATCACCAGTTCATCCAGTGGAATCACCGGATTATCACCATGCAGCACAAGTGCATTGAGCCGCTCGGGGAGTCCCGCTCCGACTATCAGATTTTTCTTGCCCTGGCAGAACGGCTGGGACTGGGCAGTCTCTTTTCTGAGGGAATGACCGAACTTAACTGGTGCCAACGACTTTTTGCCGCCAGTGATCTCCCTACCCGGACCACGTGGAAGAAATTTCTTAAAAAAGGCTACTATGTTGTACCGGCACCAGCTGAGAGCAACCGTGCCCCAGTGTCCTGGCGCTGGTTTGCTGAAGGTCGGGAGAAGGATGTACCAGAACTGACCCCTCTGCCCGGCGACTATAAGAACCGCTACCGGCAGGGCTTGCAGACCCAGTCCGGGAAGCTGGAGTTTGAGGCATCGAGTTTGAAACGCTTTGCTCCGGATGACCCGGAAAGACCGCCGCTGCCGACCTTTATTCCCTCATGGGAGGGGCACCATAGCGGAGAGCTGTATAGCAAATATCCGCTCAACCTGATCTCTCCCCATCCACGCTACAGTTTTCACACCATGTTTGACGCCAAGGATTCAATCATCTGCGATGTCAAAGATCACCGAGTGCTGATCGATGATTTCTACTACTGGATAGTTCGCATCAACACCAGTGATGCTCGCATACGGGGAATTGCCCATAACAGCCTGGTGCGGATGTTTAACGACCGCGGTGAGGTCATCCTCGCTGCCCATCCAACCGATCGTTTGCCGCCGGGAACCGTACAATCTCCGGAAGGTTCGGCGATTTATGAACCCCTGGGTGAACCTGGTAGGTCTCCGGATCGTGGTGGTTGTATAAATGTGTTGACCCCGAGTCGCAATATTATCTCCCGTTCACACTCAACAGCCTCGAATAGCTGCCTGGTGCAGATCGAAATGTGGCAACGAGGTAATATCTCATGAAACAATATGCGTTTATTATCGATATCGGCAAATGCGAAAACTGCAATAACTGCTTTCTCTCCTGCAAGGACGAGCACTGCGGTAATGACTGGCCGGGATACAGCCGCCCTCAGCCCTTGCACGGCCAGCGCTGGATGAACATCCGGCGAAAAGAACGTGGTGCCTTCCCCTTGGTTGATATTGCCTACCTTCCGCAGCCCTGCATGCACTGTGACCAAGCGCCCTGTGTTGCGGCTGGGGGCGGTGCGGTTTTAAAACGTGAGGACGGCATCGTCCTTATTGATCCAAAAAAAGCCAAAGGTAGAAAAGACTTACTCTCTTCCTGTCCCTATGGAGCTATCTGGTGGAACGAAGAAGAGCAAATCCCGCAAAAATGCACTTTATGTGCCCATCTCCTCGACGACGGCTGGAAGGTGCCGCGGTGTGTGCAGAGTTGTCCAACCGGGGCAATTACGGTTTTTTTCGGCGAGCAAGCGGAGTTGCAACGTCGAATTGTCGAAGAACATCTGCAAACCCTGTCCGTAGCCCAAGGTGATGTGGGTACACCGCGATGCTATTATAAAAATCTGTATCGCTACAATCGATATTTTCTTGCCGGTAGTATTGCCGAATGGGTGAAGGGGATAGAAGAATGTGCAGTGGGTGTCCAGGTAACTTTGAAGAAGGGCGAGGTGATTGTCGGAGAGCAGATCAGTGATGATTTCGGAGATTTCAAATTTGATGATCTTGCGGAAAACAGCGGTGACTACCAATTGGTAATGAGCGTAGCCGGAAATGATGTAAAAAAACTCAAAGTTTCCTTGTCGGACGAATACTCGGTCGGTACAATAATCTTAGAATAACGCTTTCCCCATCGATCAGGGACAGCAATTAAGCTGGTGACGATAATACCTGTTGCATGTTATAGAAAAATTGCCGGAAAGCGTCGAAGAACGCCTTAAGGATCTCCTTGGTAGGCATCAATGGAGCGATATTGTCAATGCCCATCAGGCCAAAAACCTCAGTGGGGGGAATCATTAAAACGGTTATCAAAGATACGCGAATTCCGGTAACCATTGAGCCGATGAATCCGCAAACTGATAAGCCGTTGTAAAAAAATAACATGGCCGAAGGAATGGCCGGAACGGCATAAGGAGCCGTAACAAAATCGATTGAAATGGCCCATATTTTGTAACGGCCCCTAAGTAACAGAATTGGAAAATTACACATTGGTAGAAGTAGTGCACGACGATTGCGGAGGTAAAAATGAATAGTGCGGAAATGGGGAGTTCGGTGAAAATTCGCTATTCCATCAGCCTTGAAGATGGTAGCGCTGTTAGCCAAGGAAATACCAAGACGCCGCTTTCCTTTAAAATTGGCTCGGGAAAGGTCTTCAAAAAGTTGGAGAAAGGTGTAGTTGGAATGCAGGTACAGGAGATGCGACGGGTGAAAATCAGTGCCGAGGAAGGCTATGGCAGTTATAACAAAGAGCTTGTTTTCAGAGTTGAGCGCAAGATGTTTCCCGAGGATGTCAAACTGATTCCAGGGCGCACCGTGCAGTACCAAAACCGCGATGGGGAGAGGGTGAATCTGGTCGTAAACGAGGTCAATGCGAAGACCGTCACTGTGGATGCCAATCATCCTTTGGCTGGCCTTGATCTGATTTACGAGGTGGAGATGATCGAGGTATCGTAAGTCTCAGTCCTGTGACCTACCGCTATAGGTCACAGCAAAAGTATCGGTCTGCTTAACCCAACTTTGTGTTCGAGTGTCACAAAGTTGGGTTAAGACAAGTTCTTTATTATACATGCCGTATCCCTCGTCGGCAGCAATCACTATTCGTCATTTCTCGGCAGCCTGCATTCCGACAACGCCTTCCTCAAGCTTTGTAAATATCTTGCCGGAACCGATCTTAAAAGAAAGCGGTATGCTGATTTTGTCCTGTTCGACATGACTTCCATCTTCGAGACTGATGCGGTAATGGATTTTCACCGAACTCCCCAATTACGCAACTTTCTTGATTCTCCCGATTACCGAAATTAGGTGCTAGGAACAACGGTGACTGGGATTTTGGTGTCTTTGAGAACCGATTTGATAATTGAACCCACCGAAGTTTTTGAAAAAAGCCCCCCGGCTTTGGCTCCCATTACAATCAGATCGCAGTTGTTGTCCTTGGCATGGGTAATGATGTTTTCCGCAACATCGCCCTGGCTGATAAGGATCTCTCGCGATTTGGCATCAAAGTTCGGATCATCAATTCCCACCATCTTGCAGAAATTCTGAATATCATCGCGCACCATCTTGTTTACTGAGGTTTTCCCCGTCAATGATCGGTGCACATTGGCCTGTTGGGCATTGACCAGATCTTCCCACTTATGCCGACCGAGCAGACCCTTAAGTCGTCCATCAACATTTCCCGGTAATTCTTTTATTACGTGCAGGAGATAGATAGTGGCCTGGAAGCGAGTGGCCATGGCGTTGGTGAAATTCAGGGCCTGCTGGCAGTTCGACGTCAGATCGGTGGCGAAAAGAATGAACTCAATAGGTTTTATCATCCTGTATCTCCTATAATATTTTCTCGGGGGCTATGACACCTAAAACAGTTCCCTGGTATTAACAACGAGCAGTAATAGTACACGATTGTAATCAAATCTGCTGCAGACGTTGACCCACTCTACAAGATCTCAAACCAATGAAAGAGGCTCTACACCAATTTTGCAGTGGAGTCTCTTCGGTGTTTTTCAAATGTTCCATTTTAAAACATTACACTGGGCAGCACAAGAATGAACCAGGGGAAAATCGCAAAAATGATAATGGCTATCAAAACAGTAGCCATAAATGGAAAGATGCCTTTAAAGATCGATTCCAAAGCAATTGCTCCACCCTCAAGCCCACGAGAAACCCCGTAAACCACATATACATTCAGTCCCAAAGGGGGAGTAATAACCCCCATTTCCGTCACCATAACGATCATGATCCCAAACCAAATAGGATCATAGCCTAAACCGATGATCAATGGGTAGAATACCGGCACAGTAAGCATGACCAAAGCTAATGAATCCATGAAACAGCCGCCGACGAAATATACCATGATGACGACTGTGAGCACCAGCCATGCCGGCATATTCAAGCCGCCGATCAAGGTTGCCAGATCAAAGGGAATACGGGTTACTGCCAAAAATTTGCCGAAAACCGTAGCTCCGGCCACCAGCATCATGATCATGCAGGATGATTTCAGGGTTTCATAGAGTGCATCAACAAATGATTCCCAGCTCAAATTCCGACCAATGACCGCAACCAAGAGTACGCCAATCACACCCATACCAGCAGCTTCAGTAGCCGTGAAGATGCCGAAAAACAAGCCACCGAGACTGAAGACGAAAACCAGGAGGGTTTCGCTCATGCCTGATAATGATTGAAATTTCTCCTTCCAAGTGAAACTCTCCCCGGGAGGGCCGTCCTGCGGTCTCACTAAACACCATATATAAATGGTAATATTGAATAATATGGTCACAACAATCGCCGGAATTATGCCGGCACAGAACAATTTGCCGATAGACTGTTCAGTCAGTATCCCATAGATAATGAGCACAACACTCGGCGGCATAATCATGCCGAGGCCACCTCCTGCTGCCACCGATCCGGCTGCCAGGGCGTCGCTGTAACCAAACTTACGCATTTCCGGCAGGCCGACGGTTGCCATGGTAGCTGCAGTTGCCGCACTCGACCCACATACAGCGCCAAAGGCGGTACAGGCGGAAACGGTGGCAATTGACAGGCCACCTCTGGTACTTCCAAAAAACTTATATGCCGATGCATACAGTTTGGAGCTGATTCCGGCATTGAAGGCCAACTGGCCCATGAGGATAAAAAGCGGAATTGTTGTCAGATTATACGAGGAAAATACATCGTACAAATCCTTGGCTAGCAGGTTAAACCCCCCTTTGAGAGAGGTGAGCATGGAAAAGCCGATAAAACCGACCATTGCCATGACATAGGCCACCGGCATCTTCGTCATGAACACCGCGACCATGAATATAATTCCAATAATACCTATTGTTGTGGGGCTCATTATTTTATCAATTGGCTAAAGGTTTTTAATATGGATGACACGATGACCAGGCAGAGCACCACACAACTGCAGGCCAAGATAAAAACAATCGCATACTCGGGAAGATGCAAGTTCATCGACACTTCACCTGAGGCCCTGAGCTTCATGCTGAAGAGAAACATGCGCCAGGTGACAACCACAAACAGGGCGAGACTGACGGTCTCGGTAATGAGCTCACAAACCAATCGCCATCTCCTGGGTAATCTATCAACCAGGAGTTCGACACCGATATGTCCTTTTGTCAGCTGGGTAACCGGCAAAGCCGCAGCAATGGCTAAAACCCCCATGAAACTGACAAGCTCGATGGACCCGAAGATGGGGTGTTTAAACAGACGACCGATGACGTCGAGACCGGTCAAAACAGCCATGCCGAAGAGGAAAAATGCCCCGACCATCTTCAGTTTGTCCGAGAGAAAAAGCAGTTTTTTTTCTAATGATTCCATGGGCACTTGCATCTCCACTGAGAAAAGTCAATGTTACTGACAAACCGGCGGCAGTAATGCGCCGCCGGTTTATTCATATACTCATTATGGCACTTTTATTTGTTCGCCTTTAACGACTCTTTTACACTGTTGATGATTTTTGGACCATCGGCAGTTTTCTTGCCGTACTCTTCAATAAATGGGGTAACCGCAGCCGCCCAGCGCTCTGATTCCTTGGCATCCAGTTCAATCACGGAATTGCCCTCTTTCTTCAGAAAGGCTTCAGTTGCTGCCTTATCGGCATCGTCCCATGCCTGCCCATGCTTGGTAATCCATTCTTTATTCAAAGCCTCGATAGCTGCCTGATCTTTGGGGTCGAGAGCGGCCCATTTATCTTTATTCATGGCAATAAAAAAGGTGGTGGTATAAGCGCATGAATAATTGTGAATCATGTACTTGGTGACTTCACCCAGTTTCCAGCCAAGACTTGCCTCTGCCGGATGGGCACTGCCATCTACAACACCTTTTTCAAGACTTTCATAGGCATCACTCATTTCCATTGCCGTTGGAGTTGCTCCAAGAGCTTTAACCATCTCGGCACTCATACCGGTAGATCGAATCCGCAGTCCTTTCAGATCTTCAAGGACTTTGACTTCTTTAGTTTTGGTACTGATCAAGCCGGGGCCGTGGGCGTGCAGATACATCAGCTTGGTATCTTTGAAATCGTTGGCCTTAAGCTTATTGTAGACGTCATTCGCAACCTTGGTGGCGACAACACCGGAGGGATAGCCAAAAGGCAGATCAAAAAAGGAAACTGTTGGAAAGCGACCAGCGGTATAGGCAGCTACGGAGAAGCCGATATCGGCGATGCCGTCGGCAAGACCGTCATAAATCTGTTTTCCCTTGAGAAGACTGCCGCCCGGATAATACTCTATTTTTACTCTACCTTCCGTCTTCTCTTCAACCGCCTTGCACCAGGCCTCGGCCAGTTTGCTCTGGCTATGTGTGGGCGGGAAGAAATTTGCGTATTTCAGAGTGACATTTGCGGCCGAAGACTGCATCGGAGCAAAGGTGAGAAGTGACCAGATAACTGCAACCAATGTGCCGGAATACAAGCTCTTTTTCATTATCTAACCTCCTTTGATGTTGTTTGCTGACGAACTCCCGCTACCGGATTTCTCTCTGCCGCATCCTCCTTAAATGCCACAAGGTTGAAATTTAATTGAATTGCCTTCTAAGTAATAAATAATTTTTTCAAATAATTGGCGAAAAGTTACTTTATGATAAACCCCGGCCAAAGGCTGGCTGGGACGCTCAGGGATTGTCCATAATCAACATGAACACATTTTGTCGATTGTATAGTTCCATTCGCCGTGAAACGAAGCTTTCGTCAAGTTGACTGTCTCCAATTCCTCATCTTTTATACGAATGCCTTTTGGATAGAGAGTAGTGTCCATCTCAGCATTGATAGCCAGCCCACTTCGGGTAGTCGTGCTACCAATGAGATTGACAATGACTTCATGGCTAACCAGTGGCCTTTCCCGCCAGTTCATGCTGATATAGCTGATAATGCGTTGTTCAATCTTGTTCCATTTGCTCGTACCTGGAGGAAAGTGGCAAACCGAAATTCGCAATCCAGTCTCGTCTGCAAATTTTTGCAGAGCTACCTTCCACAAGCGAACCCGAGAGCCTTTACTCCCGCCACCATCAGCAGTAATCAAAAGTTCTGTGGCGTTCGGATAGCGTACTTGCCCCATATTATTCCACCAACGACGGATGCTTTCCACTGCGAACTCGGAGGTGTCGTGATCCGTCCCGACACTCACCCAGCCGACATGGGCATATTGATCGTACACTCCATAAGGGTTTGCTTTGCCAAGTTTCGGACCAGGGAAATCATTTCCTCGTACCTGCTGAGGATCGCCCTTCGGTTGCCATTCCTGCCCACCTTTTTTGAACTCACCAACCAATTCTTTTTTCTTCGTGTCGACCGAAATAACCGGTTCATGTCGCAGTTGAAATGCCGTCGCCTGCTCGTTGATATAGATGAACTGCTGGTCTCGATCAGGGTGATTTGCCGAACCTTCCTTGGTCTTCTTATTTGCCTGTAAGCTGTAACCCAACTCGGCAAGCAGGTTGGCGACCTTTTGCCTTCCAACAAGGTGACCTTGCTCTAAAAGTGCTGCCGCTAGTTGCCGGGTACTCTTGCACGTCCAGCGCAATGGAGATTCAGTGTCACCTCGGGTGACCGGATCCAC
>Ga0335397_10005686_pt1 | contig 16246 bp, 13 predicted proteins | sample MAT04_FD_205740 | JGI IMG/M metagenome (GOLD analysis project Ga0335397, IMG submission 205740) | Freshwater microbial communities from Lake Fryxell liftoff mats and glacier meltwater in Antarctica - MAT-04 (spades assembly) (version 2) ... | reverse complement strand
GGCAAGCTGAGCGGACATCCAAACGTGGTGACCGTCCTCGATGCCGGCGTCACCACCGATGGTCGCCCCTACATGACCACCCAGCTCATGGAACGGGGGGCGATCAGCGATTGGATCGGTCGGCGCGGCGCCATGCCGGTGGCCGACGTGCTCCAGATCGGAGTGAAGGTTTGCGGGGCGCTTGCCGCGGTGCATGCCGCCGGCATCCTCCACCGCGACATCAAACCCCAGAACATCCTGGTATCGCGCTACGGCGAACCGGCCCTCGCCGACTTCGGCATCTCGGCCGTCGGTATGGGCACGGGCAACGCCAACAACACGAAGGCGTTCACCGCCGAGTACACCGCCCCCGAGGTGCTCAACGGCACCGCTCCGGCGCCCACCATGGACGTGTACTCGCTCGGCGCAACGTTGTATGCCCTGCTGGCCGGCCAGGCGCCGTTTGTTTCCGCCGACAACGAGGCGCTCCTACCGTTCGTGTTCCGAATTCTCAACGAACCTGTCCCCCCGCTCGATCCCGCTGTCGCGCCGGCGTCGGTCATGCACGTGCTGCAGTACGCCATGGCGAAGGATCCAGCGGAGCGGTATCCCGATACCGCCGCGCTCGGGCAAGCCCTTCAGGAGTGCCAGGGCCTCCTTGGTCTGCCGGTCACGCCGATCATCGCCGGCACCGATGAGGTCGCCTCCGGCATCGACACCGAAGGCATCGCGTCGCTGCTGGCCGGTCCACTCAGCGGGGGAACGAGTGGTAGGCACGCCACGGGAACCTTTCCGGCCGCGGCGCCCGATCCGCCCCAGCGCACAGGAGCGCTCATCGCCGTCGCCGCCATAGTGGCCGTGGCGTTGGTAGCGGCCGGGCTGCTCGTGAGCCGATCGGGCACCTCGGGCGCGCCTTCCACCCTGGGCGCGGGGCCTGCCACCACTCCCGTACCGGGTAGCCCGAGCTCGGCGACCGGCGGTGCGGTCGCACCCAACCCTGCTCCCCCAACACCTGGGGGCCGTCTGCGCCTCGGCGTGAAAGACGAGTTGGCATCGTTGGCCACGGCATCACCTACCGCCACACCGGCCACATTCGCCGTGGCCGCCGCCGTGCTCGAACCGCTGGTCCGCATCAACGACGACGGAAGTACCATCGGCGTGCTCGCCGATTCGATGACTCCCAACAGTTCATTCGACGAGTGGGCCATCACCCTCCGCCAAGGCATCACCTTCCACGACGGAACGCCGTTCGATGCCGCGGCGGCAAAGGCCAACCTCGACAACGCCAAGACCGGCTTTGTGGCCGGGCCGTCCCTGCGTCCGGTGGAATCCATCAGCATCAACGGCACGCTCACGCTGATCGTCACCACCAACGTGCCTTGGCCGGCATTTCCGGCCACCTTGGCCGCCGGGGCGGGGGAGATGGTCTCTCCGGCCACGCTTGCCACCGCGGCCAAACCGGCCGGCACCGGGCCGTTCGTCATCACCGAACCGCTCACGAGGGCCGGTGCCACGCTCGACCGATTCGATGGGTACCGAGGGGTCAGACCCCTTCTCGACGGTGTCGATGTGAAGGTGATCGCCGATGAGAACCAACGAGCCAATGCCCTCGGCAAGGGCGAGCTCGACATTGTCCTCACCTCCGATGCCGATGTCATTGATCGCCTCGCCGTCACCAACGCTGAGATCATCGAACGCGACGCCGTGCTTTCCTACCTCGCACTGAACACCGAGGCCGACCCACTCGACGACGAACGTGTCCGTCAGGCGATGTCTATGGCCATCGACCGCACCTCGCTTGCCAACCGGGGAACCACCGGCTTGGTGAAGCCGGCGCTCAACGTGTTCGCCAACACACCGTTCGCTTCCCCGGTGCCCGAAGGCGCCGGCTTCGACCGCGGTACCGGAACCGCCCTCGTCGCCGACGCCACCGCCACCGCCGGTCCGGCAGGGCGCATCAAGCTCGCAACCGTTCTCCAAGCCGATGCCTCCTCTACCGTGGCCCCCCTGAAGTCGGCGTGGCATGACGTCGGGCTCGCGACCGACATCAACACCGCCGACGGCATCACCGTGTCGGTGGAGCTCGTCACCGGCAAGGGGGTGGCGAGCATTTCCAGCTTCGTGCGCGTCTACGACCCCGATCAGTACTACCAGTACTTCCACTCGTCCCTGATCGCCCCGGTCGGTTCCTCCGGCATCAACGTGGCCCGCCTCGACGACCCCGAGATCGACCGTGCGTTCGACGCTGCCCGTGCATCCGCTGATCCCGACGAGCGACGCCGGATCTACGCCGAGGTGCTCCCCACCATCGAGAAGCGCGCGGCCTACGTGGGATTGTCCACCCATGCGGTCGCTTTGGTGGCGTCACCCCGTGTCACCGGACTGACGCCCTCCATGGCCGTCGACCTCGTCCACGGCGGCCGCTCCCCGTGGCTCGCGCTCGTGGGCATCGCGCCCTGATCTGTCAGAATCGTCTTCTTGTCTCCCGACGACCCCGACGCCGTTGCCGACGCCGCCGACATCGATCTCCACCTCGAACCGGCCGCACCGCCCGCCGTCGTAGGACGCGCCAAGCTCACGCTCATCGTCGCCCCCATCGTGGTGCTCTGGCTTATGAACTTCGGTGGCTCCGTGCTCTTCGGGGGTCTGGTCGACCAGAGCCCGATCCTGTTGATGGGTCTGAGTCCGGCCAACAAGAACGTGGTGTTTGCGGCGTACGCCGTGCAGGCCGGCACCTACCCCTTCTTGCTGTACTTCGTTGTTGGTTTCGTCCGGCTACTCGCACCCGACGCGTCGTTCTACGCCCTCGGCTACCTCTACGGCGACCGCGCCATCGTGTGGATGGAACATCGAACCAAGACGTTGGGGCGTTCCTTGCGAAACCTCGAGACGCTGTTCACCAAAGCCGGCCCGGTGCTCGTGCTGATTCTGCCGAACAACCCCGTGTGCCTGCTCGCCGGTGCCGCCCGAATGCGCACCCCGCTGTTCGTCACACTCAACCTCGTCGGCACCGCCGGCCGCATGTTCGTGTTGTATCTCGTCGGAGACGCCCTCTCGAGCCCCATCACCTGGTTCCTCGAGATCGTCAAGAACTATCGCCCCTGGTTCCTTGCCGCCGGCGTGCTCTCTGCGGTGTTCCTCGCGGCCACCGAATTTCGCAAGGGAACCTCCGACGTCCAGCAGTTGATGCATCTCCCCGAAGATCTCGAACCCGAAGAGGATTCATGATGACCGACGTCAAACCGGTTGGCCGCCGCGCCGCGACCAGCTCCCGCACACGAGGGATCGCCGTTGTCACCGGGGCCAGCTCGGGTATTGGCGAGGCCACCGCCCGCCGGCTCGCCTCCGAAGGGTTCGACCTCGTAGTCGGCGCACGGCGCGTTGATCGCCTCGATGCACTCGTGGCCGAAATCGGCGGCCGTGCCCAAGCCCTCGACGTCACCGACACAGAATCAGTCGGAGTGTTCTGCGCGTCGATCCCCACGTGCCAGGTACTGGTGAACAACGCCGGCGGTGCCTTCGGACTCGACCGGATCGACGCCGCCGATGAGGCCTCATGGTTGGCGATGTACGACACCAACGTGCTCGGCACGCTCCGGGTCACCAAAGGCATGCTCCCCGCCCTTCGAGCCCACGGCGACGCCCATGTGGTGATGATCGGTTCGATCGCCGCCTACGAGCCGTATCCCGGTGGGGCCGGGTACAACGGTGCCAAGTTCGCCGAACGGGCCTTCACGTCGGTGCTCCGACAAGAGCTTCTCGGCGAGCCGATTCGCGTCACCGAGATCGACCCCGGCATGGTGGAGACCGAATTCTCCGTTGTTCGGTTCGGCGGCGACGCCGACCGCGCGGCCAAGGTCTACGAAGGTGTCACGCCACTGTCCGCCGACGACGTCGCCGATTGCATCGCCTTCGCCGTCACCCGTCCCAGCCACGTGAACATCGACTCGATGCTGGTGATGGCCCGCGATCAAGCCGGCGCCCAACGTGTGCACCGTCGGCCGTCGGCACCATGAAGACGAACCCACACGGCGCGCCCACGGTGGCCACCCCCCAAGGCGACATCCGCGAGTACGGCCCTCATCGGCTCCTTCGACGCGACCGAGCATCCGGTGACGGTCCCAACGTCTTGTTCCTCAGCCTCGATGATTGCAACGACTGGGTGGGCTACTTGCGCAACCATCCGGGAACCTCCACACCGAACATCGACGCGCTGGCCGCCGAGAGCCTCAACTTCTCCAAGGCCTATTGTTCGGCGCCGATCTGCAAGGCGGCGCGCAACTCGGTGCTCTTCGGCCTGCATCCGTTCGAGTCCGGGGTCTACGACCACTACGCCGAAAGCAATGCCAACCACGCCAGGCTGGTGGCGGAAACTCCCTCCTTGATCGACGACTTCTGGGCCGCGGGGTATGCCGCGCTCGGCGCCGGCAAGGTCTTTCACGACGGCCAGCTCCTGCGCTGGAACAGCTACAAGCGCACGTTGTTCTACGCCGACGGCGCCGGGCGCGGCAACGAGGCGTTGGGCCCGGGCCGATTCGACGAGAACTGGCTTTCGCCCTACGACGGCAAACCGATCGGCAAAGGAGAAGGGTGGACCGGCCGGCATGTCGACTTTGGACCAAGCGGTCGCGAACCCGATGACGACCCCGACGGTGTGAGCGCCGCGTGGGTGCGAGAACAACTCCGCGCCGAGTGGCGCAAACCTTTCCTCCTTGCCTTCGGTGTACTTGCCACGCACGTTCCGTGGCGTGTTCCCCAGCGTTTCTACGACCTACACCCGCTCGAGTCGATCGTGGTCCCCGACATCCAACCGAACGATCTCGAGACGTTGCCCGGGTACGCCCGCGATTCGATCATCGACCAGCTCTATGCATTCGAGACGCTCAATGCCGCCGGGCTCTGGGCTCGTTCGGTACAGGCCTATCAAGCGTCCATGAGCTACACCGACTACCTCGTCGGCACCGTGCTCGACACCCTTGCCAGTAGCCGATACGCCGACGACACCATCGTGGTGCTCTGGAGCGACCACGGTTTCCACCTCGGCGAGATGCTCCACTTCCACAAGTTCACCTTGTGGGAACGCGCCACCCACGTGCCCTTCCTGCTCAAGATCCCCGGCGCTACCACCAACGGCACCGCATACCACGAGCCGGTCTCGATGCTCGATCTCGGCCCCACCTTGGCACCATTGTGCGATGTTCGGATTCACGCCCCGCACAGCGGCGCGAACGTATTGCCCGAGGTGCTCGGCACGACGGCCGCAAGGACGAACGCCGGTGCTCGCCCGGTGCTGTCCACCTGGCAGGAGCACAACTTCGCCATCCGCCAAGGACCGTGGCGCTACATCCGCTACCGCACCGGCGAATCGGAGCTGTACGACCATCGCACCGATCCCGACGAACGGTCGAACCTCGCGAACCAGTTGCCATACACGACCATCCAGGCCGACCTCGACGCGCAACTCCCGCCCGGTCCCGACGACGTCGACCATCGCGAGATCGCTTTGGCGTCCACCCTCGCTCGCTGGTCCCACTAACCCACCCCCATTTCGCGTTTTGGTCTCCCAAACGCTTCAGTTCTGATGCGTTTGGGAGACCAAAACGCCAAAGGTTTGGGGGTTCTACAGGTCGAGGAGGTGCTCGAGCCCGAGGGTGACGCCGGGGTGGTCGGCCACCTTCTTCACGGCGAGGAGCACGCCGGGCATGAACGAGGTGCGGTCGTACGAATCGTGGCGGATCGTGAGGCTTTGCCCCGCGGTTCCGAGCAGCACCTCTTGGTGCGCCACCATGCCACGCAGACGAACCGAATGGATCACGATTCCGGCGTCGGCCCGACCCCCGCGGGCACCCTCCACCACGTGTGTCGTCGTGGGGTCGGGCGCCCAATCCGATGATGCGGCGGCCATGCGACGCGCCGTGTGCATCGCCGTTCCAGACGGTGCGTCGATCTTCTGATCGTGATGCAACTCGATGATCTCCGCCGTCTCGAAATACGGCGCGGCCATTTCCGCAAACCGCATCATCAGCACGGCGCCGATCGCGAAGTTCGGCGCGATCACACAGTTGCTCCTCGTAAACGTGCTCGCGAAACGCGCATAGTCGGTGTCGTCGAACCCCGTGGTGCCGACCACCGCGTGAAGGCCGTGTTCCGCCAACCACGCCAGGTTTTCCCGTGCCGGTGCGAGGTGCGTGAAATCGACCACGACGGCCACGCCCGCCTCCGTGAACGCCTCAGCACTCGCCGCCAGTTGTAGGGGAAGATCCACGCCGGTCACCTGCCGCAGATCGAGCCCAGCGTGGAACGGGTCGACGGCGGCAACCAACTCCAAAGTCGGATCGGCGGCCACCGCGGCACACACGGTGGCCCCCATTCGTCCTCCTGCTCCGAACACACCGACGCGCAAGCTCATGCCCGCACCGTATCAATTCGCACGAGTTCGACCGCCCGAGTGGGGGTCAGGACGCGATGTCGAACCCGGCGAGGGCCGAATGGGTGCGATCGAACGGACCCACCGCTGCCACGGTGGGGATGTCGCCGAGCACACGCGTGATCACCTTCGCCACATCGTCGATCGTGACGGCACGCAGACGTTCGAGGTAGAGATCGATGGGAATCACGTGGCCGCGAATCGTCTCGCCCATACCGAGGCGCATCATTCGACTGCCGCTGTCCTCAAGCCCCAGCAGCATTGAACCTTCGAGATACCCGAGAGCCACACGATGTTCGTCAACGGAGATCCCGTTTCCGACGATGTCGTGGAGGACGCTCCCCGTGACCTCGATCAATTCGTCGAGACGGCTCGGTACCGTTCCGGCGTAGAGCACTACCGACCCGGTATCGGAGTACGAAGTGGACGAGGCGTACACGCTGTAGGCCAGCCCGCGTTTCTCCCGCACCTCCTGGAAGAGCCGACTGGCCGGACCGCCGCCGAGCACGTGAAGGCCGACCGCCAAGGCGTATCGCTCGGGATCCGTTGCGCCAAGGCCACGCCACGCCATGGTGACGTGCGCCTGTTCCGTGGCCCGCTCAACCACTCGAAGGCCTTCCGGGCCGGCCGACGGGGCCTCACGTCGCGGCGTCGTGCCGGTGCCACGATCACCAAACCACGATCGGGCTCGCTCCACCACCGCGGCGTGTTCGAGGGCCCCCGCCGCCGCGATCACGAGGTTGGCCGGTTGGTACCAGTGATCGAAAAACTGGGCGATCTGGTCGCGCTCCATGGCCTCGATGCTCGCTTCCGTGCCGAGGGTCTCGCGGCCAAGGGGGTGGTCGGGGAAAAGCGCTTCGTACAACTCGGTATGCACCACATCCTCGGGCGTGTCCTCGTTCATGAGGATCTCTTCGAGGATCACCTCCCGCTCCCCGTCGACCTCGTCGGGCCGGAGCGACGGCTCAGAGATGACTTCGCTGAGCAAGTCGAGTCCGAGTTGCAGTTCAGCGCTGGGCAGGCGGGCGTAGTAGGCCGTGTGCTCGCGCGCCGTGAAGGCGTTCATCTCGCCGCCTACGGCATCGACGGCCATGGCGATGTCGAGCGCGCTGCGCTTCTCGGTTCCCTTGAACAGGAGATGTTCAAGAAAGTGCGAAGCCCCGGCCATCGCCTCGGACTCATCTCGCGAGCCCACACCAACCCAGAATCCCAACGTGACCGACAATGCATGCGGCATCGTCTCGGTCACCACCCGTACTCCGTTGGGGAGCACGGTCTTGGTGATCCCGGGCGACACCTCTGCGGTGTCGCCCGGGGCCAGCTCATTCGTTGTCACCGGCGGCGTCCGCCGCCACCGCTGCGACCACCGCGGTCGCGATCGCCACCGCTGGTATCGGTGGGGCCGAGGTCGCCGAACTCGCCGCGAAGCTCGCTGTCGAACGAGTCCTCGAAACTCACGACGTCACGGTCGCCCGAAGCGGCGGGGGCCGGCGCGGCGGCGCCACCGGAATCACGACCACCACGGTCACGGTCGGTGCGACCTCCACGATCACGGTCGCCGCGACCGCCGCGGTCACCACCCCGGTCGCGATCGCGTGGGCCCCGGTCGGAGCGCTCCGCGCCGCCACCGCCGCCACCAGCGCCGCCACGTCCCTCACGGATCCCGACGGGGTTCACGGGGGTGAGCGACACCTTGCCGTTCGGATCGACGTCCTCGACCTTCACCTCGACCTCGTCGCCAAGGTCGAGGCAGTCCTCCACGCGATCGACGCGCTTGCCGTCGCCCATCTTGGAGATGTGGAGCAGACCGTCTCGCCCGGGAAGGATGTTCACGAACGCACCAAACTTGGTGACGTTGACCACCCGGCCCATGTAGATCGCACCGACGTCGGCTGTGGGCGGGTTGATGATGAGCCGCACCTGACGTTCGGCCTCGGCCACGGCGCCACGATCGGTGCCGCCGATGCTGACGATGCCAACCGCTCCGTCGTCGTCGACTGCGATATCGGCGCCGGTCTCCTGCTGGATCGTGTTGATGACCTTGCCCTTCGGCCCGATGACCTCGCCGATCTTGTCGATCGGAATCTCGAAGCTGACGATCTTCGGAGCGGTCTCGCCCACGGTGTCACGGGGCTCGGCGATGGCCGTGGCCATCACCTCGAGGATCTTGAGGCGAGCATCCTTGGCCTGGTCGAGGGCCTTGGCGAGCACGTCGGCGGGAATGCCCTCGATCTTGGTGTCGAGCTGCAGGGCCGTGACGAACTCCGCCGTGCCGGCCACCTTGAAGTCCATGTCGCCGAAGGCATCTTCGGCGCCGAGGATGTCGGTGAGCGGGGTGTACTTACCTTCGGCGAACACGAGGCCCATGGCGATGCCGGCGACGGGGGCTTTGAGCGGCACACCGGCGTCCATCATCGAGAGGGTTGAACCGCACACTGAACCCATCGAAGTGGAGCCGTTGGACGACAGCACATCGGACACGGTGCGGATGGTGTAGGGGAATTCCAGCGAGGTGGGGAGCACGGGGACGAGTGCACGCTCGGCGAGCATGCCGTGACCGATCTCGCGGCGCTTCGGGCCCCGCATGAATCCGGTCTCACCGGTGCTGTAGGGCGGGAAGTTGTAGTGGTGCATGTAACGCTTGCGATCGACGTTCCCCAGGGTGTCGAGCATCTGCTCCATACGAGGCATCCCGAGTGTGGTGACGTTGAGGACCTGCGTCTCGCCGCGCTGGAACAGCCCGGAACCGTGGACCGACGGGAGCACGCCCACCTCGGACGAAAGGGCCCGAAGGTCGGCGGTGCCACGACCGTCGATTCGCACGCCGTCGTTCACGATCTTGGCGCGCACGGTCTTTTTGGCGAGAGCTTTGAACGCCGCCTTGAGCTGCTTGGTGGCAAGGTCGGCGTCGTCGCCCGCAAACTGCCCGTGCAGCGTGGCGAGCACCTCGGCCTTGAGCGCATCTTCGGCGGTGCCACGCTCGTGTTTGTCGACGATGCTGTAGATCTCGGACACCTTGGCGCCGGCGAGCTCCGTGACGGCGGCCATGATCTCGGGTGAGTAGTCGACCTGTTCGGGGAAGCTCATGACGGGGGCTTTGCCGCCGGCCTTCTCGACGAGCTCGAGTTGGAGTTCGACGGCTTCACGAATCCACGTTTTGGAGGCTTCGAGGCCTTGGGCGATGACGGCCTCGGTGACCTTCGGTGCGCCTTCGAGGTAGGCGGGCCAGGACACTTCGGTGCCACCGGCTTCCACCATCACGATCGCGACATCGTCGTCTTCGAGAAGCCGACCGGCCACGACCATCTCGAACGTGGAGGTGTCACCCTCTTCGTAGGTGGGGTGGGCGATCCACTCGCCCTCGGTGGAGTAGGCGATCCGCACGGCGCCGATGGGGCCGCTGAAGGGAATGCCGGAAAGCGACAGTGCCGCCGAGGCACCGTTGATCACGAGCACGTCGTGGGGATTCACCTTGTCGGCGGCGAGCACGGTGCCCACGATGTGGACCTCATTGCGGAAGCCGTCGGGGAAACACGGCCGCAGCGGCCGGTCGGTGAGCCGGCAGGTGAGGATCGCCTGGTCGGACGACTTGCCTTCGCGACGGAAGAACGATCCAGGGATCTTGCCAGCGGCGTACATGCGCTCTTCAAGATCGACCGTGAGCGGGAAGAAGTCGATGCCGTCACGAACGCCTTTCGCGGCGGTGGCGGTGACAAGGACGACGGTGTCGCCGAGTTGGATGGTGACCGCTCCCCCTGCTTGACCAGCGAGCTTGCCGGTCTCCAGGGAGAGGGTCTTTTCGGTACCCGAAACGGGGACCGACACGGAAATGGCGTCAGCCATGAAATTGCTCCTATCCGGGACACGCACCCGCGTGACCCGATCGGCGGCAACCGCTGAGGCCAGTTCCCAGTGGTGAGGCACGGAACCCGACATCTCGTGGAGTTCCGGAACTCACCACTGGCAGCTGACCCATCAGGTGCGGCTACCGCAGGATTGGTATGTGGTTTGTCTTGGTAGTTCGTGGGACGAATGCACGACCCGAAAAAGCACGAACGGCGGTCCCGCTGGGGACCGCCGTTTCACGTATCAGCGACGCAGGCCGAGCTTGGCGATGATCCCCCGGTAGCGCTCAACGTCGTTGCCCTTGACATAGTCGAGCATGCGACGTCGGCGACCCACCAGCATCAAGAGGCCTCGCCGGCTGTGATGGTCCTTTTTGTGGGCCTTCAAATGCTCGGTGAGGTGATTGATGCGATCGGTGAGGAGGGCAATCTGTACCTCGGGAGACCCGGTGTCACCGTCTTTGAGCCCATGCTCAGCGATGGTGGCGGACTTGGGTTTCAGATTGCTCGGTGGTCGGTTAGACATGAAACGGTTTCCTCGAATCGGGTATCGGACCCGGCTCCCCCGAACGCTGTGCACCCAGACGGGCGAACTGGCGGGGCGGGAGAGCCATTGCGGTGTTCCACGTGAATACGTACAACGGGCGGAGACAGTAGCGGCCTCAGAGCCATCGCCAACAATCACCCCCTGGAGGAGCCGCTCGTTTCGGCCCACCTGATCAGTACACCGTCCACCGATACCGGGGGGCTCGGTGCGTTTCGGCAAGCCGGGTGAACGTGAGCTCCGGTGTGAGCTTGAGCACCGCGGAATCAGGTTCGTACAACGTGGCTTCAAGTTCGTCGACGGAGCCCGCGCCGGCCGCCGTGATGGCCTGGCGCACCGCCGCACCGAGCCGGTCGTCGAGCAACTCGCTCATGATTGCCGGCAACGTCTCGGGATCCTTGAGCAGCCATGAGTGGCTGGCCCGGTGGACGCGCACAAGCTGCCCGTTGCTCCGTTTGGCGGCCGACCGCGCCGTGCGGGGAGGCACAATGAGATCCCAGTCGCCCTGGATCACAAACGTGGGCACTTCGGTTCGGGCGAGAGCTTCGAGGATCTTCTTGCTGCCATGCGAGCGCAGGATCGACACCGCCGGGCCGATCAGACGCCACGGTTGGAGCACGTGGCTGAGCACGGTGGGGGTGACGAGCCGGCCGAGTTTGGCGGCCTGCAGAGGGTCACGAAACAGCGGAATGGTGGATGCTGTGTCGGCCAGGAGCATGCCGCCGAGCGGCACGAGTAGCGCCGGGTTCAGGCGGAAGATGTTCACCATGAGGTCCCACTCGTCGCCCACGATGGCGTCGATGAGCACGGCGGCGATCACCTGCTCGGGGTGTAGCGCGGCGAGCTGCGCCACCACCCGTCCCCCCATCGAATGTCCGGCGAAGATCGCTTGGCGGATGCCGAGCTCCTCGGCCGCCCGGCTCATCAGTTCGGCGTAGTCGCCGAGGTGGTTGCCGCCACTCGGCAGCCCCTGCGTACCGCCGTGGCCGGCCATGTCGATCGCAATCACCTTGAAGCCCTTGGTCACGAGGCGGTGAAGCGTTTGGGCGTAGAGGAACCCTTCCGCCGAAAATCCGTGCACCACCACCAGCGGGACGCCTCGGCCCGAAACGGCGATGCCGATGCGATGGCCGTCGGACAGCGTGAACGTGTGGCGGGCCAGCCGGGGAGCGGCCACCGGATAGGTGCCCGCCTCCTCGGTGGACGGCCCGAAGATCGGCTCGACGACATCGGTCATGGACCACGCAGGTTAGCGGCGTTCACCCAACCTGAAGGGCAACTCGGGCATCGTGGCAATCACGATCGATCTGCGCAATGAGATCAGCCTCCCAGGTCGGTCCGTCGAACTTGCGCTCTCCGCGCAGAAAGGTGTGGAACGCCACTCGGACGGACGTGCCGTAGAGGTCTCCCTCCCAGTCGAGCAGGTGCGCTTCGAGCAAGGAGTAGGGCTGATCGTCGTAGTAGGTGGGACGACGGCCCAAGCTGATCGCCGTGGGTACCCGCTCGCCCGATGGCAGTTCGGTGTAGCCCGCGTAGATGCCGTCGGCGGGAACACAGATCGAGCGCGGAACATTCACGTTGGCCGTGCGAAACCCCAGGTGACGGGCCCGCTTGTCGCCGTCGACCACCACGCCACGCACCTCGTGGAGTCGGCCAAGGAGCCGGTTGGCCGTCACGAGATCGGCGTCGTGGAGGGCCCGTCGAATCCGAGTGGACGACACCTGCTCGGCGGCAACGGCGGGGGTGCCATCGGTGCCCACGAGATTGATGCCCCGTACGGCGAACCCCAGTTCGACACCGAGGGCCTCGAGCACCGCAACGTTGCCAGAACGGCGGTGGCCGAAGTGGAAGTCCTCCCCGACCACTACGACTTTGGCGCCCAGCGAGCGCACCAGCAGGTCCCGGACGAAGTCCTCGGCCGGCTCCTTGGAACGTACGTCATCGAAGGCGATCACGACGGTGTAGTCGACCCCCGTGCTGGCGAGGAGTTCGAGCTTCTGGTCGAGGTCGGTGAGGAGCAGGGGCGCCGACGCGGGGCGGACGACGCTGGCAGGGTGTCGATCGAAGGTGACGACGGCGGTGCGCAAACCCTCCCGATGGGCACGTTCTCGCACCTGTCCAATCACGGCTCGATGGCCGCAATGCACGCCGTCGTAGGCACCAATCGTGACGGCCATGCCCGCATACGGAGCGGTGAAGCCGTCGGTGTCGCGGAGAACCTCCATGGAGCCGCGAGGCTACGGGATGACCACGGCGGGTTTCACGGTCGAGCCTCGGAACGCAACGTAGACCGCCAACAGGTGGCCGTCGGTGGTGAGCACCGACCAGGGGCCTACGTGATCGGGGTCCACACCGATGCGTGCCCGTTCGAGCACCTTCCCGAATCGCACGTCGGCCGCGATCTCGTCGTCGACCGTGACCTGCGGGAGATGGCAGACTGCGCTCGCCACTGGTCGGAGGTGCTCGACGGTGAGCACCCCCAGGGGGACGGCATCGGCCTCGGTGAACCCACCGACGGCGGTTCGGCGCAGGTTTCGCAGGTGGCCCCCCCCGCCGAGCGCCGTGCCCACATCCGCCGCCAACGACCGGATGTAGGTACCCGACGAGCACTCGACCTGGCAGCGGAACACGCCCGGATCGTGGTCGAGCTCATCGAGGATCTCGAACCGGTAGACCGTGACGGGGCGGGCCGGCCGTTCTACCTCCTTGCCCTCCCGGGCGAGTTCATGGAGCCGTTTGCCGTCGATCTGGATCGCCGACACCATCGGCGGCACCTGCAAGATGTCGCCCGTGAGCGCGACCGCGGCCGCCCGCACCTGGTCGATCGTGACCCCCTGCATGGTGTGGGTGGCGGTGACCTCACCCGAGGCATCGAGCGTGGAGGTCTCGGTGCCCAACACGATCTCGCCGGTGTACGTCTTCGGTAGCGCGGTGAGGTAGCTGAGCAGGCGTGTTGCTTTGCCCACGCCGAGCACCAGCAGCCCCGTAGCATCAGGATCGAGCGTGCCCGAATGGCCGACCTTCTTGGTGCCCAGGATTCCGCGAGACTTCGCCACGACGTCGTGGCTCGTCCACGCCGGTTCCTTGTCGATGATGCACACCCCGTCGATGCCGGGGGTGCCGGCGCGGCTACGCCCCACGTTCGGTGGGCTCGATACCTGAACCCGCCACGTAGACGTCGGGCACCTCGACCTCCACCACCGGGCCCATCTCGCGTAGTACCGCTTCGATGTGCTCCCCCTGGCGTACGCCAGGATCTGGCCGGAACTGCAGATCGGGCACTTTGCGCACGTAGGCCTGACGGCCGATGGCCACCTTCATCCGACCTCGGAACTCCTGCAAGGCTTCGATCGCCAACAGGTCGGACTCACCGCCTTCGAGGGTGTCGATGAACACGATGGCCCGGCTCAGATCGTTGTCGACGTCGACGGCCGTGATGGTGACGAGGTCGAGCCGGCTGTCGTCGATCTCCCGCAGCTCCTCTCCGAGGATCTCGCGGAGGAGTTCCCCGAGGCGCGCCGTACGGGGGTAGTCGCGCTTGTTGTTGGTGTTGCTCGGTCGGCGGCGGGTCATGACGGACTCCTCTGTTCGATGCGATGGCGCACTAGTCCGGCTCGGACCACGTGCGGAGGCTTTGGAGCACCTCAGCTTCGGGGAACGACCAGACGAATCGATCGACGTCGTCGATCACCTGCTCGGCCTGGCCGGGACTGCCGGATACGACAGCGAATCCCAACTCGGCCCGCTGCCACTTGTCTTGATGGTCGGTCTCGGCGCTGCTCACGCCGAACCGGTGGCGAGACCCTTCGATGATGGTCTTCACCACGGCCCGCTTCTCCTTCAACGAATGACAGGACGGCAAGTGCAGATCGACGGTGAGCGCCAGCACGTGCACAGCCATGAGGACGTGAGCCTACCGGCTTCGTTCGATCCCACCCCACCGGTTTCGAACCCTACGTACAGTCGGCGGATGGCATTCCGTCTGTCTGCCCCACATCGGACCCTGCCCGCATCCGCAGTGACGGCGCTGATCCTCGGGACGATCGTGACGCTGGCCGTCGCCGGTCGCGCATCAGGCCAAACCGTCGGACCGTTCGCCCTCGATCCGCTTCCGATCGCCGCCGCCCGCGGCACCACGTTCGAGGTGACCGGCTCCGGATGCTCCCCGACCGGCGCGTTTCCGACCGATCATCCGGTCCACCTCTATCTCACGCCTCCAAGCGGCGGGAACTCGATCGGACCGGGACTCCTCAACGGCCAGGTTGCGGTGTTCATGACAAGTGTCGGCATCGCCGGTGAGGTGGAGGCCTTCGTCACGCCCGGGGCGGATGGATCGTTCACCGCGGCGATCACCGTCCCCGACAATGCGCAGATCGCCAATGGCTATTCGGTGCGGGGGCTCTGCCTCACCGGCCTCGTGGCCGACGAGAGCGGACCCGCTGGGTTTACCCAGGCCAGCTACGACGTCGCCTTCGCCATGGCGGGAACCCTTGAAGTCCAGCCGGCCCCGGCTTCCACGAGCACGTCGACACACGCGCCCACCACCTCGACCACGGCCATTCCGCTGGTGAGCCCGAGCTTCACCGGCTGACAAAGGGCCGACTGAGCATTCGCAGGAGCGGCTGGCGAGAAGTTGGAGCAGACTGCTGACATGCGCATCGGAATCAACGGCTCGTCCCTCATCGCCCTCGGGCGCCCCGCCTCGGAGATCGTGGAACACGCCCAGACGGCCGAGACCGACGGGTTCCACACCTATTGGGTGGCCCAGCTCGCCGTGCCCGATGCGCTCACCGTGTTGGCGCTGGCCGGCCACGCCACGTCCACCATCGAGCTCGGCACCGCGGTGATCGCCACCTGGCTGCGCCACCCGCTGATGCTGGCGGCGCAGGCCCTGACCGTGAGCGACATCGCTCGCGGTCGGCTGATCCTCGGTATCGGGCTGGCCCACAAACACACCATTGAGTCGTCGCTCAAGATCCCCTTCGACCGACCGGCCAAGAACATGGACCAGTATCTCGCCGTGCTTCTCCCGGCCTTGCAAGACCGAAAGGTGGCGGTCGATGGGGAGATCTGGTCCGGCCACGCCGACGCGCTCGGCGGCCCGCCCGATGTGCCCACGCCGTCGGTGATGCTGGCCGCGATGGGACCGCGCATGGTGGCGATGTCGGCGGCCCGCGCCGACGGCAACATCTTGTGGCTGAGCGGCCCGCGCACCATCGAGACGGTGCTCGCCCCGGCGATGGCGAAAGCCGCCGCCGATGCCGGTCGGCCGCCGGCTCGGATCGTGGCCAGCGTGCCCGTGTGTGTCACCGATCGGCCGGACGGGGTACGCGGCATGATCACTGCGGTGCTCACGCACTACAACGACCTGCCGTCCTATCGAGGCGTCATGGACATCGAAGGCGTCGACGGCCCGGCCGACGTGTCGATCGTGGGCGACGAGGCCACCGT
>Ga0335397_10005684_pt1 | contig 16246 bp, 17 predicted proteins | sample MAT04_FD_205740 | JGI IMG/M metagenome (GOLD analysis project Ga0335397, IMG submission 205740) | Freshwater microbial communities from Lake Fryxell liftoff mats and glacier meltwater in Antarctica - MAT-04 (spades assembly) (version 2) ... | reverse complement strand
ACAGGTCGGCCATCGCGCCCTGACTCACGGCGATGTCGTCGGGACCGGTCAGGGAGCTGAACAAGGCACCGACAAGCTCGTCGGAGGACCTTCCGAGGAGTTCACAGAAGGCAGGATTGACCCGAACGAAGTGTCCCGTCCGATCCGTGATCATCATGCCAACAGCGCCCTGCTCGAACACATCGATATCGACCGGGAGGGACAGCCCAGATTCGTTCTCAAGCACTTAGCACCTCTCCGCCGATCCATCGATCGATCATTGTCGTACACCGGCGCCGAAACGCGTGGACTGCTTGCTCGCGAGAACACCACGTCACCTCAGCACGAATCAACATGACCAAACACAACACGGTCTCCACCTTGACCGCTCAGCGCGAAGAACACAAGCGCACAAGGTCCCGAAGTCCCGCATGCGACTGGCGCAAACGGCGCCGGTTGACAGTCGGCTCGCCAGCGAACCGCAACCCGGCGAAGACCTGCGCCGGCTCTGCCGGCGAGCGCTCCTGTCTGTCGGCGAACTCGTCCACGCCCATGCCGGGCTTGACGTTCTGGCTCCGGTAGGCGCGAGCGATGAACGCTTTCGCGAGGCGTCCGGACTCGCGTTCGGCGACGGTCCAGCCGACCACGAACCTGGAGTAGATATCGATGATCACGTACAGCTCGAAGTACTTCCCGCGGGTGGGCGAGCGAAGCTTGGTGTAGGGGTCGGGCCGCAGCGCCCTGTCCGGCTTTCGCCGGGTGGGTTTCTGCGGCCCGCCCTCCGAACCGGACGTGCAGCTTCCACCGCATCCGGCTCTCCACGTGTTCATGCCGCTGGTGCGGGTGATCCTGTTGTTGACGCGTTTGTCCATGGTGTTGGGATGCGTGCGCCCCGATAGCGGTAGCGCTCGATGTTGACGGCTTGTGGCCGGAACATCTCGATCCCTGCGTCGCGAATCTTCCAACCTGGAAGGAAGCGGCGGACCAGGGTGTGCAAGTTCAGCCCGACGTGTGTCGGCTGGCTCCGCAAACGAAAGTCGAACCCCTCGTCGATGTGGCAGACCCTCGGTCTCGTCGCGTCCCCAGATCAGTGTCGGAACCTCGGGCAACGACTCGACAACCCGCGACGCGATGTCGGTGTCGGTCGTCAGCCGGGTCGGACTTTCGACAGCGGCGCCGAGGTCGGGTATCGAGCCGTCGAGCCAGCAGCGGACCTCGTAGCGAAAGATGCGCAGACCCCCAGCCGCGCGAAACCCCACCGGCCCGGTGGCGACAACCCCGCGAGCGGCACCGTCACGGTCTGGAACGGGCGCATGCTCGATCGCGAACCGGCCCTGCGGTAGGTACACCTGAAGGGCGGCGTGGTAGAGGTCGCAGCGTGCGCGCCGGTGAGGCCGCGCCGACATGGCCTCGAACAAGCGGCCGCCGGTCTGGACGACCGGCGAAAGGAATCCAGGAGAGATCGACCGCCGACGATGTCACTCGGCCCGGCGCTGCCCCCCGAGGTCGCTCATGGGCAGTCGGCTGTGGGGGCGCTCCGCAGCCATCTCCTGCGCCTTCGCCGAGCGGTGACATGACCCGATGCGTTGCGGTGGCGTGCGACCAGTGCGATGCAGACCGCGATGACGCCCACCAGCACCTGGATGCCCTTCAGCAGTCTGGTGACGTCGACGGCCGGCTTCCACGTCGATTCGCCGTCTCGAACCTCATACACACCGACCGGGTGCGCTCCGAGCCCGAACCCGGTTCCGAACCCACTGCCGGACTCTTCGGCGTTGGTGCCATCCCCGCCACCCCCGCCTGCCCCTCCGACGACGCGAGCGACTGGGATGATCGTCACCCCGTCAAGTACATACGGCTCACCGAACACCCGGCGCACCGAGAGAGCATCCCGGGTGCCTCGAATGCTGTCGAGGACTGTGGCCGTCGAAGCTTCGGTTCGATTCGTCATCGGGCTGCTCCGTCTTGTGCGCGTGCGGGGAGATGACGCTCGCCCTCGGTCGTGCCGCTGGACGCGTTGTAAGCGATGTCGTCGAGGTGGAACTCGAGGTATGTGAACTTGCCGTCGGGGCCAGCGGCGTGCCAGCGGGCCTCCCCGATGGTGGCGACGCGTCGCGATCCGATCCTGTGGTAGCCGGTGAGCGGCGTGGACCAGGTCAGCCTGGTGAAGCTCTTGCCGTTGGGGGACGCAGCGAGCCGGTCATCGGAGACGAAGTCGACGAGTTCGTGGTCGTCGTTGAAGGTGAGTACAGCGCCGATCGTCTGAGCGCCGTTGGTGAACGACGCGCCGACGTGGCGGTCGTCGATGTCGCGCCAGGTGATCGGGGCGTCGGCCAGGGCAGCAGGCGCCAGGATGCACATGTCGTTGAACAAGGTGACGGTCTCGGCGCGGTCCATGTCGGGCCCGGCGGCGTCGACCATCGTGACGAGCGAGCAGACTCTGGCTCGCATGCGGGCCTCCGGGCCGATGAACGTGTGCAGCACGTCGACCGGGACACCGAGCATGGTGGCGTCGATGAAGAACAGTCGGCTGGGTTCGGGACCGTAGGTGTTGACCTGCTCACCGGTGAACGTCATCCATGGCTTCGTCGCGCTGGCGCGGATCCGGCCGTGGATGTGCGCCCGAAAATTAGTGACGCGGGGCAACCCGACCGCACCCGACTGCCGCACGTACGCGGCGACAGGGGCGGGCAGGTGCTGCAGATCCTCGTCGGTCAGAAGCGTGTCGGCGGAGAGAGCCGAGAGCGCAGTGCTCGCACGGTGGCGATACTCGGCTCGTGCGCTGCGCGGCCCCTGCGAGGCGAACCCGTGGATCACGGCGACAAGCAGGACGATGTTGGCCAACGTGCCGGCCTTGGCGTCGGCCCATGAGGTGATGATCACCATCTGCGACACCACGACGGCGACCGCACCGATCGGCCACCACCAGGCAACCCGACCGACCAACAGCGCGCCGGCGGCGACCACGACGATCGCAGCGGCGAGCCAGACGACGCCCACGGCGGTACCGACCGGATCCTTCAGCTGGCTCACGTCGGCCCAGCCGAACCCCTCGACGGCGCCGAGGAGGTGGATCAGGCCGTGCAGGATCACGACGATCCCGACGACCCACCGCAATGACGTCCTGGTCCGCGGGACCCGGGATCGTGAGGTGAGATGCCCGATCAACGGTCGATCACCTCGTCGAGCGGTCGACGCAGGCTGTACGGGGCGAGACCACCGTGGCCGAAGCGCATCGCAAGTTGCGCGTGCTCACCGTCGAGCGCGAGGAGTGACTCGAGCTGTGGGCGCAGCGGGAGCACTTCGATGGGTTGATTGACGAACGCTGTTCGCACGTCGAGCACTGCCGCTTGCAGCGCAAAGCGCTGACAGGCTCGACCGGTCTCGATCCAACCGGGTCGGTCGTCGCAGGCGGCGACGAACACGGCAACCCCAGCCGAGCTTCGGAGGTTCTTGGTGTCGCGGTCGACCTGTGCTCCGGCTCGAAGAATCAGCTTCGACAGCCGTCGTGCCAGCCAGGTCGGCAGCGACGGATTGCCGGAACAGCGGCCGGCCAGACCATCCCCGCTGCGTTCTGCAGCGGTCGGGTTGAAACGGATCCACGACACAAGTTCGCGCCGGAATTCGCTGTCGTTCAGTTGGGCGGTGTCACCGCGAGCGACGAGGTCGCCGATCTTGGTGAGATGGGACTGGTCCGTGACGAGCACCGCCCGGACGCCGTGGCCCGTTCCGGCGCGTTCGAGCAGTGCCAGCTCTTCGGCTTTCAACGATGTTCCATTGAAGGGCTGTCGCGTCGACTGTCGGGTCGTGATCGCCCCAACAAGCGCGGTGCGAAGGGCGTCGTCCGATGGTCGGAGCTGGACGACGATGGCATCGCCCGACTCGTCGTAACGGACGTCTGCGGCAAGGCCTTGTGCTGCTGCGGCGTGAACGAGGTTCTCTGTTGCGCAGCCCAGGCTTCGGTACAGATGTGCGTCGTCGGGGTCGACGACGCGACAGCGGCGTGAGCGGTCGGGCAAGATCGTGATCGAATCCGTGTCGAGGCGGAATCTCCACGGTTGCGTGTTGTGACTCGACGCGGCCAGCGTGGCGAGTCGGACGAGTTCGCGATCGTCGCGGAAGCCCCGAGCCGCTGGTGTTCGGAGCGTGCCCGCAACGTGATCGAAGTGTCGGGTGGTGGTCATGGGGAACTCCGGTCGTGGACGCCTGCGTCAGCGATCGACTGTGAGGGCAGGAGGCGTTGGGCTGCAGGTTCGGACCCGCCATGGTCGAGGTGGAACGGCGGGTAGTCGTCGGTCAACAGCGCGACGTAGGCGATCACCCGGTAGATCCACAGGTTGACGCCCACGATCAGTTCGTAGAGGCCGGGCGGGGTGCCCAGGCAACAGCACGCACCACCGACAACAACCCGATCCAACGCGGAACTCCCATACGGCACGCCTCTCTTGCGTCGCTTCGCGCTAGTCAGTGTTCGCTCAGCCGACCCTACAGAGAAGAGCCAAAGTTCAGATCGGCGAGGGCCCTTCGGCTCTGGAGAAAACTGAGAACGCAGACGACGCTGAGCCCCGACTGAGCTGTCTCAGCCGGGTCCACAAGGGAGTTGAGATGCGGGACGTCGAAGAGCGTCCATCCCAGGTCGGCGAATCGATCGCATCGTCCACGAGCGGCACCACCGAACGCAGCGACCAAGGCCAGCCCACTGTGCCCGCTCCGGATCGATCGCAGCGCCGCAGCGAGCGGCTGATCGACCGGGCAACAACGCTCGCGTGGCGTGACCGGAGGGTCGGGTTTGCGGTCGCAGCAGGCGCTGCCGCGATCGCGGCGATGGTCGTCGGCTGGTGGACCCCACGGGGCCCAATGGCCACCTCACAGGCCTTGACGGCGATGGTGACCGGTGCGGTCGTGGGCGCGTTCGCTGGCATCGCGACCAGGTCGCGTTGGGCGATGCTGCTCGCCCCGATCGTGTTCGTCGCCGTGTTCGAACTCGTGCGGATCGGTGCCGATGGGCCGACGGTCGACGCGATCCGCCCGGGCAGCACGTACGGCATCCTCGCGTTCGTGGTCGGGCGGGTGTTCCACGGTCTCATCGCCCTGGTGCCGATGATGCTTGGTGCTGCGTTCGCTGCGGCCTGGGCTCGCCGACACAACGGTGACACGTCGGTGCGACATGGTCGGGCGCGAGCCGGGTTGTACGTGCGTCGCACGTTCGCCGTCGCGACCACGCTCGGCATGGTCGGGCTGGCTGTCGGCATCTTCCGCCCTGCCGGTACCGACCAGATCCGTTTCGACGGCAAGCCGGTCCCGGGCAGCATCGCCGAATTGATTCGCGTCGAGATCGGCGGCCATGACCTGGCCATGATGATCCGCGGGGCGAGCACCGACAACCCGGTACTGCTGTACCTCGCCGGCGGTCCAGGGGGCAGCGAACTCGGCGCGATGCGCAACCACCTGTCGTCACTAGAACACGACTTCCTGGTTGTCACCTGGGATCAACGCGGGACCGGCAAGTCCTACACCGAGATCGAACCGATCGCGACGCTCACGTTCGACAACGCGATCGCCGACACGATCGAGGTCACCAACTATCTGCGTGACCGTTTCGGACAGGACAAGATCTACCTCCTCGGGCAGTCCTACGGCTCGACCCTCGGTGTGCGCGCCGTGCAGCAGCACCCCGAGCTGTACACCGCGTTCATCGGCACCGGCCAAATGGTGAGCCAACGCGAGACCGATCGCATCTTCTACACCGACACGCTCGCCTGGGCACGCACGAACGGCAACAACGACCTCGTCGACGAGCTCACATCGCTCGGCCCGCCGCCCTACGCCGAACAGGGCGACCTCGAAGCAACACTCTCGTACGAGCACGAGATCTACCCGTACGACCACAGCCGCAACTCTGAAGGCGAAGGTGGGTTCTCCGAGAACTTCTTCGTCTCCGAGTACACCCTCGTCGAACAGATCCATCTCCTTGGCGGGTTCCTCGACACGTTCTATGTGCTCTACCCCCAGCTGCAGGACATCGACTTCCGCATCGACGCAACCAAGTTGGAGGTGCCCGTCTATCTCGCCCAAGGAGTTCACGAAGCACGCGGCCGAGCCGAACTCGCCGACGAGTGGTTCACGATGCTTGACGCCCCACACAAGGAGATGGTGCTCTTCGACACCTCCGGGCACCGCCCCCTGTTCGAGCAACCCGACGCGTTCAAGGAGTTCATGGTCGGCACCGTTCTCGCCGACACAGCACCGACCAAGTGATACTCCGTGCGTCCCCGCGACCCCGATTGCTGGTCGCTGGGATCCGGTTCACCCCGTTCGAGAAGCTCGCCGGGCGTCGGAGCGACCAGACCGTCCCCCTCGCAGCGATCTCGCGTGTGAGTCTCGATACCAACCCGCCACAGCCGTCTCGGGCCTCCGCGTTCCAGGACTCTCAGTTCCGGGCCGCTTCAAGATCGGCACCTGGCACCACTCAGGCACGGGGCACCTGATCCGTGTCAAGAACGGACAGCCTGCGGTTCGGCTCGAGGCCACCGGACTGCGCTACGACACCTTCATCATCGGCCACAATGACGCTCGACTCATCGTCGAACGTATACAGCGCACTTGCCGACTTCGACATCCAGAGTCCGCCATTCGGTACACCAAGAGCTCGACCGAGCAGAGTGGCTGCATTTGCCGCGAAGCTGTCATGACGCGAATCGAAGGGCCCCGGCCGCGAGACACGCAGCCGGGGCCCTTGGTCAGTTCCCAAATAAGATCGTCGGGCTGGCCACCGACCACTGCGTGCTCGACAGTGCGCTCGCCGCCGTGCGGCGCGGCTGCCACACCACGGTACGGCTCGACCTCGTTGCCGGCGTCGCACCGGGCACCACGGATGCCGCGTTGCGACGGATGCGCGAGGCGGGCATCCGACTGCAGTAGGAGCGGCGGTGGGGGCCACAGTGACGCATTTGCACGTTCCTTCACGAACTCCGTGTGCTTCCCTTCCGTCACCTCAGGCGGTCCCCTCGAGTTCTTCGCCGGTGGTGCACGGCACCGACGAGAAGTAGTGCGACCGGAACCGCGACCCCTGCGAGGAGAGCCACCGCTGTCGCCGTGCGATACCCGCTGGTGAGCATCTCGTCGAACGTCTGGCCCGTGTCGAACCAAGTGTCATTGAGACGGATGTTGGAGATCGCCGCCCACGCGGCCGTCACGAGCGACGTCACTATCGCAACGCCGGCACTCGCCACGCCTGCTTTGCGGAGCAACCCGGAGGCCACGAGGTAGACAGCAGCGCTGGCGACACCCAGGATCGCGAGCACTACAGCGAGGACCACTGACGAATTCGACGGTGCGTTGCGGTTCTCGAAGGTCAACACCGCAACAGCGTCGGTACTCCCAGGTCTGGGCGCCGGCTCCCAAGTCGCGCACGACGAACGGTGCGCCAACTCAACCCCATCGCCCGAGGCCCTGCCGTTCTGGGCGGGCGAGCAGACGGACACGAAGACCGTCGTATTCTCACCGAGCCCGAACTGATCCATCACGGCGAGCACCGTGCTGAGGGAGACCGTCAGACGGGCTTGATCGACGCCCTCGAGTTGGATCGAAGGACCCGAGGAGTGTCGATCGGGTGGAACGCCCGCTGTACCTACGACCTGACCGATCGCCATCTCCGTCGCCAGCGCCTCCAGCAACGCCGCCTCATCGACGGACGAACCATCCGTCGACTCGGCAATCACCTCGACCGACATCGTCGCTCGTCCGTCCCCGTTCGAGAAGACCTTGACTTGAACGTCGTCGAACGGGTGACCCGGATCGCAGGCCGACAGACCGAGGACGATGAAGCCGAGTCCAACGAATGCCACACTTCGGCGGGACACGCAGTTCCGTTGGATCATTCGCCAATCCTGGACCACTCGACGGTCCGAAGCCGCGCATCGGCGTGGGCGCAGTGGTGCGAGATGTTCGATCACTGGCGTTTGCGCAACTCGGTCCTGGGGTAGGACGGGGTGGCGATCCTCTCCTACGAGGAACGGCTGGCGTCCGGGATCACCGGTGACAACGACTCGGCGCCCGATGCAAAGACCCTGGCCGAAGCAATCGACGCCGCGATTGCCGAGCTCAGCGAACCGACGAAGGAAGCGGCATGAAAGAACTCGTGTACCACCGTCAGTTCTTCCCGATGCTGGATCGGTGGCCGAACAAGGTCGGGTTCCACGACGGCACGTACCACGGCACCTTTGCCCAGCACGGCGAGCGAGTGTTGCGCCTGGCCGACGCGATGCGCAGCGAACTTGGCCTCCGGCCGGGCGATCGCTTCGCAGTCATGTCGTGCAACAGCCACGAGTATCTCGAGCTGTATCACGCAGCATTCCTGGGCGCGGCGATCATCAACCCGCTGAACCTGCGCCTGGCCAGCACCGAACTGCAGCACATCCTGGCCGACTCGGGTGCGACCGTTGCCTTCGTCGACGCGATGTTCGCCGAGCACTTCCTGCGCAACATCGCCGATGTGCGCGCCGACTTGCCGCTGCGGCACGTGGTGCTGATCGGTGAGTGCGACGTACCGATCGACCTGCACTACGAGGACATGATTGCGGCCGGTCAGGCCGACGTACCGCCCGAACCCGAGGAGAACGATCCGGTGGTACTGATGTACACCGGCGGCACCACCGGGTCCGCCAAGGGGGTGCTGCTGGAACAGCGAGCCGAGGTGCTGAACTTCTACCACGTGGGCATGGCGGTCGACCTCGGTGACGAGCGCGTGTACCTGCACCAGACACCGATGTTTCATGCGGCCTCGATGGCTGGCGTCTTGGGGCTGCCCGTCACGGGCGGTACCTCGGCGTTCGTGCCGCTGTTCGAACCGGGCCAGGTGATGGACGCGATCGAGACGTACAGCGTGGACTGGACCGTGATGGTGCCCACGATGATCGCGCTGATGATGGACCATCCCGAGTTCCGCCCCGAACGGGTGGCCTCGTTGCAAGATCTGGTCTACGGCGCTTCGCCGATGCCAGCAGCGTTGCTGGAACGATTGATCACGACGTTCCCCGACCTGCGACTGTGGCAGGGCTACGGGATGACCGAATGCTCGTCCATCCTGACGCTCCTGACGCCTGCCGACCACCGTCGCAGCGTTGTTCGACGGTCGGCTGGACGGCCGGCGATCGGTGTGACGCTCAGTATCCGCGATCATGACGGCAAGGTCGTGGCCCGTGGCCACGACGGTGAGGTGTATGCGCAGGGTGGCAACTTCATGCGCGAGTACTGGCGTCAGCCCCAACTGACCGAGGCCGCGTTCCGAGATGGCTGGTATCACACCGGCGATGCCGGCCACCTGGACGACGAGGGGTACCTGCATCTGGTCGATCGGGTCAGGGACATGATCATCACGGGTGGCGAGAACGTGTACTCGATCGAGGTGGAGAACGCGATCTCGAAGCATCCGTCCGTGGCACAGGTGGCCGTCATCGGCATCCCGCACGACGTGTGGGGCGAGCAAGTACATGCCATCGTCGTGTTGCGCACCGGCATGGCGGCCACGGTCGACGAGATTCGAGAACACGCCCGTGGTTCGATCGCCGGCTACAAGCTGCCCAAGTCGGTTGAGTTCCGCACCGAACCGCTTCCGCTGTCGGGCGCCCTCAAGCCGCTGAAGCGCGAGCTGCGCAAGCCGTACTGGCCCAGCTGAGGCTGCGCCTCCGTCAGCCCTTGTCGAGCACGGCGTCTCGGACCGTTTGAACGAGTTCGTGCAGGGTGCGTCCGGGCCCACCGACCACGACCGGAGTTCCCGATTCCCTGATCCGGGCGGCGGTGGTGGTGGCAAGATCGAGGCATTCGGAGTTGACGACGGTCAGGACGGCTACGTCGATCTCGTGCTCGGCGCAGAACCGGACAAGCTCATCGGGAGGCATGTCGGCGCCGAGGTGATGAACCCGCCAGTTGTTGTCGCGTAGTGCCACGGCGGCCATGGTGGTCGCCAAGGAATGCCGATCGCCGGAGACGGCGGCGACCATGACGCTGCCGCGTCGCCGACCTCGAGGCCGAGGGGCGACCTCGCCGAGGATTCGTTCGGTGATTGCCGATGCCCGGTGCTCGACCCAGATCGAGAGCTTGCCGTCGTGCCAGTCCTGGCCAATCCGCCGCAGTGGCGGCACGAGTACCTCTTGCACGAGGTCGGCGATGGATGTGTGTTCGGCGACGAGCGTGCAGGCGAGGTCTCGCGCACCGGACTCGTCACCGGTCGAGAGTGCAGTGTGCATCGTCTCCGCAGCTCGCTTCAGCCTGGGCTCGCCGGGTGGACGTGGACGCTTCGGTGCCGTTCTGCCATCGATGAACGCAGCGAGGTCGTGGCGCATGACTCGGTACCGACCGTGAACCACGTCGGCCGGCAGCTTGCCGGCCCGAACCCATCGGTAGACGGTCTGGTAGTGGACGCCGACTTCCTCGGCAACGTCGTCGAGGTCGAGGGAGACGGCGAGCGGATTCATGCCGGCACCCTAGACGATGCTCAGGAAATCTTTGCTGAGTTATGATAATTCATGTTTAACGAAGTTAAAATGCGGCGGTCGCCTCCCCGGCGTCTTCGTGCCCTTCAAAGGAGCGTTCACATGGAACTCACCCTGAGCGAGACCCAGTTCAACCTGGTGTACAACTCGTTCTCGTTCGTCATCGCGAGCATGGGAGCGGCGTTGCTGTTCTTCCTCCTCGTGCGAAACCGAGTCGCCCCGCAGCACCGCCTGGCCCTCACCCTTTCGACCCTGGTGGTCGGCATTGCGCTCTACCACTACGTACGCATCTTCGGATCATGGAACGACGCGTTCAGCTTCACCGACGGCAAGTTCATCCAGAACGGCAAGCCGTTCAACGAGGGCTACCGGTACGTGGACTGGCTGCTCACCGTGCCGCTCCTGCTCGCCGAGCTCGTAGTCGTGCTCAAGCTGTCCAGCACCAAGACCCGCAGTCTGCTGGTGCGCCTCTCGATCGCCGCTGTGGCGATGATCGTACTTGGCTACCCGGGCGAGATCTCCGCCGCCGACAGCTCGGCACGCACGCTGTGGGCCGTTGCCTCGACAATTCCGTTCTTGTACATCCTGTACGTGCTCTTCGTCGAGCTCGGCAAGTCGCTCGATCGCCAGAGTGGCAAGGTCAAGAAGCTGGTCGACTCGCTGCGCTACATCATCGTCATCACGTGGGGCGTGTACCCGATTGCGTACATGCTGCCGTCACTGATCGATGACCAGGCCAACGCGGAGGTTGCCCGCCAGGTGATGTACTCGCTCGGAGACGTGCTCGCCAAGCCGTTGTTCGGTCTCCTCGTGCTCGGCATCGCGCTGGCCAAGTCCCGTGAGGACGGCTACGTCGAACCCGGCACCACCGAGCACCGTGAAGCGAGCGTCCCCGCCGAGGCTCTCGGCGCCTGACGTTTCTGCAGTTCCCCTCTGAACGTCCCGGCACCTGCCACAGGTGCCGGGCCGTTCCTTGCACAGAAAGGCGTTCGCGATGAACCCCGCGACTGGGATGAGCCGTTCGCATCGGCTCGAGCAACAACGTCACGCCATCGCCGTGTGTGTTGCCGTTGCGACGTTGACGGCGACCTTCGGCGGTTGGACGCCGAGTTCGGCCGCTGCCTGGACGATCTCCATCGTCGCCATCGCCGTCGGCCTACCCCACGGGGCACTCGATATCGTGATCGGGCCACGGTTTGCCAAACTGCAGTTGTTCTACCGGCTGTATCTCGCCGCCGCCATCGGCATCGTGCTGGTGTGGCTCACGGCGCCGACCTTTGGCCTGGTCGCCTTCTTCACCGCATCGTGGTACCACTTCGCTCGTGGCGATGCCGTTCATCATCGCGACCTTGCTCGTGCAGGCGACCTATTGGGTGTGTCGACGGCTGGCTGTGCGATCGGTTTGCCGCTGGTGCTGCACGCAGGGATCGTGACGCCGGTCCTGTCGGATCTCATGCTCGGAAGGGCGGCCATCACTAGCGGGCAGGTCGCGCTCTTCGGTTCGATCATCGTTGCTCCATCGCTCGTCGCCGGCCTCGTGGCCGCCCTCGCGGCGCTGCGGATCCGCGGGTACTCCGCCGTCGTCGAGATCGCGACCGTCGCGCTCGTGGCCGCCACTGTTCATCCTCTGGTCTCGTTCGGGATCTACTTTGCGCTGTGGCACGCTCCCCGCCATCTGATCACCCTCGACATCGATCGCCATGCGTGGTGGCGTGCAGTGTGGGCGACCGTAGGCACGCTGCTCGCCGGCGCACTCGTGTGGCGTTTGATCGAGCCCGCAGCCCCGGCAGCGACGCGAGTGGTCTTCATCGGTCTTGCTGCGCTCACCGGGCCACACCTCGCGCTCACAGAGTTGGTTCGGTACCGGACGAGGCAGCGAGTCTGCGTGAGCGTCAGTAGCGCCTTCGTTTGAATGCCTTGACCCCGGTTGCTCGGACACATGAGTGCGGCTGCCCTGCAAAATCGGCGGGAGATGTCTCTCAAAGATTCCCACTTCTTCACCGATTGGGCGATACTCATCGGATGAACAACGGTTTGGCGAGGGCCGGTGCTCTCGATGGGCAATCGCCCGTGACGCGTCTCTCCTCTGTGACCTCGGTGGACGACCTTGTGGTCTTGCTCGACAGCTCGGGACGGCCTTCCGGCACAGCCCGGAAGTCGACGGTGCATACCGACAAGACACCCCTGCACTTGGCGCTGTCGTGCTATGTCGTTCGAGCAGACGGGCGGGTGCTGCTGACGCGGCGGTCGTCGTCGAAGCGGACCTTCCCGGGCATCTGGACGAACGCATGTTGCGGGCATCCGCGCCCGGGCGAGGCCGTGGACGACGCGGTCCGCCGGCACTTGCGAGACGAACTGGGCATTCGTGCGGACCGGCTCCGCCTTGCGCTCCCGGACTTCACCTATCGCGCGGCGATGGCCAACGGAATCGTCGAGCACGAAGTCTGTCCCGTCTACGTGGCCTCCACGAGCGACGACCCCACGCTCGATCCGGCCGAGGCGGATGAGATGGAATGGGTGATGTGGGATGACCTCCGCAATCGCGCGTCACGGCACCCCGACACGCTCAGCCCGTGGTCGGTCACGCAAGTGCGCCGCCTGGAAGATCACATCGGCAACCCGTTGGACTGGGTGACCGCTCCCGAGGCTCCTCGTCGGTCACGCACCGCCAGCCCGGCAACGGCCCCCGTCGACCTGAGCAGCCGAAGTGCCGACGAGCTGATGATCGCATTCATGGAGAAGGCAGCGCTCGAACTGGCCGACCTGGATCCCTCCGCTGCCGAGCTGTGCGCCCCTATCCGTTCATTGATCGATGCCGGTGGGAAGCGGCTGCGGCCGTGCTTGGTCGCATGTGGCTACGCATCCGCGGGCGGCCACGCCGGCGAGGCCGACCAACACGACTTGGCTCACATCGGTGCCGCGGTCGAGATGTTGCACACGTTCGCCCTGCTGCACGACGATGTTCTCGACCGGTCGCCGATGCGGCGTGGCCAGCCCAGCGCGCATATGCGTTTCTCCGAGTTACACACCCGAACGCGCCCCGACGGCGACGCCGACTGGTTCGGGCTCTCCGCTGCCCTCATCGCCGGCGATCTGGCGTTCGTGTGGGCAGATCAGCTGCTGGATCTGCTGCGTTGCGACGCTGGCCGTGAGGCGGAAATCCGGTCGTTGTACGGAAGTCTGCGCAACGAAGTGATCCTCGGTCAGTATCTCGATCTCCGACTCGCCGGTCCTCACGCGACCGATCGGGAAGCGCAGATGGTGGCGTTGCTCAAGTCCGGCCGGTACACGGTCACCCGCCCCCTCGAGCTGGGCGCTGCGCTCGCCGGAGCATCCGACGAGATGCGTTACGCGCTGCGCGCATTCGGCGATGCGGCAGGCATTGCGTTTCAGCTGCGCGACGACATCATGGGCGTGTTCGGCGACGCCTCTGTCACCGGCAAGGGGAACTCTGAAGACATCAGGTCCGGCAAGGCCAGCCTGTTGCTGGTGCGGGCCTTGGAACTGGCCAGTCCAGCGCACCGCGCGGTCCTGCTCGATGGTCTTGGAAACGCAGACCTTGACGACGATGGGGTCGCTGCGTGTCGCGACGCGATCCTGTCATCGGGTGCCGTTGCGTCCGTCGAGCGGTTGATCGACGCCAAGATCGAGCAGGCCCACGAAGCTGTGGCCGACCTGCCGTTCGCTGCCCAAGCCCAGCTCGTCGGCGTCGCAGAGCTCATCGCACACAGGCAGGCCTGAGATGGGCGATGTTGATGTCGTGGTGATTGGCGCCGGGTTCGCAGGCCTGTCAGCGGCGTGCCACCTTCGCGGCATGGGCCGCTCGGTCCTCGTCCTCGATGCGGGCGACCTACCGGGCGGACGAGCAGGCTCCACCACTGTCGACGGGTATCGCTTCGATACCGGCCCGACGGTGCTGACGATGCCGGACCTCATTAAGGAGTGTTTCACCGCGGTCGGCGCAGATATGGCGTCGTACCTCGAGCTTCGCCGGATCGACCCGATGTACCGATCCTGTTTCGCCGACGGATCGGTGATCCGCATCCGTCAGGGTCACGACGCAATGCGCGACGAGATCCGCGCCGCGTGCGGCGACCGTGAGGCCGCCGCCTTCACCGAGTTCTGCGCCTGGTTGACCGAGCTGTACAAACTCGAGATGCCGAACTTCATCGACCGGAACATGAACTCGCCCCTCACGCTGATGAACCCGATCGGGCCGGCGATCGCGCTCGTGCGAGCGGGCGCGTTCCGGCGGTTGGAGCCGGCCGTCAAGCGGTTCTTCGACGACGAGCGGCTGGTGCGGATGTTCAGCTTCCAGGCGCTCTACGCCGGTTTGGCACCTCAGCAAGCGCTTGCGATCTACGCCGTCATCACCTACATGGATTCCGTCAACGGTGTGTTCACCGCCAGAGGCGGAATGCACGCCGTCCCGGTGGCATTGGAAGCGGCAGCGACCGCCGCCGGCGTGAAGTTCGAGTACGGGCAGCGGGTCGAGAGCATCCTTCTCGCCCACGGCTCCGAGGGCGCTGTGCGCGGGGTTCGCCTGGCCAGCGGTGAGGTCATCCAGACGTCGCGGGTGGTGTGCACCACGGATCTTCCCGTCGCTTACCGCACCCTCGTGCCGGGCATCCCGATGCCGCGTGTGGCACGCAAAGGGAACTACTCGCCGTCTGCCCTCGTGTGGCACCTGGGTGTGCGCGGCGAACTCCCGGAGGGCGTTGCTCACCACAACATCCATTTCGGCCGCGATTGGGCCGGCGCGTTCGATGCCTTGCTCGATGACGGACGGCGGATGCCGGATCCCTCGATCCTGATCACGGTGCCGACGGTCGACGAGCCGTCGATGGCCCCACCGGATCGCAATGTTTTGTTCGTGCTGGAACCCGTCCCCAACCTCGACGGTCGCATCGACTGGACAACCGAACGTCGGCCTGCACGCGAGCGGCTGCTCGGCATCCTCGACCGAGCCGGCTATCCCACCGACATCGAGGTCGAGATACTCGTCGACCCGCTCGACTGGCAGGCCCAGGGCCTGGAGCGTGGAACGCCGTTCTCGCTGTCGCATCGCTTCTTCCAGACCGGTCCGTTCCGCCCGGCGAACACCACGTCGCGCGCCCCTGGATTGGTGTTCGCCGGTTCCGGCACGGTGCCGGGTGTGGGCGTACCGATGGTGCTCCTGTCCGGCAAGCTGGCAGCGCAACGCGTGGCCGAGATGGATGCGCGATGACGGTGACGCTCGAGCAGTCGTACGCGCACTGCCGAACCCTGAACAAGCGATACGGCACGACGTACTACCTGTCCACGTATGCGCTGCCCCGGGTCAAGCGGCACCACGTCTGGGCGCTTTACGCCTTCTGCCGCCACGCAGACGACATCGTCGACGAGTTCAACGACGCACAGCCAGCCGAGCGCAGTGCTGCGCTGCATGCGTTCGGTGAGCGGTTCTTCGCCGATCTTGAGCGGGGAAGCTCCGACGACCTGGTGCTGAAGGCCGTCGTGCATACCGTTCGCGCGTTCGGTCACGATCCAGAGACGTTCCGTCGGTTCCTTGCGTCGATGGCGATGGACCTGACGATCAGCTCGTACCAGACCTGGGACGACCTGCTCGGCTACATGGACGGATCCGCCGCGGTGATCGGTGAGATGATGCTGCCCATCCTCGAGCCGACGGAGCCCAGCGCGTTCTCACACGCCCGCGATCTCGGGCTCGCGTTCCAGCTGACGAACTTCCTGCGCGATGTCGCAGAGGACCTCGACCGCGACCGGATCTACAT
>Ga0335397_10005682_pt1 | contig 16247 bp, 9 predicted proteins | sample MAT04_FD_205740 | JGI IMG/M metagenome (GOLD analysis project Ga0335397, IMG submission 205740) | Freshwater microbial communities from Lake Fryxell liftoff mats and glacier meltwater in Antarctica - MAT-04 (spades assembly) (version 2) ... | reverse complement strand
ATCCGCACGGCGCTGACGCACACCACGCTGTCGGGCAGCAAGATCCGCAAGGTGGCGCTGCCGAAATACGAATGCCACGGCGAACTGCTGAAGTGGCTGCTGCTCGACAACGTGCCGGGCAGCTTCCCCTACACCGCCGGCACGTTTGCGTTCAAACGCGAAGGCGAAGACCCGACACGCATGTTCGCGGGCGAGGGCGATGCGTTCAGGACGAACCGGCGCTTCAAGCTGCTGAGCGAGGGCCTGCCGGCCAAGCGCCTGAGCACGGCCTTCGACAGCGTCACGCTCTACGGCAACGACCCCGACCTGCGGCCCGACATCTACGGCAAGGTGGGCAACAGCGGCGTCAGCATCGCCACGCTCGACGACCTGAAGGTGCTCTATGGCGGCTTCGATCTCACGCACCCGGCTACGTCGGTCAGCATGACGATCAACGGCCCGGCGCCGACCATCCTGGCGATGTTCATGAACACCGCCATCGACCAGGGCCTGCACAAGTTTCGCATCGACAACGGGCGCGAGCCCACCGACGACGAGGCGCAGAAGATCCGCGCCTGGACGCTGGCCAATGTGCGCGGCACGGTGCAGGCCGACATCCTGAAGGAAGACCAGGGCCAGAACACCTGCATCTTCAGCACCGAGTTCAGCCTGAAGGTGATGGGCGACATCGCCGAGTGGTTCGTGCACCACGACGTGCGCAATTTCTACAGCGTGAGCATCAGCGGTTATCACATCGCCGAGGCCGGCGCCAACCCGATCAGCCAACTCGCTTTCACGTTGAGCAACGGCTTCACCTTCGTCGAGGCCTACCTTGCCAGAGGCATGCACATCGACGACTTCGCGCCCAACCTCAGCTTCTTCTTCAGCAACGGCATGGACCCCGAGTACACCGTGCTGGGCCGCGTGGCGCGGCGCGTCTGGGCGGTGGCGATGAAAGAGCGCTACGGCGCCAGCGACCGCAGCCAGAAGCTGAAGTACCACGTGCAGACCAGCGGCCGATCACTGCACGCGCAGGAGATCCAGTTCAACGACATCCGCACCACGCTGCAGGCACTGATCGCGATCTACGACAACTGCAACAGCCTGCACACGAATGCTTTCGATGAAGCGATCACCACGCCCACCGAGGACAGCGTGCGCCGCGCGTTGGCCATCCAGCTCATCATCAACCGCGAGTGGGGCCTGGCGAAGAACGAGAACCCCAACCAGGGCGCGTTTGTCATCGACGAACTGACCGAGCTGGTGGAAGAGGCGGTGTTGCAGGAATTCGAGAAGATCGCCGAACGCGGCGGCGTGCTGGGTGCGATGGAAACCGGCTACCAGCGCAGCAAGATCCAGGAAGAGAGCATGCATTACGAGATGCTCAAACACACCGGCGAGTACCCGATCATCGGCGTCAACACCTTCCGCGCGCCGCACGGTGATGCGGGTTCCGGCACGATCGAGCTGGCGCGCAGCACCGAGGATGAAAAGCGCGGCCAGCTGCAGCGGCTGCACGACTTTCACCAGCGCCACGCCGCCGAGGCACCGGCCATGCTGCAGCGGCTGCAGCAGGCCGTCATCGCCAACGAGAACGTCTTTGCAGTGCTGATGGACGCCGTGCGTGTGTGCAGCCTGGGGCAGATCACGAACGCGCTGTTCGAGGTGGGCGGGCAGTACCGGCGCAGCATGTAGCCGGGCGGCGACCGTTCCGCGCCGCCGCCAACGCGCCGGGGCAGACACTGACCGTCATCGTTGTTGACGGATTGCCCTCATGCACCGAGGCCTGTGGAACCGGCGTCGCCTTCTCGCTCTGGCGGGCAGCGGTATGGTGCCGAGCACGCTGGGGGCCTGCGGCGGGGGTGAAGACAGCAACGGCAGTGGCGGCACGGGTGGTGGCGGCACAGGCGGTGGGGGCACAGGCGGCGGCACAGGCGGTGGGGGCACAGGCGGCGGCGCAGGCGGTGGGGGGCACAGGCGGCACCGTCAGCTTCGACGGCAACGGTGCCGCTGCCGCCGCCACGCCAGGCGCGGCCGCCAGCGCGGCGCAGCGTGTGGCCGCACTCGATGCCGTGGCCGCCGAAGTGGCCGCGCAGGCGTCCAGTGGCCTGCGTTTCGACAGCACGGTGCTGGCCCAGCGCCTGCTCGCGCTGCCGGCGCAGCAGCGGGTGGGCGTTTCCGAGCGCATGCAGAACGTGTGGGCGCTGTTCACCGACGGCCGCGCGCTCGTCGTGCCCAACAACCTCGAACCGATGGCGGCCACCGGCGGTGCGGCGCCGCAGCCGCTTTCCGGCGGCCGCGCCCGCATCCTGTCGGACCGTGCCGTGGCGTTGGCCTCCGATCGCATCCCCCTGCCTTCGCTGCTGGTGCAGCCGCAGTACCGGCAATTCGACATGTTCGGCGACGTGCCGATCAGCGCCGCGGTCGAGGCCGCGCACGTCTGCCAGGACTTCGTCGACGGCCAGACGCTGCCCACGCTGCGGCTGCTGGCGCGTGGCCGCGGTTTTGCGCTGCCCGCCAGCCAGTGTGTGCAGCCGCCCGACCAGGGCTACGGCAACGGCGTCGACGGCCTGCGCGACATCGGCGGCGACGGCATTTTTTTCATCACCGCCCGCAGCGCCGCCATCGACGCCACCGACTTCCCGCAGACCGTCATCTGCACCGCCACCGCCGCCACCCCCGCCACCCCCGCCACCGAAGCCAACGAGCTGCGCTACGCCAGCGACCTCAGCGCCGGCGCCCTGACCTACGCCGTGGCCCTGCGCGGCAACGGCAGCAACTGGGTGCCGCAGAAGGTGCTGGCCATGACGCCGGCCTTCGTGACGCTGAACCGCTGGCGCTTTCCCGACGAATGCATAGGCATCCTGAACCTCACCGGCGGCTCGGTGCTGCCGCGCTGGGACAGCGCGCTGCGCGGCGCCGGGCTGCGCAACGTCTTCACCTGGGACAAGCCGGGGCGCTGGAACACGGCGGCTACGTGCAGGTGGTCAACGGCGGGCGCTGGTCGAGGGCGGTGCAGGTCACGCATTGGGAGATCCCGGTGCAGGTGACGGCCACCCTCACCGGCGGCCTGGTGCTTGTCGTCGACATCACGCTGCACCTGCGCGCCGACGTGCGCGGTTACCGGCTGCAGCCCGACGCGCGGCGGCTGAATGGCAATGCGATGCTGCCGCTGGGCAGCAGCGCGCTCAGCCTGGCGCGCTACCAGGCCAGCGGCGAGATCTCGCAGACCGTGCAGCGCGAGACCACCACCGTCACCTGGAGCGGCAGCGGCAGCATCGTCAGCGCATCGGGCGACCTGCGCGTTTCGGCCGCGGGCGTCCTGCGCTGGGAAGAGCGCCGCTTCGCCGCTGCGCTGAACGCGGGCGGCGGCGCCTTCCATGACCAGCGCACCAAGGTCACACGCTTCGACCCTGAACTCGGCACCCTCACCGTCAGCGACGTCACCGAGCCGAGTGGCGTGTCGGTGGCCGTGCCCGGTGGCTTCCCGGGCATGGGGCTCGAGTTCAGCTTCGACCGCGACTGGGTGCTGCTGGCCGGCAGCTTCGACCTGCCGCCCGCGACGGTGCAACTGCTGGGCACGCGCACGCTCGAGACGCGCCTGCGCTGGGGTGCCGTGCCGCCCCACTTCCCGCCCGAGGAAAGCGGCGTCGGCGGGCGCCGAGCGTCCACCGGGCCCGCGCTGGGCCCGGGCTGCCATCATGCAGAATCGATCGGTCTCGATCGAGTTGGAGTCTGCATGGCGTACCGGTGGAGCCTGGAAGGACCGGCCTTCGAGTTTCCGACCCCTTACGGCACCGAAAACCGTTTCCTGGTGTGGCGCGGCTACGCGCTGATCGGCCTCGCCCTGCTCGTCGTGCTGGTGGTGGCTTTCGTCGGCGGTGAAAGCGCCGAGCGCCCGGTCGTGATACTCGAAAAGCTGCCCGAACAGGCCAGTGTCGTGCCCCATCTCGTCGGCGCGATGCTGCTGACTCTGCTGGGCGCGCTCGACCTGCTGCAGGCCGCTGCGCGGCGCACGCTGCTGCTGGCGCCGGGGCAGCCGGCCTCGCTGATGCCCGAGGTGGCGCGTGAAGCCAGCGGCGTCAGCCCTGGCGCCGCGGCGCTGCAGCGCCTTCTCGAGGTGGGTGCCGTCGCGCCACCGCCGCCGGGCGGTGCGTATGGCGGCTGGCTGCGCACGCTGGCGCCTGAACTGGGCGCGGCACCCGTGAGCCTGCATGCCTACCTGCGCCACCGGCTTGCCCATGCGGTGCTGGCGGCCGGCCTCTTGGTGCTGCTGCTGCTGGCGGTGGGCGTGGTACGCGATCCGCCGGCGCTGGCCCTGCTGTCGATGGTGCTGATGGCGGTCTGCGGCGGCGTGCTGGCCCACCACCTGCTGCAGCCCCACCACGGGGCGCTGGCGCCCTGGCTGGTGGCGGTGCTGGTCGTCGTGGCCGTCTGCCTGGGCGGCGGCCTGGGCTGGTTCGCCGACATGGTGCCGCGCGCCGCATCGCTGCCCAAGCTGGGCCTGCCCATCGCTGCCGGCGTGTTGCTGGCCAGCGTGCTGCTGTTCGAGGCCGTCGGCATCCTGGCCGCACGCGCGCAGCTGCAGACGCCGTGGCTGGCGGCCCTGTCGGCCGAAGAGACCAGCGTCGGCTTCGACGCCGACCCCGAACAGCTGCTGCGCGAGGTCGATCTCGAACTGCACCGCCAGTGGACCGAGGGCGTGCCCAACCGGCGTTACGCCTGGCAGGGGCCGCAGCTGGCGCGGGGCGCCGAGCAGGGCGACTACCACGCCGTCGTGCTGGAGGAGTCGCAGCCGCTGGTGCCGCATGCCGGGCGTGACCTGGCGCCGGCCGAGGCGCAGAGCCCGGCACGCACCCGCGGCCTGCTGTGGCTGGACGGCCTGGGCCTGGCCTGGAGCCTGACTGGCGGTGTGCTCTGGGTCTGGCTGGCGCTGGCGCACATGCGCGACGTCAACGCTTCATGGGTGCCGGGCGCGGCCGGCCTGGCCTGCCTGCTGGCGGGCGCCTACGCGCTGCGCGTGGGCCACCTGCTGTGGAGCCGGGTCGAGGTGCAGTCGACCTTCACCTGGCTGGACTTCAAGGGCCGCTACCAGCGCCTGGCCGACACGCCGGTCGATGGCGGCGCGCGTGCGCGCGGCGAGCCGCCGGTGCGTGTCGAGGACCTGCAGCTGCGCGCCCGTGTGGCGGTGGCCCGTTCCGTCTTCTACGCGGCCGCGCCGCACCCGCTGGGCAGCCGTGTGCTGCTGGCGCTGGGCGCCCAGCCTGGTGGCGCCGGCGCCTGGCTGCAGATGCTGCAGGCTTTTGCGCGCCAGGCGGTGCCTGCGGCCGCGGCCGTGCCGGCCGCCGCCGCCCGCCCGCGCGCCCGCGCCTCCGGCCCGGCCGACGCCGACCCCCCGCCGCCGCGCCGGCCGGCCCGTTTCTGCCAGCACTGCGGCACGCCGGTGCTGTCGGGCGCACGTTTCTGCCAGCACTGCGGTTCGGTGCTGGCCGCCGAATGAAGCCGCGGCACCGCCCGGCCTGCGCCCCGCAGCCATGAGCGAGAACCCGGCGCCGCGCCGCCGCATCCACGAGCTGCCCGATGAACTGGTGAGCCAGATCGCCGCCGGCGAGGTCGTCGAGCGGCCGGCCTCGGTGGTGCGTGAACTGGTCGACAACGCGCTCGACGCCGGCGCCACGCAGGTCACCGTACGCCTGCTGGCCGGCGGCGTGCGCAGCATCGTCGTCGAGGACGACGGTGCCGGCATCGAACGCGCCGACCTGCCGCTGGCGCTGAAGCGCCACGCAACGAGCAAGATCGGCTCGCTGGCCGAGCTGGAGTCGGTGTCCACGATGGGCTTCCGCGGCGAGGCGCTGGCGGCCATCGCGTCGGTGTCCGAGATGACCGTCACCACGCGCACCGCCGAAGCGGCCCATGCCTGGCGGCTGCACGCCCGCAGCGGCGAACTGGCGCCCGCCGCGCGCGGCATCGGCACCACGGTGGAAGTGCAGGAGCTGTTCTTCAGCACGCCGGCGCGGCGCAAGTTCCTGAAGACCGACGCCACCGAGTTTGCACACGCGCTGGAAGCCGTGCGCCGCCACGCGCTGGCGCGGCCCGACGTCGGCTTTGCCGTCTGGCACGAAGGGCGGCTGGCCGCGCAGTGGCGCGCCGCTGCGCCGGCGCAGCGCTGGGCCGACGTGCTGGGCGCCGACTTCGAGGCCGTCAGCCGCCCGCTGCAGGCCCAGCGCGGCCCGCTGCAGCTGCTGGGCCGCGCCGGCCAGCCCGAGGCCGCGCGTGCACGTGCCGACCTGCAGTACCTCTTCGTCAACGGCCGCCACGTGCGCGACCGACTCATCGCCCACGCCGTGCGTTCGGCCTACGAAGACCAGCTGCACGGCAGCCGCCAGCCGGCCTACCTGCTGTTCATCACCATCGCGCCCGAACTGGTGGACGTCAACGTGCACCCGACCAAGGTCGAGGTGCGTTTCCGCGACGGCCGTGCGCTGCACTCGGCGGTGCGCGGCGCGGTGGAAGACGCGCTGGCGCCGACACGCGCCGGGTCGGCCGCCACCGCGGCCACGCCCGGCGGTGCCGCGCTGGCTGCCGACCCGGCGCCCGCACCCGCCGCGCCGCCGCCCACGCCTGGCTGGCAGCCGTCACTGGCGCTGGCCGAAGCGGTGCCGGCGGCGGGTGAAGCATCGCCACCCTGGCGTGACGGCGGCCCCTGGCGCACGCCGCAGGGCAGCGGCGGTCTGTCGACCTGGGCCGGGCTGCTGGCGACGCCGCCGTCGGCCACCGTGCCCGGCAGCGCACCGCGCGCGCCGCAAGGCGGCACGGCCGTGGCCGCGCCGTCCGGCGACGCCCCGGCCTGGCCGCTGGGCCGCGCGCTGGCGCAGGTCGGCGGCGCCTACGTGCTGGCCGAGAACACACACGGCCTCGTCGTCGTCGACATGCACGCCGCGCACGAACGCATCGTCTACGAACGCCTGAAGCGTGCCGCGCAGGCCAGCGACACGCTGCCCGCGCAGCCGCTGCTCATCCCGCAGACGCTGTCGGCGACGCCGGCCGAGATCGCCACCGCCGAGGCCGAATCCGACGCCCTGCACGCACTCGGGCTGGACGTCGGCGTGCTGTCGGCCACCACGCTGGTGGTGCGCAGCCGGCCGGCGGCGCTGCCCGACGCCGACCTCGCCGAGCTCACGCGCTCGGTGCTGGCCGAACTGCAGGAGGCCGGCGCCAGCCGCGTCGTGCAGCGCGCGCGCGACGACATCCTGGCGACCATGGCCTGCCACGGCGCCGTGCGCGCCAACCGCCGCCTGACGCTGGAAGAGATGAACGCGCTGCTGCGCGAGATGGAAGCCACCGAACGCGCCGACACCTGCAACCACGGCCGCCCGACCTGGCGCCAGGTGACGCTGAAGGAACTCGACGCGCTGTTCCTGCGCGGACGCTGAAGCCACGCGGCGCCGGCCGCCGGCGCCAGGTGACGCTGAAGGAACTCGACGCGCTGTTCCTGCGCGGACGCTGAAGCCACGCGGCGCCGGCCGCATTGAAGGAGCGCACACCATGCTTCGACGTGAACTGCCCGCGGCCTGCGCCGCCCTCGCCGCCCTCGTCGGCTGTGCCACGCCGCCGCCCGCGGGCCCGCGCCACTGGTTCATCTTCCTGGAAAGCGGCCGCAAGACGCCCGACGACCGCGCCGCGGTGGCGGCGATGCAGCGTGGCCACATCGACAACTTCAAGCGCCTGTTCGCCGAAGGCCGTCTCTTCGCGGCCGGGCCGATGCGCGACCCGGCGGGCCGCAAACGCGGCATGGTCGCCGTGCGCGCCAGCTCGCTGGCGGAACTGCATGGTTACTTCCAGCCCGACGCGTACGTGCGCGAGGGTTACATGACGCTCAACGCCGTGCCGGCGACGCCGCACCAGGCGCTGAACACCGAGGGCATCGACGCGACGCGGGTGGAAGAGGTGCGCATCGTGCAGATCACGCGCCCGGCGGTCGACGGCGCTGCCGCGGCGCGGCCGGCCTTCCTGCGCGGCCTGCTCGAGCGTGGCGTGGTCGGCGCCTGGTACACGCTGCACGAAGGCCCGGTGGCCGAGGTGCTGTTCGCGCGCAGCACCGACAGCGCGGCCTTGCAGGCGGCCTTCGCCGGCCTGCCGGGCGGCGGCGAGGTGCTGGTGTGGGGCCAGTGGCTGAGCCCGGGCGTCGTGCGCTGAAACCGGCTTGAACGCGCCACCCGCGGCGCGCTCTGCGACACTGCCTGCCCATGCGCCTGCCCGATCTGCTTGCCACCCGCCGCGGCCGCCTCGCGGCCTTCTTCTGCCTCTACATCACCGAAGGCATACCGCTGGGTTTTGCCGCCACCGCGGTGGCCACGCAGCTGCGCCGTCAGGACGTGGGGCCGGCCGAGATCGGCGCCTTCGTTGCGTCCTTCTACCTGCCCTGGGCCTTCAAGTGGGCCTTCGGGCCCTTCATCGACGTCTTCACCAGCCGGCGCCTGGGCAAGCGCCGCGGCTGGATCCTGGGCACGCAGATCATGCTGGTGCTGACGTTGCTGTCCTGCACCTTCCTCGACCTGCCGGCGCAGCTGGGTCTGCTGACCGGCGTGCTGCTCATCCACAACAGCTTCGGCGCGATGCAGGACGTGGCCATCGACGCGCTGGCCGTGAGCACGCTGCAGGCGGACGAGCGCGGGCTGGCCAACGGTTTCATGTTCGCCGGCGCGTCCATCGGCATGGCGATGGGCGGCAGCGGTGTGCTCTTCATGATGCCGCTGCTGGGCCTGAAGGGCGGTTTTGTCTTCGTCGCCGCCTGCATCGCCGCGGTCACGCTGCTCGTCGTGCTGCCGCTGCGCGAGCCGGCCACGCCCGCGGCCGATGCGCGCGCTGCCGGGCTGGCCAGCGCCGGACGCGAGATGCGCCGCTTCGCGGTCGAGGCCTTCCGCAGCTTCCTCGGCACCCGCGGTGCCTGGGCCGGGCTGTGGTTCTCGCTGCTGCCGGCGGGCGCGATGAGCGTGGGGTTGGCGCTGCAGTCCAACCTGGCCGTCGAGGTGGGCATGAACGACGACAGCGTGGCCTGGCTGAGCCTGTGGTCGTCGGTGATCAGCGCGGCCTGCATGGTCTTCGGCGGCTGGCTGTCCGACCGCTGGGGCCGGCGCCGCATGCTGGGCCTGTACCTGGCGCTGATGAGCCTGCCCGTGCTCTACCTGATGAGCGCACTGCTCGAACACAACTGGATCATGCCGGTGGCCGCCGAGGCCCGCCGCAGCGCGCCGGCGGCGCTGGTCACCGCGGTGTGGGTGGCCACGCTGCTCTACGCCGTGGCGCAGGGGCTGATGTACGGCACACGCTCGGCCATCATGATGGACGTCACCAACCCCGCGGTGGCGGCGACGCAGTTCACCGCCTACATGGCGATGATGAACCTGGCCATCGCCTACAGCGCCACCTGGCAGGGCATCGCGATCGAGGCGCTGGGCTACCCGAAGACGCTGCTCATCGACGCCGTGATCGGCCTCGTCTGCCTGGCCGTGCTGCCCTTCATCAAGCCCAGCGCAACGCCTGCTGGCGACGGTGACGGTGCCACGCGGGCGCGTGTGCTGGCGCTGACGCTGGCCGCCGGCTGCCTGGCATGGCTGCCCTACCGCGCGGGCGTGTTCGACGCCGGTGCCGCGGCACCGATCTTCGAAACGCTGTTCACGCTGATCTTCGTCGCCTCGGCAGTGTTTCTGGCCGCCGGCGCCGCAACGCTGGGCAGCTCGGCGCAACTCGCCGGTCGGCTGGGCCTGGTGCTGGCGCCGCTGCTGCTGGCGATGTACGGCCGCCGCTGGTGGCCGCAGCTCGACCTGCTGTACTACGCCGTGCCCGCGGCCGCGGCGCTCGTGCTGCTGGCGCTGGTGCGCCAGCGCTGGCAGGTGCTGCGTATCGACCGGCCGGTCGCGGCCACTTTGGGGGCCTGACGCGAAGCAGCAGGTCTGTGGGGCGTGCTCAGGCAGCGGCGCGCAACACGGCACCGGCGCGCAGGCGGCCGACCTCGATGCCGTTCCAGTTGACGAGGGGCGCGTCGCTGAAGTCGCGCATGAAGCGCGCCTCGTCGTCGGCCAGCGGCAGCAGGCGCTCGATCAGCGCGGCCATCACCACCTCGCAGGCGCGTGCGGTGTTGCCGTCGTCCATCTTCAGCGCCACGCCCAGGCCCAGCGTGGGCAGCGCGGCGCAGTACACGCCCTCGGCGCCGACCTTGCAGAACACACGCTCGCCCAGGCGTTCCATCACGCGGCTGTCGAAGCGGCCGCTGCCGGCCACCATGTAGGGCGCCTTCGCCACGGCCTGGCGCAGGCGCGCCGCGGCGGCGGCGTGGCCCAGGCTCAGGCCGACCCCGGTGGCCACGCGTGCGAAGGCCAGCGCCAGCTGGCGCAGCGGGATGGCGTAGGTGGGGATGCTGCAGCCGTCGGTGCCGACGGCCGCCCGTGCCAGGTCGCAGCCGGTGGCAGCCTGCAGTGCGGCGGTGATCTCGCGCATCACGGGATGCCCGGGCTGGACGTAGCCGCGCAGGAAGGCGCGGCGGTCCTGGTCGCCGGCCATCAGGCAGCCCAGGCAGACGAAGCCCGCGTGTTTGCCAGAGCAGTTGTTGTTCAGCGCGCTCGGCTGCTGGCCGGCGGCGGCCATGGCCTTGATGGCCGCGTCGTTGTAGGGCCAGTGCGTGCCGCATTCCAGCGCGTCCACGTCGACGTCGGCCTTGGCCAGCATGGAAGCAGCGGTGGCGGCGTGGCGCGGCTCGCCGCCGTGGCTGGCGCAGGCCAGCGCCAGTTCCTCGTCGGTGAGGCCGAAGCGTTCGGCGGCGCCGCTTGCCACCAGCGGCAGCGCCTGCAGCACCTTGACGGCGCTGCGCGGAAAGATCGGCCTGTCGATGTCGCCCAGGGCGGTGTGCACGGCGCCGCCGGCGTCGACCACGGCCACGGCGCCGCGGTGGAAGGATTCGACGCTGGCGCCACGCAGGGCTTCGACGAGAAGGGGGTTGGCTGTCATGGCGGTGACTGTAGCGCGCAGCTGCGCGGCCCCAGAATGCCGCGATGCCCCTCACCGCCCTGCTGCTCGTGCTGGCCGCGGCCCTGCTGCATGCGCTGTGGAACATCGCTGCGAAGCGCGCCGGCGGCGACCACCGCTTCGCCTTCCTCACCGTGCTGATGTCGGTGATCCTGTGGGCGCCCTTGGCGTGGTGGTTCGGCGCCGACGAGGTGCCGCGCTGGACACCGCTGCAGTGGGCGGCGGTGAGCGCCAGCGCCGCCGTGCACGTCGTGTACTTCCTGACGCTGCTGCGCGGCTATCGAGAGGCCGACCTCACCGTCGTCTACCCGGTGGCGCGCGGCAGCGGGCCGCTGGTGACGGCCGCCGCCGCGGTGCTGCTGCTCGACGAGGCGGTCTCGCTGTCGACGGTGGCCGGCGTGCTGGGGGTGTGCGGCGGCGTCTTCCTGGTGACCGGCGGCCCCGCGCTGTGGCGCCAGGCGCCCGACCCCGCCGCCCAGGCGCGGCTGCGCGCCGGCCTGCGCTGGGGCGGCCTCACGGGGCTGCTGATCGCGGCTTACAGCGTCATCGACGGGCTGTCGGTGAAGGTGCTGCTGATCGGCCCGGTGGTCTTCGACTACTTCTGCAACCTGCTGCGCATTCCGCTCATGCTGCCGCTGGTGTGGCGCGATGGCACCGGCCTGCGCCACGCGCTGCGCACGCAGTGGCGGCCGGCGCTGGTGGTGGGTGCGCTGGGGCCGGCCGCCTACATCATGGTGCTGTACGCGGTGACGCTGGCGCCGTTGTCGCACGTGGCGCCGGCGCGCGAGGTGTCGATGCTGCTGGCCGCACTGATCGGCGGTCGGCTGCTGGGCGAACACGACCGCGGCCTGCGGCTGCTGGGCGCGGCCTGCATTGCGGGCGGCGTGATGGCGCTGGCCTGGTAAGCCCGGCCCGGGCAGCGTCGGGCGGGCCCCGACACAATGCCGGCATGCTGCTGGGCGTCGACTTCACCTGCGCGCCCTCGCGGCGCAAACCGGTCACCGTGGCGCGCGGCCGGCTGGCCGGCGCCGTGGTGCGGCTGGAACGGCTGGATGCGTTGCCGACGCTGGCCGACTTCGAGGCCCTGCTGGCCGAAGCCGGCCCCTGGTTCGGGGCCTTCGACTTTCCCTTCGGCCTGCCGCGCGAGTTTGTCCAGGCCCAGAAGCTCGGCGACAGCACGGCCGCCGTCATCGCCGAGCTGCAGCGCCGCTGCCCGACACGCATGGCCTTCCGCGCCCTGGTCGATGCCTGGGGCAATGCACGCCCGGCCGGCCGGCGCCTGATCCACCGCGCCACCGACGGCGCGATGCCCGGCATCAGCAGCACCAGCCCGCTGCAGACACGCTACGTGCCCGTGGGCTTCATGTACTACGAAGGCCTGTCGCGGCTGGTGCAGGCGGGCGTGGACCTGCCGCGCCTGCACGCCGGTGACCCGCAGCGCCTGGCGCTGGAGGCCTACCCCGGCCTGCTGGCCTTCGAACTGGTGGGCCGGCGTTCCTACAAGAACAGCGCCGAGCCCGACCGGCTGATCACGCGCAAGGACATCGTCGACACGCTGGAGCAGGGCCGCACGCGCCTGGGCCTGCGCCTGAAGCTCACGCACGCGCAGCGCGACGCGCTGGTCGACGATGCGTCGGGCGACCGCCTCGACGCCGCGCTGTGCCTGGTGCAGGCGGCCTGGGCCTCGACGCGGCCGGGCCACGGCCTGCCGGCTACGGTGGACCCGGTGGAAGGCTGGATCGCGACGGCCTGAAAACCTGTGGCCTCAGACTGATCCCGCCTGGCGCCGGCGCAGCAGCACCAGCGCGCCCAGTCCCAGCGCCAGCAGCAGCGCCGCCGCGGGTTCCGGCACGGCCGTCACGTTGTCGATGCCCAGCGTAGCGACGACCGCGCCGCCGGGGAAACTGGACGCCGTGCCATGGAAGAGCCGGAACGAGTAGGTCTGCGACAGCGCCAGCGCGATGCTGCCGCCACCCTCGGCGGTCAGGTCGGCGGGCGTGATGGCAAAACGAAGCTGCTGCCAACCGCTGCCAGCAGCCAGCAGCACCGGCGTCGTCGACCAGGCGCGGGCGAAGGCGCTGCCGTCGCTGCCGTCGAACAGCAGGCGCAGCGCCAGGTCCGAGGGGCCGAAGTTGAAGGCGTCCAGCGTCAGCGCCGTGACGCCCGCGGCGGTGTAGTCGCCGGTCCATTGCAAGGTGTTCTCGACCGCCAGCCGGCTGGCCGGGCCGGCGCCGCCGGTCGCCTGCACCTGCAGGAAGGCGTCACCTGCACCGCCCGGCCCGCCGGTGGTGATCACCACCGGCGGCAGCGGATGCGCGGGGCCGACCCGCCAGCCCTGGGTGCTGCCGTCCTGAAAGCTGTCGGACTGGCCCAGCGACACCGCGCAGGCCGGTGCCACGGCCAGGCTGGCGGCCGCGGTGGCGGCGGCGAACAGGGCGGCGCGGGCGCTCGAACGGGATGTCATCGAATCTCCTTCGTGGGCCGCGGCGGCCGTCCGCCGCAGGCGGCGCATCGAAACATGTCTGCCGAGTGGCGTCAATCCAGCAGCCATGGGTGTGCGGCCGGGGCTTCGATAATCCAGCCGTGCCCAAGAGCCCCGCTGCGCAACCGTCGACAGAAACCGATGCCTGGTTCACGCGCCGCGGCTGGCAGCCGTTTCCCTTTCAGCGCGAGGTCTGGGCCGCGATGGCCGCCACGTCGGGCTTCGCGGCCGCCAACGCCGGAGCCACGGGATCGAACCCGATCCTGGCCGACGGGCGGATGGGGTGGGACGCGGCCACGACCTGGGCCAACAACCGAACAAGGCTCCGCCTCAGACCGACGGGTGCTAGATTCATCTCAAGGCAGTCGCGCGGTGTTGCACCAGGTTCTAAGCGCCGACAACGCAGCCCCTCGCAAGCAAGGAGCGGATCGCGGTATTCCTCGACGCGCGTCCGGCGCTGCAACTCAACCCCGCCCGAGAGCGCCAGCAAAGCCCCCCTGTCCGCACCCTCACGGTGAAGCCGGTGGTGCGGCGCCGGGGGTTGTTTGGACAGGCGCGGGCATACGCACGATCGAAGTCAAGCAACTCCATTGCGGCCTCACGCCGGCGGCGTCCACGACCGGGCTGTCCCTGTACATCGGCGAAGACGGCAACAACGGCGGAGTGGCAGCCCGCAGCATCACGTTCGACCCAAACCATGTCCCGGAACCCGGAAGTTTGGCCCGGCTCGGCTCGGCCGGGCTGGCGTTGGCAGGTCTGGCTTGCGCGCGGCGCTGCATTCGCTGAGCCTGGACATTCTCGGCGCCCGGACCCGCTGTGTTGGCGGGTCCTTCTTCGCGCGGACGGCTTTCGCCAGAACATCAGCCGTTGCCGGGCACTGGCCAGCCGGCGCACATCGATGAGGGTGATCTGACGGAAGGGGCGTCCGTCACGGGCCGCGCCGTTGCCAGCCATGACGGTGGCCAGAGCGGTGTCATGTTTGCTCGGGTGCTGGCTCCGATGCCGGCCTGATCGGCGGCTGCGCGAGTTGCAGCGCGGCGTCCAATGACGCCATCAGTTGGTTCAGCTTGATCGGCTTGGTGATGTAGCTGTAGAAGCCGGCCTCAAGGCTGCGCTTGATGTCACCGGGCACGGCGTTGGCGCTCACTGCAATGACCGTGATGTGTGCCGTTGCGGGGTCTGCGCGCAGCGCCCGCAGGGCCTCGGTCCCGCTCAGCCCGGGCAGGTTGATGTCCATCAGGATGACCTGCGGTTGCCGCGCCCGCGCAAGCGCGACGCCCGCATGACCGTCGGTAGCCACCAGCAGGCTCAGATCGGTGCGGCGGGCGAACAGCCTTTCCATCAACTTCAGGTTCGCGATGTTGTCCTCGACATAAAGCACTGTGCGCAGCGGGGTGCCCAAGGGCTGCGGCGGCGGTGTCAGCGTGGCTTGTTCGAAGTCGTGCAGCGTTGCATGCGGTGCTGCACTCAGCGGCAGCTCGAACCAGAACACGCTGCCCACGTCGATCACGCTTTCAGCGCCGAGTGTGCCGCCCATCATCTCGATCAGACGCTTGGTCACCACCAGGCCAATGCCCGTGCCTTCCTCGGCGCTGTTCTCCTTGCCCAGGCGGTTGAAGGGTTGGAACAGCTGGCCCAACTGCTCGGGCGTGAGCCCGAGACCGGTGTCGCGTACGCTGACGCGCAAGGCATCCGCAGCCGACTTGCGGTACTCCACGGTTACCGTGCCGCTGACCCGGTTGTACTTGACGGCGTTGAACAGCAGATTGATCAGGACCTGCTTGATGCGCGTGCGGTCGGCCTTGACGAAACAGGGTGCTTCGAAGCGCGGGAACGCCATGCCGATGTCGCGCTTGAGCGCCTGCGGTTCGATCATGGCCTGGCATTCCTGGATCACCTCGGACACCGAGACCGGTTCGGTCGACAGCGTCAGCCGTCCCGATTCGATCAGGGCCAGGTCCAGGATCTCGTTGATCAGCTCCAGCAGATACCAGCCGGAAGAAAGGATCTGGTCGACACTCTCCTTCTGTGCGGGTGTCGGCGGGGGCGAGCCGGTTTCGACGAGTTGCGCAAAACCCAGGATGGCGTTCAGTGGCGTGCGCAGTTCATGGCTCATGCTGGACAGGAAGTCCGACTTGGCCCGGTTGGCTTTCTCCGCCGCGGCCGTGGCCTTTTCCAGCTCGAGGTTGTTCTCCTGCAGCGTGCGTTCGAACTGCTTGCGTTCGGTGATGTCGCGGGCCGAGGCGAAAACGCCCTGCAACTTGCGGTCGCGGTCGTTGAAGGTGGTGGCATTGCAGGACACGACGGTCCGAGCGCCGTCGCGCGCCTGCGCCGTCAACTCGTAGTTGGTGACCTTGCCTTCGGCCAGCACCCGCGCAATAGCGTTCTGGGCACGCAGGGGATCGGTGAAAAACCCCCTGAACGGAGCCCCGATCAACTCATCGCGGGTGCAACCGGTCAGCACGGCCATCTGCTCGTTGACGTCGGTGATGATGCCGCGCGGGTCGGTGGTCATCAGCGCGTCGATGTTCGACTCGATCAGGGAGCGTGTGTAGAACTGCTGGTCCCGCAGGCGCTGGTCGAGCAAGGCCTGCTCGGCTTCCACTTGCTTGCGCGCGGTGTTGTCGGTGCCGATCAGCAGGTAGCCGATGACCTTGCCTTGGGCATCGCGCAGCGCGGTGACCGACACCACGGCCGGGAAGCGGCTGCCGTCCTTGCGGATGTAGGTCAGCTCGTAGATGTCCTCGATGCCGCGCGAGGCCTT
>Ga0335397_10005680_pt1 | contig 16249 bp, 11 predicted proteins | sample MAT04_FD_205740 | JGI IMG/M metagenome (GOLD analysis project Ga0335397, IMG submission 205740) | Freshwater microbial communities from Lake Fryxell liftoff mats and glacier meltwater in Antarctica - MAT-04 (spades assembly) (version 2) ... | reverse complement strand
GCGGCTTACTTCACCCGCTTCGGAGCCGTAGGCAACGTCGATCACCGCCAGTTCGGCGGCGCGGTCGGGCAATACAGACGCCTCCAACAAATCGGCGGCCTGCGCACGTGACAAGGCGCGCACACTATCGTACTGCCCCGCCACCACGACCGTCGCCACGCCCACCTTTGCCCCGTGCAAGATCGCCGGCCGGCCCTCGTGCAGCAACTTCATCTCCCAGAAGTGCGACATGTGGTGCTCGGCGCCCGATGCCGGCCGCGACTGGCCAAAGTCCAACATGCAATAGCCCGACTCCACCAGCGCGTCGAAGAGAATGCGGATGGCGTCGGGCGTCGCATGGCCCACGCCTTGTACATTGTCGGCGCACAGTTGCACCGCGGTCAAGGTGCGCCGGGCAATCACTTCGTCGTACGGCTCGTCCCACAGCAACTGGCCCAGCCGCCAATCGGCGATCGAAGTGTATTTGCCCAGCATGTCGCCAAAGCCCGCCGCAATCATCGCCTGCGGCGCCGCCGTCAACGTGCCGATGTCGGCAAAAATCGCAATCGGCGCATGGGCATAGACGGTCTTCTTGACGCCGGCAATGATCATCGGCGCCCCGGTCGACGTAAACCCATCCACCGAGGGTGCAGTCGGCACCGAGATAAAGACGCTGCGCGTGCGGTGGCTGACAAACCGCGTGATGTCCGTGATCGTGCCGGACCCGACCGCCACAAAGGTGCGCTCGACCGTGTCCAGCGCACGCATCACGGCAAATACATGCTCGCCATCGGCGATCACTTCGTCGTTTGTAAACACAATCTGCTTGAGATCAAACCCAGCCGCCGTCAACGCAGCTTCCACGGCGCGCCCCTGCGCGGCGTAGGTGTTCTGATCGGCAATCATAAAGAGCCGTGTGCGTCCCTGCTCCCGGCAAAAGTCCACCAGGTGCGTAACGGCCTGATCATCCACGGTGACAACCAACGGTCTTCCTTGCGTCACAATAGCCTCCAGAATCTAATGCGTCTTCGCGCCAACGCAGTGTTGATGATGACAAAAAATGTACCAAATGAGAATTCTCTCACAGAAACTGCGCGCGTACCAACCAGGTTGACAGTGGATTTGGGATGGTTGCTGACGCCAATCTGCGGCAGGTCTGCGCGATAATGAAACTGCAACGCTGATATTTTGCGTTAAAAAAATATAGGCAGAAACCTGGGCGTAGGTATGCTACGCAAACACTGGTTGGAGGGTTGTTGAAAGAGTCCTGGAGCAACATGATGAACCGGCGAATCCTGGGGAGCATTTTGGCCCTTTTCCTGTTTGCAAGCATGCTCTTGCCGGCGCCATTGCTGGCGCAGAGCGGTGCAGCCTGTGCGCGTGACGTGACGGTGCAGCCCGGCGACACCCTCACTGAGCTGGCGAGCCGCTACCTGGGCGACCCGCTGGCGTACAACCGTATCATCGCTGCCACCAATGCGCGTGCCCGCAGCGATAGTACGTACACGGGGATTACAAACGAAGCCTCGATTCGGATCGGCTGGAAGTTGTGCGTTCCGGCCAAGCTTGGGCCGACCAGCCTTGCCGCACCAGCAGAGACTGTCCCTTCCTCCGGCGGTCAAGTGGAGTTGGCAGAGTCTGATGCGCTCACGGATACCGTAGTTTTCGACGGCCAACGCCTGACAATTGACTACCTGCGCCAACAAGAGACGCCGGGAAGCAAGATCGTCATCGAGGAAACGCTTGCGCCCGGCGCCAACTATGACCGCTACCTCGTCTCGTACCAGTCAGAGGGGCTCAGAATCTACTCGCTGATGACGATTCCGCAAGGCGAAAAACCGGCAACCGGCTGGCCCGTCATCGTCTTCAACCACGGCTATATCCCGCCAGAAGTCTATCGCACCACCGAACGCTACGTGGCCTACGTGGACGGCTTTGCACGCGCTGGCTACATTGTTTTTCGGCCCGATTACCGCGGCCACGGGTTTTCGGACGGTGAAGCGCGCGGCGCCTATGGCACGCCCGATTATGTGCTCGATGTCATGAACGCCGTGGCCTCGATCAAACGCCATCCGGACGCCGACCCCAACCGCATCGGCATGTGGGGTCACTCGATGGGTGGCTACATCACTCTACGGTTGATGGTGGCTACCGATGACGTGAAGGCTGGCGTGATCTGGGCAGGCGTCGTAGCCTCATACCCGGACCTGATTGAGCGTTGGAATCGGCGTACGACCGACATCCCAAACAGCGCGCGGCGCTGGCGCACGCAATTGCTCGATCAATATGGCGCGCCCGCCGAGAATCCAGATTTTTGGAATTCAATTTCAGCCAATTCCTATCTGGCCGATCTGTCAGGGCCGCTGCAAATCCACCACGGCACGGCAGATGAGACCGTCCCCATTGAGTTCTCGGTAAAACTTTTCGACCAAATCAAAGCCGTGGAAGGCGACGCCGAGATCTTCACTTACCTGGATGACGACCACAACATTGTTGCGAGTTTCGACACGGCCATGGCGCGCTCCGTGGCATTCTTTGATCGGACCGTGAAGGGTGAGCAGTAGCGGCACGCGCATCTACTTGCGCTTTTTCTTCTTGGGCTTGCGCTGCTGTTTACGCGCCACCTTTTCTGCTTTGCGCGCCTTGCGGAGCTTTTCATTTTGTGGTTTGCGCGACGGGCCGGGAGGGGCTATTTCCAGTTGGTCATCCATGGAGATCAAGCGAGTCAACGCGCCGTCAGAATCTGCTTGGCCGATAGCCTCTTGTTCGGCCTGAAACCAGTTCCTTTCAGGCGTTTGGCGCGTCTCCAGTAGGCCCAACCTGATCTGCACCTCTTCCCAGTCACCACCGATATCTAGCGCCACGACGCCTGCATCGAAAGCTTGTTGCATCAGCGACGCCGCTTCGATCTCCCCCAAGTCGGTCAGGTGGGTGATGACAAAGGCGTTGAGAATGCGATCGTTCTCGGCAAAGCGCGCCAACTGGTCGACAAGTATCGCGACTGTCAGATCGCGGGTATCAGGGTGAAGACTGGGCATCACCGCCAATGCATCGGATGCCGTGATGCGTGAATCAAGATCGGCGTTGGCATCTGCCAGTTTTTCAGCCAGGGGCGCCAGCGCCGGTGCACCAATCATGGCGAGCACTTGCGGCATTTCTTCCATCACCCACTCGTTGTCGCTGGCCTGATCAAGCAACTGGACAAGCGGCGCGGCCGCGTCAGCCGCCTGCAACTGTCCCAGTGCACGCCAGGCGTGGATCGGCGCCCAATAGGCCGGGTCGGCGGCGTCCGCTTCATAGAGAGTCGGGTCCAACGCCATGCGAATTAAATCGGGCACATCCGCCGCACTCAATCCATCACTGCAGTAGTCGGGCCAAATGTCGGTAGGTTCTGCCTCCCCAAGTTCAAGCAGGGCAGCTACTGATTGTCCATATGCTTCCAACACGCTATCGCTCCTTTCGTGCATAGACTGATGATTGATGTTTCTCTACCCGCGCAGCAGGTAGCCGATCGCCAGCAGAACCTCGATAGGCACCAAAATGTACATCGTCACCCACGTCAGCCCAACGACGCCGATCGTCTTCCAAATCCCAAAACCATGTGCGGTGGCTACGGTCTTGACCAGCAAGGCGGCACACCAGATGACTCCCAATAGCGCGATCACGCGCCCAAACATATGCAGGGCGATCATGGTTGGGCCGGCCGTGCTGGTGATTGCCGGCATATAGGCGCCCAGCAAGAGCACGGCCGGTGCACCCGCCAGCGCCAGCGCGGCGATATGTTGCGCCAGCGTCGCCTTGCCGCCCAGGCTCTTGGCCACCAACAACAGCACCAGGCCAAACAACAACCAGTCGGCGGCGGCCTGCAAAGGGGTAGCCAGCCATTGGCCGCCCAGGTTGACCACACGCGCCGGCCGCACCCCTATTGGCGGCTCGGCCTTGACGGCCTCGTCGCGCACCTGCAAAGTGAGTTGTTGAAGTTGATCCGGCGTGGCCTTCACCTGCTGGATAAATTGCCCCAACTGGTCTGAGGTGATCGATAGCAGGTCCAGGATGCGTACCAGTTGCTCCGGGGTTGCCGATAGCAATGCCAAGATCTCCTGCAACTGCTGGGCGGACATGTCAAGGCGATCCAACAATGGCTGAAGTTGAGCCATGACCGGATTCGTGACCGTAGCCGCTTGTTTGCGTACATCCTCAATTTGGGCAGGCGTGATGCCGGCCATCTTCAACACCAGATCTACTTGTGCCGGCGTCACGTCGGCCTTGGCTAACAGCGCGCTCAACTGAGCGGGCGTCACATCGGCCTGGTTCACGGCCTGGTTGATCTCGTCGACGGTGACGCTGCTTTGTTTCAAAAGTTCTTCGGCGGTGACCACATGGGGCGTCAATTCCGTGGCAATCTGGCTCACCTGGTCCACGATCGGCGCCACCTGATCCTGCAGAAAACCGGCGACGATCCCCGGCACAGTCTGCAGGTCCGTCAACGCCGGCAGCACGGCGGCGACGACCTTGGCCCCGGCCTCGCGTATGCTGACGGCAGCTTCCTCAAGCTGCTCGGCCACGGTCGGTTGCTGCCAGAGCGCCGGCAGGCCAAACCAGCGGCCCAGTCCGGCAATCAGAATCACGATCAAGAACAGCTTTAGCGCATAGGCAATGCCCGCCTGTGATTGGAGCAAGCCGGCAATCGTCGCCGTGCGCAATTGCAAAAGACCCGAATATGTCCGCAGTGCAGATTTCATACGCTCACTTCTCCTGATAACTGAGCCGGGTACGCGCCGCCGGTCACAGATGATAGCGATTAGATAGCGGCGAAGGTCAGCAAGACCGATGTCGCTGCGGCGGGTTGCAAGGCGGGCGCCTGCTCGACCCCATAGGCGGTGCCAAACAGAATCACGCCCAACAGGATAATGAACACGATGACAAACGGGCCGATCACGGCGGCCAACGTATAGCCGGGTGTCAACCCATGCGCCTGTTTGAGCGCCTGATACTTGGCAACGAACAAGGCCAGGAATAACAGGAGCGTCGGCACGCGCGCGCCCGGCACAAGTTCGATCACCAGCAACAACAGCGGCGCGTAGGCAAGTGACAAGACGCCAAGCGTCTGGCCGAAACGCGCCTGCCCGCCAAACCAGCGCGCCAGCCAATGCGCCAGCACGCCATAGACAAACCAGGCCAACAGCGTCGCCAACACCATGCCGGTGATCGAGCCTATCGTGCCCGACCAAGTGGGCAGACCCAACAGCATGCGCAGCACTTCCCAGCCCACGACATAGCCCTGCCCAAACTGAGCGGCAAAGGTGGGTGCCGCCCGCACCTGTTCGGTGTACCAAGGCAGTGTAACGACAAAGTCACGCACGATCTGCTCGATACGGCCCAGTTGCGGCGAAGTCAAATACCCCAGGCCCATCCCGACTAGACGCGCCACCAGCACGACGCCCCACACCACGAGCATCGCCACAAAACCGCGGCGCAAAGGACGGACGGCATCGCGCACAGCGGCGTAGGCCTGGTCGTCGAGCAGAAGTGCGTGGACAGCCAGCCACCACGCACTCCGATGCTCGACAGGCGGCGCCACCGACGCTTCCAGTCCCGCAGGGTCAGAGAATGCGCTAAGTTCATTGGTCATGATTGGCTCCGGTCAAGTTGATGAATGACGACAACAAATGCTACTACCCTATTCGCTGACAGACTTTCTGTCAAATGATACCAGATCAACTGTCACTCGCAACAAAAAATCGGATTTGACAGATCTCCCCGATTCACTTATTATCCCCGACCATAACTGAATAGCGTGACTCTTATCCAGAGAGGCGGAGGGACCGGCCCTTTGAAGCCTCGGCAACCCGGCGGCAGCAGCAAGCAATGATGCGAACTGCGGCGGTGAGGGTGCCAAATCCGGCAGACAAGTTCTGGAAGATGAGAGAAAGTGACCATAGCTTTCCTGCTCATCCCCACCATTGGGGATTTTTGTTGCCCGAGTGCAACTTGCAGGAACTCGCGTGGAATGCAACCCTCTCATCGCCCAGACGAGAGGGATTTTTTTTGATATGTGCCAGCAAACTCGCAAAGGAATGGACTCACATGACCACCGACCGCAAACTCGGCTTTAACACGCGCCAATTGCACGCCGGCCAGTCGGCTGACCCGACCACCGGCAGCCGCAGCGTCCCGATCTACCAGACGACCAGCTACCAGTTCCGTGACACGGAACACGCGGCCAACCTGTTTGCGCTGCGTGAGTTGGGCAACATCTACACGCGCATCATGAACCCGACGACCGATGTGCTGGAACAGCGCATCGCCAGCCTCGAAGGCGGCGTCGCGGCGCTGGCGGCGTCATCCGGGCATGCCGCGCAAACCATGGCCATCCTCACTCTGTGCAGCATGGGCGACCACATCGTGTCGAGCAGCCGGCTCTACGGCGGCACCTACAACCAGTTCAACTACACCTTCCCGCGCATGGGCATCGAGGTGACCTTTGTCGATCCCTCCGACCCGAGCAACTTCGAGAAGGCGATCCGCCCCAATACCAAGATTCTTTATGGCGAAACCTTGGGCAACCCGGATATCAGCGTTTTCCCGTTCGAGGCTGTGTCGGCGATCGCCAACGCCCACGCCATCCCCATCCTGATCGACAACACGTTCGCCACGCCCTACCTGTGCCGCCCGTTTGAGCACGGCGCTCACATCGTGACCCACAGCACGACCAAGTTTTTGGGCGGTCACGGACAAGCCATCGGCGGCGCCATCGTGGACGGCGGCAATTTCGACTGGCGCAGTGGCCGCTTCGCCAACTTCACGACACCCGATCCCAGCTACCATGGGTTGGTGTACGCCGATTTGCTGGGCGCCGGCTTGCCGCCCTTTGCCATCAAAGCCCGCGTGCAAGTCCTGCGTGACATCGGCGCGTCGCAGGCGCCCTTCAACAGTTGGAATACCCTCACCGGCGTCGAAACCCTGAGTTTGCGCATGGATCGCCATTGCAGCAACGCGCAAAAGGTGGCAGAGTACCTGGAAGGCCACAAAGCCGTGAAGTGGGTGACCTATCCCGGCCTCAAGAGCCATCCGGACTATGAACTGGCCAAGAAGTACTTGCCCAAGGGCGTCGGCGCCATTCTTGGCTTCGGCATCCAGGGCGGCGCGACGGCCGGCCAGAAGTTCATCGACAACCTGCAGCTTTTCAGCCACCTGGCCAACGTCGGCGACGCCAAGAGCCTGGCCATTCACCCCGCCAGCACGACGCACAGCCAGCTCAGCGCCGAAGAGATGGCCACCGCCGGCGTCACACCGGACTTCATCCGCCTGAGTGTCGGTCTCGAAGATATCGAGGATATTCTCTGGGATCTGGATCAGGCGTTGACCGCAGCAACAAAGTGAGTGTGTGAACAGGTGAGTGTGTGAAAAGGTGAGTGAATGGCGAATGGCAGCCCCTCACCCTTTCACACACTCACCCCTACCAGAAAGGGCCCGCATGGTCACCGACAGTGTTGGGAACGTAGAAACGCAGTTTTATACCTTCGCCGAAGACGAGCCATTCTGTCTCGAGAGCGGCGCGTCGATCAGCCCGGTCGTCGTGGCGTATGAGACGTACGGGCGTCTGAATGCTGACCGCTCGAATGCCATTCTGATCTGCCATGCCCTCAGCGGCAGCGCACACGCCGCCGGGTACGTGGACGGCGACCCTGACAAGGTCGGTTGGTGGGACGACTGCATCGGCCCGGAGAAGGCCTTCGACACCGAGCGCTTTTTTGTGATCTGCAGCAATGTGCTCGGCAGTTGCTATGGCTCAACCGGGCCGTTGAACCTCGACCCGCTGACCGGCAAACCCTATGCGCTGCATTTCCCCGTCGTCACCATCGGCGACATGGTGCGCGCCCAGGCGAAATTGCTGGACCATCTCGGCGTCGACACCCTGCTCTGTATCGCCGGCGGATCGATGGGCGGCATGCAAGTGCTGGAATGGGCCGCACATCACCCCAAACGCGTACGCTCTGCGGTGCCGATCGCCACCACTGCCCAGCACAGCCCCATGCTGATCGCCTTCAGCGAGGTCGGCCGCCAGGCGATCTATGCCGATCCCTTCTGGAACCAGGGCGACTATTACGACCAGCCGCGCAAGCCGGACGCCGGTCTGGCCGTCGCGCGCATGGTCGGCCACATCACCTATCTGAGCGAAGAGTCCATGCATCTCAAGTTTGGCCGGCGCCTGCAAGATATGGAAAAGTACGGGTATGAGTTTCAGACTGAGTTCGAGATCGAGAGCTATCTGAAATACAACGGTCTCAAATTCACGCGCCGCTTTGACGCCAACAGTTATCTGTATGTCACCAAGGCCATGGATTACTTCGACCTCACGCAACCCACCGGCTCGCTGGCAGCTTCTTTCGCCGCATCCACCCACATCAAGTTCCTGGCGGTCAGTTTCACCAGCGACTGGCTCTATCCCAGTTACCACAGCAAGAAGCTGGTCAGCGCGCTGACGGCGGCCGGCGCCGACGTCACCTATCTGGACGTTAGAAGCACCTGGGGGCACGACGCTTTCTTGCTCGAAGTCGCGACCATGACCCATCTGCTTTCCAGCTTTCTAGATCGCCTGGTGCGCGAGGATGCCATCGCCGCGCCCGACGGCTACACACCGCGGCCGCCACGCGCAAACGACAGCGGCAGCAAAACCCAACTTGCCAAACTAGCCGAGACGCTCGCATGACCGCTTTCCCAAACACACGCCCGAACGCACATCCCACGCATCTGCGCCCCGACCTGCGCGCCATCGCCGACCTCGTCGAGTCCGGCACGCGTGTGCTTGACCTCGGTTGTGGTGACGGTGCGCTGCTCGAATATCTGGTCAAGGAGAAAAAGGTCAAGGGGCGCGGCATCGAAATCTCCGAGCAAGGCGTGCTGGCCTGCGTGCGCCGTGGGCTGAGCGTGCGCCAGGGCAACCTTCAGGAAGGCCTGGCCGACTATCCCGACGCCAGCTTCGACTGGGTGATCCTGAGCCAGACGCTCGTCTTCCTAAACGACCCGGCCATGGTTTTGCAAGAGATGCTGCGCGTCGGCCGCCAGGCCATCGTCAGTTTCTCCAACTGGGGGCACTGGCGTTGCCGGCTGGAACTGCTCTTCTCCGGCCGCATACCGGTGGCGAGCGACCTGCCGCAGCAATGGTTCGAAGTGCCGCGCCGGCAGCCCTTCACGGTCACCGACTTCGCCCGCTTCTGCACACAAATTGGCATCCAGATCGACCAGCAAACCTACCTGGACAGCGGCCGGCGCGTGCGCACCGGCCCCTTCAAGAATCTGCTGTCGACGACGGCCGTTTTTACGCTACGCAAGGCGTGACCCTATTCACCAGTATTTTGACAAACCGTGGCTACGCCAGTATAGTTGTGGCGTTGCCGTTGCATGCGGCGGCACGGGCGAATAGCTCAGTTGGTTAGAGCGCCTCGCTTACACCGAGGAAGTCAGGGGTTCAAGTCCCTTTTCGCCCACTTGCACAACGTAGATACAACCCAACCCACCCCACCCCACTACACCGAATTCCGCAAGTTGCCGGCGGTCGATACCTTGGCGCAGACGCCGGCATTGGCGTTGTTGGCGGCCGAGTACGGTTCCGAAGCGCTCATGACTGCAATCCGCTCTGCGCTCGCCGCAGCACGCGACGCCATTGCCGGCGGTCAGGGCGCCCCCGCGTGGGAGCAGTGGCCATCCCTGGTACAAACGCACTGGATCGCCGCCAACGCGCCCTCGCTGCGCGCAGTCATCAACGCCACCGGCATCATCATTCATACCAATCTCGGCCGCGCGCCGCTCAGTGACGCCGCCATCGCCGCCGTGCACGCCGTGGCCGCCGGCTACAGTACCTTGGAGTACGACCTCGCCGCCGGTGAGCGCGGCAGCCGCCATGACCATGCCCGGCGCTTGCTGTGTGAACTGACCGGCGCTGAGGACGCCATCGTCGTCAACAACAATGCCGCAGCCGTCTACCTGGTGCTGGCTGCCTTGTGCCAACACAAAGAAGTCCTGATCAGCCGCGGCCAATTGGTCGAGATCGGCGGCGGCTTCCGCATTCCCGATGTCCTGCGCCAAAGCGGCGCACGCCTGGTGGAGGTCGGCACCACCAACCGCACGCACCCGCGTGACTTTACCCAGGCGCTCACAGCCGATTCGGCGGCCATCATGCGCGTGCACAGCAGCAATTTCCGGCAGATCGGGTTCGTCGCCATGCCGTCCCTTGCCGAATTAGCGGCCATTGCCCACGAACGCGCCGTGATCCTGATCGATGACCTCGGCAGCGGTACGCTCCTCGACACCACCGTGTACGGGCTCGCCTCCGAGCCAATGGTGCAGGAAAGCATCCGGGCCGGCGCCGATTTGGTGACATTTTCCGGCGACAAGCTCTTGGGCGGCCCGCAGGCCGGCATCATTCTTGGCCGCACAACGCTCATCGAACGCCTGCGCCAGCATCCGATGGCACGCGCCCTGCGCGTCGACAAGTTGACCCTCGCCGCCCTCGAAGCCACTTTGCAGGCGTACACGCGCGGGCGTGGGGTCGACGACATTCCCGTGTGGCGCATGATCGCTGCCGCACCCGCAACGCTCAAAGCGCGGGCAACCGAATGGCAAGCATGGCTCGCCAATCACCAAATCGACGCCGTGCTTTGGCCGGGGGAAAGCGCCGTGGGCGGCGGCACGCTGCCCGGCGAGACCCTGCCAACCTGGCTTTTGGCCGTGCCCGTTACCCAGGCTGATGCACTAGCCGCGCGGCTACGCAGGACGCCGCTGCCGATAGTCTGTCGCATCCAGAAAGACCACCTGCTCTTCGATCCACGCACGGTGCCGCCGGCTCATGATACGGCTCTCCTGGAAGCCATTCGACAAGCCATATCGGGACCCTAGCCATCGCCTGCGCGCGGAGACCGCACCCGTGTCAACGACTCACGCACAAACACACCTGATCTTCTTGAAACTCGGCGGTTCCCTGATCACCGACAAACGCAGCCCCGAAACGGCGCGCTTGGATGTCATTCGCCTGATGGCGGCGGCCATCGCCGCCGCACGCCTGCGCAACCCTGCCTTGCGCCTGGTCGTCGGCCACGGCTCCGGCAGCTTTGGACACGTCTTTGGCCGGCGCTATGGCACGCGCACCGGTGTGCAAAACGCCGAACAATGGTACGGCTTTGCCGCCACCGCCGACGCTGCCGCCCGCCTGAACCGCATCGTCGTCAGCGCGCTGCTGGAGGCTCAAGTGCCGGCCTGGAGCATCCAGCCCAGCGTGGCGCTCCGCTGTGAAGATGGGCGCGTCCGCAACGGGCCAGAGGAGACGGTCGCACTGGCCCTGGCCCACGGGTTGACGCCCGTGGTTTTTGGCGATGTCGCGCTTGACAGCGTGCGCGGCGGCACGATTGCCAGCACGGAAGAGATCTTTGAGCAACTGGCCGATCATCTGCATCCGCGCCGAATCGTGTTGGCCGGCGAAGTGGACGGCATTTTCACCGCCGATCCACAACTGCACCCCACTGCCCAGCGCATTGCCACCGTCACGCCGGCGAGTTTCGCCACCATCCTCGCTGGGCTTGGCGGCAGCCATGGCGTCGACGTCACCGGCGGCATGCGCAGCAAGGTGGAACAGTCGCTCCAAATGGTGCGGAGCCATCCCGGGCTGGAAATCGTTGTGTGCAGTGGGCTGCAGCCGGGTTCGCTGCTGCGCGCCTTGTCCGGCGAAGCGGTCGGGACGCTGATCCAGGATAACCCGTAACACCGCATGACCCCATTCGGGGCGAAGAACACAGACAGGATCGCCGTGACCGGTGTATCCTGCAGACACTGGTGTCCGTTGTGACGCGCCCTTCGGCTCGTCACCCATCAGTATCATGCGCAGCGGATGCTGCGTTCTTCAGCCGACTTATTCAAGATCGGGTTTACGTCCGCGGTTGTTTCCGTTCTATAATGTGGGAACGCGAAACAGCCAGGGCAGAATTGCCCGGCAAAAGGCAGGAAGCTATGTTGTTAACGATCGTCTCGTTTGTTGTTGTTCTCGGTATCCTGGTCTTTTTTCATGAGCTGGGACACTATTGGGTGGCACGCCGCAACGGCATCGTCGTCGAGGAGTTTGGCCTCGGCTATCCGCCGCGCCTGGTGAAGCTGTTCACCTACGATGGCACCGATTTCACCTTGAACGCGCTGCCGCTGGGCGGCTTTGCCCGCATGAAGGGCGAAGATGCCGGCGACACCTCGCCCGGCTCATTCAATGGCGCCAGCATCGGCGGACGCGCCATGACGCTTATCGCCGGCCCGGCGATGAACTTCGTCCTGGCCATCGTCTTGTTCGCCGCCAGTTTTCTGGCCGGCTTTCCGTCTACAGCCGGACACCCGCAGTTCACCACGGTCGCGCCCGATTCACCGGCCGCAAAAATTGGCCTGCAAACGGGCGATATCCTGATGACCTACGGCGGGGCGCCAGTCCAAGTGAGCGTCGACGAAGGCGCCCGCGCCACCGTCAAGCCCCCAGCCGCCAACGCCGCGGCGCCAGCGGAACTGGTCGTCAGCCGCGCCGGCGAGCTGGTAAGCCTCCCCGTGTCTGACGCACGCCAGATCCAGGCGGCGGTGGACGGCGGCCAGTATGTGCCCGTCTTGATGACCCAAATCACCGGCATTGGGCAGGACAGTCCCGCTCAGGCAGCCGGCATGCTGTCCGGCGATCTGGTATTAGATCTCAATGACACCGTCATCACCGCCGGCAACCCGCTCAACCAGGAAGTCAAAGAACACCTGGGTGAACTCGTCACCATGACGCTCTGGCGCCAGACCGAGTGGGTCGACGTCACCCTCACGCCGCGCGCCGAACCGCCGGCCGGCCAAGGGGCGCTCGGCGTCCAGATCGGCCCCGTCACCGAGATGGCCACCTTGGGGTTTCTGCCCGCCCTGTGGGAAGGTGTGGGCAGCACCTTCGAGTACGCTTCCCTCGTGCTGCAGTTGCCCTTTTTGCTCATTGCAGGCCGGATGTCGCCGTCAGATGCACAGCTAACGGGACCGGTCGGCATTGCGCAAATGGTGGGAGGCGCCGTGTCGGCGACCATCGACACCGGCTTGTGGTTCCCAATCTTGCGTCTCTCGGCGGTGTTGAGCGCCGCCTTGGCCATCACCAACCTGCTGCCGCTACCGGCGCTCGATGGCGGCCGTTTATTATTCATTCTGATTGAAGCCGTTCGTGGCCGCCGGATCAACCCGGAGCGTGAAGGGCTGATCCACATGATCGGCTTTATTATCTTGCTCGGGCTGATGGTGTTCGTCACGTTCCGTGACCTCAGTTCGGCGCCCCAGGGTATCGACTGGGCCAAGTTAATGGGACAATAATGGTACAGGATTCATCCCAGGGCGCCGCCACTTCTGCGCCGGCTACCGGCGTGCGTGCTGCCGGTATGCGACCATGCCCAAGCTGCGGAACCGCAGTCGGCGTGCAGGCCACGGTATGCCCAAGCTGCGGCGAACAGCTTTCTGCCAAGCAAAAAAAGATCCGGTGCCGGCGTTGCCATAAGCAGGCGTCAGCGAGCCTGGTCGTCTGCCCACACTGTGGCCGTGACCTCATCGCCGCGCCATCCCGCCTGTTCACATGGGGGCTGCCGATCCTGGTCATGCTCCTGTTGCTGGGCGTGCTGGCGACCCGCTGGAACCGCGGCAACCCCGTGAACTGGGCGCAAGCGCAGGCGGATCGGATGACGCGGGTGCTTGGAACGCTCAGCGAGCGGCTGCGCCCCGATGTCTCGATCACGATGATTCCAGCCGGCGAGGATGCCAGCGACCCCCTGCTCAGCCAGGTACGGCAGGCGGCAGCCAACACAAGCCCCGAAGGCGCGCTGGCCGCAGGAACGCCTCCCCAGCTCGCCGCGGCGCAAGATGTGGCTGCGGCCGCCACATCTCCACAAGCAGGTGCACCGCCGGCCGCACCGGAACAAGTGCCCCCCGCCACGACCGGTGCCATCACCGCAACTGCGGTAGATACGCCGCCGCCAGCTACACTCCAGCCCCCCCCGATCACCCAACCGGCGCCAACAGCCACACCAGCAGCATCGCCGGCAGCGACGTCCACTCCTCCACTCGCTACCCGATCGGCGACGCCAACAAGCACCGCCACGGCGGCGGCTACCGCCACTCCCACCCTGTCGACGACCGTCGACAGCGGTCTATTCGACTTGCCAACGCCAACCCCGCTGGTGGTAGCGGCGACCAGCGTGCCCACCGCGGTACCCGAGCTGTATAAGGTGCGCTCCGGCGACACTTTGTTCGATATCGCCAATCGCTATGACTTGTCCGTCGATGAACTGCTTGCCGCCAACCAATTGACGGAGGATGACGTCTATACCATTCAGCCGGGCGACGAATTGACGATCCCAGCGCCCACGCCAATGGTGGACGCCACACCGGCCGCAACAGCCGCCAAGCAAACCTATACCATTCGCTCCGGCGACACCTTGCTCGCCATTGCCTTGCGGCTAGGCGTGACCATCGAAGACCTGCGCGCCGCCAACAACATGTCGGTTACGCAAGGGCGCGTGCTGCGCCCCGGCGACGAACTCGTCATCCCAAGTCAGACTGGCGCCGAGCCATTGGCCACATCCACGCCCACGGATACGCCGGCGCCCACCGCGACCACGACGCCCACCGCCACCGCGCCGGTCACCCCCACGCCCACGCCGACGGCCGTGAGCGCCATTCGCCTGGATGCTCCACTCTTGCGCGCACCCGAGAATAACGCCAGCGTCAGTTGCAACGAAGGTGAGACCCTGGTCTGGCAACCTGTCCCCTCCATCAAGAGCACCGACCAATACATGATTCATCTTGGTTATGTCAAAGGGCTTGACAGCGACGGCGCCGAAGAGGTCGTTTGGGTGCTGGCCCAGCCGCGCGCGTCGGCCGCGACTTCGTGGCAACTGGACAATGGCCTGTGTGGGCTGGCCCCCCTTGAATTTGGCCGCCAATGGCGTTGGTATGTCGACGTCGCCGAAAAGACGACCGGCGGCACCCAGCCCGTGAGTTCACCCAGCGCAATCTGGCGCTTCACCTGGCAGTAGCCCCAACCGGATGGTTCAGGAAAAGTGATCTATGGCAAAGCACAGTCTCCCAGACAACTTCGACGACGATGAGGACGAGCTCGACGAGCAACGCGCTGGCGAGTTTGACGACGACTTTTCGGCGGAACTGGACGCGGAACTGGACGCTGAATGGGCCGCTGCGCTCGGCGCCGATTGGGACCAAGGCGACGACGAAGAGATCGACGACGAAGACGAACCGGCTGGTGAAGAGGGCCTGCTGCGCGAGCAATTTCTGGGCGATGGCTACCGGGTCGTCGATCTGGCTGAGCTGGCTGCGCTCGACGCGGCCAAAGACGATCAGCCGAATCTTCCCCCTCCCACACGCTCACTGGAAGAAATGCTCTACGATCTCCTGAATGACGAGGATGAACTGCCCGCGCAGGAACTGGCCCTGCTCTCGGCGTTGTCGCGTGCCGACCAGGAACGCGTGCACAGCGTCTGGATGCAGGTTCCGCTCAAGCGCAGAAGCGCCACCACCCTGTCCGTGCTCGCCCTCGCCGAGCAGTGGATTGACCTGGACTTTGGCGCCTTCTTTCGCATGGCGCTGGACGACACCGACGCCACGGTGCGCCAGCTTGCCATCGAGGGCATGTGGGACGAAGGCGCGCCGGATCTGCTCGGCAATTTTATCCATCTCCTCGAAACAGACGCCGATCCCGGCGTGCGCGCAGCGGCGGCGCAGGCGTTAGGCCCCTTCGTGCTGCAGGGTGAGTTGGATGAATTGGACGCCGCGCGTGCGATGCGCGCCGAACAGGTGCTGATGACCGTGCTCGTCAATACCCGCGAACCCAGCGTGGTGCGCTGCCGTGCGCTGGAAAGCATCGCTTACTCCGGCGAGGTGGGTGTGCGCCAGTTGATCGAAGAAGCCTATTACGCACCGGACGAGGAACTGCGCCTGAGCGCCTTGGTCGCCATGGGCCGCAGCGCCGATGTGCGCTGGCGCCGCCTCGCCCGCGCCGAGCTGACCAACCCGTCACCGGCCATGCGCGCCCAGGCAGCGTTTGCCTGCGGCGAGTTAGAAGCCCGATCCGCCTTGCCCGACCTCCTGCGTCTGCTGCTGGACAAGGACGAGACCGTGCGCTTTGCGGCCATGCTCGCCCTGGGCCACATCGGCGGTCGCCGCGCGCGCAGCGCCCTGCAAATCATCGCCACCGGCCCCAATCCAATCGACGCCTTTG
>Ga0335397_10005679_pt1 | contig 16250 bp, 13 predicted proteins | sample MAT04_FD_205740 | JGI IMG/M metagenome (GOLD analysis project Ga0335397, IMG submission 205740) | Freshwater microbial communities from Lake Fryxell liftoff mats and glacier meltwater in Antarctica - MAT-04 (spades assembly) (version 2) ... | reverse complement strand
CTCGTGAGAAATATTTTCGCTATGCGATGGCGCGGCTTGCGCCTCTGAATGTGACTTGGGAACTGGTGCAGGATTGGGAAACTTACAAGGATGCTCGTGCGTTGCTGAAGGATCTTGGGCTCCTGATCCTGAAGATTGACCCCTACAATCATCCGCGCAGTGCTTATCCGGTGGGCAGCACTTCGGCCTTTGTTCGCGATGGCTGGATGACTCATATTCTTTGTAACGGAGAAGACCCCGCTGTGCCGGCGATTGAGCATCAGTTGTATGCGATGCCGATTGTGACGGTGGGAAAGAAGATGAGCTCGAAAGTGCTGTGGAATGCGATTACGGCTGGTAGCTACCTTGGGTATGGGGCTACAAAGGCGATGGCGGAGATTCTTGAGAACACTCGTTATTGGGAGCTGGAGCCTTACTTTGATGTGTCGAACGGGCGGGGGCTTGCGCTCATCGGTACCGACTATCTTGTCTATGTCGAGCGGCCCGGGATCGTGGAAGTAGAAGTAGAAAAGCATAGCTATGATGCGGCTTGGGTAGATGCCTCTACTGGTGAGCGAACTCCGATGAAGGAGTACAAGGGAGAGCACTTTATTGGTGAGCCGCCAAGCAAGGATCGCGAATGGATCTTGCACTTGTCTCGCGAGGGACGCAAAGAAGGGATGCTCAGGAGCTACAAGTTTGAGAGCGAAGTCATCATGATGCAGGAGTTTGAGATTGACCCGAAACGGATCCCCTTTACCGTTGACATCAAGGACAATGCCGACCTTAAGGCGGATGCGCCTGTACCGTATAAAGTGACGATCACGAAGGATTCCCGGGCCACGCGGTTTATGCAGTACCTGATTACGGCCGATGTGCCGACCGAGTTGCAGGGCATGCGGGTGATCACGACCAAAGACAAGGGCCAGATGGTGTTGCCGTCGGCGCTTGCAACCCGGTTCCCGGCTGTGTTGAATGTGCGCGTGACCGGGATTAACTCGAACGGAAAGGTCTATTTTGTGGATCGAATTGTGAGGCTGGTGAAGTGATTCTGGCGATTGATACTACGCATGAAGTGGGAAGTCTGGCGCTGGTGGAGGGCGGGCAGGTTGTGGAAGAAGTGACGCTTGATGGGGGTGATGGCTATGGGCACTTGCTCTTTGAAGCGCTAGGGGCTTTGAGCGTGCAGATGAAGGATGTGGATGGCTTTGCGGCAGCTTGCGGGCCAGGGACGTTTACGGGTGTGCGGATTGGATTGACTGCGGTGAAGGGATTAGGCGAGGCGCTGGGCAAGCCTGTCTATGGTGTAAGCAATCTGGATGCGTTACTCGGGTATGGTGCTGGTCTGGTGGTGCCATTTTATGATGCGCGGCGTGGAGATGTTTATGCGCGTTTGCTGGACGGAAGCGAAGTTGTGATGCCTCTAGAACGGGTACGGGCATTGGTGAATAAAGATGTGGAGTGGGTGAGCTTTGATGCTGTCGAAGGTATGGCGGTGGCAATCGCTCCGCGAGTGATTGCCGGTGCGGTGGGCAAGCTGGCCGAGAAGAGGTGGTTGGCCGGGGAGCGGCCTGACGCGGCGGCTCTTGATGCCAACTACGTGCGGCGCACCGATGCCGAACTTAATTGGCGGGAAGCGTAACCTTGCCGGTTGCCGTCCACTCGATGGCTCGTACCAGCAAGCGCTGGAACTCGGGGACTTCAAGGTTGGGGTTGGCTTCGTTTGTCCAGGTATGCCCGAGCATGGTTGTGTAGACGCGGCCTTTGCCGTAATTGCGGACCCAATCCATGGGTTCGTTGCGCTTGGAATCTTTGCTGTAGGCGTAAGTGAGGATGCGGAGCTGTTTGAGGGCCTCGGGCGGGCCGTGCTGGCCGTGAGTGAGTTGTTCGGCTTTGTGTTGCCACGATTGGGGTAACCCTTTTGTGATGGGGTGTTTGGTGTCGAGAATGTCGACGCGAAAGTCATGGCGGGGGCCGTGGCCGGGGGCGAAGCCTTCTCCAGCAGGCACAATCATGGGCTTCTTCTGGATGTCGATCACGAGGCCTGGGCCGAAGCTTTTGTCGCGCCACAAGAGCCCCACGATTTGGTTGTATTCAGGCCACGTGAGAAAGGCATTGTTGGCGGCGTGAAAGATGACAACACCTCCGCCCTTGTTCAGATAGTTGAGGAAATCCCGCTCAACTTCTTGCGGCCAGCGGATTCCGTTTTCGAGGTGGCCACCGTTGAAGTTGTTGATCACTACCTGATACTTGTCGAAGTTGGGGTGCCAACTCGCCCCCTGTTGGGGAGCCGTGGAAACGTCGACCGTGAATCGCCCCGTGCGTTCGAGAGTGGTCTTGAGGAAAGTTGTCGCAGCTTGCCAATCGTGGTTGTTGAGGCCGTCGACGATGAGGGCGTGGATAGGTTGCGCGTTGAGCGGGAGGGCGATTGCGAGGAGTATGAGTAGGCGCATGGCTAGTTTTTCGGTGTAATGCGGGCTTCGAGCAGGTCGATGTCGCGCTCGATTTCGTGCAGCGCTTCGTCTCCGATCTTATGCTCTTTTCGCATGTCCAGAATTGCGGCGCGTTCGATTTTGACGAGGCTGAACCAAAGACGTTGTTCGGCAAGGTTTTGGAAGTCTTGCGGGGAATCGATGCGCTCAATACCTGTTTCGATTTCGAGGCGAGAGCGAAGGTCTGAGAGCCGATCCTCGTAGTACCCGCGGATTCGCTCGAAAGCCGAACCGGTACATTTGCCTGTCTCCTGAAGTTCCAGCACGTGTTCCAGGACTTGTTCTGTGGCATAAATACGGGCGTTCAACTGTTCTTCTTCGCTGGCTTTGTCTTCAGGCAGGTTCAGCCGACGGACAATCCAGCGCAGAGAAAGGCCCTGGAAAAATAGCGTGCCGAGGATGACGGCGAAAGTCAGGAAGAGGATCAGATTGCGATACGGGAAGGGGAGGCCGCGTTCGGTCTCCATCGGAAGTGCGAGAGCTGCGGCTAGACTGACGACCCCTCGTAGGCCGGTCCAGCCTACAATCAAGACCCCGCGCCAGTTTGGCATCGGCTCGCCCTTTGAAAGCAGGGCAGGCAGGTAGGCGGCCGGAAAGACCCAGAGCAACCGCATCGCAATCACGCCAAGCAAGATGATGCCCGACCACCAGGCGAGGAGGTTGAACGGGTAGCCGCCGAGACCTTGGAGGACCGAAGGGATTTGCAGACCGATCAGGAGAAAGATGGTTGCGTTGATGAAGAACACAAAGGTCTTCCAAACGGCGAAGCCGCGAATGCGTGAATTTGCGTTGAAGAGCTCTGGAGCGTGCCAACCCAGGATGAGTCCGCTGGCGACCGTGGCGAGGACGCCAGAGGCGTGTACTTGTTCGGCGGCAAAGTAGGAGAAATAGCTGAGCAGAAAGGTGGAGAGGACTTCCACCTCCGGGTCACGCAGGAATCGATAGAGCTTTACGAAGACGTAGCCGAGCAGGGATCCGATTGCGGCACCCCCGAAGACGATCCATAAAAAAGAGAGCGAGGCGTTGGACCAGGAGAAGCTGCCGCCGGCAAGTGCGATCACAGCGAATCGGTACAAAATGAGACCGGAAGCGTCGTTGACCAGGCTTTCGCCTTCGAGAATCTGGACGACGCGCTTGGGGAGGCCGAGGCCCCGGGTGATGCTGGTGGCCGCAGCGGCATCTGGTGGGGAGATGATTGCGCCGAGCAGGAAGCCGGTAGTCCAGTTCATTCCAGGGATAAATTGAACGCAAAGGAAGGCGACCAGGGCGCTGGTTGCTGTGACTAGGCCGAAGGCGAGAAGGAAGATCGCGCGACGCAAGCGCCAGAAATCACGCCAGGAGGTGAAAAAGGCTGCTTCGCTGAGGATTGGCGGTAGAAGCAGGTAAAAGACTATATTGGGGTCGAGGGCAATACGTGGTGCGCCCGGGATTAGGGCAATTCCGAGCCCACCCAGCACCAGCGCGATGGGGTAGGGCTGGTCGAGCCGCTTGGCGATCAGGGCGATCAAAATAGCGGCAAAAAGCAATCCTAAAAAAGTCTCAATCGATGTCATGGCTCGGTTTGTGGCAACCTAGTAGATGGTATCTCCGTCTCATTTTGTTTAACCATGAATTTCTTCGTTCGCTTTTCCGCTTTGACGATCGTTTGCCTCGCCGCGATGCAGGGTCAGTCTACCAGCACTTTGGGCTGGTCTCGTTACCTTCCGGGTGGCGAGTATGATGTTGCCACCAATGTGCTCGTGGAGCCGTCTGGCGACGTTTGGGTGGGTGGCCACTCGGCTGGCAAATATGAGGCATATGGGCCAAATGAGCCATTTCAGGTGAGCAATGCCGGGCGCACCGACATTTTCCTGGTGAAATTCCGGATCAACCCCGATGGCAGCGCGACGACGCTCTTCTTCACCTGGCTTGGGGGTGTCGACGTGGAAGAACTGGCCGACATGAAGTTTGACGCCCAAGGCCGCATCGTTTTGACGGGTATTACGAATTCTGCAAACTTCCCCGTTGCGGCTTCACCATTTCAAAATAAGCTTGGCGGTGATTTCGACGCGTTTGTTGCCGTTATCGACCCGAACCAGGGTGGAGCCAGCGCGCTGGTCTACAGCACATATTACGGTGGCACCGGTCGCGAACTTGCCAAAGCGGTTGCAATTGGGCCGACAGGGAATATCGCAGTTGTCGGTACAACTTCTGCGGATGGCCTGCCAGGAGTCAGCAACGGCGCGCAGCCTGTGCGACGCGGCAATTCCGATGCGTTCGTTTTTTACTTCAATCCTCGTGAAAGCACTTTGAGCTACGCGTCGTACCTCGGCGGCAACGGCAACGATTCTGCAGTGGCCGTCGCGATCGACAGGAGCAACCGGATCTGGTTCGCCGGATCGACTGGTTCTGACGATTTCCCACTCACTGACAACGGTGTGTCGATGTTCTCTTCGGGATTTTTTGATGGATACGTTGCTGCTGTCGATCCCTCCCTTTCTGGTTTGGCTTCTTTCTATTACGGCTCTCTACTTGGCGGCAGCGGCAGCGATGAAGCTCGTGGCCTTGCCATCGACGTCAATGGCAAGTTGTGGGTATCCGGGATCACCTTTAGCAAGGATCTGCCTGTGACCGCTCGCGCTGCACAACCTACTCTGTCTGGTGGTACGGACGCATTCGTGATGCAGGTCGATCCGCTCTTGAGCGGTACTAACGCGTTGCTCTACTGCAGCTATGTCGGTGGCACAGGCTATGAATTTGTCTATGGGCTAACGCTGATCGACGCGAATCGCGTCGCCGTCGGTGGCTACTCGATGTCTGGCTTGCTCCCGACTACGGCTACCGCAGTCAAGAAGATTCCATCCTCTGCCTTTGCCGACGGCATGGTGGCGGTGATTAATTCCTCTTTATCTGGAAGCGCGGGCCTCGAATACCTGTCCTACTTCGGTGGATCTTCAACCGACGTCATCAATTCCGTTAGCTTCGATCCTGCGAACCCGCGGCTGCTTTACGTCGCCGGGTACACTGCATCGAGTGATCTGCAAACGACCGACGGCACAACGCGTCCCAATGGCGCTCCTTCGCCGAACGCTTTCGTCGCAGGGATCATCCGCTAATCGGGACTATTTAGTACTAACGGTTCATCCACAACTTTTTTTCTCGGCTATAATTTCAGCTAGCCGAAAGGTAAACGGGGAATCATGATGTACAAAAATCAGCCTTCATTGCGAGGCCTGTCGACCCATCAGTTGATTGCGATCCTGATCGCACTCAGCATCCTTCCATCTTCCATCGCCCAGGAACAAGAGGCCGTTCTGCCTCTGACTGAAATGGGTGGTGCCAACTGCACATTTAAAGCCGATCCTGACGAGTACACCGCACGCGAGGCACGTGTGCGCGAAACCGTGCAAGAGCGGGCTATGAACTTCAAGGCGGGACGGCAAATGGCCTCAAGCCGGACTGCTGCACCGGGGTCGATTGAACTCAAAGGGACCGTTGACCAAGCGATCTTTGGAAAGCTTGCCTCGGCTGGGGTGCCGAGCGCTCGCCTGACAACGGATGAAGAATTTGTTCGCCGCATCTATCTCGATCTGACCGGACGCATCCCGACGATCGAACAGTATCGTGCCTTTATCGAAGAGAAGAATGAACGCAAGCGTGAAGATCTGATTGACCGGCTGCTCTACTCGCGCGAGTTCACTGATAAATGGACGATGTGGTGGGGCGACCTGCTGCAGAATGCGATGGCGAATTCCTTCCGCAACCAGCCGGTTGGTGCCCGAAACAACTTTTTCGGCTGGATCGCACAGAGCGTTTCGCAGAACAAGTCGATCAAGGATATTGTCTTTGAAGTCATCACGGCCAAGGGAAATACTGTAAGAGGCGACAGCGAAGGTCCGTCAACGTGGATCAATCGCTGGCGCACTCCCGGTGGGCCGATCGAAGACACCTACGACACTCTGTTTTCCCGCAGTGCCTCCGCCTTTATGGGTATGGGGCACTACGACTGCATCATGTGCCACGACGGTAGAGGGCATCTCGAGCAGTTGAGCCTGTGGGGACGCCGTGCGACTCGTATGGAAGCCTACCAGATGGCTGCCTACTTCTCGCGAGTTCGCTTTGCAGACCGCAATCAAATGGCGGCTGAGTTTCCCAACTCGACCGACATCACTGACGCCACTGCCGGAACCTACAGCATGAACACGACGTTTGGCAATCGGCCGCGGCGAGTCCAGATCGGCACGTTGCGAGCAGCCAACCCCGCATGGCGGATGGGCGAAGCAGAGCCGAATGGTGCCGACTGGCGTGCCCAGTTCGCCCAGCGATTGGTGAACGACAAAATGTTCGCCCGCAACTTCGCAAACCGCCTTTGGAAAGAAATGTTCAACATGGCTCTGGTGGAGCCACTGGATCAACTCGATCCCGCCCGTCTCGACCCGAAGAATCCTCCGACCGGCGATTGGAGCCTGCAGGCCACACATCCTGAACTTCTTGAGAAGCTGGCCGATGAGCTGATCGATAACAACTACAACCTGCGCGAGTTCATGCGCAAATTGGTGGAATCGAATGCCTATCAGTTGAGCTCTGAATATGGCGATGGATGGAAGGCGGACTATGTCCCTCTTTTCGCCCGCCACTATGTTCGCCGCCTCGAAGGCGAAGAACTCCACGATGCGATTCAGACTGCGACCAATGCGATAGGCCGTTACACCATTGGTGGCTGGGCTGATCCAGTAAGCTGGGCGATGCAGATGCCTGAGCCGGTGGAGCCGAACAGCAATGGAGGTGTCCGCGATTTCATGAACCTCTTCCTCCGCGGCAATCGCAATATCCAGCAACGCAGTCAGGATGGCAGCATCCTGCAACAACTCAACCTGATGAACAATGGCTTCGTAACGGGTAAGGTAAAAGTAGCTGCCTCAACCTCTCTACGAAGTATTGCCTTGATGACCGATCGCGGCTCGATGGCCGACGAACTTTTCTTGCGCTTCCTTGGCCGAATTCCGAGTGAAATAGAGAAGACAAAGACCATGGCGTTTCTGGCGAAAGCCGGTACGGTACAGGCCGCCAAAAACACCGCTGTCGAAGACTTGGCTTGGGTGATGGTGAACAAACAAGAGTTCATCTTTAGCTATTAAGGGCAAGGGAGGAAACGTCATCATGGATCGCATTTACGGAGAACTGCCGGCCGGTAAAGACCGCTTCGGCAAAGACTGGACCGGAATCAAGGGTACTTGTTTCTGGAAGGCGCCGCATTTCAACCGGCGCACGTTTTTCAAACACATGAGCTCGGCTGTGGGCGGCTATTTTCTTATGCCATCCCGCCCTATGGAGACCGTTGCCAAGGCGGCAGTGACGCCGATCAACCGCGCCAGGAACGTCATCTTCATCATGATGGGCGGCGGGCCCAGCCACATCGATACCTTCGACTTGAAGGAAGGTCCGTGGCTCCCAGCTTCTTATGATCCGACTAGTTACGGTGACATTCGATGGCCGCGCGGGCTCTTTCCGAAGATCGCAGAGCAGATGGAATCAGTGGCCCTGGTTCGCAGCATCAAGCCCTGGGCGGCTGTGCATGAATTGGCCAGCACCTGGCTTCAGATTGGCCGTAATCCGGTTAGCGCCTTGTCACGGATTGCGCCGCATATCGGTTCGGTTGTTTCGCTTGAGTTCGCTACCCGTGGGGGCGATAAGACTCTGCCGCCATTCTTTAATCTTAATGCCGGTGGTGGTGTGGGTAGCGGCTATTTGCCGCCTGCCTTCGCTCCCTTCTATTTCAGCCCAGGCGGCAACCCTCCTACCGGCACAACGCACCCGGATGGCCAGCCAGCCTTTGACCGCCGCTTTGCCCTGTTGAACGATCTCGATTCCGAGATGCGTGGCAAGGGGGCGATTGGTGCCAAGGGCGATGAGATGTCCGCCTTCAATTCTGCAGCGCGGCAGTTGATGTATCGCAGTGAAATCGATAACCTCTTCCGCTTCTCTACCGATGAACGCAATCGTTACGGCAACACCGGCTTCGGCAATGCGCTGATTGTGGCGAAAAATCTGCTGGCGTCGGATCGTGGCACTCGCTATGTACAGGTGAATGTGGGTGGCTGGGACAACCATGCCAATATCTACACCGGGCCGTTGAATCCCACTAACGCGAATTCGCTCGGTCGTCAGTTCGACACCGGGTTGGGCACTCTGATCGCCGATATGAAGGCGAGCGGATTGCTGGAGCAAACCCTGGTTGTGGCGATGGGAGAATTCGGCCGTACGATTGGGACACTAAACACGACAGTGGGTCGCGATCACTTCCTGCAGCAGGCGGCACTTGTGGCCGGCGCTGGCGTCAAGGGTTCGAGAGCTATCGGGAGCACAGATGCGAATGGTCGCGATACGGCCAGCCCCGGCTGGAGCCGCGAACGAAGCATTCGTGCGGAAGATCTTGAGGCGACGATTTACTCGGCGCTCGGGATTGACTGGACTACGGTTCGCCGGGATGATCCGTTAGGGCGCGGCTTTGAATACGTGCCCTTCTCCGATCAGGATCTATACGGGCCGATTCACGAACTCTGGAAGTAGCCTAGCGTTCGCGCTTAAACATCAACAAGCTGCAGAAGAAACTACCCAGGGCACCGAACGTGAGAGCGGCGGTGCCCTGAAATGCGTCTGCGTCGGCAAAACGATAACCCTGATAGAAGAAGCCGTAGATCATCAGGCCGAAGAAGATCAGCGCCATCACCGGAAGCAGACCTTTGAAGATATTGAAGAAGGCTAGCAGAACGCTAGATCCGCCGAGGATACCCAGAATCAACATGGCCTTGGAGAGGTCTTCACCGGTCCAGATGAAGGTATCGAGCTTCCAGTTGTGTAAGCCGGAGATGTAGGCGACAACGCCGAAGCCGGTAAGGAAGACAGAGAGAAACAGCGTGAACAGGTAGCTGTAAAAGCGCATCAGGGCGTGGAGGATCTTCATGAGCGTATGGTTACGAAAGACCTATCTTAGCCCAAACTGAGGGCAGATTTGCCGTATGCTGAATCTCGTGCGTAGAAACTTTCTTGTTGTTTCCCTTTTGGCGTTGATTGCGCCGCAATTGATTGGGTCTGAAGAATTCCAGCAGCAGCTCAAACGGATCTTCTCGTCCAGTGCCTTCGCTGGGCGAAGTTTTGGGCCGGCACGCTGGATCGAAAAGGGTGCCGCCTACTCGACGGTCGAGAATTCTGAAATCGTGCGCTACGATACTGCGACTGCAAAGCGTACGGTGCTGGTATCGGCTGCGCAGCTTACACCCAAAGACGCAAAGCCTTTGCTTGTGCAAGACTATCGCTGGTCAGCCGACGGCAAGCGGTTGCTGCTCTTTACGGAAACAAAGAAGGTCTGGCGCTTGAACACGCGCGGCGACTACTGGGTGCTCGATTTAGCCGCCAATACGCTGATGAAGATCGGTGCTTCTGCACCGCCTTCTTCGCTGATGTTTGCCAAGTTTTCGCCTGATGCCACCCGGGTTGCCTATGTGCGCGAAAACAACATCTATGTCGAAGACTTGAAATCAAGTGTGGTGAAGCCACTGACAAGCGATGGCTCAACGACACTGATCAACGGCACCTCCGATTGGGTTTATGAAGAAGAGCTTTTTGTGCGCGATGGCTTTCGCTGGAGCCCGGACGGCAAGAATGTCGCCTTCTGGCAATTTGATTCCACCGGCGTCGAAGAATTTTCGCTGATCAACAATACCGATTCGCTCTATCCGAAGTTAACGAAAATCGCTTATCCGAAGGCAGGCACGAAGAACTCTTCAGTTCGATTGGGTGTTGTGCCCGCCGAGGGTGGCCCGGCCCGTTGGATGGAAGTGCCGGGGGACCCACGCAATCACTATCTGGCCGCGATGAAGTGGCGCGAGGGCAGCCGTGAGATCGAGATCCAACAGTTCAACCGCAAGCAGAATACTCTGATTGTTTTCGCAGGAGATGTACGTACCGGGCAGGTAAAGGAAGTGTTTCGCGATGTCGACGAGGCCTGGGTAGATAAGCATGAACTTGATGACGAAGCATTCACTTTGAATGGCGGCAAGAATACACTCTGGCTGAGCGAACGGGATGGGTGGCGTCATGCCTATTCGGTGCCCGCTTCAGGCGGCGAACCGGTTTTGCTGACGCCCGGAAACAGCGACGTGATCTCTGTGTTGGCTGTGGATCCTGAAAGCCGTTGGCTCTATTACATTGCGTCGCCCGAAAATGCGACGCAACGCTACCTGTACCGGGTACCCATTGATCGCAGCTCTCCGGCGGTGCGGCTGACGCCTGCCGATCAACCCGGTACACACGGCTACCGGATCTCGCCCGATTGCCGGTGGGCCTTTCACACCTATTCGCGCATGGACCGCCCCGTGGTGACCGATCTCATTCGATTGCCCGATCATCAGGTTTCTCGTGTTCTCGAATCGAATGCTCCTTTGCGCGGGGCCATCGCCACGATCTCTGATCCACCCGCGGAATTCCTTAAAGTCACAACGAGTGAAGGAGTCACGATGGATGGCTGGATGCTGAAGCCTCGCGGCTTTGACGCCTCAAAGAAATATCCGGTGATCGTGTTTGTTTACGGTGAGCCTGCCAGCGTTACCGTGACTGATTCCTGGGCTGGGTCACGTGGCTTGTTTCATCGTGCACTTGCCAATGAAGGCTATCTGGTGGTGAGCTTTGATAATCGCGGTACGCCTGCACCGAAGGGCCGTGCCTGGCGCAAGATCATCTATGGCACTGTAGGACTCTTGTCGGCGCAAGACCAGAGTGAGGCGCTGCTTGCCCTTGGACGCGCGCGCGGCTACGTGGACTTGAGCCGTGTTGGTGTCTGGGGCTGGAGTGGTGGTGGGTCGAATACTCTCAACCTGATGTTCCGCTCGCCTGATCTATACAAAGTGGGCGTATCGGTGGCATCGGTTCCCGATCAACGTCTCTACGACACGATTTATCAGGAGCGCTACATGGGCTTGCCGGACGAGAATGCCGCAGGATATCGCCTCGGTTCGCCCATCAATTTTGCCGAAGGCCTGATGGGTAAGCTTCTCTTGATTCATGGCTCGGGCGATGACAATGTGCATTATCAAGGCGTTGAGAAACTCGTCAATCGGCTTGTTGAGCTTGGTAAGCCTTTCGATTTCATGTCTTATCCTAACCGGTCACATTCGATCAATGAAGGCCTTGGTACGAGCCTGCATCTGCATTCGCTGATCGGCCGCTATTTTCTAGATCATCTGCCCGCAGGCGCTCGTTAGCGTTCAATCCACGCGCGCATGCGGCGAGCGGCTTCTGCAAGGTTTTCGCGGCTATTGGCATAGCTGAAGCGCAGATAGCCTTCGCCGTATTCGCCAAAGGCCGTTCCAGCCAAGGCCGCTACCCCTGCTTCATTCAGCAGCCTGGTTGCCAACTCTTCGCTGGTGTAGCCTGTGCCAGTAATGTTAGGGAAGGCATAGAAGGCACCATTAGGCATGCGGCACTTCACGCCAGGGATCTCGTTTAGCATCCCGACGAAGAGTTGTCTGCGCTCACGGAATTCGGCCATCATCTTGTCGACGTCAGACTGGTCTCCCGTCAGCGCGGCAAGCCCTGCCCGCTGCACCATACTCGCTGTACAACTTATTCCATTGACGAGCAACTTCTGCATCGCGTCAATCATCCACGTTGGCATCACGCCGTAGCCCAGACGCCAGCCTGTCATTGCGTAGGTCTTTGAGAAGCCATCGAGCAGAATCGTTCGTTCTTTCATGCCCGGCTCGGAGAGGATCGAACGGGGCGGGGCATCAAAGTACATCCGCGAGTAGATCTCATCGGAGAAAACATAGAAGTCATGCTCGATTGAAAGGCGCGCGATCTCGGCAATGTCTTCGGGCGGGATCACGCCGCCGGTTGGGTTTGCGGGCGAGTTGAGAATTAACAGCTTCGTGCGTGGAGTAATGCTGTCCTTGAGGCGCTGCATGTCGAAGCTGAAGTCGTGGGATTCTACCAGCGGAATCGAGACCGGAGTAGCCCCGGCAAAGCGCACGGCGCTGGCATAGGTGGGGAAGCTTGGGTTCGGCAGGATCACTTCGTCGCCCGGTTCGACCAGCGCAAGGATCGGGAAGAAGATCATCGGCTTGCCACCGGGCACGACACAGACTTCGGCGCTCGACACTGGCACGCCGCGTGTTTCTGAGATGTGTGAGGCAATGGCCTGGCGGAAGTCTTCGTAGCCGAGCGTCGGCCCATAGTGGGTCCAGCCGGCATCAAGCGCCGCCTTACCCGCTTCCACAACGTGCTTGGGCGTATCAAAATCGGGCTCGCCAATTTCCAGATGGATGATGTGCTTGCCTTGCGCCTCTAGCGCACGGGCCTTTTGGAGAACAGAGAATGCGCCTTCGAGCTGAAGCGCATCGACGCGGGAAGCAGGTTTCACGAAATGACCTCGAAAATTGGGTAAGTCAGAGGAGATTCGACTTCGCGTACAGCATCGCCGATCTGGACACGCTGGCCTGAGATGCGAACGAGAAGTCGAGTCTGATCTTCAAATGTAACAACAGCGATCTGGTAAGGGGCCTCGGCTGCGAATTGCTCCGGCGCGGAGTGGATCACGGTTTCTGTATAGACAATGGCTTGGCGCATGGCAGCTAGCTCCTTTGAAGAATAGTGACGACACTGGTGGCACCGCTGCCGCCTAAATTCTGTGCCAGCGCGGTGTTGGCTTTGGCTACCTGCCGGGCTCCGGCTTCGCCTCGCATCTGAAGGATGAGGTCGCAGATCTGGGCCACGCCAGTGGCACCGATGGGGTGACCTTTGGCTTTGAGACCGCCCGAGGTGTTTACTGGCAGACTCCCGGTGAGGCTTGTAGCCCCGGAGGCCACCCACGGGCCGCTGCCGCCCTTGTCGATGAAGCCAAGGTCTTCCATCGCGATCAGTTCGGCGATGGTGAAGCAGTCGTGCACTTCGGCGATGTCGATGTCGCTCGCCTGGATACCTGCTTGTTTGTAGGCCTTGGCTGCGGCGAGTTTGGTGGCCTCAAGCGTCGTAATGTCGGCCTTGTCGGCCAGCGATACCGGCCCCGACGCTTGTGCGCAGGCGGCGACCCGGATCGCCGAAGGCTCAGAGGTGATCCACAGAGCGGCTGCCCCGTCGCTCACCAGCGAACAATCATAAATCGTAAATGGCTCAGCGACCGGTTTACCCGCCAGGGCTTGTTCCAGCGTGATCACTTTCTTGAGATGAGCCTGCGGATTGAGACTGGCGTTGTAGTGATTCTTCACGGCAACGGCCGCCATGTGTTCTCGCGTGGTGCCGTACTGGTGCATGTGCCGGCGGGCGATCATCGCGAAGATCGCGGGAAAGGTAGCTCCGATACTCGATTCGAGTTCGGCATCGCCAGCCCCGGCCAGAATCTGCGCGACCCTTGCTGTTGTTTGCGAAGTCATCTTTTCGACGCCACAGACCAGGACGTTTTCGTAGGTGCCGCTTGCCACCGCCTGCATTGCATGGAAGAGCGCGCTGCCGCCAGAAGCACACGCGGCCTCAAACCGTGTTGCTGGAACGCCATGGATCCCGGCTGCCCCGGCGATGAAGGGTGCCAGATGATTTTGACCCGTAAATGACGGCGCATCAAAATTGCCAACATAAACAGCTTCCACATCGGAAGTGCTTTTGCCGGCATCCAGTAGACAGGCAGCGATTGCTTCGATCGCCAGATCCTTCAGACTTCGACCGGCTAAAGCGCCGAAAGCGGTCTTGCCTATTCCGGCAACATGGACGGGTCTCATATAATTCAATCGTAGACCTGAATTGCCGCATTGCACGCTTTGCGATCTTCGAGCGTCAATTAATGATAGATGACCTTTGTGGCGATAGTACGGGAAGTGGAGTCACCATTGTCGGCCAAATCCGCACCCAATTCGGGCACTGGAGCCTCTGAGCGAGAGTTGCAGGATGTATTCGTGCGCGAGAACCTTCGTCGTGTCTTCGCCTTGATCTACCGGATTGTCGGTAATGTCGCGGATGCGCAAGACCTGACTCAAGACACTTTCATCAAGGCGCTGCAGCGCAAAGATCAACTGAAAGATATCGAGAAGGCCAACCATTGGCTGGGCCGTGTGGCTAGCAATACGGCGATTGATTTCTTGCGCCGTAAAGCTCGTGTGAGCTTTACCGAGATTGATTCGCTGGTGGAGCCGCTACCAGACCCGGTGAACCGCCGCGCTGATGTAGAAATGTTGCGTAGCGAAGAAGCCGCTTACCTCGACCATTGCCTTGAATCGCTGAGCGTACGGGAGAGAACGGCCCTCGTTCTCCGCGACGTTGAAGATATGCCGGCCCATGAAGTAGCTGCAATCCTTGGCTGTTCGCCAGCCACTGTTCGTTCTCACATTGCCAATGCACGGACAAAATTTCGAGCCATTTATGAGAAGAGGAAGGAGGCGCGATGAGACATTTTTCTGAACATGAGGCGGCACTCGCCGCCAGCGGCGACCTTCCTTTCCTGCTTAAATTGCAATCTCAGACACATTGCCTGGTCTGCCCCGCTTGCCGCTCCCGCGTTGAGGATTACCGGTCTGATCGCTCTCGAGTCGATTTGGCAGTAGACGGATTTGAACTACCCCGAGCCATCAAGTGGGAGCAGCTCGAAGCGGAGATGCTGGGAAATATTCGTCTTGGCCTCGATATTGATGCCATTCATCAAGGGACTGGAAAGAGGCCGCAAGAACGTTTTATTCCGTGGCGTGCAGCTGTGGCCATTGCCGCGATGACTGTAATTGTAATGACTGGCTGGTTTCTGGCCGGGCCTGGTTCAAGACCCGCGATCTCCGCTGTGGCGCAAGTGCGTAGCGGTGGCATGTTACTGCGGGGTGATGAGCATGGCGTGGGTGTAGAGAGCCGTGGCAGCGGGATGATCCTCCGTAATGTGGTGTCACGTTCAAATCGAATTGAAGTCGGCCTTGAAGGTAGTGTGCGTTCCTCGGTTGTCGATCAGGATTCGGACCAGGTGACTGTGAGTCAAATCTATGTTGAATAAGGCTCTCTTTGGAATTGCGGTAGTGGCTTCGTCGCTCGCGGCCCAAGACGGGCTGCGCGTCAACTTTCCTGCCGATGCGCCGGTTTCTGTGGTGAGTTCCGGTTGGGGGGAATCGCGTGCGATTAATCGCGGTGGAGCTTATGTGGTGGATGTACGCACCTCGCTGAAGCTCAAAAACAACAGCCGCTTGCGTCTTCGTGGAATCAGCCTACAAGTGAGTTCGCAAGAGGTTGCCGCAGGTGGCAAGGCCAGTGTTTCCGTTCCTAGCCTGGATGTGTACCCAGGGCAGGAGTTTCCGGTCAAGATCGATTTGCGCCTTTTGCATCCCAACAATGGTTCTGGCGCGGCTGTGGTTCAGGTTCAGCTCGATGGTGTTTTGTTTGAGGATCTCTCTTTCTTTGGCCCGAATCGTCTGGGCAGCCGGCGGCAGTTGACCGCTTGGGAAACCGAAGCGCGCCGTGACCGTCAGCACTTGCGGCAGATTTATGCCCGCAACGGCGAAGACGCTCTGCGTCGCACGATTCTCGATGTTCTGGCTCGCGATAATAGTCGCCCAAAGCTGGATGTGCGTCTCGCCCGTTCCTCTGCTACGCTGGCCAACTCACGCAATATCGAGACTGCATTTTTGTCGCAGCCCGACTTGCCGGTGGAGGGTGTCAAAGCCGTCGCCGTTACCAGTGGCAATCAGTTGCAGATTCTGGAGCTTGCCTTTGAAAATCGTGACAAGCGTGAGGTTCGTTCGATTGAACTCGGCCTGCTGGTTCGCGATCAGGAAGGCCGTG